>VAPL010492611.1_pt1 | contig 10661 bp, 5 predicted proteins | sample 3395061 | NCBI WGS metagenome assembly VAPL01 (sample SAMN08290444, study PRJNA428436) | hydrothermal vent metagenome | isolation source: Deep-sea hydrothermal vent chimney 2 | place: Pacific Ocean: Juan De Fuca Ridge | depth 2182 m m
AAGCCATTCAGATGGTTATTATTGAAGAAAAAAGATGAACACTGCGTTAATTTGTCATTCAAATTATTCTAAACAATCAGTTATAAGCAAAACTTTTCCATAGCCTACTGATAATAACTGAATTTTTTAGCTTTTTACATATAGCTCAAGTAACCAAGCATCTTTCCCTTCACAGTTTTGTAAAAATATGAAAAAAAATCTGCACGATTAAACTTAGCATCTACTAAATCATGGGTGAATATAAAAATATAGGGATATTATTTAGACATAGTAACAGCACATAGCGAGCCATGAACTGATACTACAACCGATATACTTTGAACGGTCACAGATCCAATTTTCTATCGACCAATAGGCTGAGGTGCTAAAATTGTTATGTAGCCCTTCTTGATCTGCCCCCATTTTAGCACCTTGCTATCGACAAAAATCACCTTGTTATAAATTCCAGAACTGTGACGGCACAAACATGTGTCACTAAGAAAAACATTTAAATAAAACAGCACAGGAACAGCCTTCTTAGAAGGCTAGAACAAGGAATTATCAAACTAATTCCATACTTGTTCTCCGTTATGGTCAGTCAAACAAACTATTCCACCAAGTTACAAAAACTTCAACCCAACTTTTCTCTTTTACAACTTGATCCTGCATCTCACCAGCGGCTGAAGATGAAACCATTGAGTTCATCATCGCATCACCAACATCATCTGGGGAAATACCATTTTCCTCACCAAAAGTCTGTACATCGCTCCAAGTCCAACTATTGTCATTTGCAGCAACTCTGGTCACACCCTTTAATATATCATCAACCAAAACAGTTTTAACATCATTCCAATTTGTTGTCACCAAGTCCGAAGTTAAATTACTATCCATAGTATAGAATCTAAAATCATTACCTAATTGTGTTTTTCCTTCATAATATTCACTTGCACCTATTGAAGAGTCAAGCTTTGACACAATTTTCTCTGCAGTTCCATCCTTTAATGTTTTAGCCCAAAAATCTCCCCCAAGCTGCACAAGCGTATCATATGGTTTTGCTGAAAACACCTTATTATTAATTAAACTAACTGTTTTTTCCAATACCTTTTCTGCTTGACCTAATGTCAAGTCAGGTAAATCTCTCTTATTTAAATCCTTACCTTGCTTTAAAGGATAATAGGAAAAAACGTGTCTACCAGTTGGTAAATAAAATGTATTATTAGAAATTTTTATATCTTCATTATTAAATTGATCTGAGCATTTTTTTTGAAAATAATTTTCTAATTGAATTATCCCTAATTTGACTCCTCTTATTGAGTTTAAAGTTTTCTCTATAAAGACATTATTATCAATGGTAATATTTTTTAAAGGTCTACTGGAGTTTTTTTGATTTAAAATAATTCGATGAGTATAGTATTCATCATGTGATATAAATTGGTTATCAGATATAGTTAAATTCTCCATATCTCCAATCTCCATCAATTTCTCACCATCTTTGACTATATTTTTCTTAAAAACCACATCATGAGTTGCCAACTCTTCATCTCCCCAACCATTTGGTCCAAGGTGAACTAATAAATGGTTATATCTCTTTCCATCAGCAAAGACACTGCCATACTCTTCAGCTGTTCTAGGATCAATCCATCCAGTAAATTTATTTCCTTCAATCCAGACAAATTGATTTGGGTTAGAATGCGCACCACCATAAAGTCTAAATGCATGACGACCAAAAGCAGGTCTTGAAAATTCATTATCCAAAACCAAACCACTATCGATACTAGTATATGCAAGATGGTTAGCAGAATAATCAAACTTATTTCTAAGCAGAGCAACATCCTGATGACTATGAGACGTATAAAGCTGAGTAATAGATGAATCTTTAAAACTTGAATCGACAATAAATAAACCTTTTGCATTTGTGGTTGATGCCACGATCCCTTGCTTCATATTTTTAACATCTACTCTGTTAAAAATAATATTTTGAGGGTCTGAAGGAGAAAAAACAAATATTGCCCTCTTTTCAAAAGGAATGTCTTTATCGGTTTCTAAGTCAAACTCCAGATCTGACATAGCAATATCCATATTACCCACACCTAGAATATTTATTACGTATGCTGAAACCTTACCTACATTTTTAATAACTGGCTTTTTTCCATTCCCAAATGCAGAAAAATGAACCCCTTTAACCTGAGACCAATGATGAAAAGTTGCAAGTGTTTCAAAGCCTAGTTTCTCATAGTTATATTCAACACTATTATTATTAGCCTTATAGGAGGATATTTTATTATATCCGGTCTCAAGGTCAAACCGTTGACCACGTTTAAATAAGATTTGATCCCCAGGCTTTAACACCGAATTACGTTTACTAACCAACGATGAACATATTTCAACATTTACTGGAGGTATTAAGTCACTATTAGAATCTTTTAAAACATCTGATTTTAAGTATGAACTACCTCTAAAAATTTTAAAGTTGCCTTGTTTATAGCGCGTAACTTGAATTGTATTTTTTGTTTCACATATACCATCTACAGTATATTTTCCATTTGGATAGTTTAAAACTTTAAATGGATTTATTTCTCCAAATGCTCTCGTTGCTGTTTTCCACGGACCAGAACATGAACCAACAGTGCTATTAGAAGGGTTACATGATTCATCAGGCGTCATAAACAACCCATCATATCTATCATCACCTAATTCACTATCAACATAATAATCTTTATTATTATCCCAAACAGTGATTTCTTTAATAGTCGTATCTGTGTTCCCTGACTTATCTGTTATTGTTAATGAAGCTGTATATTGTCCTGGCTCTTCAAAAACATAGGCCGCATTAAAAGATTTAAATTTAGCTAAAACAGGCGCGCTTCCTCTGCTCGTATTTGGGCCACTAATTTCCCATTCATATTTTGAAATACCCGTCTTTGGTGTAGATTCCCATCCTCGAAAAAAAACACCAAAAGGAGCATAGCCTTTATCCAAAGCTATTTGCTCACTATTAGCATTACAACTAGCTTGATCAAAGTTTACTTTTCCTTTGTAGTAGTGAAAAAATTTAGTACACTTTTTATCTTTAAATCTATCATTTTCTGCAACAGATATTTTTGCTACTAACTCTGATGTAGTATCGACTTGAACCTGACCAAAACACATTCTTTCGGTTATAGCATTTGCACTTGTTACAAGCAACATACTTGCCATACCCAATATTATTTGAAACTTCATTCTTTACCACCATTACAAAGATTATTATCGACTAACTTAAAAGCATTATAGTTCAGAAAACAAGATTAACTGTTAACTCACTCAAACTTTTGAAACTTATCTGGTTTTTTAGACATACACATAAAATATACTCTGAAAATTTTTAAAATCATCAACCCTAGCAATGATTGATAGAGACAGCACTTAGAGAGTTTTTATTAATTCTATCTTGAACAGTTGCTATTAAAAACATTCAACTATTTATCATCAAAATACTATTTTAGAAAATGATTGAACTGGGGAGTGCGATTAAAAGTGAAGTAAAGCTAAAGTATTTATCTTTTTTCTTTAAATCGTTAACCTAACATTTTTAGCATACCGTTTGTTGGGTTGCCAAAGAGATGGCAGCCCAACCTACATATGTCAAAACCCTGAACTGAGTTTTCATTAGACATATCTGTTTAAATTCAATACAATAGTATTAAAATTGGTAGTTGTCCTATTCCTCAAATTTTATTTTCACGACTCGAAAATCAATATTATTCCTACTTTAAATAAAATGTTCTTATTAGCAATCACTTCAAAACGATTCAAATCAAAAGAATATTTAATAATAGGTTACGACACTGCTTAATACCCTATAGCTAAAACTTTGCAAAAGGTATTTAGATTAAGAAACAACCCTTTTGAAGTTTAGCTTAATTTAATAATTAGCTCATAAATGTATAGAGTTTGATCCTAAAACTCATTTGATAATTCATTAGTAAAGTAAGATTAAATGTCGAAAAAACCGCTTATTAAGCCAGAAAGCCTAGCTATTATTGCTTGCCCTATAACAAAGAGTGGCCTTAAGGTTGGAGCAGATGGGACGTTGCACTCTGAAAATGGAATAAATTCCTATCCCGTAAAAAATGATGTTTCAAATTTTTTATCATCGAAGTCTTGGGAATCTCCTGATGCATCCCATATTACAAATCTTATTAAAATAGCTCGTACAGATGGATATCAAAGGGCTATTGAGACTATGAAAAGTGCTCATTATGTAACAGACTCATCCAGGGCTGCTTATCTAGATCTTCTACCACTGAATAAAAATTCTCAGGTTCTTGAGATTGGTGCAAGCATTGGACAACATACCAAATTAATCGGCGCAAAAACTAAGCACGTTGAAGCACTAGAAATAATCCCCGAGCAAGCCTTATTTAATAAAATATGTTGCGACCAAGAAGGATTATCAAACGTAAATGTAAGTATTGGCGGAGAAAACAGTCAGTTACCTTACAAAGACGAAGTTTTTGATATTGTCATTATGAATTATGTCTTAGAGTGGTCAGCAGGACGATCAAGTTTGCCCCCCCGTGATGCTCATGAATTACTCATCTCTGAGTGTAGACGCGTACTAAAACCAGGCGGTGTTTTTTTCCTTTCTACAAAAAACCGTTTTAATCTCCGCCTACTAAAAGGTGGAGTGGATGAACATGTAGAATTTAGATTTGGTAACGCACTACCCCGCTGGTTAATAAAAATTTTATCAAAACGTTATCCATCATCTGAGATTCTTGGATACCTTCATTCATTTGGAGCGCTCCAAGGGATATTCAAAACAATTGGGTTTAAAGCTATCAAGCCTTTACTAGTCCTTCCTGATGCGAGATACCCTCGTGTTTATTCTACTTTTTCAGATGAAGACCTTTCTAAATTAAGAGCAGATGAATCCTTATTATCTTTCAGCCGTTTAGTCAGAATTTTACTTAAATATATTCCTAGCAAGGCAATAAAGTGGGTTGCACCTTCATTAGTCTTTATTGCTGAAAAATAGTCGTTAACATTTCTCTGGTGGACACTTATGCAATTACAAAATAAAGAATACATTCTCGATTTAGTTGACCACATAAATAATTTGACCCATAAAAAATACAATGTTCAAAGATTAAAGCCGATTGGTGATCCAAGTTTTAAAAATGAGACCTTAGATAGTCCATACAAGTATTATTTGCCTGGTGACAAACCAGAAAATGACGCTGTATTAATGGTATCAAGGGAAGCATTCCCTGACTTTATTGAACGAGCAGTCAATAACTCGCGCAAAGCCCATGACCTTTTATCTGACCAACTTTCATCTGTAGTACTTGAACCTGCTAATGACGGTCGCTACAGAGACTTAAGTTATGCCATTTGGCCTGAGCATCGACCAATAAGCGATTCTCGTCTCATTCGAAAACTTCAAAAAAAATGGCTAGAGCCAAAGGTTTTTACTTGGTTAAATGGAATAGCAAAAGATTCTATGAATCAGAATATTGATGAGAAATCTGTTGATCAATTTATATCAACACCCCTTGAATGTATCGCTACTAATCCACAACTTTCAGATAATATACATTCATATGCTACAAAAGCATTACAAGATCTCAATACAAAAAAGTGGACTCCAATAACTATTCTACAACACTCTGATTTCTGGCTAGGAAATATTCTTTTTTTAAAAAAAACCACCTGCTCTTCTGCTAATAACTTTGGTTTTTGTGTCATCGACTGGGGAGGCGCTCAAACCCATGGCGCCCCTGTTTTTGACTTAGTACGTTATTGTATATCAACACATATATCAATTTCTAGAGCTAGAGAAGAGTTTCTTAGGTATGCAAAAACCATTCAAATTGAACCAAGAGAACTAATTTATCACTTGATATGTGCCCTTGGTCAAATTGGAATGAATCTAGAACAATTTCCTGAAAATCGTTATCTAGAAATGTGTGAAGGTAATGTCTCTTTCATACAAACTTTAGAGCTAGAAGTATAACGGCAAGTTTTCTACATTTGTTGTGGAATAGGTTCTGTAAACTTTAAAATAGACCCAAAGCATGTACTGCCGATCATTTTTTTGACTTTAAAAAAAATTCTTTCCTACTTCTAAATCAAGTTTTATATAAACCTAAATAAGCTTAGAACAACTAGACTAAAATATAATAATTATTGAAACACAAGATACCTATACCAATAAGTTAACAGTGAGAAATTTTTACTATAAAAAAAAAAAAAGGTGCTGAAATGAGTGCATAACAAGCTATGTAACCATTTTAGAAAAGCAGTCTATCAGCAAAAATCGACCGACAAAAATCCTCATCCGTGACCTCGTGAAATATAATGTAAGGGAACAAACTTAGCTTCCAGTGTTCATTTTATAACTGTTAAATTTACAACACCTTCAGTAGAATTTATGCATTATCAAGGAAACTTGAGTCTGCGCTCTATAAATTCAACTCTGACCGAATTAAATTTCTCCTCAATGTCCCTATAAATAAAATAATTAAGATGAATAAACATCAATAAGATTGACCAAAAATAATGTCACTCTAATCAGAAAAAGCTAATACTAATCGCCCCAAAGGTATTCGTAGTATAAAATATGAACTGTTAAAAGCTAGTCAAATTTAAGCACAAGAATTTACGGAAAATATTTATGTATACAAAGTGGGCCTTAGTCAAATACCTCCTTTATTATCAAATTTATTAAGAAAAACAATAAAAGCTTAATTATGCATTTTAATCAAATAAACTTATAATTTTTATTAAGACCTATTATGCCTCAACATATAAAAGCATATATTGTATTACTATTTTTAGGATCCATAGCATATTATATTATCAAAAAGTTTTATAATAAGGTTAATAATGCTAGTAATTCACTTCCAATTGATAAGCTATTCATAAACTGGGGAATTATTACCTCGGCTCTTTTTTTAAGTCAAAATGTCTGGGTTTTTTTTATTATCGTTGCCATTGTCTGCAACAGTATATCTAAACAAGTCCCCATCCGTATTGCTTGGTATTTTTTTCTCATTTTAATTGCTCCTAGAGCAGAGACCAGTATCATAGGCTTTGGAGGCATTGAATCTTTATTAAATGTAAGCTACGCAAGTATCTTATCACTATTTCTTCTTTACCCCTGTCTGAGATTTATTAAAGAAGATCGTACTAGATCATTATTTCCTTCGCTTTTAACAGACAAAATAATGATTTTATTTTTTCTTTACTTTGCCGCACATTCTTACCGTGAATTTGAATCTCCTACCCTAGTACTTAAAGAATGTATAAATTTATTGATCATCGTTATTCTACCCTACTATACTTTGAGTCGAGGATTAAAATCCCACGCAGATCATAGAAAAGTATTTTCTGCGATTCTTGTCGCAGGGGTAATAATTTCGATGGTGAATATTTTTGAATTTATTAAACATTGGCTTTTATATTCTGATTTATATGATCTATTAGCTGTAGAAAAACATGGAAATTCATATTTTGCTCGCGCAGGACATGTTCGAGCAAGAGGCCTTTTCAATAACTCTATTACATGCGGTTATATCCTTATTTTTGTATTATGCGCATGGAGTGTTATTAACACAACTTATAGATTAAATTTTAAAAAAAGTCATTTTGCATCATTACTTTTAATTCTCGCAGGGTTATACACTACTAGCTCTAGAGGGCCATGGCTAGGAGCGCTATTATTTCATTTAGTAACAATTACAATACTAAACAAAAATATTTTTAAAGCTTATAAAAACCTTTTTCTTATTAGTATTGCAATGACTATGATGCTTCTTATAAGCGGACAATTTAATAGAATAATTGCATTATTACCTTTTATTGGAGAAGGTGGAGTAGATACATATCGTACCAAGTTAATTGAAAATAGCTTAATTGTAATTGAAAGAAGCTTATTGTTTGGATTAAGTGATAGAGAATATTTGGCAACTACTGAGATGAGAGGAATGATGCAAGGTGAGGGAATAATAGATATTGTAAATACATATATAGCAATTTTATTATCTGATGGGCTCCTTGGTCTAACACTATACCTTTCATTTTTACTTCTACCTCTAATAAAAGTTTATCGTTTGTTAAAAAAACATACTTTTGAGCAAGAATATGTAGTGATAGGAAGATCTCTCATTGCTATGGTTATTGCTCATTTATTTGTAATAGGTACGGTTTCATCAATTGGTAATATATATAACTTTACTTGGTTATTAATTGGCTTAATAACTTCTTTTTCACTCGTCTTAAAAAGGAATATTCCTAAGAGACCTTTACTTTAAAAAAACTAAATTTTAAAATGACTGGGTTTAAAAAAAGGGTAGTTAGCGCTACATTTTGGTCAGTTTCTGGGCAAGTACTACAGCAATCTTTACGATTAATAAGCAATCTTTTTCTGACTAGACTATTATTCCCAGAAATGTTTGGAGTAATGGCGGTTACGACCGTTATCATAATTGGCCTAACTCAACTATCAGATGTTGGAATAACTCAAAAAATAATTCAAAGCAAACAGGGAGACAATATATCATTTCTGAATATGGCATGGACGCTACAAATACTGCAAGGTTTCTTTATCAGTCTAATCATATTATTTGTTAGTGGCAGTCTTTATTATTCACAACAAATGGGGGTTTTGAATATTGGCTCAGCCTATGCAGACCCACGACTACCAGGCATTCTTTCGTTAAGTGCATTAGTTCCGATTATTAATGGTTTCAAATCTATTCATTTGGTTAGCTTAAGTAGAAACTTAAAATTAAAACCATTAATAGGACTACAAGTTTTTTCTCAGATTATTGGTTTGTGTGCCATGGTATTTCTTGCCTGGTATTATCGGAGCATATGGTCTCTTGTTTTTGGTGGCATTGTCTCTTCAACTGTTCTTACTCTACTTTCACATCACTCATTATTTGGCTCAAGATGTGAATTTTACTGGGATAACAAGATAGCAAAAGATTTTTTTAATTTTGGAAAATGGATCATTATTGGCTCGACTCTAGGTTTCTTTGTAAACCAAGGCGACAGGATTATTTTAGGTGCTTTGATTACCCCTGAGAAACTAGGTATTTATGTTGTAGCATATTTTCTAGCAAATGCCCTAAAAGAATTATTACACCGACTGATGGCATCAGTGTTTTACCCTGCAATAAGTGAAACAGTCCGTAATAACCCAAAAAACATTAGTACTGTTTATTATAAACTTCGAAATAGAGTAGATTTTTTAGTTGCTATTGCTGCAGCTCTATTATGTATCAATGGGCACAATATTATTGAGTTATTATATGATGATAGATATATTGATGCTGGCTGGATAATTGAAATTCTTTCTATATCATTGCTATTCACTGGATATGCTATGGCATTACAATGTTTCATGGCACTAGGAAATACTAAAATACATGCACTATTATCTTTAATAAGAACAATATCAACATTTGTATTTATACCTTTGGCTTATAGTTTTTTTGGTTTAAAAGCAGCCATCTGGACAATAGCTATTATGCCCATGACCGAATTTCCTGTCTACTTTTATAATATGTACAAATTTAAGATTCTTAAAATATTTGACGAACTTAGATTATATTTAATTTTTATTATTTCTTATGGCTTTTTTTACCTCATCAATATGCTTTATTTTCAAGAGTTAAATAAAATATCATGGAATAAAATATATGGTTTTTTCATATCAAATTACAATTCTATTACTAGCTTAATATAACCCATTAACCTCAAATATATTATCAGTAGTAAAGCTATTACCTAAATTAATATTAAAGAGTTCTTTATGTCATTATTTTTCTATAACTATAGGACTCCTCTATTAATTGTGCAAAAGGATAGTCATTCACCAAAATTTATGTATGGATCCCATTAAATGCTATCACTAAAAAAATTGACTACAAACTCCTCTTCTCATGGACGAACAGAACTAAAGAGAATTGGATACCTTGATGGCTGGCGGGGGTTAGCAATTCTTATTGTTTTAATAGAACATTTTTTAACGATTCCTGGAATTTATCTAGGTCGGCTAGGCGTAGATATTTTCTTTGTTTTATCTGGTTTATTAATGAGTAAAATTCTTTTTGTCAAAAGAGTGCCTCTTCCTACATTTTATAAACGAAGACTTAGTCGTGTTTTTCCCGTTTTTTTTATCTACCTTACTACTCTTTGTACAGCAAGTTATTTATTTGAACTTTCTTCTGAACACGAAAACTACTTTTATTCTTTATTTTTTTTAAGAAGTTACTTTCCAACTGCTCCAGCAGCTGGGTTTTCTGGAATCCCTATAGGTAATTTGTGGTCACTCAATGTCGAAGAACATTGTTATATTATATTGAGCATAATCACTCTTTTTAGTGTATTTAAAGGAAAGGAGTTTATACCATTGATAGGTTTAGGTATTGGCTCAATGCTTATACGATGTGCCTATATTTTATACCCAAATTTTGCGCCTACTGACTATTTTTTACATACCGAAGTTATAGCGAGTCATTTATTTTTATCTGCAGGATATTCTTTAATTAAAGAAAATTTTGAACGCTTTGTTTTTTCTTGGCTTCCTATTTTTACTTTCTTTTTAAGCATTTTATGCTACATAAAAATTTTCCCTTGGTTTTCTCATTGGCTATTTTCCCCATTTTTATTAGCTTTTACAGTCAATCATT
>VAPL010374903.1_pt1 | contig 10658 bp, 8 predicted proteins | sample 3395061 | NCBI WGS metagenome assembly VAPL01 (sample SAMN08290444, study PRJNA428436) | hydrothermal vent metagenome | isolation source: Deep-sea hydrothermal vent chimney 2 | place: Pacific Ocean: Juan De Fuca Ridge | depth 2182 m m
ATTTTTATAAAAGCAACACTTCGTTTAATGATGAATTATAAATTAAACACTTGATTATCTATTGTTTATAAGATATTTTACAGATCATGTAAATTACTCATAATAAATGTGTTAAAATTTTATAACGAACCATTATAAAAGGGTATTGGAGCTTTATATATGACGGTGGTTTTGGTAACAAAAAACTATTTACCCTATACTTCGCTGAAATACATACCTGTCCAATGAATTATATGGCTATTTCAATATAAATTTGCTAAAGTCTTTTTTAGGAAAAAATTACAAATGCTGTTACATCAAATCTTTAACCGAGTATTCCCTCAGTAAACCATGATCAAAGTTAGCTCTCCACCCAAATATGCTGCTGGAATTAAAGGGATTAAATATGCACTCAAAAATGCGTTTGAATCAATGTCTCCTTTAAAATCATTGAAGCTTCTGCGAAAGCTAAATCAAAAAGATGGTATCGATTGCCCGGGGTGTGCATGGCCCGATCCTGATAAGAGATCGAAACTCGGCGAATTTTGTGAGAATGGTGTAAAAGCCATCGCTGAAGAAGCAACTGACAAGCATATTGATGCTGCTTTTTTCAGTAGCTATAGTCTAAAAGAATTGAAACAAAAAAGTGACTATTGGCTGGGAAAACAAGGAAGATTGGTGTGTCCGGTGGTATTTCAGCGGGGAGACACGCATTATAAACCTATATCCTGGCATGAGGCATTTGATCTGATAGGAAGTAAATTGAAATCTCTGGATAATCCAGACGAGGCGGTATTTTACACTTCGGGAAGAACGAGCAACGAAGCGGCATTTTTATATCAATTATTCGTAAGAAAGTTTGGCACAAACAACCTCCCTGATTGTTCTAATATGTGCCACGAATCCAGTGGCGTTGGATTAAATAATACCTTGGGAATCGGCAAAGGATCTGTAACCCTCGAAGACTTTGGGCATGCTGAGGTGATCTTGATATTTGGTCAAAATCCAGGAACCAACCATCCGCGGATGCTGAGTGCGCTTGAAGAAGCAAAACAAAAAGGTGCAAAAATAATCGTAATTAATCCATTAAAAGAAGTTGCATTAAGTCGATTTAAAAATCCTCAAAAACTAAAAGGTTGGCTTTCGGAAGGCACAGAAATAGCCGACTTGTTTCTCCAGATTAAAATCAATGAAGATGTAGCACTTATCAAGGCTTGGATGAAAATACTTCTCAAAGCAGAAGTTCAACAATCAAGCGTTCTGGATATGGATTTTATTGACAAAAATACTACAGGATTTTCTGAATTAAAAACTGACCTTGAGCAATACGATCTAGAGGAACTTATAAACAGAACAGGACTTCCACATGAAAAAATACAGCTTGCCGCCGATTGGATTTTGTCTAAAAAAAGGATAATTGCCTGCTGGGCGATGGGGCTTACCCAACATGTAAATGGAGTTGATAATGTCCAGGAAATTGTAAACCTGCTCTTGCTTAAAGGTAGCATAGGCAAAAAAGGAGCTGGCACCTGTCCCGTAAGAGGCCATAGCAATGTGCAGGGAGATCGCACTATGGGTATTATGGAAAGACCCACTAAAAAATGGACCGACAAGCTCAGAGACACCTTTCATTTTGACCCGCCTACCTCAGCAGGATATAATGTTGTAGAAACCATCGAAGCCATGTCACAAAACAAGGTGAGCGTCTTTATGGCTCTGGGAGGAAATTTTCTGGCTGCCGCACCAGATACACACAACACTGCCCGCGCATTGGGCAATTGCCAACTTACAGTAAACATCAGTACTAAATTAAATCGTACTCACCTGGCTACCGGCGCAACTACCTTGATTTTGCCATGCCTGGGAAGAACAGATAAATTAATACAGAAATCCGGAGAACAATTCCTGACAGTCGAAAATTCTATGGGTATTGTGCATAGTACCAAGGGGGTGCTTCGTCCTCCTTCACCTTTACTAAAAAGCGAACCGGAAATAATTGCCTCAATCGCCAGTGCCACCCTTGGAAAAAATGATGATATTGACTGGCTTGCACTCACCGACGATTATAATAAGATTAGAGACTTAATAAGCAAAGCCATATCTGGATTTGAGGCCTATAACGATCGATTGAAGGATAAGAAAAGCTTCTCGTTACCCAATGGAGCAAGGGAGGGTATATTTAATACCCCGGCAAAAAAAGCACTCTTCAGCATCAATCAGCTCTCAGAAAAATCTGAATATAAATATACCATGATGACCATAAGAAGTCATGATCAATTCAATACAACTATTTATGGATTGGATGACAGGTACAGAGGAATATTTGGGGGAAGAATGGTTGTATTGATGAATCCAGCAGATATCAAAAAAGAAAATATACTACCAGGATCCAGGGTTGGATTATTTAATTCTTATGACGGAGCGCATAGAGAGGTAAACGGTTTTCAAGTTGTTTCATATTCCATTCTCGAGGGTTGTTTAGCAACGTATTTTCCCGAAGCCAATCCTTTGATACCCCTAAGCTTGCATGCCCGCAAAAGTCATACGCCATCGTATAAATCTGTTGGGGTAAATATTAAAATTCAGTTTCTGAACTAGTAAATTGAATGATTTGCCGTTTGCTGATTCCATGTTAAAAATTAATTTTTATGATACATGGTATTGAGAACTGGGTATTTAGTATTGATTACTTAGTTGTCGGGAGTAGGTGGATTATTTTATAAAAAAGACATCAGTTCATAACGCATTATTATAGTTACTTCTCGTTATAAAACTTTAACACATTGATTATGTGTAATTTACGCGATTTGCAAAATTTAATTACACAAATGATAATCAGGTGTTTAATTTATAATTCAACATTATTAATTAATAATTAAACGAAATACTGTCTATACATACCCAACAATCCAATAGGCTATATATCCAACCCATTCTTTTATCAAGTAGTCCCAATCGTTGAGCACCTTGGGAGATGGGACAAATCTCCTGTATTTAAATCTGTCTTCAGGTAGAGAAGCATAAAAATCAGTGCTGAAACCAGTAACATCTAATCCTACTTTTCTAAAACAACCTTCTGCCCTGCGCATATGATATGCTGAAGTCACTAAGATTATTTTGCCTTCCAATTCAGATTCATGCAACATATTTTTCACAAATAGTGCATTTTCATGTGTATTCCTCGATGAGTTTTCTATCAAGATATCATCCGAATCTACACCACACATTATATAAAAGTCTATGATCGGTGAATTATCTAGAGTTGGCAGTCCTAAAAGCCTTCCATTGCCACCGGAATAAAGAATCTTTTTTACCTTACCACTATGATAAAGGTTGAGCGCATGAGTTATTCGACCTGCCCCTTTTTGGAAAAACAATCTGTCGCTTGGCTTGCGCTCCACATCAGCGGTACCGCCCAATACCACAGCCATGTCGAATTTGTCAGTTAACTCACTTATAGGAATTGTCGGTTTTTCCCAACGCATCATACATTCATTAAATATGAATCCGTTAGAAAAAAACAAAAATAAAACAAGGGATGTCCATCGAAATCTTTTCTTCCAAATTTTGCTCTTGATCAGTAGTGAGCCTATCAGCAAAAGGAGTATGATAATGAATGGCTTAATTAAGTAGAGAAGTATTTTAGATAAAATAAAAAACATAGTGGCAATTGTATATTTAGGATATTGGCCTTTTCAAACCTTTTTGGGAATGATCAATTCAATTAATTTGCTTTCGCTTAAACCTGCCCTCCAGGGTAACAATTTTTTTCAATACATCATAATATAGCGCAATAACCAGAGACAAAGACATCAGCCACATGATGGCAGTATTGAAATAAAGTGTTTCAATATACCTGCCAGCAAAATATTTAATTGGCTGATAAAACAGTGTCCTGAAATCAAAGAAGTTCACTGGATTTGGGTTGATGAAAATCGGATATATCTGCTGTATCAATCTGCCTTCATATTCCAGTATCCTTGTTTTCTCTTTGTTATCAAAAACCATGGATTTGATCTGATCGTTGGTGTAATCTCTTTTCATTTTATTAAACGCATCAACTTTTTTGGGCGATCCGGTCATTTCTTTGATTTTCTTTTCCTTGGCATTCAGGGCAATGTTGTGCCTGTTGAGATGGATACCTTTCAGCGTTCTCAAAAACTTTTGAGTTGCTATAAAGGTTGTAGAATCTAATTTGCCAACAGTAAGATTTTCTAACAAATGAAATTTGTCGTGGCCAAATTCTTTCTTTTGAACTTCAATTTCATTTCTAAGGACCAACAATCGATTTTCAATATTATTAATTGTCTCTTCATCTTCCGCATTTCTATTTGTAAATGCATATTCTAACAAAGACTCCAATCTGGGCAGATAGTACACAGTTTTATAATCGGAAAGAGATATCTCTTTATCTACCTCATAAAACATCTTTTCAAATTTGTTGTTTTTAAACTGGTTGACCATCAATGCCTCGTAGGCCCAGCGAGATATCATGATATCACCAATTAAGGGAACGCGAGATTTAGCCCCAAAGGCAGGGTTTAACTGATCAAATTGCACAACAACCCCACTCAATAATATCTGCGGAATAAGTAATATGGGTATTATAATATAAATCGTCACAGCCGAATTGAACGATGCTGATATATTTAGACCAAGTACATTTGCAAAGCATGATGCTGAAAAAAACACCAACCAATAAGAAAAATACATCCCATTTATCGAAAGAATAATATTTCCGACAAGGACAAAAGATGCTGCCTGGATGGCTGAAAGGCTAAAGAGCAATATGAGTTTTGAAACTATATAACTTCCCCTGCTAAGGTGAAGGAAAGATTCGCGCTTCAGAATTTTCTGGTCTTTAATAATCTCTTCAGCGCTTACTGTCAAACCCATAAAAAGAGAAACAATTATGCCCATAAAAATGTATGCCGGTATATTCACATTTTCCTGAAAAATATACTCAAAAGGCCTGAAAGCTTCCCCCGGGTAGAACCTAACTAATACTGCCAGAATAATTGCAAGGAGTGGAGCTTCCAAGAAATTGATCAGCATATATTGCTTGTTGGCCAATTTTGACTTAAAATCTCTTGCTGTAAAAATTGACAACTGCTTTATCCAACTGGGAATATGAAGAACTGCTCTGGGTTTTTCACTTGTTTTTTCCAAATTGTGATAAACCACTTTTTCTTTATATACCTCATTCCACGTAATAGGTGTTACCTTCCGCTGCTCAGTATGCCGACCGTACTCATCAACCACACGCGTTTCGATGATGTTGAATAATTGCTCGGCATTAACATTGCCACACTCTGTGCAAGATCCTGATTTTTTATCTACAAGCTTTGTCGCTTCCCTGAAATATACAATGGCTGCCACTGGATTTCCATAGTATATCGGATATCCACCTACATCCAGGATAAGCAACTTATCGAACATCTTGAAAATATCTGAGGAGGGTTGATGAATTACTACAAAAATAAGTTTGCCACGCAGCGACAATTCTTTGAGCAAATCCATTATATTTTCGGAATCTCTAGATGAAAGCCCCGAGGTAGGCTCATCGACATATAAAACCATGGGTTCCCTAAGTAATTCCAGTCCTATGTTTAGCCTTTTCCTTTGCCCTCCTGATATGGTCTTTTGAAGAGGGTTGCCAACTTTTAGATGCTTTGTTTCAAATAACCCAAGGCTCATCAAAGTCTTATCAACTAAACCGATAATTTCTTGTTCGGTATAATTGCTAAAACAAAGTTTAGCGGCATAATATAAATTCTGAAATACTGAAAGATCTTCAATAAGCAAATCATCCTGTGGGATATATCCAATAATTCCTTCGACCTTCTCTTTCTCTTCATGAATGTCGATTCCGTTGATAAATACCTTTCCTGATGACGGTTTTTCATTCCCGTTCAATACATTAAACAATGTAGATTTACCAGAGCCACTTGCTCCCATTACGCCAATTAGATTTCCATTTTTCTCTTTTAGCGTAACATCCCGAAGACCAATACTTCCATTCTTAAATTTATAATATATATTCTCGGCATGGAATGATATCGGAGTCTCATTATCTTCAATACGGAAATAACTAAGTATATCGCTATAATAAATTGCCTTGAACCTATTGCTTCTGATAGTGCTCCCCGAAGGGACAATTTCGATTTTCCCATGTTCCATTGGGATTTGATTTAAGAACAGGCTTGAATTACCCAGGTACTTCAGAAAAAAAGGCTTGATAGATTTAAGATTTAGAATAGCTGCAAACCCATCAATACTTCCTTCCGGTTTAATAATCTTACACTTTCCAGGAACATCATCAACTTTATTTACAACGATCAATATATTTACAGAATTGAAATCCTCAATATTTTTTGCCGCAACAAAATTTTGAATGGAATTTAATTCTTCATTGTCAATGTTGAGTTCCTTCCCAATATTGTGAAGTGCTGTGTTTTCATCATCAGAAAGTATATTGTCTGCATAGACAAGTTGGGTCAATTCTGAAATTAAAAATATTTTTTGCTGTTGAGTAATTTGGCCGTTTATCCTTCTTGTAATTTTAGAAATCTCTAAAAGCCCTGTTTGACCTTCGCCCAATTTTATTTTACAAAAACTATTAAATAGGCCCATGTATTTTTCAATCACTTCCTTATTGAGCCTGGAGGTAAGTAAATTGAAAATCTTTGATTTCTCTTTTTCACCAACCCCATCCAACCTTGCCAGCAAGGCAAATAACTGTATCACAGCTTCCAGCAATTGTTCACTCATAGGTTGGTGTATTTATAGATTATCCAATAATTTTTACGCATAAAAAAAGGTATCGAAGATCAAACTCCAATACCTTTAATATTTTAAATCATATACTTTTTATTAATAGACTACATTCGTTCTTATAGAATCAACCTGTGCTGTTAACCGTGACAGCACTTCATCGTTTAGCACTTCATTACCTTTCCCAGAGCTAATTTTTCCCATAGGATCAAATTTTGTGTAGTTATCATACAATTCTTTTAGGCTGTTAATTGTTGCAATTTCCCAGTCTTCTTTACCATCGACACTTTCGAGCAAATCAATTACGTCCTTTAATGATTCCTTTTGTTTTACAAGATTTTGAACTAAAGGAGCCAATATTTGTAACCTCATATCGTCAGGAAGGAGGTCCTTAGGATAAGTATCAATTATTTGTGTTGATATGTAAAGAGCCTCAATAAATGTTCCTCCAATCATAAGGGCGGCAATATTATTTCTATCATTTTCTTGAAGATACCTATCGCTATTTGCAATTACGTCATCTATAATATTTGCAAGGCTGTCCGGTTTAGAAAGGTATTTTTCAAATCTTGCCAATACGGCAAAGTCAACAGCATCTTGAGCACCCACAGCTTCTGTAAGTTTCAGGCAAACATCCATATAATTAAGTGCATCCTGTGTTCTGCCATAACTGCTTAAGTATCCTATGTCGGTGGCATATACTCCAAGATTAAAGGCGGCCTTTTTTGCCGAAATAGTGTAAGACTCATATTTTTTATAATCATTAACAATATTTGGATTGAAATCAGCACCGGTACTTTGAATAATATATGGTATTTCTGCAGGAGAAGGGATATCGCGGATTGCCCTATCGATTCGCTCTTTTAGCTGGTCTTGAGCAGCATCAAATTCTTTGGCTGCATCGGCATTTTTTTTCTTGTCAGATCCGCAAGCAACCATCACACTGATGACAATTGCCAATAAGATTTTGCTACTCAATTGATAAAATTTTTCTGAATTCATAGCCAAATATATTTTCTGGTTTAATAAACTTATATACTTATTTCGATTTCAATTTAAGTTGGTAAATATATCAAAGAAAATAGTTTTTACTTCATTTGAGGTGGAAAAATAATCATAGTGCGCACTTCATTATCCAGCATTTCAACGCCAATTCCTTTATCAATGATGGCAATATATGATTTTTGGTCAAATGGATAAATTTGTTGCTCCCCATACAGCTCATCAATTTTCTCTTTATCATCCCAAAAATTCAACCCTTCTACAGTTCCAATGTCGGCACATAACATTTTATTATATTCGGGATAACTGCTCAGTTGGATCATGCATACCAAATTATCTTTAAAAAATAAATCTGAAACCGGAAGCCACATGATATGTCTGTAGCTAACAACAAAATCAAAATCAATCTCAGCTTTCTCAGCTATAAATTTCAGTTGGGGAGATACACTTCCCTTTTCAATTTTATTTCCTTTAAACCCAAGCTCCCATTCTACTTCATCCCAATCAATTCCGATTTTTATATCCATCAACCCCTCTCCTGGGATCAAGAATTGACTGAAACTTTCTGTAGTAGAAATGAAAAGAATGCAAAAAAATGTTAATATTATTTTCATATAGATTTAGAAATTCCAGATTTGAAGCGATCAAAAATAAATTATATTTCCTTTTCAAACAGAAATATCTTTTTTTTATCTAAAACTAATTATTTCTTAGCACAAAAATATTTTTTTCATCACAACAATGACAATAATATGATTAGGCACGTAGTAATGTGGAAGTTTAAAGAAATGGCCATAGGCCTAGAGAAACCTGAAAATATAGCGACAGTAATCAGAGCTTTGAAGGCATTGGAACCAAAAATTAGCGAGATTAAATCTTTGGAAGTTGGAAAAAATTTCAATCCTGCCGATGTCGCTTTTGATCTGGTATTGATTTCTACCCATGAGCATAAAGAAGCACTTAAGGGATATATCGATCATCCATTTCATAAGGAAGTTGCAGCTTTTATAGGAGAACTTGTTGCAGAACGAAAAGTAGTAGATTTCGAATATTAATTTTAGCGCTGCCACGAGCCGATCTGCAAAAGGCAGGCTCGTGGGAAAGCCTTAAGTTTACAGATAAAATATTTCCTTCGATGATTTCTACTGAAGAATTTTCTACAATGAAAATGAGTAAAAAAATTCGGACCCTTTATGGGGAAGGCATTTTTATTGTAGCTATCAGGTATTATAAATATAAAATCAACTTATACTTACTTTCCGATTTTTATATTGAGGTTTTCTACAACCCAAAATTAGATAGAATAGATAAAGTAGAACCACTGATTCGGCCTACCAAACGCATGAAATTTTATGCTGATCAAATCAAGTTACCCTCAGATCTTTTATCCTGATTATCTTCTGCACTTCGACATGCCCTGCAGAGCATGTTGAAGTGCTGGAATTGGAATATATCACATCATTCAAAGAGGGGTCTCTTGCGAAGAACCCTGCTTTAGAATTAGATTAACTGACAGAAGACCCCACTATGAATGGAGGTTTCTAACGAAGAATTATAATTTTGTTATTATGGATGATATTTCATTAAAGTAATTCATTCTTTCCGTAGTAATGTTATTAGCCGGATATCTCATTGAACTTTATTTGAAATGGGTAAGGTTAAAAAATTTAAATCAAATCCTGGGTATAGGTATATATTGGCTAAAGCTTTATGCAAATATATTATTGCTATTTGGCATAATTTCCTTTATAACCTTGGGTCTGCCGCTTATTCTTCAACTAATAGCAGAGCTGTATTTATAAGTAACCATGTTTTTCGAAATGTTCCGAAGAGCATGTCGAAGTTGTGATAAAAAGGATTCCTGCCTGCCGCAAGGTAGAGCTAACCCTGATCCAGGAGCTATTTATGTATTTGACAAAGGGTATGTGAACTATAAGGTATGGAAACAATGGACAGAGCAGGGTGCCTTCTATGTTACACGGCTCAATGAAAATGCGGACTATGAAGTTTTAACCGGACAGCCCAATCATATAAGTGACTACGCTAACGTAGGTATTATATCCGATCAACTAATCAGACTAAAGGGAGCAAAAGTTTCCTTAGAGGCCAGATTAATTATTTTCAAAGATCCTGTAACAGGAGAAGTATTGAAATTCATATCCAATATGTTTTCCTGTCAGGACTACACAATCATTCAACCATATAAATACAGGCGGGCTATTGAGACGTTATTTAAGCAAATTAAACAAAACTTTAAGTTAGAGTATTTTTTCTCGGACAGCCCGGAAGGGATTAAAACTCAGGTTTGGGTAGCATTAATAGCAAATCTGATTTTTACAATTATACATCGGCAGGTAAAAGAATGTGAATTGTTTGTCACAATAATCAGCATGGCCTCAAACAACCTGGGATCTTACACTGTCTTGATAAATCTACTTAAAAGAAGAACACCACAAGGAGAGGATCGAATTATAAAAATAGTACAACTTGATGCGTTTAGTAATAATGAGGGGGTGTTTTTGAGCTTCAAGGAAAATCTACTTAATCTAACCAAAAACATACCCTTTTAGCTATTTTTGACTTTAGTCGGATGACAGTAATTAATAATTAACAATTTCACGAAGTGTTAATATATTGTGCTAAGTTCTAAGCAATACAGCAAAAAGTTATATCTTTACTAAATGAGACCAAGCCAAGAAATCAAGGAGTTATTTGCTCAATTGCCTATAGGCTTACAAACCCAATTGTTGGATGAGCTTCTGCAAGAACAGGAATTACAGGGTAAAGTATTAATAGCCGTTCAAGAAGAAATTTCAAAGGCATTGGATGGAAAGTTGGCCGATAAAACAACCTTGATTACGGATAAGCACCCTTCTTACAAGGCTTTTGCCAAAGACAATCCC
>VAPL010035603.1_pt1 | contig 10656 bp, 5 predicted proteins | sample 3395061 | NCBI WGS metagenome assembly VAPL01 (sample SAMN08290444, study PRJNA428436) | hydrothermal vent metagenome | isolation source: Deep-sea hydrothermal vent chimney 2 | place: Pacific Ocean: Juan De Fuca Ridge | depth 2182 m m
ATTCAAATGAAGGTCGGCAACTTTAAACTGCAATTTGTTTTTTGTTTCTATTTCTGACATGGTTTTATAATGTTTTCTGTTTAAGTGGTTGCAAAAATAATGAAAAATCAGAAAGCACCTGCCGGCATCTCAAACTATTATCTGCCCCAAAAAACCAATAGCCTGTTCCTTGTTTAGATTTTTTCTATCTTTGCTCCATAATTCAAGTCCCTCCTTTTCTGTGAGGTATTTTGATTTATAAAGAAGGGTGGAGAGATTAGGCTCTGCGAAGCTCTGGCAACCTTCCGCTAAAGGTGGAAAAGGTGCCAATACCTAACCCGTTCGGCGTTCGGATGGGAAATGATAAATTAAATGAGGTTCAATGAAAAAACAAAACGTATCCGTCTGACAAACGTGTAAGTATTATCTTTATACCACTGTTTGTTTTTGTCCGGCGAAATTTTCACCGGCAAGCGGAGCTAAAACTATCATCAAAATGACTAATGTAAAACCTGACATACGAGAGGAACTGAAAAAACGGGTGCTGGTGCTCGATGGCGCTATGGGAACCATGATCCAGCGCTATCAGCTTGAAGAAAAAGATTATCGCGGCAAGCAATTTGAAAATGTAAAACAATTGCTCAAAGGCAATAACGATCTGCTAAACATCACACAACCACATATTATTCGCGAAATACATGAGCAGTACCTCGAAGCGGGCGCCGACATCATCGAAACCAACACTTTCAACGGCACACGTATCTCGCAAAGCGACTACAATCTGGAGGATTATGTTTACGAAATGAACCGGAATGCGGCAAAGCTGGCACGCAACGCTGCGGATAAGTTTACAAAAATAACTCCGGAAAAGCCACGGTTTGTAGCCGGAGCTATGGGGCCCACCAACAAAACCGCTTCCATGTCGCCCAAGGTAAACGATCCCGGTTACCGTAACGTGAGCTTCGACAGCCTGATGGAAGATTACTATGCACAGGCTTCAGCATTGCTCGAAGGCGGCGCGGATGTGCTGTTGGTGGAGACCATTTTCGACACGCTCAATGCCAAAGCAGCACTCTTTGCCATCGAAAAAATCATGGAGGAAAAAGGAGAGAAAATACCCGTGATGGTTTCCGGAACCATCACCGATGCCAGCGGACGAACCCTTTCCGGACAAACGCTGGAAGCCTTTTTCACCTCCATAAAACACATCGACCTGCTCAGCATCGGGCTTAACTGCTCCATGGGCGCCGAGCAAATAAGGCCGTATCTCGCTGAACTTTCGCGTATTGCACCATTTCCGGTAAGTGTTTATCCCAACGCGGGGTTGCCCAACCAGTTTGGCGAGTACGATGAAAGTCCGCACAAAATGGCCGGCCACATCAAAGACTTTCTCGACAACCGTTATGCCAACATCGTGGGCGGTTGCTGTGGAACTACACCCGAACATATACGCGAAATAGTTCGTTTAGCAGAAAAAGCAGAAAAGCGGCAGATTCCTCCCAGGAAACATATAACCGAATTGAGTGGGCTGGAGCCTATAACCATTGAAAAAGACAAGAATTTCGTTAACATTGGCGAGCGCACCAACGTGAGCGGTTCCCGGCGTTTTGCCCGCCTCATTCGAGAAGAAAAATACGAAGAAGCTCTCTCCGTGGCACGCGACCAGGTGGAAAATGGTGCGCAAATCCTGGATGTGAGCATGGACGACGGTATGCTGGATGCCAAAAAAGAGATGGTTCGTTTTCTGAATATGCTGGCTTCCGAGCCGGAGATCTCCCGCCTGCCCATTATGGTTGATTCTTCCAAATGGGAAGTGCTCGAAGCGGGATTAAAATGTATTCAGGGAAAAGGAATTGTTAACTCCATCAGCCTGAAGAACGGGGAGGAGGAGTTTCTCGATCATGCCCGCAAAATAAGAGATTACGGTGCAGCAGCAGTCGTTATGGCTTTTGACGAAAGCGGCCAGGCTTCCACTTACGAACGGCGTATCGAAGTTTGCCAACGGGCTTATGACCTACTGACGCAAAAGGTAAACTTCCAGCCCGAAGACATTATTTTCGACCCAAACATCCTCGCCATCGGCACCGGCATGGCCGAACACAACAATTACGCGGTAGATTTTATAAATGCTACCAGGTGGATTAAGGAAAACCTGCCTTATACCAAGGTGAGCGGAGGTGTCAGCAACCTCTCTTTTGCCTTCCGCGGGAATAATTCTGTGCGTGAAGCCCTCAACTCGGTGTTTTTGTATCATGCCATCAAAGCGGGGATGGATATGGGAATTGTGAACCCGGGCATGTTGCAGATTTATGATGAAATCCCTGCCGACCTGCGTACACTGGCGGAAGATGTGGTACTCAACAGGCGGAAAGATGCCACCGAAAGGCTTCTGGTGTATGCCGATAAAGTCAAAAACCAATCTCTTAAAAAAGAGGTGAAAACTGATGCCTGGCGGAAAGAGCCGGTCAACAAACGTCTTGAACATGCCTTGATAAAAGGAATTACCGATTTCATCGAGGAGGATGTGGAAGAGTCTCGTAAACAGTTTCCGAGAGCCCTGAATGTGATAGAACAACCGCTTATGGCCGGCATGAACGTCGTGGGCGATCTTTTTGGAGAAGGAAAAATGTTTCTGCCGCAGGTGGTGAAGAGTGCCAGAGTAATGAAAAAGGCTGTCTCTTACCTTTTGCCTTACATCGAAGCGGAGAAACAAGAAGGGGAAGCTTCCACTGCCGGTAAAGTAGTGCTGGCCACCGTGAAAGGCGATGTACACGACATTGGGAAAAATATTGTTGGCGTAGTGCTTTCGTGTAACAACTATGAGGTGATAGACCTCGGCGTGATGGTTCCTGCGGAGAAAATTCTTGAAATTGCTGAAAATGAAAATGCCGATGTGGTAGGTCTCAGCGGACTCATCACCCCTTCGCTGGAAGAGATGGTGCAGGTAGCTTCCGAAATGAAACGTAAAGGGTTGAAAATCCCACTGCTTATTGGCGGGGCAACGACATCGGTTATCCATACGGCGGTGAAAATAGCACCGGACTATAATCAACCGGTGATACATGTGCGCGATGCCTCCAAAGTTACCGGCGTGCTGGCAAAACTGTTCTCACCCTCCGAACACGAAAAGTATGTGGATGAAATAAGAACTTCCTATGAACGAATGCGCAAAGAACATTTCGGGCGGCAAAAGAAAAAACAACATATCAGCCTGAAAGAAGCACGCGAGAACAGTTTTAAAGCCGACTGGAAACAGGCAGACATCAGCGTACCTAAGTTTACCGGAACAAAATATTTTGAGGATTATCCGTTGGAAAAATTACGATCCTACATCGACTGGACCTTTTTCTTCCATGCCTGGAAAATCAACGGAAAGTACCCGGCCATTTTCGACGATCCTGTAAAAGGAGAAGAAGCCAAAAAGATTTATGATGATGCACAGGAGATGCTGGACAAAATTATCTCAGAGAAATGGCTTCAGGCAAAAGCTGTTATCGGTATCTATCCGGCACATGCAGTCGGCGACAGCGTGGAGGTGTTCTCTCCGGAAAACAAAAAGCTGGCCGACTTCCACTTTCTACGAAACCAGGAGAAGAAAAAAGCCGGAATTCCAAATCTTTGTCTTTCCGATTTTATTGCACCCAAAGAGACCGGCCTAACCGACTATATCGGCTTTTTTGCCGTTACCACCGGACTGGGTATCGAAAAGCAAATCAAAGCTTTTGAAGCTGACGATGATGATTATCAGGCTATTATGTTGAAAGTTATGGCCGACAGGCTGGCTGAAGCATTTGCCGAGCAATTGCACGTACGTGTGCGCAAAGAATTTTGGGGTTATGCATCCGATGAGAAATTGAATATGGGAAGAATCCTGCGCGAAAAATACAGGGGTATTCGTCCGGCACCGGGCTACCCGGCCTGTCCCGAGCATTCGGAAAAACGTACTATTTTCGATTTGATGAATGTGGAAGAAAAAACCGGCATCCGGCTAACGGAAAATTACGCCATGTACCCGGCAGCTTCGGTGAGTGGATATTATTTTGCGTATCCGCAGGCACAATATTTCAACGTGGGAAAGCTTTTGCCCGACCAGCTTGAAGATTATGCCCTAAGAAAAGGGCTGTCGTTAGAAAATGTAAAAAGATTACTGAATATGAATATCGTGGAAAACAAATAGAAAATTATTATTATGAACGAACCGAAAGTAACTGAACATATAGCCAGCTCCGATAAAGCTCTTTTTTCATTTGAGCTGTTGCCTCCTTTGAAAGGACAGGATTTTTCTGCTATTCAGAAGGCCATCGACCCGTTGATCGAATTTAACCCCGCATTTGTTAATATTACCTACCATCAGCAGGAGGTAGTTTACGATACGCTGGACAACGGCTTGATGAAAAAGCGGACAGTCAGAAAAAGGCCGGGGACAGTAGGCATTTCGGCGGCTATCAAATTCCGCTACGGCATTCCGGTGGTGCCGCACATTATCTGCGGTGGCTTTACACGCGAAGAGACCGAAAATGCCCTCATCGACCTTAACTTTCTGGGTATTAAAAACCTGCTTGTAGTTCGTGGAGATCCTCCGATGGGGATGAAAACTTTTGTGCCGGAGCCGGAAGGAAATGCCCATTCTCTGGATTTGGTAAAGCAAATTACCAAACTCAACCACGGAGAATATCTCGAAAAAGACATGAAAAACTACCGTTCTACTGATTTTTGTATCGGAGTGGCCGGTTACCCCGAAAAGCACAGCGAATCGCCCAACTTAGAAAGCGACCTCCATTTCTTGAAAAAAAAGGTGGAAGCAGGAGCCGAATATATTGTTACCCAAATGTTTTTTGACAATCAAAAATATTTTGACTTCGTGAGAAACTGCCGCGCAAAAGGGATTGATGTGCCCATTATCCCCGGACTAAAGCCTGTAACAACACAAAACCAGATGATTGCTCTGCCGCAGACCTTTCATGTGGACCTGCCCGAAGCACTGGTAAAGGAAATTTTAAAATGTAAGAATAATAACGATGTCCGTCAGGTTGGTGTGGAATGGGCCATTCAGCAATCCAAAGGGCTGCTGAAATTTGGTGTACCCGGATTGCATTTCTATACTATGGGCAAATCGGACAATATTCGTGAAATTGCAAAAAGTATATTGTAATCCTGAGAAAATAATTGTCATCGTTTTTATAAGACGCAAAAACAAAAAAACCTCCCTGCGATGCAGAGAGGTTTTTTTGAATAACAGCTATCCTTTATTCCGGAATTCTTCCGGGCGTATAAGGCGCTTTCAGCGTGTCTAACTCTTTTCCAAGAGCCTTCAACTGCTCATCCACTTTTTTGATGCGAGCCAAAACGGCGGGCATGGCATCTTTTACAATCTTCAAGTTCATCTTCTGCATGGCTGTGGGTGCCGAGGTAGATTGCCACGAAGCATAAATGGCTTCGTTGATGCGCTTCATCAGCGGCATGGCCTCCGGCGGAACTTCTTCGAAACTGGCTTTGGCCGGGGTTCCGTAGAACAGATAGTTAATCTTTTCTATTTCCTCTTTCACGGCCTGTGCCTTGTTTTTCATGTCGAGACCGGCACCATTGGTCATCTGAATTGCCTGCTGTATATAAGCCGTTTTGTTCTTCAGGCTGTTCAGATATTTCTGTGCACCACTGGTAGTACGCCACAGATTGGACATTTCACCAAAGAAAGTATCCAGAGCCTGACGATCTTTATCCGGCAAAATGGTGTTATGCAGCACTTTGGCAGTAAAGGTTATAGGCCCGGCAAGCGGTTTCTCTTTTCCATCATGGAAGAGCGAAAGGGCTACCGTGTATTGACCGGGAAGCGCAAGCATACCATTGGAACCGTTCTTCAGCGGATTAAATTTCCCCTTTTTCAACTGTACCGGTGAAGGACTCAGATAACGTAGATCCCAGTTGGCACGGTGGAAACCTTTTACCGCGGGTTTATAAATTTTGCGTACCACATCTCCCGCTTTGTTTTTAATGGTAAAAACGAGATAAGGACCGGTTTCGTTTTTCTCTTTCTGTAACTCCTCTCTGGTTGGTTGTGGAATAGGTTCACTCTTTTTAAACAACTCTTTTTCCTTTTTTAAACGTTGTTGTTTCAACGTCTGTGGAACATCTTTTACGTAATAGGTAAAGTTAGCACCAAAAGGAGGGTTTGGAGCCTGGTAATAAGCCGAACCGGTTCCGTAACGATTGCCTTTCTGGATATACATCAACGCATCCCTTGTGGGGAAAAGAAGAGCTTCCGTATTTTTCAGTTTCTCAGCTGTAATATGACGTAAAGCGGAATAGTCGTCCAGAATATAAATCCCCCGGCCAAAAGTGGCAATAACGAGGTCTTTCTCCCGTTTTTGAATGGTAATGTCGCGTACGGCAATGTCCGGCATGCCTCCACCAAGCTTAATCCAGTGCTGCCCGCCATTCAGGCTGAAATAAAAGCCGAATTCCGTTCCGGCAAAAAGCAGGTTTTTATTTACCGGATCCTGTGCCACGGTATGTACTGCTCCTGACGGTAGATTACCGGCAATAGAAGTCCAGGTTTTGCCTTTGTCCATGCTTTTCAGCAGATAAGGTTTGAAGTCGTTACTTTTTGTGTTGTTAAAAGAGGCAAAAATGACATTTTCATTAAAATTAGAGGGGAATACATCGCTCACATAAGTGTATTCCGGAACACCGGGGAATTTGGTGGTTTTGTTCCAGATTTTCCCATCGTCACCGGTAACCTGAATTACACCGTCATCCGTTCCGGCAACAAGAAGTCCTTCTTTCAATGGCGATTCGGCCAGCGAAACGATAGTTCCCCACTGCGAAGTGGAGACATCTTTGGCCACAGCATCGGAAGGCCAGTATTTGCCCATAACTTTAAATTTGTTACGGTTTTCGTCGCGGGTAAGATCGCCGCTGATCTCGTGCCAACTGTTGCCGCGGTTATCACTTTCAAAAAGCTTGTTGGCCCCCATATAAAGGCGTGTTCCCTGATGGCTGCTCACTATAAAAGGAGCATCCCAGTTCCAGCGGAAAGTCTTCTCCCCTTCTTTGGGCATGGGTTTTATTTTGATACGCTCGCCCGATTTCCGGTCGTAGCGAAAAATGTTTCCATACTGATAAGCGGAATAAACGATACCCGGATTGTTGGGGTCGGAAGCTTGCCAAAAGCCATCGCCACCCACGGTAACAACCCATTCGGCGCCGATTACGCCACCTTTTCTCAAATTCCGTGAAGGGCCGCCGAGGCTGTTGTTGTCCTGCGTACCACCGTAAACCCAGTAAAAGGGTTTGGTATTGTCAGCCCAAACGCGGTAAAACTGTGTTACCGGCAACGTATTTTTGAAAATAAATGTTTTGCCACCGTTCCAGGTTTCGTACACACCGCCATCACAGCCAATGAGCATGTGGTCGGTATGTTTGGGGTCAATCCAGTAAGAATGGTCGTCCACATGACGTTTGTTGTTGCCAATGGCCTTCCATGTTTTCCCGCCATCGAGTGTTACCTGCCCGTAGGTGTCCACCGAATAAACTTTGTTCGGATCTTTCGGGTCGGGATACAGCTCACTAAAATACTGTCCGCTACTAAAATAACTACTCATCTTTTTGAAAGAAGCACCCCTGTCGGTGGAGCGGAAGAAACCACCTTTCCCGTTGGAAGCTTGAAACATGACATAAACAATGTTGGGGTTGGCAGGCGAAACGGTGACAGACATACCCCCTTTGTCCACAGAGGGAATACCGTTAGTAAGCTTTTTCCAGGTTTTTCCGCCGTCGGTAGTTTTGTAATAAGCCGATTCGGGGCCGCCGCCAATTTTGGTAAACTGCCGTCTGCGCCGTTGTTCTGCTCCGGCATAAATCACATCCGGGTTGTCTGGCTCAAAGACCATGTTGGCTACGCCGGTATTTTCGGAGATATTCAATACTTTCTCCCAGGTTTTCCCACCATCGGTAGTTTTGTATAAGCCGCGGTCGCCACCCGGCCCCCAGGCAGAGCCTTCGGCAGCAACATAAACCACATTGGAGTTACGTGGGTCAATAAGAATCTTACCAATCTGGCTCGAAGTCTTCAGCCCCATATCTTTCCAGGTTTTCCCACCATCGGTGGTTTTCCAAACGCCGTTGCCGTAACCCAGCGCCCGCTGGGAATTGTTCTCGCCGGTTCCTGCCCAAATTACATTATGGTTGTTTGGATCCATGGCAAGGCATCCCAAAGAATAAGCGCCATAATGATCGAAAACAGGTTTAAAAGTTGTACCATCGTCGGTTGTTTTCCAAATACCACCCGAAGCAGCAGCTACATAGAAATGGCTGTGGTTGTCCGGGTCAACAGCAATATCGGCAATCCGACCTGATGTAAAGGCTGGGCCAATACTCCGCCATTTTAAGCCGCTGAAAAGAGAAGCTTTCAGCTCATTTTGAGTAGGTTTAGTTTTTTTCTTCTTTGTCTTTGCATCTACCTGTATGGTGCTAAAAGATACCAGCAGAGCCAGGAGTACAAAGAACATTTTACGCGTAAATCTATTTTTCATGGTAATAAAATTAAACGGTTGGTTGATAATAATTTTTTAAAAGCTAAAAGTAAGGAATTTTATTGAATGAATAATAACTGGGGGCAAAGGTGAAAGGGTAGAAAGGTGGGAGGGTGAAAGGGTAGGAAATGAATGGACCTTCCTGCCACACGTAGTTGGTTAAAGGGACATTCCCATACCAAGTATTTGATGGAGAAGGAGAATGCCAAAAAGATAGACCAGCAGGCTAAGGACGTCGATACGCAAAAAGCCCGGCATGGTTTTCAAATGAAGACCTTTTTTCTCCGGCCCCTGCATCCAGTTGAAAGGCAACAGAACAATCAGTCCTATAAGATAAGTAAACATAGTGGACGTGGAAAGGCCTTTAAGTGTAACAACTAACACCAGCAACCACGGAAAAATGAAAACAGTTAGAAAAAAGATGGTGTCAATCTTATCTTCTTTCTTAAATTTTTCGGGAATAATAAGCATAACAAGTTTGCCAATGGCGAGCCCCATGATATAAAGAAAATAGAGGGCGAGAACAACAAAAATAATTTGAAAAACAACATCAATATCCATAAGCTTTGAGACGGTGTAAAGCCCCGTACGACCCAGGTTGTTTTCTACGAAACTACCAAAAATACCCGTGAACGAATAAACCATAAGCCAAATCAGGAAGAAGGCCATGGAGAGACTTTTGCGACGGCTGAAAATAAAAAGAGCCATGACTGCCAGCCCGAGAAAGAGGTTCATAATAGGGGCAGCAAGGTTGATAGTCACAACAGCATCGTGTGTCCACGCCTGTGAAGACGCAGGTGTAATGAAAGTAGTACCATCCAAATGAAGTATGGCTTTTATATTTAGGTCGTAACTGAAATAAAGGGTGGTAAGCCCGGATAGAACCCGTTGCAGATACCAGGCAAAAAGTGCAGAGACAAACGAAACCAATAACATCAGCAGCAAGGTTTTAGTTTGTTTATTTAGCACAATATTTTCCATAGATTTCCTCTATTTCGATAGTGTAAAAGTAAGAATAATAAAAGCTGATTCAAAATAGTGAGGAAATAAGTCAGGCGTTTTTTAATGTAAACGAGAAGGTAGTACCCTTTTCAGGCTTACTGCGAACGGTAATACTTTGCCGGTGGGCTTCGATGATATGTTTTACGATGGCCAGGCCAAGACCGGTGCCTCCTTTTTCACGTGAACGACTTTTGTCCACACGGTAAAAACGTTCGAAAATACGCGGCAGACTCTCCTCCGAAATGCCAATTCCGTTGTCACTTACTTCGATGAGCACATTGTCGTGAAAATCGTAAAAAGAGATAATAATCCGCCCGCCTTTTAGCCGACTATAATTGATGGCATTGTCCACCAGGTTTATGAGTACCTGCCGGATACGTGTTTTATCGGCCAAAACATTTATCCGGCTGTTTTCAGTCTCCTTAATAACAATTTGCATATTATTTTTATCAGCTTTAACTTCCAGGAACTCACGCACTTCACGGCAAAGCTCATTGATGTTGAAAACTGTTTCATTCAGGTTCATAACCCCGGATTCAAATTTTGAAATCTCCTCCAGATCCTGGACTATGGCAATCATTCTGTCCACACTCTTTGTTGTCTTCTCTAAAAATTTTTTGTTAATTTTTTTGTCATTCAACCCACCATCCAGCAGCGTAAGGATATACCCCTGAATATTGAAAATAGGTGTCTTCAGCTCATGAGAAACATTGCCCAGAAACTCCCGGCGATAGTCTGCCATCTTTTGTAATTCATCAATCTTTTGCTGTTGCTTATCGTGCCATTCCAACACTACCTGATTCACCATTCCCAGAATATCATTCGAATTCTTGTCTGCCTGTTGTCCGCGTTTTACTTGGTGCCAACTCCCAATAGTTTTGTAAATAATTTTCAACCGGTTATAAATAAACCGGTTCAGCGAATAATATACCGATAAATAAGAAGCGATAAAAATCAACAGGCTGCCTGCAACTATCTGCGCCAGCTGAAAAGTAACTCCGGTATAAACCAAACCGAAGTACAGGGCAACAAAAACCAGCATGATGATGCCGGCGTTCAGCAAAGCCACGTTGCGGGGTACGTGTTTCATAAATTATTCTTCAAATTTATAGCCGACACCTTTGATGGTTTTAATATTATCAAG
>VAPL010727102.1_pt1 | contig 10652 bp, 12 predicted proteins | sample 3395061 | NCBI WGS metagenome assembly VAPL01 (sample SAMN08290444, study PRJNA428436) | hydrothermal vent metagenome | isolation source: Deep-sea hydrothermal vent chimney 2 | place: Pacific Ocean: Juan De Fuca Ridge | depth 2182 m m
AGCCTGGCCTTCGCGTAAATAATGCTCTATATTCTCTGAACCTCTTTTTTCCAGCTCCTTACTACTAAAATCTGAAAGATGTAGAAATGCTGCTCGCTCCAGACCAATATCAACGAATGCTGCCTGCATACCGGGTAACACTCTGCACACTTGGCCCTTATAAATATTACCAACTAAGCCTTTTTGTTTCTCCCGTTCTATTATTAATTCCTGTAACACACCATTTTCTATGACCGCAACACGTGTTTCAGGAGGAGTCACATTAATTAAAATTTCTTCACTCATGTAATATTAATATTCCCTGTTTAGATAATAGCTCTGCTGTTTCAAATAGGGGTAAGCCGACAACACCTGAATAGCTCCCTTTAATAGATTCGACAAATACACTGGCCAACCCCTGTATAGCGTATCCACCTGCTTTACCTTGTGGCTCACCAGTTTCCCAATAAGCTTTAATTTCTCCTCTATCAATTTTTCTAAATCTAACTTCGGTCACACTCAACGCACAAAAATGCTGGTCCTCATAACCGTTTCCTTGGCATCTTAAAGAGACTGCACTGAATACACTATGAATGTTTCCTGACAATTGATTTAACATGATTTCCGCATGCGCTTTATTTTCCGGCTTCCCCAAAATCTGCCCATCAACAACCACACTCGTATCAGCTGCCAATACAGGCAACTGACATTGTAGCTCCCTTAAACAAGCGGCTGACTTGTCTGCTGCCACTCTATCAACATAATCGACAGGGAGTTCTGACGGTTTTGGAGTCTCATCTATATTAACTGAGTACACTCTATAGTTGACACCTATTTGATCCAATAATTCCTTACGCCGTGGAGAGGCAGAAGCTAATACTAATTGTTCTTTCATCGGTGATAAGGATGATTATTTAAAATACTCCAGGCTCTATATAATTGTTCGGCAACAACAATTCTAACTAAAGGATGAGGAAAAGTTAACCGAGATAAACTCCAAGTCTCTCTGGCTAAATCTTTGACCGAATCTGCTAGACCTTCAGGCCCACCAATCAACAAAGCAATATTTTGTCCACTTTCCATCCAACGTTTCAATACTGTAGATAGCTCTTTAGTTGTCCAGGGCTTACCGGGAACATCCAAAGTGACAATATGAGTTTTATTTGGAATGGCATTGATCATTCTGATGCCCTCGTCTCTCACTATTCTCGCTACATCACTATTTTTTGCACGCTTCCCAGGCATAACTTCCTTAAGTACTAACTCGCATTCTTTGGGTAGTCGCTTAGCATATTCATCATATCCTTGCTGCACCCAACTGGGCATTCTGTTTCCAATTGAAATAAGATTTATTTGCATGCCCAGGAGGATACACACTACAAGATATTGTTGCAATGAAGAAAACTTCCCATTGCTGGAAAAAAATGTATAAAATTTTATTTCAGGTATTTTCTACTCATTACCAGCCCTGAATTGGGACGCAAAAATGTTGTTGGTGATTCTTAAAGGCTGGTCATTAAATCTTAGTTTAAAATCTCATTATCTTCTTGCAAATTTTTTTTTATGATATATATTAAATAGATAACGATAATCCTAAATAAATTAGGTGAATGCTACGTTTGTAAAAAAACCTATCTGCTCAACTGAACTTATTGTGGGTAAACAGTAAGTTCTTCAACTCTACCTGAAATCAAATGGAAATAAAATCTAAAGCATTCGGCGAACAACAAATTGACCCCAATACAATCATTAACTTCCCCGATGGAATCCCAGGGTTTGAAAACCAAACTAGCTTTCAGTTATTTCATCAAGAAGGGAGTGAAATCGTTTTTTTGCTGCAATCACTAATAGATGAAGAATTGGCTTTTCCTGTGGCTCATCCCTCTCAGTTCAATATTAATTATAATTTCGTATTAAGCAGTAAAGAAGAGAGTACTTTGGAAATTGAACCGGGTGATGACATACTTATTCTGCTAATTCTACATAGAGAAATTAACCCTGACTCTACTTCACAGCCAACGATCAAAGGCTCAATAAAATCACCCATAGTGATTAATTCAAAAAAGAAGATTGGAATTCAAAAACTGTTAAAAACTATAGAACAGAGTATTACTTTGACAGAAAAAAATAACGAAATTGATGTGTCAGAAGTTTAAAGTCGTTAGAAAAAAAGCTTATGGTGCTAATAATACCTTAAGCTTTTATTAGCAATATGTACAAAAATTACGATGCCGCCTGAATAGGAATAGAATGGCTTGAATGAGTAATCTCATTTTTCTCGTTAAAATAAACTAATGTGGGCTTATAGCTTTCCATCTCTTTTTCACTATAACCAGCAAAGGCGCAAACAATAATTAAATCACCCTGACATGCAAGACGAGCAGCGGCTCCATTCACAGAAAAAATTCCAGACCCTTCTTCGGCACGTATTGCATAAGTTGTAAAACGACCGCCCGTATTAATATTATATATTTGAATTTGCTCATATTCTCTAATACCGGCAAAATCAAGAATCTTACCATCTATTGCACAAGACCCCTCATAACCTAACTCAGAAAAAGTTACTGTTGCTCTATGTAACTTTGCTTTAAGCATTGTTGACTGCATATTAACCATTCTTGAAATTTTAAGAACAGAGGATTATCCCTCAAAGAGCTGTTGCTTTCAACCTGATATTTTAGGGTTGATCAAACAATGGTCTTGATTCACTCTCCGAACTATTTTCTGTTCTATAAATTCTAACTTGAGTGGGATAGGCAAATTCCAAATTATTTTTTTTCAAAATTTCAGCTATTTTAAACAGCACATCTTCTTTAACGGCTAACCATTCCGCCCAATTTACTGTTTTTGAAAAACAATAAAGCAGTATGTCTATGGAAAAATCATTATAGCGATCCATAAAAACTAGCTGTGTTGCTTTTATCCCATGAGAATCTTCAGGTGAGGAAAATTTAAAATTCTTTTTCTTACGGATATGAGTTTGTTTTGGGTTTGCGATATCAGGATGATCTCGTAACATTTGCCTAATATCCTCCAAACCTTGACGCACATCGTCCATATTACTTTCATAGGTCACACCGATATACATTTTAATTCTTCGGCCTACGGCTCTACGATTCCAATTCTTCACACTAGAAACTGAAACCAATGAGTTGGGAATTGTAATCAAAGCATTATCAAAGGTACGAATGGTTGTACTACGCAAACCTATTTCTGCAACGGTGCCTTCTGCATCACCTACCTTCACCCAGTCCCCCATCCTAAAGACATTATCCAATATTATGGTAATCCCCCCAAACAGATTAGACAGCGTGTCTTTAGCTGCTAAAGCAAAAGCTAAGCCCCCAACACCCAAAGTTGAAATTATAGCCGTTAAACTTATGCCAAAATGGTTTAAACCAAAAGCCAAAACAATAATGACTATAATTCCTTTCCCTGTTTGCACACCTAGGTTAAAAAGCCCTTTTCTCAAATCTTTATTTGAATTGGATAATTTGTCTATCTGTACTAATACAAGACTATTGACGATTTTAAAAAGCAACCAAACTAAAAGAAAACTATAAACAATATAAGAAAACCCTTCTAGAGATGAGCGATAATCTGTTTTATAAAAAAAGGCGTAGGTACCTAAGTTAACACCAAAGAAAATTAATAATGCGCGAATAGGCTTCCTTATTTCATGATAAATCATTTCTTGATGCTCAGAATCTTTATCAATGACGAAGTTTTCTATGCACCAACCCGTCGCTTTAAAAACGACGGGGTAAGTGAAATAAATCAAAAAAATTATAATAAAGGAAACGACCACAGCACCCACATCAATTTTAAACGGTGCTAATCTATTATTAATGGGTTGCAAAACATCAAAATGATTCACATAAGAAATGGCCGAAAACAAAGAAAACTCTTGGAACCAGTGTACGGATGATATTTGTCTTGGATAACTGATAACATGCATCAAGATATCCTGATAACTATTACTCTCTAGCAAAAACTGTTGATAATTTTTTTTCAAATCAACAAATACCTGGCTCTCTAAAGCGTCCTTAGGCAAAACTATTTTTTTTTTATTTTCTACAAGCTCATCTAATAAGGTCTGAGAATGACTCACTATCTCCTCAATAGTTTGATACTTTTTTGATGCTTTGATTAAAAACTGTAAATAATCCCTTATCGCCTGCTTTGTTTTATAAGTCTCCAATTTAACCTGATCTCTCAGTGCAGCAAGGCGATTACCCTTTTCAGTATTCACTTCTATCCGAGACTCTAATACACCCAAATCTCTATTAACATAAACCTCGGGCAAGTTAATTTTTTTTGCCGCTCTCAGTTGCACCATCAAATTATCTAGGACTTTAATCCTCTTTTCCAATAATTGATTGATTCCCTTATCATCGTCTATTAGTAATAACTTTCCCTGTATATTTTTTAAATCCTCTAGTGATTTAATAATACTTTCTTGATTTTTTGAAGAAGACGCTGCAAATAAAGAACAACTTGCCATCAACATAAACAAAAATATGACTACTTTTTTATTCATAAAATTATATCTGAGTCTTGTGCTTGTCTTGCTAAATGAGTGATGGACACTATAAAGTTGTCCGAGAAAAACAAATATTATCTATTAAACGAGGTTTTCCTAGTTTTGCTGCTACCAGTATAGCCAGTTCAGTTTCATCTGTTGCAGGGTATAAATCAGACTGTCTGCAAATTGAAAAGTAATCAACCTCAAATCCTAACTTTTCTAAATAGCATTGCTGCTGCTGCTCAATAGATCTCAAACTTAATTTGTTAAGCAATACACTTTCACGTGCTGTACATAATGATTGATACAGTTCCGCGGCTATCAAACGGTTTGTCTCCGTCAAATAACTGTTTCTGGAACTCATCGCTAAGCCATCATCCTCTCTTTCTGTCGCTACACCCACGATTTCGATAGGGATATTCAAATCATGACTCATATTACGAATAAGGATCAACTGTTGATAATCCTTTTCTCCAAATACAGCCACATCAGGTTGTACACTATTGAATAATTTAGTGACGATGGTAGCCACACCATCAAAATGCCCCGGACGACTGGCTCCGCAATGTAATTTTGACAATTCAAGCACTGAAACAACTGTATTAGTTTTTGGATGATAGATTTCACTGACCGCTGGCAAGAATAATAAGTCTGTCTCTACAGACTGCAACTTTGTTACATCCTCAACTTCTGTTTTAGGATACGTTTCAAAGTCTTCGCCCACACCAAATTGTGTCGGGTTAACAAAAATACTGACCACCACTTTATCAGCTTTTGTCTTTGCTTCTGTCACTAATTTAATATGCCCTAAATGTAAATTTCCCATTGTAGGGACAAACGCAATACTGTCACCCTGCTGCCGCCAACCTTTAATAATGGCTCTCAGTGCTTTTATGGTTGTTACTTTTTGCATATTAAGCGTAAGTGTGTTCTGCTCCGGGGAATTTTGATTGTTTTACTGCGAGCTGAAATAGCTCAATAGCATGACTGATATCTGTTGCTGATTGCATAAAATTTTTAGAAAATTTGGGGCGTTTTCCTGAACTAATACCCAGCATATCGTACAGCACAAGTACCTGACCATCACATTCAACACCCGCACCAATACCAATAACCGGAATGTTCAGGTTTTTTGAAATATTTGCAGCCAAATCAGCGGGAATACATTCTAAAACTAATAAACTTGCCCCAGCCTGCTCAATTTTTCTGGCATCTTCGGCGATTATTTCGGCATGTTTCTGATTCTTTCCCTGGATCTTATAGCGTCCTAATTGATTAATTGACTGTGGTAATAAACCTAAATGACCACAAACAGGTACACCAAAATCAACTAATTGTTTAATCGTGTCGTTATGTGCACCTTCTAACTTAACCATCTGTGCTCCTGCGGCTTGCATCAGTTTTGCGGCATTTTTTAATGCCTTATCAGGACTGCTATAAGTTAAAAAAGGTAAATCGGCAATAACAAAAGCTCTTTTTCTTGCATTAACAACACATTGCGTGTGATAAACCATTTCATCTATAGTCACGGGGACGGTGGTTTTTTTCCCTTGAATCACCATGCCTAAAGAATCACCCACCAAGATAATATCAATCCCAGCCTGATCTATGATTTGGCTAAAGCTGGCATCATAAGCTGTCAGACAAGATATTTTTTCCCCGGCCTTTTTCATTGCCAAAATATCAAGTATGGAAAGCGCTTCAACAGGCTGAGAATCTGAGTATAAAAGCATTAGGATACTTTCTCCAAACCATTCATTGGACATTGAGAAACCAATTGCATAACCGTTCCTTTGCCAGGAATAACTAAGTCTTCAGGCGCTATTTCTTGCAATGGATACAAAACAAACGCCCTCTCAGACAGGCCAATATGAGGCACAATTAAATTGGGAAGTACTATGTGTTGATTAGCATATAATAACAAATCAAGATCTAGGGTTCTAGCGCCCCACCGCTCTCCTTTTCTAACACGCCCTTGTGTATTTTCTATTTGTTGCAGAGCTCTCAACATTTCTAACGCAGATAAATCAGTATCAACACACATCACGGCATTAACATAGTTAGGTTGATCTTGAGGCCCCATGGGAGGGCTAGCATACAAACTGGAAAAACCACACTCTGTCATATGTTGATGATTAGCTAGCGATATTCTCGCCTGTTTAAGCTGTTGCTGTGGGTTTTGCAGGTTACTTCCTAAACCTATATAGACCTCAACCATCTTTGCTATCGGTCTTGCTACTGGTTGAACTCTTATTGCCCCCCGCTTTCTTTTTTTTATTTTTTTTCGGTGGCCGGGTCATTTTTTTTTGTTCAACCTCACTGGCATCTTGAAAGCTTGTCCACCATTCAGCCAATTCAGTTTCTACCTGGCCGATTTCTGCACGTAGTAATAGAAAATCATAGGCTGCACGAAACCTAGGGTGACTTAATAATTTATAGGGTTTGACACCCATGCGCTTATCAAATCGTAATTGTAATAACCACACTTCACGCATCGCCTGAGTAATTCGTTTCGGCAATGAAATACTTTTTACTTGCTGCGACAAAACTTCACTCGCAGCATGTTGAAATGCAAAGTTTTCATCTTCCCCCTGCTGAATTTTCTCCCTAGCCAGCGCATAGACAGTATCCCATAAAAAAGCGGATAAAAGAAAGTAAGGCGTTACACTTTTTCCTTCAGCTAGTCGCGCATCAGAATTTTGTAGGGCTCTGGCTATGAACAACCGAGGAAAATCATCTTCTTCACTGTTTAGAGAAAGCTCTGATTGCGGAAACAATGGCGCAAACAAACCATAGTGCCTCAACATTTCGAAGGTTTGCAGACCTTTACCTGACAAGAATAACTTTAATGTTTCATCATACAAACGAGCTGCAGGAATACTGCTTAAAAGACCCGCTAATTCAAACAAAGGCTTTTCGCTGGCACTATCAAAAGAAAAGCCTAATTTAACGGAAAACCTAACTGCACGCAGCATCCGCACAGGATCTTCTCTATATCGTGTAGCCGGATCACCGATTAATTTCAAAACTCCAGCCGAATGATCAACCATGCCTCCTACATAATCACGTACTGAAAAATCACGTATGTTGTAATATAAGGCATTGACTGTAAAGTCCCGTCGCCAGACATCGTCTTCTATAGTACCAAATACATTATCTCGTAATAAACGACCATCTTCATGCACCCTCTGATCATTTTGATCACCATTATCAGACCCTCGAAAAGTGGCGACTTCAATAATTTCTCGACCAAAATGAACATGAGCCAAACGGAAACGCCGTCCTATCAATCGACAATTACGAAACACTTTTCGAACTTGTTCAGGGCTAGCATTTGTCACCACATCAAAATCCTTAGGCTCACACCCAAGCAGTAAATCTCGAACACAGCCACCCACTAGATACGATTCATACCCTGTTTTTTTTAGTCTATATAAGACTTTCAGCGCATTTTCACTAATTTGTGAACGTGAAATATTATGCTCTGAACGGGAATAAATTTTGACATCACAGTCCATCTCATCTTCCGAATTCTCTAAAATTTCGGTCTTTTTCACAGTCGCTTTTATTGATGGAAAGCGTATCTTTTTAATAAAATTTAAAATATTTTTTCCTTTTTCTCTAATTTCTCAATTTATCATAACATCTAGCTTAAATGCATCCCAGCATACAGCTTTTTTTTACATAAGCTCTAAAGATAGGGTAAAATTATTTATAGAATTAGTTTTCTGGAATTAAAGCCGAGGCAATTCCAGTCAGTACTAACAATTTTAATGTAATTTTATAGTTTAAGAGGTTTTTGTATGTTAAAAAAGATCATTAATTGTTTACTTGATCAACCTTTACTAGCCAGCCTTTTCTTAATTGACCTGGGTATTTTACTACTACACAAACCACCTTTTATATATTCTCTGGTGATGATGGGCTTTCTAGTTGCAATGAGTATGTTCTACGGACAAAAACTAACACCATTTAAAAACCAGTAACTTAAATTGTTAACTCAAAGTATAGCAAACTGAGTAAATATTCCGTGCAGTCGCTTGGAATTTTCCGTCACCTAGCAATCATCATCTACGACTTGCTGCTATTGCTTGCCTTACTTTTTCTTGCCACCGCCCTTGTTTTACCTTTTAACAAGGGTGAAGCATTTGCTACTACGCAATACTTTTTCCCACTCTATCTGCTATTCATCAGTTTTATGTTTTACGGCTGGTTCTGGACGCATGGAGGCCAAACCCTAGGGATGAAAACCTGGAAAACTAAACTTCAAACTTTTAATCAACAACCCATCACCTGGAAACATGCCTATAAACGTTTTTTTATGGCATTAGTCTCGTTTGCTTTTTTTGGTTTAGGTTTCTTATGGAAGTTCGTTGATAAACAAAAATACACTTGGCATGATCATTTTTCTAAAACGACATTGTCTTATAAGTAACCTATCCAACTGTTAATTGTTTATAAAGTACTACTCAAAAGATACGTATATTGAGCAATTTTCTAAATTTTACCTTTTTACCTAATCCCAAAACTCCTGTTCATAACTCCAATTACACGGGGCCATAGTGAAATCTTTCTTCATCTTAAATTCATTATTTAGCACAAGTATTCTATTTATTTTATAGAAGTTGAAAAAAAACGTGGCAATTCTGATAGAGCAGATAATACAGCAAAAAATGTCTATACTTAATACTCATCCAAAGTACTGGAATAATTTATCAGATGAACCCTCAACAATTAGCACAGGAAGTAGAAAATCTGTTCTCTCTCCCTGAGTTATATTTTCATGTCAAAAAAACCATTGATCACCCAAAATCAACAATAGCAGATGTGGCTAAGATAATCAGCCAAGATCCCAATATTTCTGCACGAATATTAAGAATATCTAATAGTTCATTTTTTGGTTTCGCATCATCAATTGAAAGCATAGATAGGGCAATCAGCATTATGGGTTTGGCTCATTTGCAAAATCTAGTACTAGCGATCTCGGCAACTAAGTCTTTTAAAGCGATTAACAGTAGCCTCATTAACATGAAAGACTTTTGGCTGCACAGCGTTTATTGCGCCACCATTTCACAACTTTTAGGGCGAAAATGTCAGATACTAGATAACGAACGGTTATTCGTTAGCGGATTGCTGCATGACGTTGGCCATTTAGTCATTTATTCCACATTGCCTTCTCATGTTAACCAAGTACTGGCCAGAGCAAAAAAAGAACAGCGTCCACTTGAACAAGTAGAAACTGAAGTATTTGGGTTTAACTATGCAGATGTCGGTGGTGAATTGCTTAAACATTGGTGCTTACCTGCCAGTTTATATATACCTGTGAAAAACCACACTCAGCTCCACGCCGATGAAGATTATTCTCTTGATAGTGCGATTATACATCTTGCAAATATTATGGTATTACAAGATGAACAAAAAAAAACTGGCTTTATCGCGCCACCCATTAACCCATCAGCCCTACAACTGATTGAAATTCCCGAACAAGAACTTGAACAGATAAAAATTGAAGCAAAAAAAAATATGGTTGATATTCTGAAACTATTATTTGCTAACTAAGGCCTAATAACCAGCTAATCATGAACAAATTTAAGGGAGAGCGTTTTGGAATCGTCATGATCATCGCTACATTGTTGGTGATCGCTCTCATTACTGGACAATTCCTACTCTATCAACAAAAAAAACAGGCACAGGCAATCAAGACAGAAGGTAGAAGTGTGGTGCGTTTACTTGCCAAACTACCCTACCAACAATTGATTCCTTTACCTGGTCAGCACAGCATGCTCGATTTACTGAATCGGAAACAATCTAATTCTTATTTTGCCTATGCCACCATTATCAATAGTTTAGGACAGCCGCTTGTAACAACAGCGACAGAGGAAACGGCGATACCTCAGATCAATCTAAAAGATGAAAAAAACCTGTGGCCTACTGAACATGAAATACCATCACAACAGGATGGACGAATCTTGCTTGAATTCCGTGCACCCTTGTTAAATGCAGGAAAACTAGCCGGGTATATTCGAGTAGGGTACTTCAAACCAGTGCTGGAATTAACTGAAATATCATTCTTAGCCCAACTAGCTCTTCCCATTTTTTTACTAGTCCCATTAACATATATCCTGATCCGGCGAGAATTAAAACCACT
>VAPL010333858.1_pt1 | contig 10651 bp, 10 predicted proteins | sample 3395061 | NCBI WGS metagenome assembly VAPL01 (sample SAMN08290444, study PRJNA428436) | hydrothermal vent metagenome | isolation source: Deep-sea hydrothermal vent chimney 2 | place: Pacific Ocean: Juan De Fuca Ridge | depth 2182 m m
CCTGCCATCGACTGGCCTGCTTCATTCACCCAGATGTCCGGCAGAAGCGCGCCAAAATATGGACCCCAGACTCCGGGAACATAGGGGGGCTCTGGTGCTAGGCTGATGTGGCATGCAGAAGTTCCGGCAATAAGGGCAAGGCGGTTCATGATATTGCCGCCTTCCAGCGAAACACCGTAAGTGCCCAGCGCACCTGCATGGGCGTCAATCATGCTTGTGGCGACTGTTGTTTTGACGCTCAGACCCAGTTCATCTGCTGCCTGTTTTGTTAGTGGGCCAAGGGTGGCACCGGGGGCTGCCATTTGTAAACCTATACGCGAAAATTCATTATTTTGCAGCTCATCCAGGCCGATTTCGTTCAGGAAATCGATATCCCAACCGGCACCATCGCCACCCTTTTCACCCTGATATGTCCACTTACAAACCGTGCTGCACAGGGATCAGGTATTCAGGCCCGTCGCCCGGTAGGTTAGCCAGTCCGGCAGGTCAAAAAACTGAGCGGCCTTTGCCCAGCTTTGCCGCAGATTTTGTTTGATCCAGAGCAGTTTTGGCATCTGCATTTCAGGTGAGATTGTACCACCAGAGGCTTGCAGACGAGCGTGTCCGGTGGCGTCTATTTCCAGTGCCTGATTTAACGCTCGGTGGTCGGCCCAGAGGATGACGTTTCGCGCGTTATCCCCCGAATTCGACAGGGTGACCGGTTGATCAGAGCTATCAATTGCCACCAGAGAACAGGTTGCATCAAATCCGATCCCCGCAACATCGGACGGCTTAACTTTTGCAATCGCAATAGCTTCACGAACAGCGGAGCAGACCATGCGCCAGATATTGTTACTGGACTGTTCGGCGAAGTCAGTTTCGGGTTGCCAGGTTTGAATATCGCGGCTGGCGGTGGCGAGCAAATTGCCTTGCCTGTCGAACAAACCAGCACGGGCGCTGTCGGTGCCAACGTCAACCCCAAGAAATGTTTTCATTTACTGATCCTAACTCCTAGGCCTTTGATTGTGGCAAGTTTACGGTCTCACCCGATCTGGCAGAGCTTTTCACCGCCTCGATCACCCGCAATGTATTCAGGCCATCCTGAGCAGAAACAAGCGGGTTTTCATCGCCACGGATGACGGCAGAAAACTGTTGGATTTGCGAAATCAACGGGTCGTTGTTTTCAAACGGTATTGCCGTTTGATCGATTGGATTTGTCCAACTGCTTTGGCCGCGATGGCGCCAGATTTTCAGGTCTGGCAGGGATAGGGAAGCATCGGTACCACCGATCAGATAACATGCCTGGGAAGTCATTGGGAAAGCGGGGTTTTCGCCTGATGTCAGCTCCCAGCTCCAGGGTGCGGAGATTGTGTCAGACACATTGATAGTTGCCAATGTACCGCTGTGAAAACGTATCAGTATTACGGCGGTGTCTTCGACGGTATGGTTACGGATACTACTGGATTGCATCGCCTGTACGCTGGCCACATCGCCCATTAAATACAACATTGTATTGATGTCGTGGATAAGGTTGATGAATATTGGACCGCCACCTTGTTGGCTGCGCCAGGGTACGTCGAAATAGTCATCGGGCTTGCTTAACCAGCAGTTGGCGTGAAACGAAACGATGTCGCCAAGTTCATTATTTTCAATGATTGATTTTGTTTTTTTCAGCAAATCACCATGGCGACGGTGATGGCCGGTTAAAATTGGAATATTGGCAAAATTGGCAGCGGTTACAAGAGCTTGAGCATCAGCAACTGTGACGCAAAGCGGCTTTTCTACAAGGGTTGGACAGTGGCTTTCAATACAAGTCAACGCGCCTGACAAGTGGTGCTGGTTTGGCGTGGCGAGGATCACGCCGTCGGGTTTTGACTGCACGAACATTTCTTCAACGGATGGATGCCAGTTTACTCCAATATGTTCGGCATAACACCGCCCTTCGTCGGACGGGTCGACGATACTGGCGAGAGTAGAGCCCTTTGATAATTCGATGGAATTTACGTGACTTCTACCGATTAAACCAACGCCGACAACAGCTATTTTCACATCCTCTACCATATAAGGAAGCTACCCGGTTTTGGCGAAAAAGCACATGGTTTCTGTGTGTCAATGCGACCCTAATCCAACAGCACCCTAGGCAGCCACATGGCAATCTCGGAGAAAGCCATGATAACCAGCATGATCGAAGCTGGGATCAGGATACCAAGGGTGCCAGAGGCAGCAATGGCGCCGGTGCTCATGCGTGGGTCATAGCCGCGTTCAGTCATTAGGGACAGGGCAAGCAAGGACATCATAACAGACCGTTTTTTACCAGCAGCAGGCCAGTCCATTTTGCCATGCCTGCACATGAAAGTCAGAAATCCATCGAGCCCGGCACTTAGTTTCAACAATGATTGCATGACGCTGCCCACCTCTGTTGTCTGTTAGAAAAATTCCGCCCGGCGAGTTTTTGGCCAAGTAGATATTTGCGGATTTCTGGATCCTGAAAAATTACCCACATCTCTTAGGGGTGGTTGCAGGGGTGACGGTGTCTTGCGAAAGCGCGAAAATTGGGGATGCCGGATCAGCGCTGGTAACCGGCGTAAAATCACAGGCAAATCTACAGGCATTTGCACTGGGCGCCCGGCAAGGGCAGGCATAGTCAGAGCGGCTTTCGCTGATCAAAAGCTGAAAGTTGCTAAACCCTAACCTGAATATGCAAGCTAATTATTTCGGCAAGCTAAAAAAGTTTGTTTGCAGGCGAACAGAGTTAATGCCACATTGTCGCAGGGGGATTCAAAAAAACCCAAATCCATTCAAAGATGCCAACGGCGTCTGGAAAAGCCCGGTAAAACGGGTCAGACCAATCCGGTCACACAATAGGAGAGTGTAATATGAAAGTTAGTAAGTATCTATTTGGCGCAGTTTCTGCCGCTGCAATCGCCAGTATGGCCACATCTGCGATGGCGCAGACTGAAATTCAGTGGTGGCACGCCATGGGCGGGGCCAACGGTGAGCGGGTTGACCGCATTGCGGCTGGCTTTAATGAATCGCAGTCCGAATTTGTTGTCACGCCAAGTTACAAAGGCAACTATACCGAAACTATGACAGCGGCCGTTGCAGCGTTTCGCGCTAAGGAACAACCGCATATCGTGCAGGTGTTTGAGGTTGGTACAGCCACAATGATGGCAGCTAAGGGTGCTGTTTATCCGATTTCAGAAGTGATGTCCGATTCTGGCGTTGACTTTGACCAGTCTGTCTATCTGCCTGCTGTGGTTAGTTATTACCAGACATCGGATGGTGATCTGTTGTCGATGCCGTTCAATTCATCAACCCCTGTGCTTTGGTACAACAAGGACGCGTTTGCAAAAGCAGGTATTGAATCACCCCCTGAAACCTGGGACGAAGTGAATGACGCAGCGCAAAAGCTGCTCGATAGCGGGATGACCTGTGGTTATTCATTTGGCTGGCAATCCTGGGTCATGATCGAGAATTACAGCGCTTGGCATGACCTTCCAATGGGCACCGAAGAAAACGGCTTTGCCGGGCTGGGTACGCGCTTTACGTTTAACAACGAAGCCGTCGCCAACCGTTTGCAAACCATCGCTGACAGTCAGGAAAGCGGTATCTTCAAATATGGTGGCCGTCGCGGTGACAGCCTGTCGTTGTTTACCTCGGGTGAATGCGGCATGTGGATGAACTCCTCTGCTTATTACGGCTCGATGGTTGATCAGGCTGAGTTTGAATTTGGCCAGACCATGTTGCCGCTGGATACAGAGGTGGCTGATACGGCGCAAAACTCGATTATTGGGGGCGCAACCCTTTGGGTACTGCGCGGACATGATCAGGGCGACTACAAGGGTGTTGCTGAATTCATGAACTACCTGTCTTCGTCAGAAGTGCAGGCATGGTGGCATCAGGAAACCGGTTACGTGCCGATTACAACGGCGGCTTCCGTGTTGTCAAAGGAACAGGGTTTCTATGACGAAAACCCTGGCACGGATACAGCGATCGAACAGCTAAGCCTGAACACACCAACACCAAATTCGCGTGGTGTTCGTTTCGGGAGCTTTGTGCAAATCCGCGACATCATCAACGAAGAGATGGAAGCACTGTGGTCGGGTAACGCCACTGCACAGGAAGCACTGGACGTCGCCGTTAAACGCGGGAACGATCTGCTTGAGAAGTTCGAAAAAGCGAACAACTAAGCGATAACACTTTTTCGGCCCGCACAGGCGCGGGCCGAAATTCTGTTTATGGATACCCTCATATGTTAAAACGCGTTCATTTTGGCCCTTCAATATTACCGTTTTTGCTGGTTGCCCCACAAATTGCTGTAACTTTGATATTTTTCATGTGGCCCGCCGGACAGGCGCTTTATCAGTCATTTCTGGTTGAAGACATTTTTGGCACCAGTACAGAATTTGTCTGGTTCGATAATTTTAAGGACCTACAGGGTGACAGCTATTATTTGGGCGCTTTCCAGCGCACTGCCTTGTTTTCGTTCATGGTGGCCGGTTTAGCGATGAGCATCGGACTGGTACTTGCAGCAATGGTTGATCGGATCGTCAAAGGCGTGTTCACCTATCGCACACTGCTGATTTGGCCCTATGCCGTGGCCCCGGTGATTGCCGGCGCTCTCTGGGTATTTATGTTTGACCCGACGCTCGGGATTTTTGCCTTTGCCCTGAACGCTGTTGGCTATGATTGGAACCATAAGCTAAATGGCGGCGAGGCCATGACGCTGGTTATTATGGCGGCCACTTGGAAACAGGTCGCTTACAACTTTTTGTTTTTTGTCGCGGCGATTCAGTCAATCCCGAAGTCGCTAATCGAAGCGGCTGCCATAGATGGCGCGGGCCCGATGAAGCGTTTCTGGACCATTATTTTCCCACTAATCACGCCGACGATGTTCTTTTTGCTAGTGGTTAATATTGTTTACGCCTTTTTTGATACGTTTGGCATTGTCCACGCGATTACCCAGGGCGGGCCCTACAGGGCAACAGAAATACTGGTTTACAAGGTTTGGTATGATGGTGCGGTTGCGATCGATCTGGGCAGCTCTGCAGCGCAGTCGGTTATTCTGATGGCGATCGTGATAACGATGACCGTTGTGCAGTTCCGCTACATTGAAAGAAAGGTCGAATACTGATGATAGAGAACCGACCATTCGTAACATTGCTGGCACATATGACGCTGATCCTTGGCGTGATTTTGGTGGCCTTTCCAATCTGGATTACCTTTGTTGCATCCACCCATGAAGCGGTGCGAATGACACAGGTTCCCCTGCCCCTGATGCCGGGCAACCAGTTTTTCATCAATATGAAAACTGTGCTGCTGGAAGGCGTTGGTGGGGCAAACGCTACGCCGGTCTGGGTGATGATGGGTAACAGTCTGGTTATGGCGATGATGATTGCTGTTGGTAAAATCTCGATCTCGCTGCTGTCGGCCTTTGCGATTGTTTACTTTCGCTTCCCTTTTCGCATGGGGTTTTTCTGGATGATATTCATTACCCTGATGCTACCTGTTGAAGTGCGTATTTTCCCGACCTTTAAGGTGGTGGCGGATTTGGGAATGCTGAATTCATATTGGGGCATGACCATCCCACTGATTGCATCGGCCACTGCGACGTTCATGTTCCGCCAGGTATTCCTGACCATCCCCGACGAAATGCTGGAAGCTGCCCGTGTTGATGGCGCAGGCCCGATGCGATTTTTCTGGGATATTTTGCTGCCACTGTCGCGCACGAATATTGCAGCCCTGTTTGTTATTTTATTCATTTATGGCTGGAACCAATACCTGTGGCCGCTGTTGATCACCACCGATTCAGGTTATTTCACAGTTGTCATGGGTATCAAGCAACTGCTTGAATCGGCAGAGCTTTCACCCGAATGGCACCTGATCATGATGACGTCCCTGCTTGCTATGATACCGCCAATAATTGTCGTGTTGAGTATGCAAAAGATGTTTGTCAAAGGCCTGACCGAAACCGATAAATAATGAAAACAGGAAGCTGAAAATGGCGGAAATTCTGCTAGATAACGTCCAGAAATCCTATGGCAAAGTTGAGGTCATTCACGATGTCAGCTTTAAGATAGACGATGGTGAGTTTGTGGTTATCGTCGGACCAAGTGGCTGTGGTAAATCGACTTTGCTGCGAATGATCGCGGGACTTGAAAGCATAACCGAGGGCGAAATTTCCATCGGCGGCCGGGTGGTAAATGATCTGGAACCGGCAGAACGTGACATCGCGATGGTATTTCAGAACTACGCGCTTTACCCGCATATGACCGTGTACAACAACATGGCTTACGGTCTGAAGATCAAGAAAATTCCCAAAGACGAAATTGAAAAGCGGGTGAACCGTGTAGCGGAAATTCTGGAGATTGAAGAATACCTGCAACGCTCGCCCCGCCAGCTGAGCGGTGGTCAGCGCCAGCGTGTTGCCATGGGGCGCGCAATTGTGCGTGAACCCAGCGTGTTCCTGTTCGATGAGCCACTGTCCAACCTGGATGCAAAGCTGCGGGTTCAGATGCGGTTGCAGATTAAAACGCTACAGGAAAATCTGGGCATCACCAGCGTGTACGTGACCCATGATCAGGTGGAAGCAATGACACTGGGGCATCGTCTGGCGGTGCTGAATGGTGGATATGTCGAACAGCTTGGCACGCCGATTGAGATCTATGAAAAACCGGCGTCGGTGTTTGTTGCAGGTTTTATTGGCTCACCTTCAATGAACCTGATGGCAGCCGAGATTGATAAAACCGGAAGTTCTGTGGTTCTTGCCAGCGGCGGCACGGTGAAACTGGACCGGGCGGTAACGGGCCGCGCCGGGCAAAAAATCACCTTTGGGATCAGGCCCGAGCATATGGAAGTTACTTCAGCTGCGAAAGCAAATCTGGAGCTTACGGTCGGGATTGTGGAACAGCTTGGTGCGGATACCCTGGTTCATGGCACATTACAAAAAGGCCAGGACTTTGTTGTCCGGCTGGAAGGGGTGCAGAGTTTCGCGTCGGGTGAAAAAATGCATCTGGCAACCTCACCGGGTTCGATCCATTTGTTTGACGGGCAGAATGAAAAGCGGATTGAAAACTAGCCCGTTCGGGTGGGTTCCAGCAAACGCACGAACAATTCAAAGCCACGCACGCCAATTTCTTCTTTTTCCGCGTCTGACAATTCTTCCCAGTGGCTTAACATCCAGCGATCCATACTCATGCCCATTGCCATGATCATATCTATCAACAGGCTCTCCGGCAGGTCATTGCGAAACACCCCTAACCCCTGCCCCCGTTGGATAAGCCGCAATACCCAATCGCTGAAGTCGCCAATGATACCCTTGGTCAGCTCCCGTTCGTCCGGGTTTTCCATGACGCGGTAAAACATCCGCCCGGCTGTAACCATATCTGGCGACTGGTTCACGCTCTGCATCATTTCACCGGCAAACTGCATGATCGTCGGCCACAGGGTTTCGGCTGTCATCGCCTCCAAATCAATAGCCTGATGAGTGGCCAAAAGCGGTGCCATACCGTGTTCCAACGTTTGCTGGAACAAATCAGTTTTGTTTTCAAAGTAGTGGTAAAACGATGATTTGCTCATCCCGAGTTCAGAGATAATTCGATTTAGCGAAGCTTGTTTGAACCCATTTGCCGCGAACTCGGCACTTGATACCCGAAACAACATACGACGTTTGTCGTCTGCTAGCCGCATTGAAGGGTGTTCGTCCATGATCTTGACAGATCCGTTCACAAAGATTACCTAACTGTTGGACCGGGTGGTCCAATACCTGTTTACTCAGCCCCGCCCGGCAAATCAAGTGGGCGAATTCTGACGAAAGGGAACCCTATGACCCAAGCCGATAACGTCATGAAATTAGACCGGCGCAAATTCGTTGTTGGGGTGATCAGCGTCACATTCCTTGGCATAAGCGCCCCCGCCGTTATCGCGCAGGACGCGCGCGCAATTCTTCAGTCGGCTTTTGATAACTGGCGGGCGAACAGTTCTTATGCGGTGGTGAAAATGACTGTGCAGCGCAGCAGCGATACCCGCAATATGACAATGGAAAGCTGGACACTTGGCGACGACAAGGCGCTGGTACGTTTTACAGAACCGGCGCGGGATGCAGGCAATGCAACTTTGCAATTGGGTACCTCGACCTATGTATTTAACCCCAAACTAAATCAGGTGATCAAGCTGCCCGCCAGCGCTATGTCACAATCATGGATGGGGTCAGATTTTTCCTACAACGACCTGTCACGCTCACAGCAGGTTGTTGACGACTACACCCACAAAATGCTCGGCACCAAAACATCGGCCGGGAAAACTGTGTATGTGATCGAAGCCGTCCCCAAACGTGGTGTTCCAATTGTCTGGGGTAAACAGGTTATTTCCGTGCGAAGCGATGGTGTGCTGGTCGAGGTCGAATATTACGATCAGTTAGGCAAGCGCGTGCGTGTGATGACAGCTGACAAAATCCAGACCCTCAGCGGGCGCCCCTATCCCACGGTTATGACAATGCGGACCGATGCCAAACCCGGTCAGTTCACCCGTGTCACGACAACTTCCGCGCAATTTAACATCGAAATCCCATCCTACGTTTTCACCAAATCCAACCTACAAAATCCAAGGAACTAAGTTAATGATCGCGTCGCTTGCCTGGCGAAATCTCTGGCGTCAACCGATCCGCACGGCGCTGTCGATGCTGGGCATGGGTTTTGCGTCGATGTTGCTGGTGTTCATGCTGTCATTTCAGTTTGGTTCCTACGACATCATGAAATCTTCTATGCTGAAAATCAGCGAAGGCTTTGGCCAATTTCAGCCCGTGGGATACAAAGATGACCCTGAGATTTCCAAGGTGATCAAAAACCCTGCGGCGTTAATTGCTGACCTGCAAAGCATAGATGCCATCACGGCCACCACCGCCCGAACCACCGGGTTTGTTCTGATGGCCAACGGAGAGCGCAGTTTTGCAGCGGCAGTCGTGGGGGTTGATCCAGTGAACGAGCCGAAAGTTTCCACCCTTTCGACGCTGATCAAACAGGGCCGCGCCTTAACTGTCGAAGACACTAATGCAATCACCCTTGGCGATGGGTTGGCGCGCAATTTGCGGCTGGAGCTTGGTGATCCGGTTACAATGATTGGCACTGGTATGGATGGCTCGGTTGCGGCGGATGTGCTGACGTTGGTTGGCATATTCAACACCGGTGTGCCAGAGATTGACCGCCAGATTGCGCAAATGCCGCTGGACCGGTTTGGTGAAGCGTTCCTGATGGGAGGCGCCGTAAACATCGTCGCCATCACCGGTGCACAGCTATACGATATCGAACAGATTGAAGCAGAGTTGCGGGACATAGCCGCTAAACATGACACGGTCTATCTGGACTGGGGCGAAATTCAACCTGCCGTAAAGCAGGCCATCGCGCTTGATATGAGCACGGCGATGTTGATGTATGGCACGCTGGTTATCGTTGTGGTCTTCATCATCCTGAACACGCTTTACATGTCGGTTCTCGAACGCACCCGTGAATTTGGCATGTTGTTGGCTTTGGGTATGAAACCCAGCCAAATCGGGCGGATGGTCTGGTTGGAAATGATATTTCTTTCGTTTGTCGGTACAGGGATCGGCATCGTTCTGGGTATCGCCCTAACCGCGTATTTTGAAAGCGTCGGCATTGCTTTTGAAGGGTTGGATGAGATTTATGCGCAGTGGGGATTACCCTCACGGTTTTACCCAAACATGACGCCATTTCGTGTTCTGCTTGGCCCGGGCGCTATTGTGGCTGCGATAGCAATATTGGGGATTATTCCCTACCGCCGTGTCATGGGCCTGGAACCAGTATCGGCGATGTCCGCATGAAGGGAAATCTGAAAACCCTGACGCCACTGGCCTGGCGCAATCTGTGGCGCAATCCAAGGCGCACCGCGATAACCCTGATTGTTGTTTCGGTTGGCCTGTGGTCGATCTTGTTCTTCAATTCGTTCCTGAACGCCTGGGGTCAGGCCAGTAAGGACGCGACCCTGAACCTGCTGATCGGGCAAGGGCAAATCCATGCGCTCGGCTATCTGAACGACCCAAATATCGACACCCTGATGCCACCCCCCGATGCGGCACTGACCGCCGCCCTGAACGTGGACGCGGTTGCAGCGTGGACCACGCGCCTGCAAGTGCCCGGTGTTGTGCAGTCGGAATACAAAACCCTGCCGGTAAACATTCTTGGCGTTGACCCCCAGGCCGAACAGCGCATTTCATCCATCCCCGGCAAGGTGGTTGCGGGGCGGTATCTGAACGGCCCCGATGATGACGGCGTTGTGCTGGGGCTGAACCTGGTTGATCGGTTGAATACCGGGCTTGGACGGCGGGTTATTTTGATGTCGCAGAGCGTGGACGGCACATTGTCTGAGCGGAGCTTTGATGTAGTTGGTCTGTTTGACGCGGATAAAGCGACCGAAGACTTTTACGCCTTTACTGGTCTTACGGCGGGGCAAAAGTTCCTTGGTCTGGGGGATGAGATTGCGCAGGTGGTGTTCACGATCCCAGATCCGGAAATGCTCGACCCAACCGTTGAAAACCTAACAGCGGCGGCGCCCGATCTGGATGTGAAATCATGGAAAAAACTATCACTGTTTCTGGCGACCACTGACAGCTTCATGCAGAACTTTATCTGCATCTGGCTGACGGTCGTATTTTCGCTAA
>VAPL010416875.1_pt1 | contig 10650 bp, 8 predicted proteins | sample 3395061 | NCBI WGS metagenome assembly VAPL01 (sample SAMN08290444, study PRJNA428436) | hydrothermal vent metagenome | isolation source: Deep-sea hydrothermal vent chimney 2 | place: Pacific Ocean: Juan De Fuca Ridge | depth 2182 m m
AAAGTAAGTGCCCCAGAACGCAATGCGGAAAATACACAGCCAACTTCAATTGAAGATTTTGCAACTACATTTAACCATGTATATAATATGTAATTATTAGTTGAATAACTACTCGAGCCTTTCGAGTAGTTATTCACTAAAATCATAAAAAAGAAAAATTATGAATACACAACAAAATAAAGCAACACAATTTTTTAATTGGGTAACATCACGCCATAAAATAATATTGGTTCTAAGTGCATTACTATTTATTTCTATTGCACTATTTATTCCAAAAATGACAAAAGATACCCGATACGATGCCTTTTTACCAAAAGATGATGAAGTACTGGTTTATAGAAACCAAGTAAAAGAAACTTTTGGGTTAAAAGATCCTATGGTTATTGCTATTGTAAACGAAAATAAAAATGGAGTCTTTACAAAAAAAACACTACAGCTAGTTCATGAGCTAAGCGAAAAATTAAAAGCAATTCCTGGCGTAGATCCAGATCAAATTACCAGTCTTTCAACAGAAAATAATATTGTGGGTACAGAAGATGGAATCATGGTCGAGCCCTTTTTTGAAATTGAGGAATTAACTGACAAAAAAGCAACAGAAGTCGCATTGGCCATAGATAATTTTGAATTATATCAAGGTAGTTTAGTTTCTAAAGACCATACTACAACATTAATAGTGGCAGAAATGCTCGACAGTTACGACAGAAAACAGCATGAAGTATACAACAGTATAACCGCTATGTTAGAAAAAATTAACACGAAAGAAGAAAAATTGTATCTGGCGGGAGAAGGAGCGGTAAGTGGTTATCTGATAAAATATATTGATCAAGATGCCATGAGAACAAACCCTTTTGCTGGTTTAATTATAGCAATCATTCTAATTTTTGCATATCGAACAGTTAGAGGGGTTTTATTACCAAACTTAATGGTACTCGCTTCGGTTGGTATAGCACTAGGAACTATGGCCGCTTTTGGTGTAGATTTTTATGTAATAACAAATGGTTTACCTGTCGTTTTGATAGCCATTGCGGTGGCAGATGGTATTCATATACTTGGTGAGTATTATGAATTGGCAGCAAAACAACCTAAACTTTCACAAAGAGAATTAGTGGTTAAAACAATGGTCAGCATGTGGAGACCTGTTGCCATAACGTCAATAACAACCATTGCTGGGTTTTTATCAATTGTTGTCTCCTCTTATATGCCTCCAATGAAATTCTTTGGATTATTTGGTGCCTTAGGTGTTGGAGTTGCTTTGGTCTATGCAGTATTTATGATTCCATCAGCAATGATGTTATTAAAACCTCAAATAAGTAAGGCATACAAGTCAAATCAAGAAATGGATTTGTTTGGCAAAATAATGCAAAAATTAGGGGTTGTCGTGATAAATAATCCTAAAAAAATAGTGATACTCTCTATTATTATTATTGGTTTTGGTATTAGTGGCGCCCTCAGATTATTGGTGAATGAAGATCGTGTCAAGAACTTTCAATCAGATGAGCCCATTGTAATTGCAGATGCTATAATTAACGATAAAACAGATGGCACTTCTTATTTAGATGTACTGATAGAAACTCCCGAAAATGAAGATATTTTTAAACCTGAAAACCTTCACAAAATAGAAGCTCTGCAAAATTATGTAGAAACATTACCACATGTTAAAGGAAGTGTTTCTATAGTCGATTTTATAAAAAAAATGAATCAATCTTTAAACGAAAATAAAGAAGAGGCATATAAAATTCCAGATAATGCAGCCCTAATCGCACAGTATTTTCTTTTGTATTCAGCAAGTGGTGATCCAACCGATTTTGATAATTATGTAGACTATGATTATCGTTTAGCAAACATTCGATTTAGAATGAATAGCGGTGAGTATTTAGATTAAAAACCTGTAGTTGATAAAACAAATGAATATATCGCGACGCACTTTACTACAAATTCAATCAAAGCAACAACAAGCGGTAAAGTAACAGTAGATGCTTATTGGATTAATCGTTTAGGCTACAATCACTTTTTAGGGGCTGGCATTGCATTATTAGTAGTTTTAATTGTTGCTGCACTTAGTTTTCGGTCGCTGACTGCAGGTATTCTTACCATAATTCCAGTACTTATATCTGTATTATTTATCTATACCGTTATGGGAATGTTAGACATCTGGCTTGCCGTAGGCACCTCTATGTTTGCCGCAATAGCCATTGGTGTAGGCGTAGATTTTGCTGTACATACCGTTGATCGGTTAAAATATTTATTAAGTGAAAAAGGATTGTCAATTCAAGAAGCCTATACTGAATTTTATAAATCTGCAGGACGTGCATTGCTTTTTAATCTGTTAGCATTGGCATTAGGGTTTAGTGTCTTAATGTCAAGTTCAGTACCTCCGCTAAGTCAATTTGGGTTTTTAGTTGCTGTTGCAGTATTCGTAAGTTTCGTAGGAAGTTTGACATTACTCCCAGCCTTAATACTCTTGATTAAACCCAAATTTTTAAATATAAACGAATAGATATCAAGGTGTCTTTGAAAAGCACCTAAAAGGTGCAATGAGTAATAGGATTAAAAATCCTAGACACAAAAAGACCTGACAGGTCTGAAAAAATAGAAATCACATTTAATGATAATAAATCTAAAAACATAAACACATGAAAAACTATTTAATTATTGGGCTTTTAGCATTTGGAATGCTATTTCCTACAAACAGTAAAGGGCAAACATTACCAACCGGTCAAAGTATCGCTAATAAAACATATGCAAAAGACGATGGAATTTCAGTAAGCCGAAAACTAACAATGGAATTGAAAGATAAAAGAGGAAAAATAAGAATACGAGAAACCACTGCGTTACGAAAATATTTTAATGAAGAAAAAAGGTTGGCTATTTTTTACTTAACCCCAACAAGTGTATAGGGTAGTGCCTTTTTGACGTTTGATTATCCTGATGCTTCTAAAGATGATGACCAATGGTTATATATGCCTGCATTGCGAAAAACGAGACGGATTTCTGCTGCTAACAGAGGTGACTACTTTCTTGGTACTGATTTGACCTATGAAGATATAAAACTAGAGACCAGAATTAGTCGGGAAGATTATAACTACAAAACTGTAGGTATAAAAAATATTGACGGACACAAGAGTTATGTATTGGAAGGAACTCCTAAAAATGATAAAATAGCGAAAGAATTGGGCTACAGTAAAGTAAAGTATTGGGTAGATGCAACCGTCTGGATGCTTCGTAAAGCAGACTCATGGGATATCGCAGGGAATCATTTGAAAACGGTAAAAATAAGCGATTTCAAAATAGTACAGGGAATTTGGACCTATCATCAAATCGAAGTAAATAATCATAAAACAAAACATAAAACAATCTTTCGATTTAGTGATATAGATTATAAAACACCTCTTGATGACGCAATTTTTACAAAAGAAGCATTGGTTAATGGATTGTGAAGTTAATCGTTTACGTCTTTGCGAAGGAGGAACGACTGTGGCAATCTCTTTTTTAATAATGAGACTGCCACATTTTACTAAAAAAAGTAAAATTCGCAGTGACAAATAACAATTAACTTTCTCATTTTTAACATTCCATTATATATAACTCGAATGGTTAAACATCTTAAATTAAGATATGTCATTTAAAAATCAAATACTCACAATTTTAATTCTTGCTTTTACAGGATTGAATGCACAAGAAAAGAAACAACGTTTTAAAAAATATTTTAAAGCCAGTCTGGTGATAGCAACTGATATCTCTTATGAGTTTAACTCCAATGACCTACATAAGTCGGAGCTATTTGTAAAACCAGAATTTTCATATAAAATCAATAAAAATTCAAGAGTCGTATTAAAAGGTCAAATTTATACTGATTTAAATGATAATTTAGAAGAGGGCAGCCCTAAAGATGAAACTGCTTCTGATTTTAGTAAACGTCTTTTCATTGGAGACAGAACAAATATTGAGCTTAGAGAATTGTATCTATATACCAAACTCTTTAAAAAGATACGTTTAACCTTAGGAAAACAGCAAATTGTTTGGGGTGAAACAGACGGATTAAAACTCTTAGATATTGTTAACCCACAAAACTTTAGAGAATTTATTTTAGATAATTTTGAAGATAGTAGAATTCCACTTTGGTCTGTAAAAGCGGAATTCGATATTAAAAATATCGGAGTGCAATTAGTTTGGATACCTGACAACACCTATCATATAACGCAAGATTTTGATGCGCCATTTTTCACTAAAAGCTTGTTTCAAAGTCCACCAGAGGGTATTTCAACTGTCTTTAATAAAACAATAAAACCAACTCGTTTTATTGCTGATTCAGACATTGGTCTTAAACTAAGTACTTTTACCAAAGGATGGGATTTATCCTTAAATTACTTTTACTATTACGATGATTTACCCGTGTTTTACAGTAATCTTCAATTCTCTGACACACAGGAACCTTTTGTTTCTATAAGTCCAAAATTTGAACGACAACACTTAGTTGGAGGTACCTTTAATAAAGTTTATGGCTCCTCAACTTTTAGAGGGGAAATAGCCTATATTTTTAATCAAAATTTTACGTCAATAAATCCAAAAGCAATCCGCAGTATAGAAACCAGCAATGTATATAAATCGGCAATAGGAATAGATTATATTAAAGGAGAAAGTGTCATTAGTGCACAATTGTTTAGCGATATTATTACAGAAGATATCTCTCCTTTTAATAGAAATAATTTTGAAACAAATACTTCCCTACTCATATCCCAGGAAATGATGAATGATAATTTAAAAATGGAAGTGCTTTGGGTGCATAATATGAATCATGGAGATGGTTTTGTACGTCCAAATTTAAGTTATTGGTTAAACTCGAATACACAACTATTTTTTGGAAGTGATATTTTTTATGGAAATAAAACCAAACTCTTTGGGCAATTTCAAGATAGAAGTAGAATTTCTTTTGGTATGAAATGGGGGATATAAAACTTGAATCGAAACTATATTTAAAAACTGATAATCAATATTTTAAATAAAATCTTTATCGAATTTGTAAATTATAACAATTAAACTTGTCTAAAATATATAGTAACATTTCTTGGTTAACTTTTTAACCATCTATATATATTTTAATTTATGAAATTTAGAAGCCCTTCTATAAATTTAGTTGATAGGAAAATGGATATCGCCATCGCTTTTAGTGAGTTTAAGCGAATTCAACTTTTTATTCTAGTTCTTTTAATTGGTTTAATAGTGATGGCTATTAACTTCTTTACCATTCAAGGAACTACTGATTTTTTTAAAAGAGAAGGTACTGAATATTATGTTATCGGATGGTTTATAACACTCCTGATTTATGAGTTGTTTGGTTTTTTCTTAGCCAGAAATTTTCTAAAAAGAAAAGTAATCCTACCAAACTATATGAAAATTTCGAATGTTATTATTGAATCTTCATTTCCGGGTGCGCTGCTTTTTATACTCTGTTTTAGAGAACAATCTGTAATTTTTTTGGATTCACCTGTTATGTTCTTTTATTTTATTTTTATAGGACTGGCCGTTCTTAACCTCGAGATGCGCATTTCATTAATAGTAGGATTGGTTACCTCAGGAAGCTATTTGTTTGTCATGATTTGGGCCATTAACAACTACGACCCTAATCATTCTGTATTGTATTTTCCTCCCGGACTTTATTATGCCCGTAGTCTTTTTATGTTACTCGCTGCTTTAAGTGCAACATTCATTACCATTGAGATTAAAAAACGTTATAAGGTTTCATTAGATAGCAAGCAGGAAAGGGATGATATTGAACGTATCTTTGACCAACAAGTATCTAAGGAAGTTGCCGACCTATTATTAAAGGATGGTTCTTCATCGCGAAGAGATTTTGTATCTATACTTTTTCTAGATATTAGAAACTATAGTACTTTTGCTGAAACCAACTCTCCGGAAGAAGTTATTGATTTTCAAAATAACTTTTTTAGTCCAATTCTTAGGGTTATTAACCGCTTTAATGGTATCACCAACCAGATTATGGGAGATGGATTAATGGCTACTTTTGGCGCGCCTATACCTAATATTGCTCATGCTCAACAGGCTTATGAAGCAGCAATCTCTATCTTAGAAACTGTAAATAAGCTCGTAGATAAAAAAGTTATTCCGTTTACACGAATTGGTGTCGGAATACATAGCGGAGAGGTTGTCATGGGAAATATTGGCAATGAATTGAGAAAACAGTTTTCAATTTCTGGAACAACCGTTGTATTAGCCGCAAGAATCGAACAGGCAAATAAGGAACACAACACAGAATTTCTCATCTCAAAAGAAACCAGACAACAAATAGATAGTAAAGGAAAGGTTATAGAATCTATTGGTAAAATCAAAATGAAGAATATTGTTAATGAAATAGAAGTGTTTAAAGTACATTATAAAACAACCCTAGAGAGTTAAACTTTATATTACATTCAATAATTGACTTTTATTTAACTTTGCTTGAAAGCCTTGTTAACTATTTGCGTCAAAATAACAACTGATGGAAATTGAAACACTAAGTTTGTTCTCGTTTAATTATAATTTATCGGTAAATCTTGTCTGAATGTTTATTATATACAATATTTTAACTGATAAAAAATAAACATGAAGGATACAAAATTAATTCACTTTTTAATCCTGTTATTTTTTGCAAACATTTCTTTAGCTCAGTTAGCAGACCTTGTTCGAGTAGACTATACTTTTATTCCTGACGATGGTTCAGGTATTGAATATACACGTTTTAGAACTTTATTTAATTATCCTGTAAAATTAAAAAAGGAAGGTGAGTATTTATTATTAGGGTTAGACTATAGTAATATTCACTTAAGAATGGGAAATAACAACCTCCCGTTTAATAAAGAAGATCTTAATGATTTTAAACTATTAGATATAAATATAGGTTATACAAAACCGCTAAAAAATGATTGGCGATTAGGTATCCGTTTTAAACCTGGTTTTAGCACTAATTTGACATCTAATGAGCTTAATTTTGAAGATATTATTCTTTCAGGAGATCTTGTTTTTATACGAGACCGAAAAAAAGCCAATTTTAACAAAAAGCCGAACAGATTAATTTTAGGTGTTTCATTTTCAGGAAATCGAGGAATTCCTTTTCCATTACCATTTGTAAGTTATTATAGAAAATTTCACTCTAAATGGTCTTATAATTTGGGAATACCCAAAATGAATTTACAATATCATTACTCTGATAAAAGTCGTTTTAAGGCATCTGTAGAATTAGATGGTTTTACTGCCAATTTACAAAATGGTATATTAATTAATAATAACGAGATAGCAGAAAGTGTTAATATGTCGCTTATTTTAGGAGGGTTGCAATATGAATATCATTTTCTAAACCATTATGAATTTTTTGTACGTACTTCTTATATTCTTAGCAATAGTGTGAAACTAAGAGATACTAAAAGAAACAATATTATGTCATTAAACAATTCAAATAGCACATATTTTCAAACAGGAATACGATTGAAAATTTAACTAAAATGTGTTTTGCTAATTATTAATCTTATCAAAAGCCAACACCTAGTGTAAAGGCAAATCGCAGACCATCATCAGAATTAAACAATGAAAGATTACCAATAATCAAATCCGCTGCATTGATAAAAAATCCACCACCGACAGAGGTATTCCAGACATCAGAATTAAAATTAGTATTTTGGACCAGGTCTTCGCCAATCCAAACACGTCCATAATCAAAGCCTCCATATACACCAATTTGTACTGGTAGTAACTTGGTTGTTTTTCTTCTAAAATTAAAGCGGATATCTATATTTTGATAAAAAGATCTCCTACCTGTAAAACGCTCTGACCTAAACCCTCTCAACCCATCATCAGCACCAATTGAAGCTGCTTGATAAAATTCAAAATCATCCCCCAAATTGATATGTGCTTTTAATTTTGTAGCTAATACTAACCTTCCGCTCGATGTCAATTTATAGTCAAAGCCCAACTCTGGAATGATATATGCAAAGCCTTTAGATTCATTTGGATTGATCTTATAACCCACATGCAGTGAAGTCATCATTCCCAGTGTTGGAAAAGCTTTGTTATCATAATTTTCAAAATGATACTTTGCATCAATTCCTAAGAAATCTTTATCGACCTCATCGGTTATATTTAAAAAATCATTAATAAACCTTTCCTCAGCATTTTCTATCTCTATTGATTCGTATGAAATAGACGTTTTTAAACTTGCTCCTGTTGACCCTCTCCAGATTAAAGAAGGTGCAATCTTTATAGTTCTTAACTTTACCCTGTTAAAATCCAACCCTTTATCATCATCGAAATTGGGAGTGTCATTACCAAAACCAAAAAAGTTAATTGCATAATTTGGACTTGTTAAAGTTGCATCTATTCCAAAATTCATATTGCCAAAAACATTGGCAAATTCACCTTTATAACTTAACTCATAACCGCTTGTAGCAAAATAGTAAGCGGCTGAAAACGTATGTTGTGCCGTAAACGTATTTCGCTCAAAATTATAGGTGGTAAATGTGTTGAGAAAACCTATTTTAAGACCATCATCTGGATTGGTTCCAATTGTAGGAATAAATTGATTTATATTATTTTTAAGTTTTAGATGATTATAAATATTCGTTTCATAACGATCGGACAATCTTTTATTCCCTTTGTTTGTAACAAATTTGTTCTTTTTAGATTTGTAATCATACAATATCACTTTTTTTCCGTTTTCAACCGTGTATGTATCCTTATTTTGCCCTCCAATAATTCTAACTTTGATTAACTTATCTCCTTCTCCAAATGTTCTAAATACATCTTCATCATCTAAACCATAGATCCAAATTTCTTTCGTACTATTTCTATCATATACCCTTTCATGAAACACAGTTCCTTTTTCACCTTTTTTGATACGATAAGCTGTTACTTTTGTCATGCCATTTGGCATACGTTCTATATCAAACCAATCATTATCATCCGTACCTCTTATTACCGAAAATTTATTGAGTACATTATAATAATCATCTGCAATTTTTGGAAGGTTTTTGATACGTGCTAAAAGTACACGCTTTATTTTTTTGACAGTCTGACCCTGTATTTCTTTAGGAAAGAATTCAAAAGCTTTATCAATAATTTCCGAAGTCAATTTTTTCTGAATCATTGCCACTTGCTCTATCCATTGTTTTTTATTGGTTTTATTAAGTATGGTCATATCTAATGAAAAAGGATTTGTATTAAATCCTTTGACGTTTCTAATATCATCCTTAAAGCCTTCCATTAGTTTTAATGAAGGTACTGCCCGAGTAGCAAAGGTCATAAATGAACCATCACCCATAATAGAGAATACTTGGTCTCTATCTCTTGGAATAGGTCTAAAAGTTACGTTTTTAGAACCTTTTTCTTTAAACTTTGCCCACCGCCATTGATCATCATGTCTGTCCCAATCTCCTACAACCATATCTAACAATCTAGCTCTTAGATACATTACATCATCAACTTTATATTTATTGTCTTTTCGTAATTTTTTTAATAAATCATCTGTACTCTCTATTTCATTAGCATATCCAAAACTTTTAAGGTCTCCATGACCATCAGAAACATGTTCTTCAATCATATACAACTCATCTCCAAATTCTCTATTAAAACTTTCTAAAGCGGTTTGTTTAGGAACATAATACAATACCGGATTGGTATGGTAAATGTCCACAGCATCAGAGAGTACACCCATTGTAAAGAGAGCGTATGGATGTGCTCCTGTATAAAAGTCCATTAAAAAATCTTCTGTATAGGTGTCATTAAAATCACTTCCAATATATTGCTCTTTAAAAGCTAATGCCTGCAAATATATTGTGGCACTCTTTCGTAAAGCACGCATTACATATTGCTTCCCATCTTTATCAATAAGTCGAAGCGATTTAGACTGGTGACCTCCACCTTTTCTTACGGGTTTTAATCCACCAAACAACGTGTCTAATCTAACTGTTGGTGCATTCACTTCTATACCGTAATGCTTTCGATAGCGCTCTCCCCAAAACTTAGTATATCCTTTACTTCTAGTTACTTCTTTTTTTGTATAAATAGATGCTTTTATTGAAGTTGGAAAATCAACGGGAAAATCTGGTATTTTAATTGCTTTATCAGAAGGTAAAATAACTGTTTGATAGATAACTGTCTTTGATTCAGCAGTATAAAAACGTACTATAGACGAACCATCTTTAAATACATCTAATCTTGCAAAACCTGAATCGCTAGAAGAAAACTCTCCATCAACATTTCTGGTCGCCGTGTTTTTTGAGCCTGAACCACTTATTATTTGTGGTAAATTATCTTGTACTAAATATTGTAAACTATGTTCATGACCTGAAATAAAAATTACCTTTTCATTTTCTTGTGCTAAGGTAACAATACGTTTTTTAAATGTATTATATTTTTGATTTTGTAAATCTGCAGGAGACACTCCACTTGTTTTTCTAAGTACGTTTTTTAAAGTCCCTATAACTGGTAGTGGTTTCATATGCGAACCAAAAGAATATTGCCCACCATGAGGCCCATTGGTAAACATAGGATGATGCATGGCAATCAAGGTAGTTTTACCCCTTGCTTTTTTAATCAAACCTTCTAACTCTTCAAAGAATTTGGTTCGGGTTCTTATTTCGCAATCATCATTCATAGTAGGAT
>VAPL010114764.1_pt1 | contig 10645 bp, 6 predicted proteins | sample 3395061 | NCBI WGS metagenome assembly VAPL01 (sample SAMN08290444, study PRJNA428436) | hydrothermal vent metagenome | isolation source: Deep-sea hydrothermal vent chimney 2 | place: Pacific Ocean: Juan De Fuca Ridge | depth 2182 m m
CGCGCCGCTGCCTTGCAGGACACGCAGCATTTCCGGCAACCGGCGTCCCTGGGCTTCCAGCTTTTCGATCACCCGCATCGGGCCAAGCAGATCAAGCATCTGGAACGGGCCGTTGGTCCAGGCGAAGCCCCAGCGCATGGCACGGTCGACGTTGACTATATCATCGGCGATTTGCGGCAGCAGGTCGGCGGCGTAACACAGCGTCTTGCCCATAATGTCCCAGGCCAGCCGGCCTAATTGATCGTCGGCCAGCAACACCGACAGGTCGTCGTGATCCCGGTCCGGCGAGGCATCGACCGTCGGACGCCAGTTGCCGGAAACCAGGTCGAAGGTTTCCTTGGTTTTGGTGCCGCCATCCAGTTTCCTTACCCGGTAAAAGCCGCCGCCGCTCTTGCGGCCCAGTTGGCCCCGTTCGAACATATCCTGAACCCGCGCCGGAAAAGCCGTGAAGGCTTCGCCCGGGTCGCCTTCGGGCAGGTTGATTTTCAGGTTTTTGCCGACAAAATCCATTACGTCCAGGCCGATCAGATCAATCAGGCCGTAAAGTCCGGTCGGCGGCAAACCGACCGGATTCGACATCAGGGCATCGATGGTTTCCATGCCGATGCCGTGGTCGAGCGCCTTGTTGGCCTTGTGCAGTCCCACCAGCATCCAGTAGCAACCGATACGGTTGCCGATAAAGTTGACGGTGTCCTTGGCGTGGACCACGCCCTTGCCGAGCGTGCCGCCGCAAAAATCGGTGAACGCCTCCATCACTTCCGGCGTTGTTTGTTGGCCCGGCACCAGTTCCATCAGCCGCATGACCTTGACCGGATTGAAAAAATGAGTGATCGCAATATCACGGGCCAGATTTTCGGGCAGGCCCGCGGTGATATCGCGAAGCGGAATGCCCGAGGTATTGGATGACACCACCGAGCCCGCGCTTCGCAGCATTTCGACGCGTTCAAGCAACGCCCGTTTGGTCGCCAGGTCCTCGATTACCGCTTCGCAGATCCAGTCGTATCCGGCTATTTTGTCCAGATCGTCCTGCAGGGTGCCGATGCTGATGTTGGCGGCTTTTGCCGGCGTATCCAGGGCCGGCGGACGACCGCTGACGATGCGGTCCAGCGATTTTTCGGCGACTTCCATGGAAACATCCAGCAGCAGCACCCGGCAGTCCCGTTCGGCGCACAACCCGGCAATGCCGGCGCCCATGACGCCGCCGCCCAGGACGGCGACGGATTTTATCTTGCGGCTCATTTATCGATATCCCTTCTGTTCAGGCGGCACACCATACCGACGGAAACGGGTCGGCACAATATATGGACGCAGCCAAATAGCGGATGTACGGTGAGCGTCGAAATTCCGGAAGGCGATACCATGAGTTCTGCTAAATTTCCCCATCATGACACGCTCAGCCTGCACGCCGGGCAGCGACCGGACCCGGTGACCGGGGCCCGCGCGACGCCGATCTACCAAACCACGTCTTATGTTTTCGATGACACCGGCCACGCCGCCGAGCTGTTCAATCTGGAGCGGGCTGGGCATCTTTATTCGCGCATTTCCAACCCGACGGTGGCGGTGCTGGAAGAACGCATTGCGGCCCTGGAAGGCGGTGTCGGCGCGGTTTGCACGGCAAGCGGCCAGGCGGCGCTGCATTTGGGGGTATCGACGCTGATGGGGGCCGGCGGCCATATTGTCGCATCGTCGCGCATCTATGGCGGTTCCAACAACATGTTCATTCACACCCTGCCGCGTTTCGGCATTGAAACGACCCTGGTCGATCCCCGTGATCCGCAGGCATTTAAAGACGCCATCCGGGAAAATACCCGGCTGTTGTTCGCCGAGACGCTGGGCAATCCGGGTCTGGAGGTTCTCGACATTGCGGCCATCGCCGGGGTGGCCCATGATCACGGCCTGCCGTTGATGGTCGACAGCACCTTCGCCACGCCCTATTTATGCCGCCCGTTCGAACACGGCGCCGATTTGATAATGCATTCGGTGACCAAATTTCTGGGGGGGCACGGCGTCGCCATTGGCGGTGCGCTGGTCGATGGCGGCGGCTTCGACTGGATGGCGACGGACAAGTTTCCAACCCTGAGCGAACCCTACGCCGGTTATCACGGGATCGTCTTCGCCGAGGAGTTCGGCCCGGCGGCCTTTATTTCCCGCGCCAGGGCCGAGGGTTTACGCGATTTCGGCGCCTGCATGAGCCCGCAGAACGCCTTTTACCTGCTGCAAGGCATCGAAACCCTGCCGGTGCGCATGGCCCGCCATGTCGAGAACGCCCAGGGCGTCGCCGAGTTTCTGGAAGCCCATGTCGCCGTCGAGTGGGTCAGCTATCCGGGCCTGGCCAGCCATGCCGATCACGCGTTGGCGCGGCAACTGATGCCCAGGGGGGGCGGCGCTATTCTCAGTTTCGGCATCAGGGGCGGGCGGGCCGCCGGGGCCGAATTTATCGAACGGCTGGCGCTGTTTTCCCATCTTGCCAACGTCGGCGACGCCAAGTCGCTGGTTATCCATCCGGCCAGCACCACCCACCAGCAAATGGACGCGCAGGCCCTGGCCTTCGCCGGCGTCGGCGAGGACCTGGTGCGGTTGTCGGTCGGGCTGGAATATCTGGGCGACCTGACCGGCGATCTCGATCAGGCGCTGATCGCCTCGCAGAAGGGATAAGGCCCGGTGTTTTTAACAGTCGACAACAGGAAAGTGTTCGCCGCCACCGGCGGCAAGGACTTCGACGCCGCCAAGCCGGCGGTGATCTTCATCCATGGGGCCGGTATGGATCATTCCTGCTGGCTGCTGCAAAGCCGCTGGTTCGCCTGGCACGGCTGGTCGGTGCTGGCCGTCGATATGCCGGGGCATGGCCGTTCGGCGGGCCGGCCACCGCCGCGGATTATCGATATGGCCGGCTGGGTCGGTCGGCTGATTGACGCGGCGGGCCTGAAAACCGCAACCCTGGTCGGCCATTCCATGGGCGCGATCATCGCCCTGGAGACCGCCGCCGCCTTGCCCGAACGGATCGATCGCATCGCTCTTATAGGCATAACGCCGGCCATGCGGGTCCATCCGGCGTTACTGGATGCGGCGAAGAACGATCCCGAACAGGCCTACCGGATGATCACCGCCTGGAGCATCGGCAGGGCCGCCAAGATGGGCCGCAATCAGGTTCCCGGCATGTGGATGACCGGCAGTGCCCTGGCCCTGTTTAAAAATAACCGGCCCGGTGTCCTGTTTACCGACCTGAACGCCTGTGCCGATTGGACGACCGGGCCGGAGACCGCCGCACGGGTCACATGCCCGACGCAGATTATCGTCGGCAGGCAGGATATGATGACACCGGCCAGGGGCTGCCGGGAACTGGCCGCACTGATCGCCGATTGCCGGCTGACCGTATTGGACGATTGCGGCCACATGGCCATGGCCGAGGCCCCCGACGCGGTGCTCGATAGCCTGATTGACAGCATCGGTTCGGCTTGAGATAAGAGGATTTAGCATTCTGGTACGAGAATGCTTTTATTGTCCGCCGAACACCGTTAGGATGGCGGCGGAAATACGCTTTCGGGAGGAATAATAATGAAAGAATCATTGATTAAGGGGGTTACCCTTAACCGCCGCGTAACGGTGGAAAAGGACGACACCATCGGTTTCATGGGTGACGATTTGAGAGTCTATGCGACGCCGTGTCTGGTGCGTGACGTGGAAATCACCTGCCGGGACCTAGTGCAGGAACACCTGGATGACGGCGAGGATACCGTGGGCGCCCGGGTCGAAATTGAACATTTGGCGCCGACCCTGCCGGGCATGTGGGTGGAAGTCTCGGCCACCATTGCGGTCCTGAAGGGCCGCATGGTGACCATGGAATTCGAGGTCCACGACCAGGTTGAACTGATCGGTCGGGGCAATCACACCCGGTTCGTTATCGATAAGGCGAAAACCGCCGAGCGCCTGATTGCCAAGAAGGCCCAGGCTGGATTGTAGGCATGAGCCCGGACGGTTCCGATAACGTCAAAAACATCCCGACCTACTGCTATCAGTGCGTCGCCGGACCGGACCTGATGACGGTTCGGGTCGATGACGGCGTCGCTACCGAGGTCGAGCCTAATTTCGCTTCCGCCGATATTCACCCGGCGGCTGGCCGGGTTTGCGTCAAGGCCTTCGGCCTGGTCCAGAAGACCTATAACCCGCACCGTATTCTGACCCCCATGAAGCGGACCAACCCGAACAAGGGCAAGGATCAGGACCCCGGCTTCGTGGAAATTTCATGGGACGAGGCGCTGGACACCATCGCCGACCGGTTGAAGGAAATCCGCGCCGAGGGCTTGCGGGACAGTTCGGGATTTCCGAAACTGGCGGCCAGCTTCGGCGGCGGCGGCACGCCGACGGCTTACATGGGGGCGTTTCCGGCTTTCCTGAGCGCCTGGGGGCCGGTCGATTTAAGCTTCGGCAGCGGCCAGGGTGTCAAATGCACTCATTCTGAACACCTGTACGGCGAGCTCTGGCATCGCGCCTTTACCGTTGCGCCGGATACGCCATTGGCGGAATACCTGATCTACTTCGGCGCCAACACCGAGGCCTCGGGCGGTGTCTGCGGCGTCAAGCGCCACGCCGACGCCCGGGCCAGGGGAACCAAGCGGGTGCAGGTCGAACCGCATTTGTCGATCACCGGGGCCTGTTCGGCGGAATGGGTGCCGATCAAACCGAAGACCGACTCGGCCTTCCTGTTTGCCATGATCCATGTCCTGCTGCACGAAAATGACCGCGCCCGCCTGGACCTGCCGTTTCTGACGAAGCGCACCACGTCACCCTATCTGGTCGGCCCGAAGGGATACTTCCTACGCGACCCGGAAAGCCGCAAGCCGCTGCTTTGGGACGCCGTCCAGGGCAGGGCGGTGCGGTTCGATACAGCCGGCGCGGAACCGGCGCTGGAAGGTGATTTCGAAATTGCCGGGGCGGTGGAAGAGGGCGCCGATGGCGAGCAATGGCGTCGTGACGGACAACGGGGCCGGACTTCGTTTTCCCTGCTGGTCGATCACGTCAGGGACAACACCCCGGAATGGGCGGCGGAAATTTGCGGCGTCCCGGCCGCCGACATACGCCGCATCGCCAACGAATATCTGGATCACGCCAGGGTCGGCGAAACCATCGAAATCGAAGGCCGCATCCTGCCCCTGCGTCCGGTCGGCATCATGCTGGGCAAGACCGTAAACAACGGCTGGGGCGGTTACGATTGCACCTGGGCGCGGACCCTGATGGCCTGTCTGATCGGCGGCCTGGAAGTTCCCGGCGGCACGCTGGGCACCACGGTTCGCCTGAACCGCCCGGCGACATCGCGTCAGGCCAGCGTCAAGATCAACCGGGATGGTGTCATGGATTACCCCATGAACCCCACGGACAAGGATAACTGGGTAGCCAAGCCGCCGGTCCGCAATGCCTATTCGACCCTGGTTCCGCTGGTCGCCAATTCACCCTGGAGCCAGGCCCTGGGGCCGACTCAACTGGCCTGGATGATGCAAAAAGAAGGCCTGCAAAATTTGCCCAAACCGACCCAGCCGGATGTTTGGTTCGTATACCGGACCAATCCGGTGATTTCATACTGGGATACCGATGGGCTTATCGGGGTGCTGGAGAAATTTCCACTGACCGTGTGCTTTGCATACACTCGCGATGAAACCAATCACATGGCCGATATTCTGCTGCCCGACCGCACCGATCTGGAGGGCCTGCAACTGCTGCGCATCGGCGGCACCAAATACATCGAACAGTTCTGGAAATATCAGGGCTTCGCCCTGCGCCAGCCGGTCGTCGAGGCCGCCGGAGAAACCCGCGACATGACCTGGGTGGCGACCGAATTGGCCAGGCGCACGGGCCTGCTGGAAAAATTTAACGAGGCCCTGAACAAGGGCGCCGCCGGAATGCGACTGAAGACGGACAGCTATGACTTTTCCCTGAAAACCGATCAGGTTCATTCGGTGGAGGAAATCTGGGACGCCAGTTGCCGCGCCGCCAGCCATGAATTGACCGATGGCGCCGATAGCGAGGGGCTGGATTATTACAAGGAGCACGGTTTCCGGGTTAAGCCATTCGCCCATCTGAACTGGTACCTGTACCCGACCCTCGAAGACAAGGATATCCGTTTCGAATTGCCCTATCAGGAACGCCTGTACCGGCACGGCAAGCAGTTGGCCAACAGGCTGCACGAAAGCGGCATCAACTGGTGGGACAGCCAGTTGGATGAATACGAACCGCTGCCGGTGCTGCGGGACTATCCGGCCCTGTGGGAACGGGCCCTTGAAGATAATTTTCCGATCGATATCAAGGATTACCCGTTCTGGCTGATTACCTCGCGCTCGATGCAGTATTCGTGGGGCGGTAACGCCGATATTCAGGTTATCCGCGAACTGGCGAAAAACATCGCCGGCCATGGCGGCGTCGTCATGAACGCGGCCCGCGCCGCCGAACTGGGCCTGGCCCATGGCGATCTGGTCGAAGTCGCCTCGCCGTTGGCCGCCACCCGTGGCCGGGTCATCACGCGCCAGGGAATTCGCCCCGATACGTTATTGATGATCGGCCAGTTCGATCACTGGGCGACACCGCTGGCCAAGACCTTCGGGGCGCCGAGCATGAACAGGCTGGTGCCGATGTTGATGGACCTGACCGATTCCACCGGTTCCGGATCGGATTTGGTCAAGGTTTCGATAACCCGCATCGAGGGCCGGTCATGACCCGCTGGGCGATGGTTGCCGACCTGCGCCTGTGCGTCGGCTGTCAGACCTGCACGGCGGCCTGCAAACACGCAAACGCGACCAATCCCACCGTGCAATGGCGCAAGGTTCTGGACCTGGAAGTCGGCGAGTTTCCCGATGTCGGCCGGGTTTTCATACCGGTCGGCTGTATGCATTGTTCCGATCCGCCGTGCATGGAAGTGTGCCCGTCGACGGCCACCGGCCAGCGCGACGACGGCATTGTCACCATCGATTACGACCTGTGCATCGGCTGCGCCTACTGCGCCGTCGCCTGCCCCTATCAGGCCCGCTACAAGGTCGGCACGCCGCGCCCCGCCTATGGCCGGGACGGTCGTATGAAACATGAAATCCGGCGCGAACAGCCGGGGCGGACCGGTGTCGCCCAAAAGTGTACGTTCTGCATCGACAAGATCGATTACGGTCTGGCCAATGACCTGACGCCCGGCGTCGATCCGGCGGCGACGCCGGCGTGCGTGAATTCGTGCATTGCTGGCGCCCTGCATTTCGGCGACCGTGACGACCCTGACAGCAACATATCGAAGCTTCTCGCCGATCACCGGCATTTCCGTATGCACGAAGAACTGGGTACCGATTCCGGATTCTATTACCTGTGGGAAAAAGCCCGGACAGAGCCGGAAACTGTGCCGGAAATAACGCCTGAAACTGCAACTGAAACTGAAACCGTATCGCGCGGCGTCGGCGGCGTCGGGGCGGCGGCGCCGTGGCTGCAACAGCACTGGGACTGGCGGGCGGCGGGTAATTTCATAGGTGGCGGAACGGGTGCCGGTTTGTTGGCGGCGGGATCGGTAGCGGCGCTTTTCGGGGCGCCGGTATTGCCGCAGACCATGATCGCCCTGGCCTTTATTGCCGCCGGTTTAATGCTGGTGCTGGCCGAACTGGGCCGACCGTGGCGGGCCCTTAACGTTATATTCCATCCGCAGACTTCGTGGATGACCCGGGAAGCCCTGACCGCCGGACCGTTGTTCGCGTCCGGTCTGGCCGCCGCCTGGTTTGGCCGGGCCGACCTGATGGCGGTGGCCGGCCTGTTCGGGCTGGTCTATCTGTACTGTCAGGCCCGGATGCTGCATGGCGGCAAGGGTATTCCGGCCTGGCGGGACCCGGCTTCCATTCCGCTGATGATTCTGACCGGAATGGCCGAAGGCGGCGGGCTGCTGACCATTGTTGCCATTTTCAGTTTTCCACCGGCTATTTTCGCCGCGCTCAACGTCATGCTGCTGCTGGTCCTGTCGCGGCAGTGGGCGTGGCGCAGGTACCGGCGCAGTGTGGCCGGACACGCCCCCGAGGCCAGCGCCAGGGTGCTGTCTTCCTTTAATAAATGGATGGAACTGGCCGGCGGCGTCCTACCGTTTCTGCTTGGCATCGGTGGCATGCTGCTGCCCTATATGGACAGCATATTGTTTATTGCCGCCGCCCTGATTACCGTCGTAAGCGGCTGGGCCTTGAAATATGTGATCGTTGCCAGGGCCTCGTACAATCAGGGGTTCGCCATCGCCCATCGACCGGAACGGGCGTTTGGAACCGGCGGCGGCGGCGGCGCCGCGCCGGGCTGGAGGAAAGCCGGATGAAGGCCGCGCCCCGTCCCGGCCATACCAAGGGTATGGAGCGTTCGTTCGCCGGTGAGCTTGGCAAGCTCAAGCTGGGCGAGGGCGAGATATTTCATGGCGAGGCGATCATCGCCATCACCAAGGCACTGTTGCAATCCGGCGTTTCCTATGTCGGCGGTTATCCGGGCGCGCCGATATCGCACCTGATGGACGTGCTGGCCGAGGCCCGGGACGATATCATGCTGCCGCTGGGCATTCATTTCGAGCAATCGGCGTCCGAAGCCGGGGCCGCCGCCCTGCTTGGCGCGTCAATACATTATCCGTTGCGCGGCGCCGTCACCTGGAAATCCATCGTCGGCACCAATGTCGCCTCGGACGCCCTGTCGAACCTGGCCTCGGCCGGGGTCGTTGGCGGCGCGCTGATTCTGGTCGGCGAAGATTACGGCGAAGGCGCCAGCGTTATCCAGGAACGGACCCATGCGACGGCCATGAAGTCGTCGATACCGCTGATCGATCCCCGCTACGACATGACCACCATGGTCAATCTGGCCGAACAGGCGTTCGAATTTTCCGAGGCCTGCCAGTTGCCGGTGTTCATGAGTTTGCGCATCCGTTCCTGCCATATGACCGGCAGCTTTACCTGCAAGGACAACAAGGCGCCGGCCCACAGCATTCATCAACCGCTGGGCGAGGCCCGCTTCGATTTCGCCAAGATGGTGCTGCCGCCATCGATCTACGCCCAGGAAAAGCACAAGGTCGAACATCGGCTGCCGGCGGCCCGGCGGTTCATTGTCGAACACGAACTGAATGAAATTTTCGGCGCCGAAAATAGCGATGCCAGGTCCGGTATTATCCTGCAAGGCGGAACCTATGGCGTGGTGCTGCGGGCGTTGGCCCGCCTGGGCCTCGCCGACGCTTTCGGCAATTCCGAAATACCGCTGTTGGTGCTTAATGTGGTGCATCCGCTGGTGCCTGAACAGATTACCGATTTCATGGCGGGCAAGGATAGCGTGCTGGTGGTCGAAGAAGGTAATCCGGCATTTATCGAAATGCAGATCCGGGCCATGGCCCAGAAAGCCGGGCTGGAATGCGCCATCCACGGCAAGGATATGCTGCCCGAGGCCGGTGAATATATTGCCCCGGTGGTGCGCGCCGGATTAAGCGCCTTCCTGCGGCAATCCGGTTCCCGCGAGCGGGCCGAGGCGGTGAAAATCAGGGGCATCGAGATTGACGCTAAAATTGCCGCCGCCCGCGCCCATTCCCCCGATGAAAGCCTGCCGCTGCGGCCGCCGGGATTCTGTTCCGGGTGTCCGGAACGGCCGATCTTCACGGCCTTGAAGCTGCTGATGCGGGAACGCGGAAAAATCCACGTTTCCGCCGATATCGGATGCACCACATTCGCCACGTTGCCGCCCTTCAATATGGGCAGCACGGTGCTTGGATACGGCATGAGCCTGGCGTCCGGCGGCGCCGTCGGCCCGGCCCTGGATAACCCCGTCATTGCCGTTATGGGTGACGGTGGTTTCTGGCACAACGGCTTCCTGTCCGGCGCCGTCAACGCCCAGTGGCAGGGTATGGATGCGGTTCTGGTGATTATCGAAAACGGTTATGCCTCGGCTACCGGCCAGCAGCATGTACCGTCGACCGGTTCGACCCCGTGGGGCCGCCAGCAACGGGTTTCCATAGAAAGTACCCTCAGGGGGATCGGCGTGGACTGGATCAGGCGGGTCGATTCATACAGCCTGAGCGACAGCATGGCGACCCTGCGACAGGCCCTGGACGCCCGTGGTCCGCGACTGCGGGTAGTTATTTCGGATAACGAATGTATGCTCGCCAAGAAACGCCGGGGCAATCGCCACAAGGCTGGCGCCGCCAGGCGAAAAGAACCGGTCCGGATGTCCCGTTTCGGCGTCGATGCCGAAGTATGCACCGGCGACCATGCCTGCATGCGGTTGAGCGGTTGCCCGTCGCTGACTCTCGAACCGACCGGCGATCCGTTGAAAAACGGCCCGACGGCGATGGTCGATAATTCCTGCAATTCGTGCAACCTGTGTGGCGAGGTGGCCCAGGCGGCCCGGCTTTGTCCATCGTTCTACAAGGCCCAGGGGACCGTCAATGCGTCGTCGTGGGATCGCTTCAGGGCCGGTATCGGAGCCGGCCTGAGCCGGCTTCTGGGGGCGTCATGACGGCGGCGGTTCGTCCAATATGCCTGCAACTGGCGGCGCTGGGCGGCCAGGGTGGCGGCGTGCTGGCCGACTGGCTGGGTCAGGCGGCGCATCTTGCCGGTTATCCGGCCCAGGCGACATCGACCCCCGGCGTTGCCCAGCGCACCGGCGCCACGACCTACTATTTCGA
>VAPL010235435.1_pt1 | contig 10644 bp, 7 predicted proteins | sample 3395061 | NCBI WGS metagenome assembly VAPL01 (sample SAMN08290444, study PRJNA428436) | hydrothermal vent metagenome | isolation source: Deep-sea hydrothermal vent chimney 2 | place: Pacific Ocean: Juan De Fuca Ridge | depth 2182 m m
ACGCCTGTCAACACCAATATCCACATCCAGTATCAGATGGCGAATGCCTGCCAGCAGGTGATGGCTCAGTGACCAGAACAACAATAGCAACAGTAATCGAAAGGGTGTGGTGTGCAAATAGGTCACGGCCTGTCGAAACCCCTCCTCACCGTCCAGTGACAACCCGAACAGCCAGGCAAATAATGGAATGGAAAGAAACATGAGCACACCGGAAATCCGGTGTCCGATGGAAGCGATGCCGCCGGGCGGCAGCCGGATGACCAGCAGATTGAGAAACTTGGGCGCAGCTTTTTGTTTTGCCATAGAATCGACTAACCCTGTCTTTCGAGTTTTATACCATCTGCCCGGATGAATCGCCAGTTTTTGTGTGGCTGACAGCGAGGAACAGATTGTCTACCATTCACCGTCTACTTTAATCGATAGCCGAGACTCATGATCCCTGACTGGAAAAAATTTCTCGAAAATGCCGGCGCCGAGTTCAATGAGCACGGCGTGATTCACTACGGAAACCTGCGGCGCGAGCTCAGTGTCGCACTAACCGGTAATGTCTTTGCTGATCTCTCTCATTACAGCCTGATTTCAGTCCACGGTGAAGACGCAGCAGAATTCCTGCTTGGCCAGTTCACCAATGACCTTCGCGAAGTCGATGAACAGCACAGCCAGTACAGCGGCTACTGCAACGCAAAAGGGCGGCTGCTGGCAACTTTCCGCATATTCCGGCGCGGTGACAGCTACTACCTGAGCCTGCCGGCAGAGATGGCAGAGTCACTGATCAACAAGCTGCGGCTGTTCGTGCTGCGCTCGAAAGTGACGATCGAGGAAGTCACTGATACCTTTGCACACCTTGGTGTATCCGGTGAATCAGCCGCCGCCGACCTGGAAAAAACCTTCGGCGCGCTCCCGGAAGAAGTACACGACGTCGCCCGGAATGATAATGGGCTGGTCGTTCGCGTCCCCGGTGTTCGCCCCGGTTATGAGGTTTTCACCACTGTCGAATACGCGACTACCCTGTGGGATACCCTGAATGTCCACCATGCGCCCGTCGGGGCCGATGCCTGGCAACTGCTGGACATCGAAGCCGGCATCCCGGTGATCTACCCGCAAACACGGGAGGCATTCGTCCCGCAAATGGTCAACCTGCAACTGGTCGATGGTCTCAGTTTCCGCAAGGGCTGCTATCCCGGCCAGGAAATCGTGGCACGCATGCAGTACCTGGGCAAACTGAAGCGACGTATGTACCGGGCACATATTGACAGCAAGGAACGGCCCCAGCCCGGTGATGACGTTTTTCCCGATAGGGAAGAGGCCCAGAGCGTGGGGAAACTGGTATCGGCAGCACCCCATCCAGATGGCGGTTTTGCTATGCTTGTGGTGCTGCAAATCGCTAACGCAGCAGCAGATGTCACGCTACACCTCGGCGCCAGCGACGGGCCTGTGCTTGAGCTCGAACCGCTTCCCTACCCATTCCCTGTGGAGGAGAAATAACCTGTTCAGCCATCTTCAATAATCTGCTGCTGAAGTCGCTATAGACCAGGGAAGGCCTGCATAACCGGAAAGGAGCTGGTATGGAACCGGAAGATATTTTCGTCAATGAACTGATCGAAGACCTCGAGAGCGGGCACTTACAGCTCCCCACCCTGCCCGAGGTTGCCCTGAGAGTTCGGGATGTCGTCGATGACGAGAATGCCAACGCCAACCAGATCGCGACTATTATCGCCCAGGATGCCGCCCTGTCGGCGCGCCTGATACAGGTCGCAAACTCCCCGCTTTACCGTGGACGAAACGAAATCGACCGCCTGGATATGGTTGTCTCCCGACTCGGCAGCAAACTGGTACGCAACCTGGTTACCAGCCAGGTGATGAAACAGATGTTCCAGGCCACGCATGACGCCGTTGATCAACACCTCCGTGCTGTGTGGGAACACAGCGTCCAGGTCGCGGCAATTGCGCGCGTACTGGCCGGCCAATGTGCCGGGATTTCGCCCGACCAGGCCATGCTCGCCGGCCTGCTGCATGACATTGGTACCTTACCTATCCTGTATCGGGCTGAAGAACGTGCCGAGTTACTGGAGACTCCCGGACTCCTCGACCATCTCATTTCCAGCCTGCACGCCCGCGTTGGCGGCGCCATTCTCAGACACTGGAAATTCCCTGAAACCCTTGTGGAAGTTGCCGAACAACACGAGGTTCTAACGCGATCTCACGCGGGTGGCCCTGACCTTGTCGACATCGTGCAAGTCGCCAACCTGCAAAGCCACATGGGTAAGGAGCACGCGCTGGGCAATGTAGACTGGACCCGGGTCGCCGCCTTTCAACAGCTTGGGCTGGATGATGATGTGGATGAAATCGAGCTGACTGACAAGATCGAGGAAATCGATGAAGTCCAGGCATTATTTGTTTAATTTCAATTTGTTGTGCGTAGTTTATTATATTCTACATAAGTTAAGGGTCTCGCCCTCTTTATTTTTAAACCAGTTTGTATCAGCCGCCAAATCTTCCCAAAACCCCCTCGACCTGGTCGAGGCAGTATTTTTTTTCGGTTAATCAATTGTTAAGGCTCGCACGGATCGGCCGATCCTGAACTTAACCCTGCGACCATTTCGGTCAATATTACTGGAGGGATGATGCGTCCAGACGCGGACAACGCAACCCGGAAACGAATCCGGGAGCTTGAAGACCTGCTTCACCAGAAGGAGGCCGAACTTGCGTTGCTGACCGAAATTGCTGAAATCGTTGCCAGTGAGGAAGGCCTCGATAGTGCATTTGCCACGATTGCCGAACGCGCCCGCACGCTGCTCGCAGCCAAAACAGTCACGATCCCCCTGCTTTCAGCCGATCAGACCAGCTACACCTACCGGGCAGCGGCCGGCCTTAATGCCGAAGAACTCTCTGGCGCAGAATTACCCATCGAAGTGGGTCTGTGCGGCTGGGTACTGCGTCACCGCAAACCCTGGTGGCGAGGCACACTGGACGACCTTGAAGAACATGAACGCAACCTGTGGGAAAAACAGGCCGGCAACGTCATCCTGGTACCGCTGATCGGGAAACGCCGGTTCCTGGGTGGCATTGCGGCTATCGACAAACTCGACGGCAGCCACTTTACCAGGCACGACCTGGAACTCCTTGCCCTGTTCTCCCGGCAGGTCGGCTTCGTGGTCGAGAACGCCATCTATGTTGAAGAACTGGAAACTGCCACAAAACGTACGGAAGCCTACCGGAGACAGCTCGAACAGAGTAACCAGCAACTGGTCAGAACCAATGAAGAACTGGAACATCTTGCCCTGCACGACCCGCTAACCGGACTTCCCAATCGGTCGCTGGTGATTGACCGGTTGCAGCAGGCCATCCTGAATGCACGCCGCAACCAGGAACCCATGGCGCTGCTGATGCTCGACCTGGATCACTTCAAGGAGGTCAATGACACACTGGGACACCTGGTGGGTGACAAGTTACTGATGCGTGTCGGCGAGCGTTTTCAAAGCAGCCTGCGTGAACCGGACACGCTGGGACGACTCGGTGGCGATGAATTTGCGGTTGTACTCCCACGTGCCAGCCAGAAAGACGCATTGATCGTTGCTGAAAAATTACAGGATGCCCTGCGACGCCCGGTTGATATAGACCAGAACAGTTTCTCGGTTGCCGCCAGCATCGGTATCTCCATCTACCCGGATCACGGGCCGGATCCTTCCAGCCTGTTACGTAGCGCTGATATTGCCATGTATGTCGCCAAACGTGCGCGCAATGACTATGCCGTCTACAAACCGGATTATGATACCTACAACCCGGATCATCTCTCACTGTTACGCGACCTGCGCGAGTCCATCCGACAAGGGGACATCGACGTTGTGTTCCAGCCAAAACTCGATTTGCGCAGCGGCATCATCATCGGTGTGGAAGCACTGGCGCGCTGGCATCACCCGGAAAGAGGTGACATTCCACCCTATGAATTTATCCCGATTCTTGAACAGACCGGCTTGATCCGCTCATTCACGCTACAGATTCTTGAAAAAGCCGTTGGCTACTGCACCTGTTGTCGGCAACAGGGTATGGAGTTCAATGTTGCGGTCAACCTGTCCATGCACAATCTGCGTGATAACAAGCTACCGGAACAGATCAGTGAAATACTCGACCGTTACGACTTTGATTGCCACCAGTTGATACTGGAAATCACCGAAAGCGCGATTATGCAGGACCCTGAACACAGCCTTGAAATACTTGACCGTCTGGACAAGATGGGACTCAAGCTGTCTGTCGATGACTTTGGCACAGGTTACTCATCACTGAGCCACCTGAAACGTTTACCGGTCAGTCAGTTGAAAATCGACTGCTCTTTCATCAAGGATATGACCAGAGATGAGGACGACGCCATGATCGTCCGTTCAACCATCGAACTGGCTCACAACCTTGGCCTGGAAACGGTGGCCGAGGGTGTTGAAGATGAACAAACGCTGGAACAGCTGCGCGCACTGGATTGCGATATGGCGCAGGGATTCCTGATCAGCCGGCCGCTGTCACCAGACAATTTCTTGCGTTTTATGAAATCCAGTCCCTGGGCAGCGCACTCCGTCAACTCAATCCCCTCGGATATCGAGACCTGACGCCTGAAGAGATTATTCGAATACAAAGCTTAACGTATATTTAACTATATCCAACGTATTATACATCCCCGAGCATCTTTAAAAGTGTTCATAAAAAATGCTGGCCCGGCAAGCATTTTATTTAACCCACCCCATGAATTTGCAGGTACTTTATTAAGATGGATCCCGCTGAACTCCACCGGGCAAACACCGGTTGGACACGTTTTCTCCCGTTCCTGGGCTGGTTGCCAGAAGTCAACCGTACAACGCTCAAAGCCGATTTTATTGCCGGATTGACAGTTGCCCTGGTCGCCATTCCACAATCGCTCGCCTATGCGCAGCTGGCAGGCGTGCCCGCCTACTACGGTTTGTACGCCTCACTTTTACCGGTAATCGTCGGCGCCTTGCTGGGTTCATCACCCGCATTATCAACCGGCCCGGTCGCCATGACATCGCTGCTAACAGCGGCGAGTGTTATGACACTCGCCAGCTACGGCACAGAACAGTTTTATGCCTATGTCATTCTGATGGCACTGCTGTCCGGCCTGTTCCAGATCGGCCTGGGCGTCGGTCGCATGGGCGTATTGATCAATTTTCTGTCCTACCCTGTGCTGCGCGGGTTCATCAACGCTGCGGCCATCATCATCGCACTGTCGCAACTACCCGCCATGCTCGGTCTACAGCTGAAGAACAGCACGCATTTTCTCAGTGATGTGCTGCACGTCGTCGAACACGCCAACTTGATGCATACCTTGTCGCTGACCTTTGGTGTAGCGTCACTGGTGCTATTGGCGCTGATAAAAAAATTCACCCCGAGACTTCCCGGTGTATTAATCGTAGTAACGTTGGCAACCTACATCAGTTATCTCATTGGTTTCGAAGCGGACGGTGGCGTTGTTGTCGGCGTGATACCGCAAGGACTCCCAAGCTTGAGTATGCCGCCCATGGACTGGGGAGTCAGTATGCAAATGCTGCCCGCCGCTTTCGTCATTGCGATCATCAGTTTTATGGAGGCCATGTCCAGTTCAAAGATCATTGCGATTAAAACCCGCACCCAGTGGGATGAAAACCAGGAACTGATCGGACAGGGCATTGCCAAAGTCGTCGCTGCGTTCAGTCATGCCATGCCGGTCAGTGGCTCGTTTTCGCGCTCAGCGCTGAACCTCGCCTCCGGTGCAAAAACCGGCCTGGCGTCGATATTCAGTGCACTGTTTGTACTGCTGACGCTGCTGTTCTTCACCCCGCTGTTGTATCACCTGCCCAAACCCGTACTGGCTGCCGTCATTATGATGGCCGTGTTCAGTCTGATCAGTATCGAAACCATCAAAGATGCCTGGACGGCGAATAAACTCGATGGTGTCGCTGCTGTCGTCACCTTTTTCGCCACGCTGATATTTGCACCGAATATCCAGAATGGCATCCTCACCGGCATCATCCTGTCGCTGACACTGTTTCTGTTCCGCACCATGAAACCTCGTATCGTAGTGCTGGGCGTCGATGAACATGGCACGCTACGTAGTGCCAAGCGCTTCAAACTGCCTGGACTACACCCTGATGTGACAGCGATACGCTTTGACGGCCAACTCTATTTTGCCAACGTCAGCTATTTCGAAGAGTCCGTGTTGTACATGATAAGCAGTAACCCGGCACTGAAAGTCATCCTGGTGGTTGGCAATGGTATTAACGGCCTGGACGCCTCGGGCGTGGAAATGCTGAAAACCCTGCTTGAAAGACTTGGGCAGACCGGAATAACCCTGATGTTCTGTAACATGAAATGGACGGTGACCGAAGTTATGCAACGCACCGGGTTACTCGAGATAATTGGTCCCGAGAATATTTTTCCCTCGGAAAAACTGGCAATAGAAACGATCAACGCACGCCTGGCGGAAAACGAGACCGACAAGACCGCGACAGAGGTCATTCAATCGGAACACGGTAATCCGCATGAATAAATCCCGACTCGCCCTGGTCCTGTGTTGCCTCATGGTTCTGGGCACGAAATCGGCATGGTCCGCCGAGGACACCCCGGTCGAGCTGCAAATGATTGAGCACGAGGCACTGGATGGCAGTAGCGGCGCTCAATTACTTTACGGACTAGCCTATCTGGAAGGGCGTTATGGCCTCACACCCGATGCAGCGAAAGCCGTGCACTGGCTACGTCGTGCCGCGCGGATTGGCAACCCTTACGCACAATTGATGCTCGGCAACTGCTATGCCAATGGCACGGGTGTGGCAAAGGATCCACAACAGGCGGTGCGGTGGTGGCGCAAAGCCGGGGACAACAACTATCCTCAGGCCCAGTATCTCATGGGCAAGGCCCGTCTTGAGGGTGTCGGGGTTAGCAAAGACCCGGCGCGCGCCATTGATTGGCTCACCAGATCCGCCGAGCAAGGCAACAAGAACGCCCAGTACCTGATAGGCAAGATGTATCACGAAGGCTATAGGGTCGCACAGGACAAAGTGATCGCCAAAGACTGGTTGAGTCGCGCCGCAGCGCAAGGTCATAGCAACGCCATCAATCTGATGGCGGTTATAAAGGGTATGCTGGATCCCACCACCATGGTTTACCAACAATCCCCCGGAATACTCATCGACAAGGCCAAACAAGGTGACCCCCAGGCGGAATACGAGCTTGGCTTACGCTATGAGAGTGGCGCGTGGGACGTCAACCAGGACAATAAACAAGCGCTGATATGGATCACCAGGGCCGCCAATGCGGGCAACCGTATTGCCATGAAAACCCTTGTCGATATTTATCAGCACGGTGACCTCGGGTTACGCGCTGACCCTGTCAAGGCGGCTGAATGGGAGAAAAAGGTCGAGGCACACCACTGATCGATTATCCCGATAAAGTACGTTTCCCACCCTGCCTCGTGTCCATCATTAAGCTACTGCTGTAGCAGCGCGAGCAGGGCTCTCATCAACACTGCGGGGGTGGGCGGACAGCCCGGGATAACCAGGTCTACGGGAACGACACGCTCAACAGCACCAACCGTAGCATAGTTGCAACCAAACTCACCGCCATTGATCGTACAGTCGCCCATGGCGATCACCCACTTGGGTGCCGGCACGGCATCATAGGTACGCTTCAGGGCAGCAGCCATGTGGCGCGACACCGGACCGGTCACCAGCAGCGCATCGGCATGACGCGGTGAGGCAACGAAATGCACGCCGAAACGCTCAATATCGTAGTAGGGATTGTTGAGTGCATGCACTTCGAGTTCACAGGCGTTGCAGGAGCCGGCGTCGACTTCACGGATAGCGAAACTGCCACGCATGCGCCTGTCCACCAGGCGTTTGAGTTCTATCCCCAGCGCCTCCAGGCTCCGGTCTTCTGTCAGCGGCTCGGTGACAATACCGGTCTTACGGATTTTATTGAGAATTCTCAGCATGATTTACAGATCGTGACCCGAGTAGGAGGCGTTGACAGATTTATTGCACACCGGAAAATCCGGCACGATATTGCCGTGGATCAGCTGTTCCAGCGCGGGCCAGTTCAGCCAACTGGGATCACGCGGGAAGAAGCGCGCAATCCGGCCCGCTGCACCGAAACGGACAAAACACAACGTCTCGCCACGCCAGCCTTCCACCAGCCCCAGGCCCTCGGTATTGGCCGCAGGTGCTACCCAACGGGCACTGATTCCATCGTCTGGAAGGTCGTTCAGCAACTGATCCAGTAACTGTAGCGAGTGCCCGATTTCTTCGGCGCGCACCTTGACACGACTGGCGACGTCACCCGTCTGATACAGCGGTGATTCGACATCAAGGCGGTGATAGGGTGCGTAAGCGTGATCGCGGCGCAAGTCATAATCAACGCCACTGGCTTTACCAACATAACCCACTGCACCGATCAGCACCGCCGTTTCCGGTAACAACACTCCCGCCCCCACCAGTCGGTCTTCCAGCGAAGGGCTGTTATCGATAATCGACATCAGTTCGTCAAGTTCCGCATGCAACGTCACCTGCTGGCGCTGCAACTGCGTTATCTGTGCAGCATCAATATCGACGGCCACGCCACCGGGAATCACGCGGTCCATTAACAAACGATGGCCGAATACATCGAGATTCTGCCGTTGCCAGGTTTCACGCAGACGACTGAACTGGTACTGGGCAAAAGCAAAGCCAACATCATTGCAGATAGCCCCGATATCACCCAGGTGATTGGCAATCCGCTCGCGCTCCGCCAGTACCGCACGCAATGACAGCGCGCGCGCCGGCACGATCATTTTTGCAGCGCGTTCCATGGCCATGCAAGCCGCCCAAGTGTGGGCCACCGTGCTGTCGCCGGACACGCGTCCCGCCAGGCGCGCCAAACCAACGGCGTCGCGGCCCTCGGCAATTTTTTCGATACCTTTATGTGTATAGCCAAGACGCTCTTCCAGGTTCAGCACCGTTTCGCCAACCGCCTGAAAACGAAAATGCCCCGGTTCGATAATGCCGGCGTGCACCGGCCCTACCGGGATTTCGTAAACGCCTGCCCCCTGTGCCTGAAAAAATCGGTAACCGCTATCCGGCGGCGTATCCGCACCGGTGTCGCCGGTCACCTGGAATTCCTTGCGCAACGGGTACTGTCCCTCGGGCCAGGCCTGGTGACGCGTCCAACGGCGCGCATCCGGATGATTGCTGAACACGATACCGAACAGGTCCTGAACATGCCGTTCCGGCCGGTTTGCGGCCGGGAACCAGAGCGTATGCGACGGGAGTACCGGTTGACGTATTTCCAGCGGCGCGCGCACCACCAGGTAGTCCCCCTGGTATTCAAAACAGGCGTTGATATTGAAAAATTCAGCATCGATCTGATCTGCCCAGAGCGCCACCCAACGACAATTCTGCTGGTGTGCAACGGCGGCAAACCGTCCCCAGTCTTCATGGTCGATATCCAGCAGGTGCACCAGCGCCAGCCGGGTGGCTGAACCGTGCCGCACCAGTATGTGCTCATCTTCACAGCACGCCAGCAGTTCCGACAGCCAGTCGAAGCGACTCATAGCACACCGCTCCCGCTAATCAGTATCGTCGCCTGGTTGAACCAGTCAGCCAGAAATGCCGGAATGGACAGACCCAGCCACAGTACCAGTACCAGGTGCAGGATCACTGGAAACATATTCGCCTGCACCCGTTCCTGCCCTTCCGGCCGGTCACCGTATACCATGGGATGCAAGTGGCGAAACAGTCCGGCAAAGGCGATAGCCAAACCACTCAATAACGGCAGCGTCAACCAGGGGTGGGACTGCATGGTCGCCGACAGCAGCAGGAATTCACTGGTGAACACGCCAAAGGGTGGAAAACCGGCAATCGCAACAGTACCGATCAACAACCCCCAGCCAACCGCAGGTTGGGTCTGGATCAAACCGCGGATACCATCAATGGTTTGCGTACGAGCGATATGACTGGCGTGGCCCACGGCCACGAAAATGGCCGACTTGGTCAATGAATGTACCGTCATGTGCAACAGACCTCCAAAGGTAGCCAGTGGCCCGCCCAGGCCGAACGCAAATGTCATCAGACCCATGTGCTCGATGGATGAATAGCTGAACAGACGTTTGATATCCCGCTGCCGGTGCAAAAACAAACCCGCTACCGTGAATGAAACCAGACCAAAACCCATCATCAGATAACCGGCCAGGTGCGGTGAATGCACCGTGCCACCAGCCAGCGCACCGTCGGTCAGGATTTTTACCCGCACCAGCGCATACAACGCCACGTTCAACAACAGGCCGGACAGGACTGCCGATATCGGCGTGGGACCTTCGGAATGAGCATCGGGCAACCAGGTATGCATCGGCACCAGGCCGACCTTGGTCCCGTAACCGACCAGCAAAAAGACAAACGCAATCGCCATGACCACCGGTTGCAGATCACTGGCGTGTTCCGCCAGCACGCTCCATAACAGCGCGCTCTCGGCATCCGGGATTGCCTGCGCGGCGGCAAAATACAACAGTACAGTGCCAAACAGCGCCAGCGCGATGCCGACGCCGCAAATAATAAAATATTTCCAGGCGGCCTCGACCGATTCGGGGGTACGATACAGGCTGACCAGTAACACCGTCGCCAGCGTCGCACCTTCCAT
>VAPL010062762.1_pt1 | contig 10642 bp, 4 predicted proteins | sample 3395061 | NCBI WGS metagenome assembly VAPL01 (sample SAMN08290444, study PRJNA428436) | hydrothermal vent metagenome | isolation source: Deep-sea hydrothermal vent chimney 2 | place: Pacific Ocean: Juan De Fuca Ridge | depth 2182 m m
GACATGATTACCTGGCTATTAATTTTTATCGTCACTATAGGCACCGCCGCCTATCTGCGATTACCGCAGACAATCTGGAGTGGTGCGCTGGGTATAGTATTAATTTTGTTTACCTTTTCCGGTATCGCAGGGTTATCGAGCTTATTTATTATCTGGGCATTATTCCTTGCAATAGTGGTGCCGTTGAATGTGCCACAGTTCCGGCAGAAATATATTGCCGAACCGCTACTCGAATTTATGCGCAGCTCTATGCCCAGCATTTCCAAAACTGAACAGGAAGCACTCGATGCAGGTAAAACCTGGTGGGAAGTTGATTTATTCAGCGGCAAGCCCGACTACTCAAAAATTCGTGATTTAACACCATCAAAATTAAGCGCTGAAGAACAGGCGTTTATCGATGGCCCGGTCGAAGAACTGTGCGCCATGATCGACGACTGGAAAATTAATCAGGTGGATCACGACCTGCCAAAACCGGTGTGGGCATTTTTAAAGAAAAATAAATTCTTCGCCATGATCATTCCAAAATCCTACGGCGGTTTAGAATTTTCCGCACTCGGCCATTCCAGTGTAGTCATGAAAATTGCCGGACGCAGCATTTCTACTGCCGTCACCGTAATGGTTCCCAACTCTTTGGGGCCGGGTGAATTATTAATGCACTATGGCACCGAAGCACAAAAAGATTTTTATCTGCCACGGTTATCCAGTGGCGATGAAATCCCCTGCTTTGGTTTAACCGGCCCGGAAAATGGCAGTGATGCGGGAGCCATGCCCGACACCGGCGTTGTGTGTCGCGGATCATTTGATGGTAAAGACGATGTACTGGGCATTCGACTTAACTGGGAAAAACGTTATATCACACTCGGCCCAGTAGCGACGGTTTTAGGTCTGGCGTTTAAGCTGTACGATCCGGAAAATTTAATCGGTAGCGAAACTGATATCGGTATCACTCTGGCATTAATTAAAACGGATATCGAAGGCATTGAAATTGGTAACCGCCACTTCACCGCCAACCACATGTTTATGAATGGCCCAAACCGGGGTAAAGATGTGTTTATTCCAATGGACTGGGTTATCGGTGGTGAAAAATATGTCGGTCAGGGCTGGATGATGTTAATGAATTGTCTGTCGGAAGGTCGTGCAGTTTCACTACCCGCACTCAGCACCGGCGCCGGCAAATACATTGCCCGTTACACCGGCGCTTATGCGCGCATTCGCAAACAGTTTAAAATACCCATTGGGTATTTTGAAGGTGTAGAAGAATCGCTGGCCATCATTGCCGGTAACACCTACATCATGAATGCAACAAGAGAGTTAACTCTGCGTGGATTAGACACCGGTGAGAACCCGTCGGTGATTTCCGGCATTGTAAAATACCAGATGACCGAACGTATGCGTATCGTCGTTAATCACGCCATGGATATTCACGGCGGCCACGGTATCTGCCTCGGCCCGAAAAACTTTTTAGGGCGTGCTTACCAGGGTATCCCCATTAGTATTACGGTAGAAGGCGCCAATATTTTAACCCGCACCATGATTGTTTTTGGTCAGGGTGTATTACGTTCGCATCCGTTTTTATTAAAAGAAGTAGAAGCGGTTAACCACCCGGACCATGATGTTTCAATACAGTTGTTTGATGACGCACTATTCGGACATGTAGGTTTTGTCATCAGTAACTTTTTCCGTTCACTCTGGCTGGGTTTAACCGGCGCGCGTTTTGTTAGTGCTCCTGGCAAAGGCAAAGTCAGACGTTACTACCAGCAATTAACGCGCATGAGTTCGGCCTTTGCATTGCTCTCCGATGCCTGTGTATTAATTCTGGCGGGCTCGTTAAAACGTAAAGAAAAAATTTCTGGAAGACTGGCAGATGCTCTGTCGAATATGTATCTCATTACCGCCGTGTTAAAACACTACGAAGATCAGGGCTACAAACAAAATGATTTACCTCTGCTTGAATGGGCCTGTGAAGATTCATTATATAATGTGCAGGAAGCCATGAAAGCGGTTATGCGAAACTTCCCGATACCGTTTATTGGAAAAATTTTAAATATGGTAATCTTTCCGTTAACGAAACCTTATGGGGGAGCAAACGATAAGCTCGGTCATAAAATTTCACGATTACTGCTTGAGCCCTCTTCCACACGCGACCGCTTAACCAGTGGTATATTCTTAACTGAAGAACCCGATGATGCCATGGGCCGTTTAGAGTATGCTTTAAAAATGGTACTGGATGCGGAAGATGCGGAACGCAAACTTCGTGATGCTATACGCATTGGCTTAATCAAATCACAAAATTATACCGATGCGGTCGCCGACGGTATCGCACAAAACATTATTGATCAGTCAGAAGCGGATAAAATTTTAACCGCACATGAAGCCACACTAAACGCCACCAGCGTAGATGAATTCAGTAAAGGATGGAAACCTCAATGAGTCAGAAAACCAACACCCCACGCGATGTTTTTATAGTTGACGGTAAACGCACACCGTTTTTAAAAGCCAAAGGTCAACCCGGCCCGTTTTTAGCATCCGATCTTGCCGTTGCTGCGGCGCGACCACTGCTATTACAAAACAGTTTTGATCCGGCTGATTTAGACGAGGTCATTGTCGGTTGCGTTATGCCAACCGCCGACGAAGCCAATATCGCGCGTATTATTGCATTGCGCCTGGGTATTCCACAAAACGTACCGGCGTGGACTGTGCAGCGCAATTGCGCATCTGGTATGCAAGCATTAGATTGTGCGTATCAAAATATTCAACATGGTAAAGCCGATTTGATTTTAGCCGGTGGCACCGAAGCCATGAGTCGCGCACCGATATTGCATAATGATTCAATGGTCAGATGGCTCGGGCAGTTTATGGGCGCTCGATCGTTAGGCCAGAAACTAACATCCTTTAGTAAATTACGCCCCACCCATCTGAAGCCCATTATTGCTTTAGTGCGAGGCCTGAGTGATCCGATAGTCGGTTTATCCATGGGACAAACCACTGAAGAAATTGCCTATCGCTTTAATATCAGCCGCGAACAAATGGATGAGTTTTCGGTGGCCAGTCATCAGCGTTTAGCGGCGGCCACCGACAATGGAAACCTCGCAGAGATTGAAGCGGTTTACGATAATGCCGGAGGATTTTTTGATTTTGATGATGGCATACGTCGTGATTCATCAATGCCTAATCTTGCAAAGCTAAAGCCTTACTTCGATCGTAAATACGGCAAAGTCACCCCGGGCAATAGCGCACAGATTACCGATGGAGCCGCAATGTTATTACTGGCATCAGCAGATGCGGTTAAAAAACATAAATTAAACGTACTGGCAAAAATCACTGATTCACAATGGGCGGGCTTAGATCCGAGCCAGATGGGCCTCGGACCGGCACATGCCATGGCGCCGATCATGCAACGCAATCAACTTAATATTTCTGACATAGACAACTGGGAAATTAATGAGGCATTTGCCGGACAGGTACTGGGATGTCTTGAAGCCTGGAAAGACGCGGACTACTGTAAAAATGATCTGGGTCTTGACGATGCGCTGGGGGCAATTCCTAAGGATAAATTAAACATCGATGGCGGTGGCGTGAGTTTAGGCCACCCGGTCGGTGCCAGCGGTGCGCGTATTGTTTTACATCTGGCGAATACATTAAAACGCAATAAAGCTAAGCGCGGCATTGCCAGTTTGTGTATTGGTGGTGGTCAGGGTGGAGCAATGATGATAGAGGCTCCCTAATATCGTTAAAAGTAACATCAAAAGCTCACAGGAACAGATATCGTCATCCGCGAATGCTTTTATCGGCGATCCAGCGATTTAAGTATATCGACACTGGATTATCGATAAACACATACGCCAATGACAACATATTTATTGGCCATAACACAGCAACTAAAGCATAAAAATCAACAGGAAAAAAGAATGTCATATAAAAACTGGAAAATCGAAACTGACGATGAAGACATTTGCTGGCTACATCTGGATGTAGCTAAATCTAGCACTAATATTTTACGCTCTGATGTCATCGACGAACTGGATGACATAATCAACGATCTCGCACAATCTTTACCCACGGGTATTATTTTTGTCAGTGATAAAAGTAATGGTTTTATCGCCGGTGCCGACATCAATGAATTCACAACCATCACTACACAGGAGCAGGCAAAAGACATGCTGGTGCGCGGCCACACCATTATGAACAAGATTGAGAGTTTGCCCTGCACCACCGTTGCCATGATTGATGGTTTTTGTCTAGGTGGCGGCATGGAATTAGCGCTGGCCTGTACATACAGAGTCATGTGCGATAATAAAACCACCCGTGTCGGTTTACCCGAAGTTAAACTCGGCATTCACCCCGGTTATGGCGGCAGCGTTCGTAGCATTCAGAAAGCCGGCCCGATGGCGGCTATGAATGCCATGCTCAGCGGTCGTTTATTACAGGGGCGAGCGGCAAAACGCATGGGGCTGGTGGACGATCTTGTACCAAAGCGTCAGCTCAAACGCGCTGCCAGACACTTCGTTATAAATCGTCCAGCAATAAAAGAATTATCGCTAAAAGATAAAATAATGAACCACCGTTTAGTGCGTCCGATAATTGCTAATCAGATGCGCAAACAGGTAGCCAAAAAAGCCAGTAAGCAACACTACCCTGCACCGTATAAATTAATTGATCTGTGGCAAAAGCACATGGACAATCCGCAGCGTATGCTGGAAAAAGAAATTGAATCGGTTGCCAGTTTAGTCACTGATGACACCGCAAAGAATCTGGTGCGGGTATTCTTTTTGCAGGAAGAGCTAAAAACTCAGGGCAATAAAAAAGATTTTAAACCCTCACATATCCATGTTATTGGTGGTGGCGTAATGGGCGGCGACATTGCAGCCTGGTGTGCACTACGTGGCTTTAGAGTTACGGTACAGGACCAGAAGCCTGAAGCCTTAGCCGGCACCATGAAACGCTCAATGACCATGTTTAAAAAGAAATTCAAAAAAGATAAACGTTCGATTCGTGAATCCATGGATCGTTTAATTCCCGACACCTCCGGCATGGGCGTTGAACACGCAGATTTAATCATCGAAGCCATTTTTGAAGATAAAGACGTTAAGCAAAATTTATATAAAGAGATAGAACCGCGCATGAAAAAAGGTGCGATTCTGGCAACCAACACCTCAAGTATTCCACTGGAGGAACTTGCCACCTGTTTAAAGAAACCTGAGCGACTGGTTGGCATTCATTTCTTTAACCCGGTAGCACTGATGCCACTGGTGGAAATTGTACGCGGCGAAAACACCAGTGATGCCACCATCAAAAAATCGCTGGCTTTTGGCCGCCAGATTGACAAGTTACCGCTACCGGTTAAAAGCTCACCCGGCTTTTTAGTCAACCGCATATTAATGCCATACCTGATGGAAGCCGTAGAAATGGTTAGCGAAGGCATTGCGCCGGAAATGATCGACAAAGCCGCATTAAAGTTCGGCATGCCCATGGGGCCAATTGAATTAGCTGATACCGTCGGCCTGGATGTATGTAAATCTGTTGCAACTATTTTATCCGGCGGTGACACATTAGAACTCCCCACGAAAATGGCCAATATGGTGGACAATGGTAAGCTCGGTAAAAAAACCGGCGAAGGCTTTTATAAGTGGAGCAAAGGCCGGCCAGTAAAAGACAAAAAAGCCAGCTACGGAAATCTTCAGGAATTGCAGGACAGAATGGTAATGCGATTTTTAAATGAAGCTGCCGCCTGCAAACGTGAAGGCGTAGTCGAAGGAGATAAACTAATTGATGCCGGTATTATTTTCGGCACCGGATTTGCGCCTTTCCGTGGCGGCCCGCTACACTATATTCAGCAACATGGTGTTAAAGAATTAAATCAACGTTTAAATGAACTTAAGGACCGCTATGGTGAACGCTTTGATGCGGATAAAGCATGGGATAGTTTGTAGTATTTAACCACGAGTGCAGCAGGGTTAACTTATAACTGTAAGTTGAATCACATCGCTATGTCGGGGTTATGCTTATTATTAATTTTATTAGACCATAATAAATGCAAGACTTCGTCATTTCTGGATTAGCCGCTCCATGCATACCGTGCCTGTCGGCTGTTCAAAGTCACTGGATTCCTGCCTCCGCAGGAATCACGATATTCTTAAGTTAACGGACACCATCAACTATTTACAATTATTCTATATATAAATATGCAGCTATGTTATTGCGTTTATTTGCAACGTTTCGCGTGCATTAGCATTAGTTTTTTATACTGTCTGTAGTTGTATATAGTGACTATATTCATCAGCAATATTCAAAAGTGAAAAATTCCACCCGCAGACAATAAAACTGACAACAGTCAATTTTTTCAACCACAATACTATATAAACTGTTAACCTAAGTATTCTCACTAATTTTCATACTAAGGCCTGTATTAATGAACAAATTTCTCAGTTTAATCATTGTGTTACTTTTAAGTGTTATCGCAGGTGGCACTTATAAATTCATTATAAAAGGTAACATCGCTACGGGCCCAACAACGGATGGCAGAATATCCATCTTACTAAGCGCAGGCGAACGTGATCTGGTACTGGCTGAAATGCGCGCCTTTTTACGCAGCGTCCAGCAGATTAGTTATGCTATTTCTGAAGATAATATGATATTGGCATCTGAAGCGGCACGTAAAGTTGGCAAAGCCGCACAGGGAGAGGTTCCCGCATCTCTGGTAACTAAGCTCCCCTTACAGTTTAAAAAACTCGGCTTTGATACCCATAGCAAATTTGATCAGTTAGCGATGGATACGAATGATCTTGGTGATGGCAATCATAGCCTGTCTCAACTGGCTAGCCTGATGCAGAACTGTGTTGCCTGTCATGAGATGTATCGTATTGACGTTGAACCATAATCGTAACATTTGCCATAGATACCTTAATTGTCAGAAAAAGCGACAGAACCCTAATTATCCGTCGACATAAATTACACTCTGTCTGTCAATTTCACACGAAATCACAAGATCGTTTGTTTATATACTGCTAAACAGCTGTAATTATATGAATTTTCTCTATATGGTACAATTAATGCATTAATACAGTAAGTCCTGTAGTGAGGTTTGTGGACGAACGACTATTAGCATGTAATAACAGGACAATAAAATGTTAAAAATTAAATCCCTCCTTGCGAGCTTCGCTCTTTTCACTTCTATTTCAGTAAGTGCAGCACCTGTCGACATTGATACCATGTTTGTAGACACCGCCAGTGCTTCACTCACCGTTGGTTTTCTGGGCCCATTTACCGGCACAACCGGCCTGACACCTCCAGCTGAAATCATGATGGGTAATTTTCAAAGCTCAATTCTAAGCATTAACGCTGATGATTTCACATTAAATATCTATTCAACTGATACATATGGTGCATCTGCACCTTCCGGTTACGTTGATGGCTCAATAATTGATGTGGATTTTTCAAGTTTAAGAGGTAATCTTACCTACAGCAGCAATGTATACGATTTTGAACTCTGGCCATTAACAAATTCACTGGATTACGGCGTATTCAACCCGGGCAATAATACCTTTGATATTGGCTGGTCTGAAAACTTACAGGTTGACCTTACGCCTTTCTTTTCAACAAATGCATTACTGGAAGTAGATCTTCAAGGTTATTTAACGACTGTACCGCTTCCAGCTGCCGTGTGGTTATTCGCTTCAGGTATGTTAGCGCTGTTTGGCTTTACTCATAGCAAACGTAGAAAACACACAGTATAAGCTGTTATAGATTAGAAAAAGGCTCTCGAAATGAGGGCCTTTTTTTATGCCTGTAGAAAAGTTATCAAACTAATATAAACCATGATTGATTGAATCGATCACACAAGACACACATCGATTATATACATTGGCGTAGGACCGGACGCAGTAGTAATGACGACAACATTTAAGCTAACGGAACGGTAAGACCATGAGGTCAAGTGTATAAACCTAAGTCAGCTTGTTACGCATAAAGGCATAATACATAACCGGTATAACCACCAGCGTTAACAGGGTAGATACCAGTATTCCGAAAATTAGGGAAATCGCCAGGCCACTAAAGATTGGGTCACTTAAAATAAAGAACGCACCCAGCATCGCCGCCATACCCGTTAATACAATCGGCTTTGCCCTGACCGCACCGGCACGAATCACCGCCTCCTCAAAGTCAATACCTTCACCCACCTGCTGATTGATAAAGTCCACCAGCAATATCGAATTTCGTACAATAATTCCCGCCAGTGCAATCATACCGATCATAGACGTTGCGGTATATTGCGCAGAAAATATAGCGTGACCCGGCATCACCCCGATAATGGTTAATGGAATAGGAGCCATAATGATTAACGGCACCATATACGATCGAAACTGAGCCACCACCAGAAAATATATCAGAATAAGGCCAACTGAATAAGCGATCCCCATATCACGGAATGTTTCATAGGTAATTTGCCATTCACCGTCCCATTTCATGCTGTATTTATACGGATTATCCGGTTGATTAATCAGGAACTGCTCAATCGGCTCAGGCGACTCATTAAGTGAAGATAAAATTTCAAACATACCATATAACGGACTATCCAGTTCGCCCGCCATATCGCCGGTAACCATTACCAGTGGTAATAAATCTTTATGATAAATAGCATGCTCACGTACCGACTTTTCAATTTCCACTACATCGGATAAAGGCACCAGCCCGCCATTAATACTACGCACCCTGAGCGATAGAATACTTTGTATATAAGCTTTATCAGCAACCGTAAACTGTAAACGTAATGGCAACGGGTACTTCATATTGCCGGCATGTAAATAACTGACATCTTCTCCATTCAATGCCGTAGTAATCACATTCACAATCTGTTTTTGATCAACACCCCGTAATGCGGCTTTTTGTTGATCAATTTTTATAATTAATTTATCCGCTTGTGACTCAATAGAATCATCAACGTCTACCACATCTTTTGTGGCTTCAAAAACCTCGCGTAATTTTTTTGCAACTTGCATCTGACCGGCATAGTTAATTCCATATATTTCCGCCACCAGTGGTGACTGCACCGGTGGCCCCGGTGGTACTTCGACTATCTTCACATTAGCATTAAACTGCTTACCAATTTTCTGTAACGGCACACGCAATGACGATGCAATCTCATGACTCTTTCTATCACGTGCTGATTTATCTAACAGGTTTACCTGTATATCGCCTTCATTAGCCTGCTGGCGTAAATAGTACTGACGCACTAAACCATTAAAATTAATCGGCGCTGCTGTACCCGCATAAATTTGATAGTCGGTTACTTCAGCCACTGTCGCGATATGCTTTCCTAGCTCGGTTAACACCCGGGTTGTCTGTTCGACGGTGGTACCTTCCGGCATATCTACAATCACCTGAAATTCGGACTTGTTATCGAAAGGCAGCATTTTCAAAACTACTAATTTCATACCGGCTAATGAAACCGATAATAAAAGTAAAACCATAATCGCCAATAATAATTTTCGACGGTTGCTCTGCCCCGCATCGCCTCTTAAAAATGGTGTTAGATATCGTTTAAAGAATCGATATAGACCACTGTCATTCTGATCCGCTGTATTATGCGATTCAGTATGTGACTGCTTTAAAATTTTATAAGCTAGCCACGGAGTCACCACAAATGCCACCAGCAATGAAATTAACATTCCAATACTGGCATTTATAGGAATGGGGCTCATATAAGGCCCCATTAAACCGCTAACAAAAGCCATCGGTAGTAACGCGGCGATAACCGTAAAGGTAGCGAGTATAGTCGGCCCGCCGACCTCATCTACTGCCAGAGGAATCGACTCCTTAAAATCTTTTCCACCCAGCTGCATATGCCGGTGAATATTTTCAACCACCACGATGGCGTCATCGACTAAAATTCCAATCGAGAAAATCAGTGCAAATAACGACACCCGGTTTAAAGTAAAGCCCCAGGCCCAGGATGCAAATAAGGTAATGGCCAATGTAATCACCACTGCCAAACCAACAATAATCGCTTCACGCCAACCCAGTGCAAGCAGCACTAATAACACGACAAATGCCGTGGCAAAAATAAGTTTGCCAATTAACTGCTGTGATTTTGCATTGGCGGTTTTTCCGTAATCACGGGTCACCGTCACCTGCACATCATCGGGAATGAAAATACCTTTTAACTGTTCAACGCGTTCAATAATCTGTTGTGCAATATCCACCGCATTGGTACCCGCCTGTTTGGCAATGGCCAGTGTCACCGATGGAGACAGGCTCTGCTGTTTTTCAGATTGACTGGCTGCACCGATTCCAAATGCACTGTATTGCTGTGGATGATCCGGACCGCGCTTAATGGTTGAGACATCACGCAGGTAAATGGGCTTATTATTTTTAACCCCGACAACTAAATCACGTACCGCATCAGTCGAACTTAAAAACTGCCCACTCTGTACTTCGATCTGTTGATTATCACGCACCATAAAACCTGATTTACGTGAGTTATTACTCAGCTGCAATGCATTTCGCAAGTCATCAACCGATAAGTTATACGCCGCCAACGCAGAAGCATTTAACCGTATGTGCACTACATCATTGGCCGCGCCAATGGTATAGATATCCCGCGTACCCGGTACCCGTTTTAACTCTGCCTCAATAGCATGTGCAA
>VAPL011118533.1_pt1 | contig 10642 bp, 12 predicted proteins | sample 3395061 | NCBI WGS metagenome assembly VAPL01 (sample SAMN08290444, study PRJNA428436) | hydrothermal vent metagenome | isolation source: Deep-sea hydrothermal vent chimney 2 | place: Pacific Ocean: Juan De Fuca Ridge | depth 2182 m m
GGTTCATTGGCCAATTACCCATTCGAAGTCTCGATGGAACATTAGTCACTCTGGATCAAATTGCAGAAATCAATCACCGTGAAGGTCGCTACAACATTCTCCATCAAAATGCCCAACGAAAGCAGACTATTACTTGTAATGTAGATGACCGAGATGTTGAATCGTTCGTCAGAGAATTGAAAAAACAGGTGATGAATAAGGTAGCATTTTCAGGAGAAATTTACCCTGAATTTACCGGCGCAGCATTTGAACAAGCTCGAGCGCGAAAAGAATTGCTATTGAATGCTTTATTAGCTGGGTCAGGCGTGTTGCTTTTCATTTATGTTGCGATGGGCAGTCTTCGACATACATTATTAACGCTGGCCAATCTTCCCTTCTCATTAATTGGCGGCATTGCAGCGGTCGTTCTCACGGGTGCCACATTATCAGTAGGATCAATGATAGGTTTTATCACGTTATTTGGTATTACCGTTCGCAACAGTATTATGCTGCTGTCACATTACCAGCATTTGGTAAACAATGAAGACAAACAATGGAATCTTGAAACCGCTATACAAGGCGCCCAGGAAAGGCTACCTTCGATATTGATGACGGCTTTGGTTACTGCGTTTGCCATGTTCCCCATCGCCTTCAACAGCGATAACCCCGGCAGGGAAATCATGGGACCGATGGCAACCATTATTATTGGTGGGCTAGTTTCTTCAACAGTGTTAAATTTACTGTTATTACCCGCTATCCTATTGCGTTTTGGCGAGTTTAAAAAACCTGTCTAAAAACTCTAAACAGCAAAACTTTCCCCACATCCGCAAGAATCAGTAATATTGGGATTGTTAAATTTGAATGCTTCATTAATTCCTTCACGGCGATAATCCACTTCAATGCCATCAAGAAACTTCATATCTTGTTCATTAATGATGACTTTCACGCCAAATTGCTCATGCACAAGGTCGCCATCACCTAATTCATCTGCATAACCCAGAACATAGGCAAAGCCTGTGCATCCAGACTCTTTAATACCCAGCTTTAAACCCAGCCCTTTACCCCGTGCTTGCAATTGTTTGTTAATCTTCTTTGCAGCACTTTCGGTCAGTGAAATTGGCATAATATTCCTCTTAATTGTTTCCTAATCTATAGATTATGGTATCGAAACCAAAGATTTCAATGTTTGCACAAAGGTAGTGATTTCTTCCTCGGTATTCCCCTGCCCCAAACTAATTCTAATTGCACTTTTTGCTAAAGCCTGTTCGACCCCCATTGCAATCAATACATGACTGGCAGTTCCAGCCTTACTGGAACATGCCGAGCCACTGGAAACAGCAATACCTTTCTGATCCAACTGCATCAACAGCATTTCACCATCAACACCAGGCAAACCAAATTGTACGGTATTAGGTAAGCGCTGCTCATGCTCGGAAAAAATTTGTAACCCTGAAATCATGTTTAATTGCGACTCCAGAATTTTCCTAAGGTTTAATATTTTTTTCTGTCCATTTGCCAAAGACTTTGCAGCAATTTCGGCGGCACTACCAAAACCTACAATAGCGGCTACATTCTCGGTCCCAGCTCGCAACCCATTTTCCTGCCCTCCCCCCGCTAATAGTGGATGCAGCTCCAGTCCATGCTCAAAAATTAATGCTCCACAACCCTTCGGGCCATTGATTTTATGGCTGGATAGTGACATTAGATGTACATTTAATTGATTAAAATCTACTGGAATTTTACCCAATGCCTGAATGGCATCCGTATGGATGATCACCCCCTGCTCACGCAGATATTCTGCAATACCAGTAATATCTTGAATTACGCCAGTTTCATTATTAGCTAGCATTAATGAAACCATTTCAACTCCATCCTTAGCCAAGCTTTCTATCGCTTGTTTATTGAATAAACCTTCCGCATTTACAGGTATTGTGTTGATAAACACACCCGTGCGCTGTAATGACTGAGCTGTTTCGAATACCGATGGGTGCTCAATTGCAGAAACAGCAATATTGTGAACTGGGACTATACCTTTGAGAGCTAAATTATTAGCTTCGGTTCCTCCGCTGGTAAACATTACTTGTGCGGGCTGGACACCCACTAGCGTAGCAACTTGCTCCCGAGCAATTTCAAGCGCACTGCGTACAACGCGCCCAGCTCGATACAAGCTGGAAGGATTACCATAAAAGGTTGTTAAAAAAGGCATCATGGCTTCCAACACCGCCTCATCAAGGGGGGTTGTTGCATTATGATCAAAGTAGATCATACCAATCTCGATGGGACACAGATAATGAAGATTTTAGTGCACCATAGCCTACAGGATGGGTGTTCCCTTACTTTTCGAAAAATAAACTATACGCCACCCGCACTCACCTTTTTCATTGTACTGGTGTTAATTATCTCTTGCACATCATTTTCCTGCCGTTTGGCGATAACCTGAGTGTTGTTCTGCTCTAGTAAATCACCCAAGCTTATACTTTCTAAATATCCACGAATCTGATTACTCAAACCCATCCATAAATCATGGGTTAAACAAGCCTTATGATTTTGACAATCACCCCTTCCCTCACAATTAGTCGAGTCGATCTGCTCATCAACCGCTACAATGATATCGGCAATATTGATTTCAACTGCCTGACGACTAAGTTTATACCCTCCCCCAGGACCTCTAATACCAGTAACCATGCCTGCTCTGCGCAAACGGGCAAAAAGTTGTTCTAGATAGGATAGAGATATTGTTTGTCGCGTTGCAATATCAGTGAGCGTAACAGGGCTTTTCTGGCTATGAAAAGCCAAATCTAGCATTGCAGTTACGGCGTAACGGCCTTTTGTTGTTAATCGCACCAGCTAATCCCCTATGAACAATATGTCTTTAACTAACTATACTTAACCTAGCAAAATAGTCAACTATTTCGTATTCCCCTTACAGGTTCTAATTTTAGTAGTAGATTAATGATTTATTGGAATGTATTATTGAGTTTTTGAAAAATGAGTAATCCCAATACTTACCGCAAATGAATTGATTTCAACCGCAAATCAAAGATTCGATATAGGGTTTTAATTTGAGAAATAGCAAAACTGCACACGCCCCATTCAGAATAAATTGGGGCGTGTGTACCTCATGTTTCCAAAATTAATCGTAAAGACGTAATTTACTAGGTACTTTTTTAGGCACTGTTTTGCGTAAATCAAGACTATTAGGGTCTGTCAGTGCATGTAAAAAAGCCATCAAATTCCGAAACTGCTTGTCAGATAACTCAACGGATTCAAGCTCATTCGCAGCAGCAATATTGCCAACCAGAGTTTCATTATCCTGCACCTGAAAATCAATTTGATCTAAATCTTTTCGTGACGGCAGACTTACCTGTTCTTTATCATAGCTATTAATAGCTACGACTGAATCCAGCTGATGCCTGACCATTGCTTCTAAAGTATCGTATGCACCATCATGACCATAAGGCGCCGTCAATGCAATATTTCTTAAACTTGGCGTCCTAAATTTAAAGCGATCCTCAACATCACCAGTCACATCTTCACGACCAAAGTCTTCATGCCCTGACTGCCCATGGCCTTTTCCTGGACCAATCTGCGGCATCGCTGTAGCATGAAAGCTGTGATCCGTCTGGAATTTACCGGTATGACAAGTTCCACATTGAGCTTTACCATAAAACAGGCGCATCCCTTTTTTTGCTGATTTACTTAAAGCTTTTCGATTTCCTCTAAGATATTGATCAAAAGGGCTATTGTCGGCCCGAAATGCAACCGCTTCATAAGCTGCAATAGCATTTGCTACGTGGGTAAAGGTGATATGCCCCTTTTTCTGAATTTCTTCAGGATAAGCAGCTTTGAACAATTGGACGTACTCAGAATTCCTACGAAGTCTTTTGGTTAAAAGATTCCAAACTCTCGGTAAATTGCCATTAGCAGCCGCATTTGCCACTTTATTTTCACCACGTTGCCCCGCCATTTCTGCTGGTGAAGTTACTGGAAACGCAGCCTGACACGCCAGCGGCCCATCCAGACCTTCAGGCAAATCATCCCCAGCTGGAGACAAACATGAACTGGGGTATGAAGGGTCAAACTCTACACGGCCATCATAGAACATAGCTATATACTCATTTGCTCCCAGATTAAAAACTGGTGGGGCATTTCTTGGTACACGTTCGACAATTGCATGCCGACGATTTCCAGTATTCCTTGTCACACCTAATCCTTTGCCGCCTTCTCCAACGGGTAAAGAAAGACCATCCCCCGTATCTGTCAAGCTATGATGACAGGTTGCGCAAGAAATATTTTTATTACCTGATAATATTTTGTCATAAAACAAAAACTTACCAAGTTCTACTTGTGCCGGGTTGTCGTCTTTAGTGATATAGAAATCATTATCCGAGACCGGCGCAGGTAATAGGAATTTCTCCCGTGCTGAAGCGCTTCCGACTCCGATTACCAAAAGGAGCGAAATACTGATATTTACTATTTTCTGATATGTCATGACCAAACCATCCTTATATTATAATATAACTATTTTCTGAAAAACAATTTCATGCTAACCCCTATTTATTATTGGTATGGGGGAATATTTATTACCTTGGTAACGCTTTTTTTGCCAAAAAAACCTTAAGATCTACGCCTTTTTAGAATGATTTTTTAGGTTGAAGCAGAGAATAGCACTTTTCCTATCACAATATAATTGTCCGGAAGTACAGTTTTTCTACTATTTAAGAAATCTGTAGACCAATTACCGAAAAATGCTTTCTGCTTCGCCCTGCAATTAAGTCTACCTTAAGAAAAAAAGGATTGCAAAAAAAGACTTTCTTACCAGTGCCCAGGCGTATAAGGGTAAAAAGAAGAGCTGATGAGAATGGAAATGAAAAGTATTTTATTAGTCGTGACTACTCATCGCCTCCATCCTCTATTTCATAGCCATCCAGATCGGGTATCGGTTTTTCATGATATTCAATCCCCGCCTGACTAAGTAACTCGGTCATCCGTTCAAAGCGTTTATCCATTAACTGGATATGGTCGAGCATATGATTTATCGATTTAGCCACCGGATCAGTCATGCTGGCTGTAGCACCATAGGCATCAAAACCTATTTTTTTTGCGAGTTTATCCCGCTCTGCTGATGCTTTTTTAGCATCAGGATCAATGATGTGGCCGGGTATTCCAACTACAGTTGCCCCTGCGGGTACAGACTTAACCACTACAGAATTTGAGCCAACCCGGGCACCTTCGCCAATTTCAATCGGACCCAGTACTTTGGCCCCGGCGCCTATCACAACACCATTATGCAAAGTGGGGTGACGTTTACCTTTATCCCAACTGGTACCTCCCAAAGTAACGCCATGATACAAGGTGCAGTCATCGGAAATGACTGCCGTTTCACCAATCACTACACCCATGCCATGATCGATAAAAAAACGCCTACCAATTTTCGCTCCAGGATGGATTTCTATGCCGGTTAACCACCGCCCAATATGCGAAGTAAAACGAGCTGGCCAACGAAATTCTTTGCCCCAAAGCCAATGTCCCATACGATGAATCATCAATGCATGGAAACCTGGATAGGTTGTGATAACCTCAAATATATTCTGCGCCGCCGGATCTCGATCAAAAACGCAGTTAATATCTTCCTTTATTTGACTAAGCAAGTTACTCATTACCTTTATTACCTTGTGACATACGCAGGATACCTCTCAAAATATCCACTTCTTTGCTATCAAGTTGAGCACGATTATAAATACGCCTCAAGCGGCGCATTATAGAATTAGATTTATCAGGATGCATAAAGTCGATATCAATTAGTGTTTGGTGTAAATGCTGATAAAAAAGTTCCAGTTGCTTGGCTGTAGCCAACGGTTCCTCCTGCTTGTCAACAACTGATATGGGTTGCTGCTGACCAGAAGCAACCAATAGTTCGTAGCATACTACCTGTACTGCAGAGGCCAGATTAAGCGAGCTAAAATCTGCGTTACAAGGAATTCTCAATAAATAATGACACAAATCCAGCTCATGGTTCTTTAAGCCAGAATTCTCTCGACCAAACACAATGGCTGCTGTTTGCGACCCTATGTCTTTAGCCAACTTTTCTCCACAGTCTCTGGGTGAGATTTCAGGCCAGCTAAGGGTGCGATCTCTTGCGCTTGCGCCAAATACTAAAGAACAATCGGCCACCGCTTCTTGCAAACTATCACAGACAACCGCCGAAGCCAATAATTCATCAGCACCGGAAGCCCTGGCAGTAGCATCTGCACTTGGGAATATCTTCGGTGTCACCAGATAAAGATTGCTCATCATCATGTTTTTCATAGCCCTCGCCACACCGCCAATATTACCTGGGTGACTGGTTTCAACTAATACGATTCGGATATTCTCTAACAATGTCAATCACTACTGATTCAAAAAACTGCAAATTTTACCAAAATATTTGTTATTCTATCGGGCTTTCTAGCATCTTTGAGATTTCCTCTTATGCATCCAATGCTCACAATCGCCATTCGCGCCGCCAGAAGTGCGGGTGACCAAATCCTGCGTGCCATGGATAAAGTAGGACAATTACAAATCACTCACAAAGGCAATAATGATTACGTCAGTGAGGTAGACCGTAATGCAGAAAGCGAAATCATTTATATACTTCGCAAAGCTTATCCTGACCACGGCATTCTCGCCGAGGAAAGTGGCGCGCAAGAGGCCGACAATGATTATGTCTGGGTCATCGACCCTTTGGACGGTACGACCAATTTTTTACATGGTTTTCCACAATTTGCGGTTTCTATTGCCTTAAAACATAAAGGAAAAATCGAAGTGGGTGTTGTTTATGACCCGCTACGAGATGAACTTTTTACCGCAGAACGCGGTGGTGGAGCGATGTTGAACAATCGCCGCCTTCGCGTTACTCAACAAAACAGCCTGACCGATTCACTGCTGGGCACCGGTTTTCCATTCAAAAATCAGCTACACATGGATGCCTATTTGGGCATGTTCCGAGCTTTGACTGTAGATTCTGCTGGCATCCGCCGTGCTGGTGCTGCAGCACTTGATCTCGCCTACGTTGCTGCTGGTAGACTGGATGGATATTGGGAAATTGGCTTGCAAGAATGGGATATGGCGGCAGGTGTCTTATTGGTTAAGGAAGCAGGCGGAGTTATCACTGACTTTTCGTTTAGGGATAAATATCTGGAATCCGGTAATACTATTGCGGGGAATCCTAAGATGCACCAAGCTATGTATCGGGCTATTGAGCCGCATGTTACGGATAATTTGAAATAATGTTATCGGTAAGCCAGGATAATCCCGCTTCAGTAACACCGACAGGTTTGTATTCAGCGCCCAGCCAACCTTTGTAACCTGACTGATCTATTGCTGAAAAAAGTTTTGCGAAATTGATTTTGCCAGTACCGGGCTGACCTCTTCCTGGATTATCGGCAAACTGGATATGACCAATTTTTTTTGCATATTGATTAATAAACGCAACAATATCCTCATTCATTCTGGTCATATGATAAATATCATATTGCATTAAGAGTTGGGGATGATTAACAACTTCCAGCATTTGTAGCATTTGCTTGCCAGAATAAATCAGAAACCCAGGCATATCATGGGTATTAATAGCTTCAAAAACGGTTGTGATGCCTAACGAAGCAAGCGTTGTGACTGCATACTCTAGATTGGTTTGAAAAGTCTGTTGATAGTCTGCGAGCCGCTGCTGATCAAAACAACAACCCGGTAGGATATTAATAAATTCAGGCTTTAATAATCTAGCATATTCAACGGCTTGATCCACGGCATCACGAAATTGCGCCACCTTTTCAGGTACGGCCGCTAAACCTTCCCCTCCCCGAAGCAAATCATCAGCATCGACATTAAACATCACTAGTTGCAACTGATGTTTTTTTAATTCCTGGCGGATCGTTTCCGCAGATAATTCATAAGGAAACTGAATTTCCACCGTATCAAATCCGCAGTTTTTGGCTGCCTGAAAACGTTCTATCAACGTCATTTCAGTAAACAACATACTCAAATTGGCACTAAATTTCATTTTGTAAACAGCTTGATTAAAGTTGCAGGATCTTGTTCCAAAAAACCGCGGCTGCCATGTAGTTGCATTAATTGGGCTGCCAAACCTGACATCGGAATCGCAGTACCTTGCTGCTTAGATAACTCAACAGCCATCGCCAAGTCTTTCAATAAAGTTTTAACGCGCCATTTAACAGGTTCAAATGTCTCAGTCGCCATTTCTGGGCCAACAATCTGCAACGGCTTAGAATCAGCAAAGCCACCCGCTAAAGCTTCCGGAATTTTTTCAGCACTGACCCCAGCTTGTTTTGCCAAGGCGATCATTTCAGCAATCACCAGAACATTACAGCTTACTATCATTTGGTTACAAATCTTGGTCACTTGCCCGCTACCCACATCACCCATATGGGTAAGTTGATGATACAAAGGCGCCAAAACTTCACGAGCAACGGCAACCGCTTCTTCTTTACCACCAGCCATAATCGCCAAGCTGCCTTGCTCTGCACCTGCCACACCACCGGAAACGGGTGCATCCACCCAATCCATAGCGCATTGTTTAGCAATCTGTGTTGCCAGGCTTCGCGTTATTTCGGGATCAATACTGGACAAATCAACAATCAGTTTATTAGCCGAACCATGCTTGATAACATCCTCCATTACTATAGTTTCAACCACCGCCGTATCAGCCAGGCAAAGCAGGATTACATCGGAGCATTGCACTAATTCAGCAATAGAGTTTTGAGCTACCGCTCCTGCTGTAACCACAGATTGCAGTTTCTCGACGGTTCTATTCCAGACGTTAACGGTAAACCCAGCATTGAGCAGCCGTAACGTCATCGGTTTACCCATCAGTCCTATACCGATAAAACCTAAAGTATATTTTTTGTTTGTCATCGTTGAATAGTTGTTAGTTTTACTTTATTGCATTATTCCAGAGCCAGTTGAGTCCGTCTAGCTTCGGATTCCAAAGATACTCGGCATTCAAATTGATCATCTTAGTTCCGGCATGCCTGCAAGGTTTGGTATTCCACTCACCTACCATTATCGACCACTTACTTAGCTAATCTTGCCACTCCTGAGATACCAATACCCCTAAAACTCCCATCTTGATTAAATAAGGCCACATTCAAAGCACACAAGAGAGGTAGATATGCAAACATCAATATATTTAGCAAAAGCTACAAACGAGGTTTTTAAGTATTCGGATAATACTAACGAGAAAAATAAACCTAAAAAAAGGAGTTTATGTTCAAGCGATAAAAAACATCATGAGCTCTATCAGAAAATAATAGATTTCTCTCTTGATAATGCAAAAGCAAAAACTCCATTTTCAGCACGACTGGCAATAGATAATGCCTGGAGCTTTAACTATACAAAACAATTAATTGAGGAATATAAAAGGTTTTTATTCCTAATGATTGCAGCTGGACACAAAGTGTCCCCATCGGATCAAATCGATCAGGCCTGGCATCTACATATGATGTATTCCCACATCTATTGGGAAGAGTTTTGTGGCAATACCGTACACAAAAAACTACATCACTGGCCCGCTGAGGGTAATGGAGAATTCCACGATTGGTACACAATGACAATTAATAGTTACATTCGTTTTTTTGGTTACCGCCCACCTGAAAATATTTGGCCTGATCCTGACATTCGCTTTAAAACCAGATCATGTTTTGTACGAATTGACAGGGAGAAAAACTGGATTTTGCCAAAACTAAATGTAACAGGCTGCATAAAAAATATTTTTAAGAATATCTGTTTGTAAAAATAATATGTTCTTTTCAATTTCATCAACTTGGAGAATCAAAAATGATTACTTATATAGGTATGGTAATAGCACTTGCAATAGTAATTTTAATAATTGGTAAATTCATCATCGCCATCCTTAGCGGTAAAGGCGGTGGTAGAGGTGGCGGCTCATCAGGAGGAATGAATGATGGCGGAGGAGGATGCGGTGGTGGATGCGGTGGAGGGGGAGAGTAATATGAAATTATTATCTTCACTTATCGGTCTCGCTATTGTCAGCATCACTTTAAGTTCAACGGTGCAAGGCGATAATTCCATTCAATGGATTAACGATAGAGACTATAGCGTTTCAATTTTGGATAACAGCAATCGTCCTATTTTATCAATCGTAATTAAGTATCAGGGTAAAACCCCATACGATAATCAAGTAAAGAATCATAATTGGAAATCTTTTGATACTGATTTTTACCGTGAATCCTTTACAAATCTAACTGACTCAACAATCCATATTCAAGAAATCAGGTACTTTCTTGATCGAGGTAAGTTACACACGTCTCGTATTAAGGGTAAAGAACAAATTAAAGCCCTGTACGGAACTACAAGGATTATCGCCAATGAATCTTTGCATAGAAATGATGCTTGGATTTGGGCTAAAAAGGATAATAAATTACATCGGATGTTCCTCTTCACTTATAACGATGAAAAAATTGAGGTGGATATTCCTCTTGTTTATCAACAATAGGGGTAAAAGGAACGCCTGCCTCCGATCTTTCTAGGTTAACACAACCTTTTGCGCAGCAATTCCCGCTACCCTCTCTAAGTCTGTCATATAGGGCTCAATAAAAATTTGTTTCGTAAACTATTTGTGGAATAATGGCTTGTATCCACTTTCTCA
>VAPL010582706.1_pt1 | contig 10641 bp, 4 predicted proteins | sample 3395061 | NCBI WGS metagenome assembly VAPL01 (sample SAMN08290444, study PRJNA428436) | hydrothermal vent metagenome | isolation source: Deep-sea hydrothermal vent chimney 2 | place: Pacific Ocean: Juan De Fuca Ridge | depth 2182 m m
GGGTCGATACAAAGGATGTCAGCCCGGTACAGGCAGCGCAGGATATATATCTTTATTTGATTCGTGAAGGATATATAGGGCAATAATGCTATTATCAGACAATTTAATGCAGGTCGTTTATAAGTCTGTTTGTTTTTTTTGTCATCCTGAGAGAAGCTGAAGGATCTTATGCGGCCAGATCTGTAAAGTGCGCGAGACTCAAGGGCCTTTAGCTTTGCTCAGGGTGACAGTGGTAAGTTTTGTTGCAGAATAATAGAAAAAGATTCAGGGTAATAATTAATTAAGTGTTATTGAATAATAATTAGACGATATAAATAAGGTAATAAGATGAAATTATTTAAAATTTTTATACTTGCATTTTTCGCAGTGTCACTGATCGCATGTGGCGGTGCAGAAGAAAGAAAATCTGTTTATATGGAGAAAGCAAAAGCTTCACTGGAAGCTGGTGATCTTGATAAAGCCAGGATTGAGTTGAAGAATGTTTTGCAGATAGATCCTAAAGATGCGGAAGCTTATTATCAATTGGGAAAAATCTTTGAACAGCAAGGTGATTATCAAAAAGCATTTGGAAATTATCAGAAAGCAGAAGAACTTAACCCAGATCTTTTAGAGAACCAGGCTAGACTCGGAAGATTTTATCTTTTGCTAGCTAATGATGTAGGGAAGGCCCAAGAGAAAATTGATTTTATTTTGTCAAAAGACCCGGATAATGCTGAAGGGTTACTGCTAAAAGCTGCTGTGCTAACAAAAGAAGGAGACAGGCCCCAAGCATTAAAGATTGCCGAAACAGTTGTTGCTGATCACCCTGATCATGTGGGGGCAGGCATTTTTTTGGCTACTTTGTACATTTTTGATAACGAAATTAAAGATTCCATTCGCGTTTTAGATGTCGTTCTTAAAACAAACAAAGACAATGAGAGATTAAATAAAATGTTGGCAGCAGTCCTTGTAAAGGATAAGGATTATGAGCGAGCTGAGGTTATCAATAAAAAGTTTCTAGAGCGTAACCCTGACAGCAGTAGTAGTTATAACAATCTGGCGGCTTTCTACCATCAGATTGGAAAAGTGGATGAAGCAGAAGAAACGTTGCGAGCGTCTGTCGAAAATAATACAGGTGATGTGGAGCGACAAATTGTATTGATAAAATACATTAATAAAATTAAAGGTATAAAAGATGCGATCACTGAATTAGAGGCATTTATTCGCGAAAACAGTGGTTTAGGAAAATTGAGAATAGCTCTTGCAGAATTATATGGCTTCTCTGGAGATACTGATTCTGCAATCAATGTTTACATTAATGCTATTAAAGATTTTTCGGAGGAGAAGACAGGTATTGATGCTCGTATATCTTTATCTTCTATGTATATAAATAGTGGAGATTTTACTAAAGCCAGTGAGCTTGTGAATGATGCTTTTTCCATTTCACCCAATGATCCAAAAGTTAATTTTTTAAGAGCAAAATTAGCATTGCGTGAAAAGGATTTGGAGACGGCAATTATATCATTGCGAATTGTACTAAAGGAAACTCCTGAAAATATTGATGCATATATTCTATTAGCGAAAATTTATCAAATAAATGATCAACAAAACCAAGTAAGAGAGGTGTTGAATAGCGCCTATGAAAACAACAGGGGGAATGCAGGTGCTTTATTAAAACTTGCTAAAATTTATTTGAGGCAAGATATTACGCAGGCCGAAAAGATCATTGATAATTACAATAGTTTAAAAAAATCTGATTATGAGGGGTTATCAATAAAGGCAGCAATTCTGAATCAGAATAAGAAGTATTCTGATTCATATGAAATAGCAAAAATATTAATGGATGCCTATCCTGATAAGCCTAATGGTTATTTGCAGGCGGTATCTTACTACAACTTTAAAAATGATAAGAAAAAGGCAGCATCAATTCTAGAGCAAGCATATATTAATGTAAAAGATAATAGAAAAATATTGGCGATGTTAACGTCATTGCAAATATCAGAAAATAAATTTGATATTGTAATTAATAGAATCAAAAAAGAGTTAAGTGTTTTTCCAGAAGATGTTGAGCTTAAATTATTGCTGGCCAAGGTATATATGTCAAAGAGAGACGTGAACTTGGCTGAGTCATTATTGGTTGAAGTTATAGATGCTGAGTCTTCTTTAGAGGAGGCATATTTGTTACTCTCACAAGTTTACCAAATGAAAAATGATGCTGGCATGTCCAAAAATATACTTATTAGGGCTGAAAAAAATCTTGAAAAGAGTATTAAGGTACCGCTTAAATTAGCATCTATTTATGAGGCTGAAAATGACTATAAGAAAGCAATTAATACGTATCGTTCGTTATATAATGATTATCCGGATAATTTAATAGTTATTAATAATCTGGCGTCTTTGTTATCTGACTATAGTAGTGGTGAGGGTGATATGAAGTTAGCTGTAGCACTGGTAGAAAAGCTTAAAGGCAGTGGCCAACCAGTATTTTTTGATACCATTGGGTGGGTTTATTCTAGAGCAGGGAATTATAAAGACGCTATCCAGTATTTAACGCAAGCTGTGAAAAAATCTCCTAAAATAAATATTTTTAATTATCATTTAGGTATGACATATAAGATGCAGGGAGATAAAGAGCAGGCCAGATTTTATTTGGAAAAAAGCCTAAATAATGGTGAGAGCTTTAAGGAAAAAGAGTTGGCGGAAGCCGCTTTAAAGAGCCTTTGAATCTCGTATGGGTTTGATTCGCCATAGCTTACAATGAATACAATTTATAGGTTTGCATAAGCACTAGCGTTGCAGCATGATCACCAGCCGAAAACGCTGGTGCCTATCCCAATCTACAATTAGCAAGCTAATAACCAGTCAGCTTATGCTAGGTCGTTCATTGGGGTAGCAATGGATCTTCAGTAGGGAAATCGAACGCTCTAAATGACAGATAAAACTTTATACATTACTGGCTTATTCATATGAACATAGGTGCAATTAGTTACTCAATAAGCGCCTTCACATTTCTGATATTTTTAGCAATTCTGCTAACTGACAGGCACAAAGGTCCAACCAAACAGGCGCTAGTTATTGCTGCCAGCATTAGCTGTATCTGGTCTTTTGTGCTTGCTTACGAGTCTTTGTTGTCAACGGGCAGTATTCAATTATCAATAATAGGATATTTCAAAAGTGCATCATGGGTGATTTTACTTATTCAGCTCTTAGGTACTGTTTATGGCGACCGCTTCGAAAGAAAAGCAATTAAGAAGGTTCAATATGTCATCGTAGCTGTTATAGCTGTTTTGATATTGCCTGTGTTTTTTCAATATATTTCTGATGAGACTTTCTTTTCAAATAAAGATGAATACCTGACAGGACTAAATTTATTGGTGACAATAGCCGGTATTGTTTTAATCGAGCAGGTTTATCGAAATACGCGTACAGAGCAAAAATGGGCAATAAAATATTTGTGCATGGGTTTGTTGGGAATGTTTACCTATGATTTTTATATGTATGCTGATGCATTTCTGTATCGGCGTATTGATCCGATCATCTGGGAAGCCAGAGGATTTGTTTATGCGCTGACAGTGCCGCTACTTGGCATCTCTGTCTCGCGTGATCCTCTATGGTCGCCTGAAATATTTATCTCACGTCGTGTCGTTTTCCATACCACCACACTATTGGCCAGTGGTATCTATCTGGTAATCATGGGGATTGCTGGCTATTATGTTAGAGACTTCGGTGGCAACTGGGGACTTGTTGCACAGGCGATATTTTTATTTATAACAATATTAGCTTTGATACTGTTCATATCATCACGAAGAATTCGTGCCCGACTTTATGTGTTGGTTAACAAGCATTTCTATCCATATAAATATGATTATCGTGAGGAGTGGTTGCGCTTCATTCGAACACTTTCAGCTTCCCGGGAAGAAAAGGCGTTATATCACAATACGATAAAATCGATTGCGCAAATCATCGAAAGTCCGGGCGGCATGTTATGGTTACGCTCCGATAATGGTTTTTTTGTTTGTGTTGATAGCTGGGAGATGGAACGTGTAAGTGATCGTGAGCCAACTGAGACGCCGCTGCCAAAATTTATGGAAGAATATGAATTTGTCATTAGTGTGGATGAATTTATAGAGCACCCTGAAGTATATAACCGCCTGGGTTATCTTGAATTACCCGAATGGGTAAAAAGGGTACAGCCCTGGTTGATCGTGCCACTTATCTATAATGATTTGTTGATCGGTTTTGTTGTTCTCGATCACGCCGCTGCACGAAAAAAGACTTTCAACTGGGAAGACAGTGATCTGTTAAAAACTGCAGCTCGCCAGGTCGCTGCGTTTTTAGAACAGATGAACGCATCCAAAGCACTTGCTGAGGCCCGGCAGTTTGAAAGTTTTAATAAAGTATCTACTTATGTAGTGCATGATATAAAAAATCTGGTGGCACAGCTTTCGCTTATTTCAAGCAATGCGGAAAAACATAAAGATAATCCCTTATTTATGGAAGACGTGTTTAAAACCATCAATAATTCTGTTACAAAAATGAACAAGATGATGGAAGTGTTAAGCGGCAAAGGTGAGACCAGAAAATCCAGTAGAGTAAATATTATTTCTATACTGGAGGAGTTAGTACACCATCGTCAGATTGCCGGAGGAAAGCCGGTGCCTATTTTAGGTTGTGAATCGGCATCTTTTTTTGTAAAAGCCGATAAAAACCAGCTGCTCGCAATTCTTGGTCACCTCGTGCAAAACGCGCAGGACGCTACTGATGATGATGGCAGAATAACCATCTCACAGAAACGTTCAACGGATGGTGTGGTCATTGAGATAGAAGATACTGGTAGTGGCATGAGTGAGGACTTCATAAAAAATAACCTGTTCAAACCTTTCAAAACCACCAAGGGCAGTAAAGGGATGGGGATAGGGGTGTATGAGGCGCGGGAGATTATTCTGGCAATTGGTGGCCAGATTGAAGTTAGTAGCGAAGTTGGTGTTGGCACTTGTTTCAGGTTAACGATGCCTGCTGCTGTTTAAAAAGCACACTGTTAAATATTTCGACAAATGAATGAAACTATGTTAAAAATCACCTCATGAATAATAATAAATTACTCGTCGTAGAAGACGACCCCGGTTTGCAAAGCCAGATACGCTGGTGCTTCGAAAACTATGATGTTTTACTCGCTGATGACCGGATATCAGCAATAGAACAGGTTAAAAAAAATAAACCTGCCGTTGTCACACTGGATTTAGGTTTGCCGCCTCATGAGGATAACCCCAGCGAAGGTTTCGCCACTTTAGAACAGATTCTTGAGATTGATCCCAACATAAAAGTCATCGTCGTCACTGGTCAGGAAGAGCGTGAAAACGCGGTTAAAGCGATTGGGCTTGGTGCTTACGATTTTTACAGCAAACCATTCGAGCCAGAAATTATTGGTTTAATCGTAAATCGGGCTTTTCGCTTATTAGAGCTGGAAGATGAGAATCAGCGATTGCAAACAAGTGGTACGCATGAGCCTTTTGCAGGGGTCATTGCCTGTAGTCCACAAATGCAGGGCGTATGTAAAGCTGTAGAAAAGGTCGCGCCATCTGATGCCACCGTGTTATTGCTTGGTGAAAGCGGTACAGGTAAAGAACTTTGCGCACGAGGCTTGCACACACTGGGTTCAAATAATGCGGGTAACTTTGTCGCAATTAACTGTGCAGCTATTCCCGACACACTTTTAGAAAGTGAGTTATTCGGTTATGAAAAAGGCGCTTTTACCGGTGCGAACAAGCAGACCATCGGTAAGATCGAATATGCCAGCGGCGGCACCCTGTTCCTCGATGAGATGGGCGACTTACCCTATACCTTGCAGGCGAAATTATTACGCTTCTTACAGGAACGTGTAGTCGAGCGTGTAGGTGGTCATGCGCCTATTCCTGTTGATGTCCGCGTGGTTTGCGCAACACACCAGAACCTGCGGGAAAAAATTGAAAAAGGCGAATTCAGGGAGGATCTGTTTTACCGCATCAGCGAAATTCCTCTGGAAATACCACCGCTACGTGATCGCGAAGGTGACATTATCGTACTGGCGCGTTTCTTTTTCGAAAAATTTAAAGAAGACCATGGTCGTAAATTACGTGGTTTTACCAAAGATGCACTAAGCGCGATGGAATCTTATTCCTGGCCAGGTAATGTGCGCGAGTTACAGAATCGTATAAAGCGTGCGGTGATTATGACTGATGGCAAGCAATTGTCAGCCAGTGACCTTGAGCTTGATAGAGCCGCGTCTGAGACGATGAATTTCAACTTAAGAGACATACGTGAGAAAGTTGAAAGGCAGGCTATTTTAAGAGCGCTGTCTCACGTTAATGGTAAAGTCGCACCAGCTGCAGAATTATTGGGAGTCAGTCGCCCGACTCTTTATGATCTAATTAAAAAATTAAATATTACTGTATAGGGTTATTTGCAATAGTGAAATAAATTTTGTATGTTTGACACCATTTCGGGCGAAATTTATATTTGATGCGTCGAGAAATTTTACTTCATTAAACAATCATGAAGATATTGTAACGCTTTGATTTTATTGGTTAACTCCATCTGTATATTCCATAGCACTGTTAAAATTAGAGCCTACTTGTAGGTTTTTTTGAGCTTTCAGTGTCTATATGTCGACTAATCTTACTGTTAGTCGATATTTCTTAGTGAATAGTCTGTAATTTGCGGCTGTCGGACAATCATCCTATGAAAGCGTAGCGTTTTTTAGCTGTTGGCACAATCTTTGCCTTTAGTAATATACTGTTTTTGAAACACGTGACTTTAATTTATGAATTTTATGATGAAACTTATCTCTATTGTTCCATTGGTTGTTATATCAATTGCTGCTCACGCTACTGAAGTTGTTCGTATGGATGTGCAGATAGGCTCATCCAATTATGATATTGATTTTGAACTGTTCGATACGATTACTCCGAATACGGTACAAAATTTTATGAATTATGTTGACGTGACATTGGTGAACCCACGTTACGATGGTTCATTTTTTCACCGGAGTGTACCGGGTTTTATTATTCAAGGCGGTGGATTTACGTATGACCCGCTTTTTGGTGCCTTTGAATATGACTCAGTAAGCCAGGCTTTCACTGGTGGTCTGCAAAAAATTTCTGCTGATGCGTCACTTGTAAATGAATTTCCTGGATCTGGATTATCAAATGTTAGAGGCACTATAGCCATGGCCAAGTTGGCTGGCAACCCTGATAGTGCCACCAGCGAATGGTTTGTTAATCTTACAGATAATTCTGCAAACCTTGATGTGCAGAATGAAGGTTTTACGGTCTTTGGTAGAGTGCTTGATGATGGCATGGCAATATTTGATCTAATTGAAGCTATTTCGATTTCAGACCTTTCTGCGATTTATTCTGCAATGGGCACAATCCCACTGGATAATTACACCAATGGCAACCCAGTGACGCAATCAAACCTGATCCGCGTTAATTCTGTTAGACAAATTCTACGCCCTGTAATAAAGGCAAAGATCGGTACCGTTGATATCGGTACCGTCGATTTTGGTTTGCTTGCTGTCGGTGGATCTGCCTCCCTTACCATAACGATATTCAATGTTGGTAATGCTAGTCTGGAGATGGATATAAATAGCATCGTAAATTTGTCAGCCCCTTATTCAATAGTAACTGAGGATTGTTCAATTGCAGTGCTTGCGGAAAATACTACGGATAGCTGTTCTATCACGTTAAAATTTGATCCAGGTGCTCTAGGTGTTTATAACAGCCAACTGAAAATTATTCCATCCGTAAATCCGAATAATGTTACCTTGAGTATCGATATATCTGGAGAAGGTGTACCTATCACTCCCGTCACACAGATTGTAGGCGATATATCGTCTTTGGATTTCGCAGGCATTACAATTCTAAAAACATCTGGTGTACAGGAACTTGTTGTCAGGAATCGTGGCGGTGGTACATTATCCGTCATGTCTGTGGCGCTTTCAGGTGTAGATAGTAATTTATTCAATATCGCTAACGGTTGTAATGCCGTTAATCTAGCAACGGCGCAGACATGTACTATTGCAACGGACTTTAACCCTATTATAGGCGGTATTAGAAATGCAACATTAACCATAGAGTTAAATGATGGACTTAACACTATTGTAAAAACGATATCGCTTACTGGTGAGGGCCTGGAGCCCGAAATTGAAGTTCCTTTAAGTTATGATGCCGGAACTGCACAGCTAAATGAACCAAAGGTATCTGGTTTTTTATTAAATAATACTGGAAACGGGGAGTTGGTAATTACATCTGTCAGTATATCAGGGCCAGATGCAGCTGATTTTTCTCAAGGTAACACTTGTCCTGATGTTGCAACTTTTCCCGTTCAGTCGTTACAGGCTCTAACTGGTAAATGTACCTTCATCATCACTTTTAATCCTGCTACGGTTGGTAAAAAAACAGCGACACTTACTATTACTTCGACAGATATTGATGAATCAGTAATTAATATTAGTCTAACGGGTGATGTTGGCGTAGCAGACATAGAATTGATAACTGATCTTGATGTGGGTGTTTCATCTATCAGTGGTATCCCCGCATTCAATGAGTTTAAAGTTTTTAACAGGGGGAAGGCTTCACTTAATTTTGCCTCATTTGACTTAATCGGCCCTGATTTAGCGAATTACAGCATACTTAGTGATTGCCCGGGAATTAGCACTGGAGGAACGCCATCACCGCTAGACTTTAATGAAAGCTGCATAATTGTGGTCAGATTACAGGCAACAGTCATGGGTACCGCGTCAGCACAGTTGATACTAGACTCGAATGATCCGGATGAACCAACTGTTATAGTTAATTTGTCTGGTGTGGGTGATACTGATATTGATGGTGCTAGCGCAAATATTGAGCAGTCGGCTCCAAATTTTGGCGACGGGAATAATGACCAGGTGCAAGATGACGTACAAAACAATGTTGTATCGTTTATAACTAAAGCAGGCAGTTATGCGACGCTTGCTGCACCTTCAGTGTCTGCAGTAGCTGATTTGACACTGCCGGACAATCCCGATGTTAATGGTTCGCCGCAGGGTATATTGTTTGACCATGGTTTGTTTAAGTTTGAAATTCTCGTTACACCTGGTAATGCCGTTGAAATGGCGATTTATATGCCACAGGGCGATGCGTCTAGTGTTATATACAAATATGGTCCAACACCTGAAAATAATACACCCCATTGGTATGATTTTTCTTTTGACGAGGTAACGAGAACAGGTGCCCGCTATATCGGAAATGTTTCAATCGAAGCACCTGGCGGCGGCTCGCCGATTACTCGCAGCATGTTTATCGTTAGCTTTATTGATGGAAGCCGCGGTGACGATGATTTGCTTGTGAATGACATTATTACAAACACAATGGCATTAGGAAAAGTAGATAGCTCAAATGAAGGTAGCAGTGGTGCTATATCGTGGTTTTCACTTCTTCCCACTTATTTTTTGCTCGCCTGGTTAAGACGTTTTAGATCATCTAAGTATTAATCGTTAGTTTGCTTGATAATAATCATATAGATTTTATATAGCCTTGGGTTTGATAGACCTAAGGCTCGCTGGTTAATAACCTCCGTTTTTTAATTTTTCGCCTCAATATGTTGCCATTTTGAGTGGTGACAAACGGATTTATGAATAGGCGCATTACTGGTGTAAATTTCTTGTAGCAGATTAGCGCGCTTTGCTTATTTACAAATACCTGATCTTTTGCTTGCGTTTTACCTCTATGAGCGGGTATTTCTGCTCAGCTTGTTATCAAGATAAATTAGTTAATCCTGCGAGTATGATGAAAACTTATAACGCCCTTCATGTTTTCGAATTTTTTAGTTGTAACATATTGGTAAATAAAGAGATTTTTTAATCTAAAGTATGTTGTTAGCATCTCTTGCTGCATCAATATAGCCGTTTAATTATGGTAAATAAAACAGTTTATGTGATTGCTGGCGATAGTCTGTATTAATAAATGCTTATATGCCTCTGCTTTAAGTTTGTCGATAAAAATTACAATTAACTATCATGTTGAAAACATTACAAATATTGATTGTTTTCTGGTTGTAAATAATCTTGCCGAATTTATTATTTTACAAAAAATACTGATTTTATTAAGTCTTAAACATAACGTAACTATTTGTAAAATATGTAAAAATTTTACAGATTTTTTTTAAAGCCGTTATCTGATGTCGGTGTTTTTTACATTTATAGTAATCTTAACCAGTGTTTTATAAAGGATAGTTTTTTGTCCCCATATAAATAATTCTATATCATTGATAAATAAACTAAAAATCACATTGGCACATGTCATGCATATGATACAGGCAGGGAGATTACTTGGCAGTATCGAATAGTCTCTTATAATTAGTTAAATAAACCTAAGGGTAGATAAATAATGAAATTTGCAAAATCTAAAATAGCTTTAACAATGGCCGCTGTACTTGCTGCTGGCGCTGTACAAGCTGCAACAACTCACACAATGACCAATGGTCGTTTTGATTTTAAAGGTGCTGATGGCGTTGTAACTGCGGACGGTCACAATGACGTGCAAGGTACATTCGACATGATCAATGGTACAGGTACATTCACAACTTCAACAAACTTTGTTGGTTACACATGGAATGCCGATGTTGTAGAAATGCGTATGAACAGTA
>VAPL010227178.1_pt1 | contig 10638 bp, 9 predicted proteins | sample 3395061 | NCBI WGS metagenome assembly VAPL01 (sample SAMN08290444, study PRJNA428436) | hydrothermal vent metagenome | isolation source: Deep-sea hydrothermal vent chimney 2 | place: Pacific Ocean: Juan De Fuca Ridge | depth 2182 m m
ATGCTTGCAGAAGCCGCAGAAACTTCGCCGCCGGAAGTGGAACGGACCGAAAACGACCTTGTGTCGATCAACTACACGTCCGGAACGACCGCCCGTCCGAAAGGTGTAATGCTGACGCACCGCAACTGTTACATAAATGCGTACAGCCTTATCGCGCATTTGCGCATTGCTCACGAAGACGTCGAGCTTTGGACTCTGCCGATGTTTCACTGCAACGGTTGGGGCGCTGTATACGCGCTCACCGGGATGGGTGGGACGCATGTGGTGTTGCGGGCGATCGATGACGAGGCAATATACAAACTTATCGAGCAGGAGGGCGTAACGTTTGCCTGTATGGCGCCGACTGTATTGCGCACCATTCTCGACTACCCGCACAAGGCGGATCACGACATTCACACCCGGCCTCGATTTGTGGTGGCCGGAGCGCCGCCGCCGGCGAAGTATATCGAGCGACTGGAAACGGAGCTGGGCTGGCACTTCATTCAAATTTATGGCCTGACGGAAACCGCACCGTTCCTGACGTCATCACAGCCGGATTGTGCGACTGCTGCAGACGACTATCAGAAAAGAGCACGTGCCGGTATTCCCGGAGTTGGTGTAGACATTGTGTTGCGAGACGAGGCCGGGAATACCGTGCCGCGTGATGGAACATCGATCGGGGAAATCTGTGCGCGATCGAATGTCGTTTTTTCCGGTTACTGGCGACAGGAAGAAGAAACCAGCAAGGTCATCGTCGATGGTTACTTTCACACCGGCGACATGGCGGTCTGGGATGAGCACTACAACATCAACATCGTCGACAGAAAAAAGGACGTCATTATTTCCGGTGGTGAAAACATCAGTTCCCCGGAAATCGAGGATGTTTTGTACCGGCACCCGGCTGTAATGGAGTGTGCTGTTATCGGAGTGCCGGATGACAAGTGGGGCGAGACGCCAAAGGCGTTCGTAGTATTGCGGCAGCAGTCAGAAGTGGAAGCTAAAGAGCTAAGCGAGTTTTGCCGCGATCAGATGGCGCACTTCAAGTGTCCAACGCATTTCGAATTTGTCGCGGAGTTACCGAGGACGGCGACCGGAAAACTTAAGAAATATGCACTGCGAGAGGCAGAACGGCAGGGTTAATTCAGGTACATCGTTGTTTGCTTGTGTCGACGTTATCGACGGACCCGGAAAGCGGGTTATCGAATATTTATTGGAGAAAAAATATCATGGGAAAGTCTTTCGCTTCATCTGCGGACTTGGGAGAAAAGGAGGAAACTCTTGAGGTTCTGGCGGACGGAGTGTACGCGCTAACCGCCGAAGGCGACCCGAATGTGGGCGCGATAGAAGGCGAGGATTTTCTGGTCGCCTTCGAGGCTCGTGCCACGCCGGTTGCGGCGGCTGACTGGCTCAAAAGACTGCGCACCCATACAGACAAGCCGGTCAAATATCTGGTGTTGTCTCACTACCACGCCGTACGCGTATTGGGTGCCGCTGCTTTCGGAGCACAGAGCATCGTCGCCCATGAAAAAACTCGTTACCTGATCAATGAGCGCGGGAAAGAAGATTGGGCGAGTGAGTTTGGCCGCATGCCACGATTGTTTCGCGACCCGGATTCTATTCCCGGCTTGACGCATCCGGAGATTGTATTCAGCGATCGGCTGGAGATCGAACTGGGTGGTGACCGGGGGGCACTGGTGTTGGAATATTGCGGTCGCGGCCACACGGCCGGCGACATTGTTGCCTGGCTTCCAGAGAAGAAAATCCTGTTTGCCGGCGACCTCGTGGAAGCGGAGGCCGCGCTCTACACGGGCGATGCATTCCACACGGATTGGAGATCATCGACTCTCGATAAGGTGAATTCCTTTGCTGCGGAAGTGTTAATCGGCGGTCGTGGCAAGGTCGTGCGCGGTCGTGATGCTGTAGATGCCGCAATTGCGCAAACGCGGGAGTTTCTGAGCGGCATGATCGACAATGTCGGGTCGGTTCACGGTGGCGGAGGTTCACTCAAAGAGGCCTTTGAGGCTACGCACGAAGCGCTTGCTCCGAAGTTTGGCGCCTGGCCGATTTTCGAACACTGCTTACCCTTCAACGTTCAGCGCCTATGGGACGAGTTTGACGGTGTCGACTGGCCGCGCATCTGGACGGCAGAGCGGGACCGGGAAGTCTGGGCGAAACTGCAGGACTGAATTCTCGCGAGTTCGAGGGAAACGATATGCCCTATGTCCCACCACAATATGAACCGGTAGTTCCGGCAGCCGTAAGCACCGGACAGTTGGAAAAAACGACGGTCCTGGTGGTCGGCGCCGGTCCGATCGGCCTGGCCTGCGCACTCGATCTGGGCATTAGAGGGCATCGTATTGTGTTGCTCAATCAGGACTCGCAGTTGACCGACGGTTCGCGTGCGCTGTGCTATGCCAAACGCCCACTGGAGATACTTGATCGACTCGGTCTTGGTGAGCGGATGGTCGAGAAGGGTGTGAGCTGGAATATCGGACGCGTATTTTTCAAGGACAAGCCGGACCCGATATACAGTTTCGATCTGTCGCCGATCAAGGATCAAAAGTTGCCGGGGATGATAAATATTCAGCAGTACTTCAACGAGGAGTATTGTATCGAAGCTCTGGGAACTCTTGATAATGTCGATATTCGCTGGGGAAACAAGCTCACCGCTTTACAGCAGTTGGGCGACGGTGTCAGCGCGACAATCGAAACTACGAAGGGCGATTATGACATTCAGGCTGATTGGCTGATCGCCTGTGACGGCTCATCCAGCTCGACACGCAAGATGCTGGGCTTAAATTTTGATGGCGAGACCTTTCGCGACAACTTTCTGATTGCGGACGTCAAGTTCAAAAAGGAATACCCGACCGAGCGGCACTTCTGGTTCGACCCGCCCTTCAACCCGGGGCAATCGGTATTGCTGCACAAGCAACCGGACGATGTGTGGCGGATTGATTTTCAGGTCGGTCGAGATATTGATCGGGAAGAGATTGTCAAACCTGAGAATGTGAAGCTTCGTATTCAGGCTCTGTTCGGGGACGATGTTGAGTTCGAATTCGAATGGATCAGTATTTACACGTTCAACTGCCGTCAGGTTGACAGTATGGTAAGAGGCCGGGCGATACTTGCCGGCGATGCCGCCCACATCGTTTCTCCGTTTGGTGCGCGCGGAGCCAATACGGGTTTCCAGGACGCGGACAACCTAGCCTGGAAGCTGGATATGATCATCAATGATCAGGCAAATGAGGCGTTAGTGCAGTCTTACGATGAGGAGCGATCCTTGGCGGCGAGAATCAACATAATGCATTCGACCCGATCAACGGATTTCATCACTCCGAAAAGCAAGGTTTCCCGGCAGTTTCGTGACGCGGTGCTGCAACTGTCCGGTGAGCATGAGTTCGCACGTGGATACGTGAATTCGGGACGGCTTTCGCTGCCTGTCCCGTATCCCGATTCGTCGTTAAATACGCCGGACGAAGACAAATGGGCGGCCGGAATCGCACCTGGAACCAATTGCACGGACGCACCGGTTCTCGACGGGAGCAATGCGTCCTGGCTACTTGATTACCTGGGCTGGGAATTCAAGGCGCTGATTTTTTCCGATGCGGGTCCATTGGCATCGGAACAGTTGCAAGGGCTAAAAGCGCTGGCTGGTGATGACGTCCCGATTTTCAGCATTTTCGTCGGCGGAAATGCACCGGCGGGTGAAGTTAGTCTGACGGATGTGAAGGGTCTGGTGGCGGAAAGATACGGAATCAGCGCCGGTGGTATGTACCTCATACGACCGGATCAGTACGTAGCGGCACGTTGGTCGGAGGTTGATGTCACGAAACTTCGTGACGCCGTGCAGCGGGCGACCGGAAATTAGAGAGGTAGTGATGACCCAGCACTTGACGACCAAGCCGAATCTTGAAGATTATGACGAAGTCTATCAACAGATTATCGACATGCACGCCGGTTTGAGCGAGGAAGAAAGTCAAAACGCGAATGCGAAGCTTATCCTGACGCTCGCCAATCACATTGGCGATGCAAACGTAATCCGAGAGGCTGCGGACCTTGCACGAGACAGCACTCTTCAATGGCGAGACGGGGCTTCCTGACGACGTTTACCGGGACACGGCCTGGGTGCGTTTTCGGAACTGGTGCTCGTGAATATCCAGTTTGTCGCCAATGATATCGCATTGCGCGGAATCCGAGTCGCTAAACACCAACCAGCAGTCGCGGGTCGGGTCGTTTTTCGGCCATTGGGCCAACTCGGGCCCGTTCGGGTCGCCTGTCTTGGCGAAGTTCACCCAATAGGCCTTCAGGCGGGCGGAAAAGCCCCGTACCTTTTCGTCGTCCGACAGATGGCCGTCAAACAGGAAGTACAGGTCCCTGCCGTGTGGCGTTCCCGGATCCGCGAGGTTCTGGTCTCGTCCCGGGAAGTCGATGTAGTAGAGCCACGATGAAGACGATAATTTACGCATGCCTGAACTGAGAACCCGAGCGGACAGCAGGTAACGGTTGTCGCCAAACATGCGTTGAACTCCCTGTTCCCGGCTGATAGCAAGATCGTCTTTGTAGAGCTGCCGGGCTTTCCGGAGTTCATGCCCGAGGAAGCCTTCGTAGGTTTCCAGGCTAATTCCTGAATAAGGCATCACGCTGCCGTCGAAGCTGTTGCCGCCGGTAATGAATGGCACATCGTGCTGTTCGCCACGCAGGAACAGCACCGCCGACTCCTCTTTGAGGGAAGTACCGTCCACGATCGGGAGCTGAAAGCCGTCAAGGGCGCTGACCAACGCAAACCCGTCTAGCTCGCGTAAGGTGGCTTCAGTTTGCGGTGCATTCGTAAGTTTGCGTACCAGAGCGGCCGCAATGGACTCTGCACGTCGTGCGGATGTCATGTCCATATGCAGTGGAGCGGGCATTGGTGCGCCGCCGCTTCGCGGCATGGCCCAGGTTGCATAGCCGCTCTGAGCGATGGCCTTGTGAAAAAGTCCGGCAGCATTTTCGTTCACCATCAAAAGGTCGACAGCCATACCGCCAGCCGAAATGCCGAAAAGGGTGACGTTGTCGGGATCGCCGCCGAAACTGTCGATGTTGGTTTGCACCCACCGAAGCGCAAGAATCATGTCGAGCAGGCCGAAATTTGCCTGTTCGGCCGACAATGCATCGTGCGAAAAAAAGCCGAGCGGGCCGAGCCGGTAGTTAAGGGATACCAGTACGACGCCTTCTGCGGCAAAAACTTCTCCGGCGATATTGCCAGAGCCAGCACGGAAGCCGCCGCCGTGAATCCAAACCATTACCGGACGTTTTTTAGCATCGGTGCCGGGGGTCCATACGTTCAGTGTCAGGCAGTCTTCGCTCATCTCGAGCGGTGGCGAGTTCGCAATAGTTGTCTGCAGGCAAGCTGGCCCGAAATCCAACGCTTCGATATGACGCGCCCGAAGATTTGGCTTTCTGGGTGATTGCCAGCGCAGTTCGCCGACGGGCGGGGCGGCGTAAGGGATGCCTCTGAAGACCTGGGTCTCAGAATGACGAGTACCCTCGATAGTGCTGTGCGATAGTCGCACGAGCGACTCTGTTTTAACGGGAATCGAACACGCGGCCAAGGTACCCGCGAACAGCAATATCATGCAATAACGAAGTTCGTTCATAACACGACAATTGTACGCTAGATCCATCGGAGGTACCGCTGAGCAGTGGCGATAAGGCGTTTCGGGTGTTGAATAGTTAAATAATATAATAAGTAAAATTATACCTATTAACTTGATAAATTGCCTTTAATCAGTAAAATTATGCGCTATGACCATTTCGAAAAATACGATGACTGCACTTCTTGAGGATCTCGCTGATCGCCTGAAGCGAGCAAGACTTGAGTCGAACCTGACACAACAGGCATTGGCCGATCGTACCGGCGTGGCACTGAAGACCATCGGCAATGCGGAGGACAGCGGGCAGGTTTCACTCGACACCTGGCTCAGGCTGCTGGATGGATTGGGGCGCCTTAACGATCTCGACGCGGTGTTGAACGACGCGGGACCCAGCCCGATCGAACTCGCTCGTCGCAGCGGCAAATCAAGACAACGAGTTCGCACCAAACAGCGCGCAGAAAATGACGCGCCGGACAAGTGGCAGTGGTAACGCCTGTCGTCGATACCGCAGAAGTGTTTCTCTGGGGGCGCCTTATCGGCGCGGTTTACTGGGATGTTGATCGCTCGGTAGCGGCCTTCGAATATGCGCCGGAGTTTCGCCGCAGCAATATCGAGTTGTCGCCGATCTGCATGCCACTGGGCGAGAGAATCTATCGTTATCCGGAGCTTCGCAACACATCCTTTCACGGACTGCCGGGCTTGCTCGCGGACAGCTTACCCGATGACTTCGGCAATGCCATTATCGAGCAATGGCTGATGCGCGAGGGTCGCGATCGTTCGCGATTCAGCCCTGTTGAGCGGCTTTGTTACATCGGCCAACGCGGCATGGGCGCACTGGAGTTTCGCCCTGCGATTCGAAACACCACTCGTGGCAGTGTGCCTATCGAGATTTCCACGCTAACAGAGCTCGCGCAGCACATTCTCGACTTACGCGACGGCTTGAAAATCAGACTAACGGGCGCCTCGGACGACTACGCTAAATCGCTGGATGAAATTCTTCGAGTAGGTACTTCGGCGGGAGGGGCGCGCGCCAAGGCGGTGATCGCCTGGAATCCCGACAGCGGAGAAATGCGCTCCGGCCAGGTGACCGCACCGGAAGGCTACGGTTACTGGCTCCTAAAATTCGACGGCGTAGCAAACCGAGAGCACGGCGTGCGCGATCCCGAGGGCTACGGCAAGATCGAATATGCGTATTACCGGATGGCTACGGCGGCCGGAATAGAGATGGCAGATTGTCGATTGTTGCATGAGAACGGCCGCAGTCATTTCATGACCCGTCGATTCGATCGCAGTGAGGCCGGTGAAAAAATTCACATGCAATCACTGTACGCGCTGGCGCACCTGGACAATCAACTCTCGGGTGCGCACAGCTACGAACAGGCATTCTCGGCAATGCACGAGTTGCGACTGACCGCCGCGGAATTTGCCGAGCAATTCCGCCGCATGGCGTTCAATGTTCTGGCAAGAAACCAGGACGACCACACCAAGAATATTGCATACCTGATGGACAAGGAGGGGCGCTGGTCCCTGTCGCCGGCGTTTGATGTCATCTACGCGTGGAATCCGGACGGTGCCTGGACAGCCTGTCACCAGATGTCGATAAACGGATTACGGGATGGCTTCTCGCGCCAGGACCTGCTTGATGTCGCGAGTCAGTACAGGATTCGACAGGCAAACGACATTATTTCGGAAGTTGCCGCGGTTGTTGCGAAATGGCCTGCATTTGCGGCGCAAGCGGAGCTGTCGGATGCGGTCACCAATCGCATCGCGAGCGCACATCGTATATTGAAGTGACATCGGACCAAGGCTACTTGTAAACTTTATGGTCAAGGGCCATCGGATGCCCGTACTTGTCGACAATAACATTGAACAACATTCGCACCATTACGCTGGATCTTGACGATACGCTGTGGGAAATTCACCCGGTGATAAAACGCGCCGAGCAGTGCTTGTACGCGTGGCTGGGCGAGAACTATCCGCGCATTACCGAGTTGTACACTCGCACCGACCTGCGCGAACTTCGCTCCCAGGTTATCGCCGAGTTCGCGGATCGTGCGCACGACTTGACGTTTCTTCGTCGTACGATACTGGAGCGAGTGGCCGCTGCAGCGGGTTATGAAACGCATTTCATTGACGAGGCTTTCGATGTATTCGACGCCGTACGCAACGACGTCGACATTTTCCCGGAGGTTGTTCCGACGCTGGAGACGCTGCGAGGGCACTTCAAGCTGGTCGCCCTGACCAACGGTAACGCAAATTTGGAGTCGATCGGAATAGCCCACCTTTTTCATAACATTGTGACTGCTGCGGAAGCGGGTGCCGCAAAACCGGCGCAGCGAATTTTCGACCAAGCCGTGGAAATGGGTGGTGCCACCAGCGAGCAAACGCTGCACGTGGGTGATCACCCGGAATGCGATGTCGATGGCGCGCGCAACGCGGGTTTGCGAACCGTGTGGGTGAACCGCAGTTCGACACCGTGGCCGAGCGAGTTTGCGCTACCGGATATCGAAGTGGTCCATATTGGTGAGCTGCCCAAGTGGCTGGGCATCACGAGCTAAACGTATGGTGCGACCACTCATCATCTACATCCCCGGCCTGTTGCCCAAGCCGGAGCCGGGATTGCATCGCGATGCGTTACTGCGTTGCCTGTTGGCGGGATTGCGGCGCGTCGACGCGCCGGTTGCGGACGCGATCGAACGATCAGCCAGCAGTTTCGACATCGTGTCCTGGACTTACGACTTTTATGGCAGACATCGCGATATTGGCATCGACCGGGATTCGATAGCGGCGGTCATCGAGCAAACGCAGGCAAGCGCACGAGATATCCGTGAAGCGTCCGCCTGGACGCGGCGGTTGACCCGCTGGATATATCGGCTCGGCGACCTGATGCCGTTCCTGATCCCGCACCTCGCCGGTGAGCGTATGGCGGTCCACCTGCGTGACCTCATGCGCTACGAACACAACAAAAAAGGCATTGCGGAGCGGGTTCGTCGCCCCCTCAAAGTCAGCTTGCTCGCCGCGGCGGGCAGCCAGCGCCCGATTCTGCTGATCGCTCACAGCATGGGATCCGTCATCGCCTACGATTCGCTATGGGAACTCAGCCACGACCACGGCAACGCCGTTCAAATCGATTTGTTATTGACCATGGGCAGTCCGTTGGGGCAACGCTTCATCCAAAAGCGCATCAAAGGCAATGACAGGCAGGCGGCGGACCGTTATCCCGGAAATATTCGACGCTGGAAAAACCTGACTGCGGTAGGCGACCTGACGGCGATCGACCCTCACTTGGCGAACGATTTTGCCGGTATGGTCAAACTCGGTTTGCTCGAGAATATCGAAGACGTGGAGTTGCTGAACTACTTCCGTCTTGACGGGGAGCTCAATGTGCACTCCGAGTACGGTTATCTCGCCAACGACGAAACCGCACGTGCCGTCGCTACCTGGTGGCGCGGTCACGCATCGAACTTGCCGCGTCGTTAGTTCGTATCGAAGTTTGGTTTGATAACGATATCAATGCGTCGGTTGCGCGCGCGACCCGCTTCGGTTTCATTGCTGGAGATCGGTCGCGTTTCACCGTAGCCGGTTGCGATAAGGCGGTAAGTCGGTATGCGCATGGCATTGATCATGTACTGCTGCACGGATTCGGCGCGTGCCTGAGATAATTTCTGATTAGAATCGTCACCGCCGTGTGCGTCTGTATGACCCTCGATGGTTAGCTCGCTGCGCGGAAATACATCGATGGCTTTTTCGACCTTAGCCAGCAAGTCGAAGTTCTGCGGCTTGATCTGCGAAGCGCCGCTGTCGAAACTCAGGCCGACCAGGCGAAGGATAATGCTGTCGCCTTCACGAAAAACGCGCGCTTCTGATGAGCTGAACATTTTCTCAACTTGCAAAAACTGTTGCTTTACCCGGGCCTGTGCTTCGAGGCGTTGAATCAGCGCCGCCCGTTCGGCGGTCGCTCCGCCCAGTCGCTCGTCCAGCGCACGAAGTTCCTCTTCGAGGTCCGCAAGACGAATCTCATTGTCGGCTTTTTCCTGCTGCAGGGACTGCAATTCGGCGGCTTGCTGTTCGAAGTAGGTGACCAGCTCGGTGGCAAGGCGATCCGGCCCTTCCTGCATGTCCGGCACGACATCGGCAACACCGGCGATCGCGCGCATGGGTGCTTCCCAGTTCAACACCAGTTGCTCGCTGCTGAGTTTCTTGTCGCGTACCTGGCGTACGACCTCGGAAAGATACAGCGCGTGCTTGGCCTCGTAGTTGGCGCGTTTTGCGAGATTACGTGGCAGATCTGTGTCATAGCGGTTTTCGTTCAGTTCGCGTTCGGCGTCGGCCAGCAACTGTTTAGCTTTGCCCAGCGTGATGGGCGCATATCGACCGACACGTGCGCGATCGGCATCTGTAAGTAAACGCCGGGTTTCGCTGAGGTATTGAGACTTGATCGCATCCAGCTCGGCGTCACGATACAGACTGGTTGCTTCGATATCCCGTCGCTTGGCGCCCTTCAGGTCGCCGCGCTCCAACAGGCGAATAGCATCCCCAAACTTTCGCTGTGCCGCGGCCCAGATTTCCGGGGACAGCTCTGGCGCGCTGGCGTTGGCGGCGTCCTGGCGACTCTTCATTACCTGGGCGAGCGCGGTCTTTGCGAGTCGGGCGGCTTTTGCGGCGGTCATGAAATACCCGGTGGCTTCGGCAGCGTTTGATCGTACGTACTCTATATTGCGGCCGCGCTGCAGTGCATCCTCGGCGTCGCGATATTCCTTCATGCCGCGCTCGTAACTGCGTGGGGCCAGCAGCTTTGCATCGCCGGCATCGGCGGCGACTTTCGCTGCCTCGGCGTCCTTGAAGAAGGTATTGCGCAACTCGTCCTGCGCATATCCGCTGCCCGCCGCGAAGAGGACGGCACTCAACAGCATGAATTTCAATAGCCCGGTTTTGGCGACCATGTATTTTTTCCCGTAGTTTCTAGCCAGAGGTCCGCGCGAGCACTGGCAGGCTGACGACGATGTTACATATGCTCACGCGCCAA
>VAPL010926970.1_pt1 | contig 10638 bp, 9 predicted proteins | sample 3395061 | NCBI WGS metagenome assembly VAPL01 (sample SAMN08290444, study PRJNA428436) | hydrothermal vent metagenome | isolation source: Deep-sea hydrothermal vent chimney 2 | place: Pacific Ocean: Juan De Fuca Ridge | depth 2182 m m
GATGGATCCCGGAAAGTAGAAGGCGAGTGCCATATAGGGGTCGTTTGCGAGATAGAGGAAGAACGTGAAGGGAATCGAGACGAGCGTCGCGATCGCTGGGATCCACATATACCAGCGACGATCCTTCCGCCCGAGCCGGTCGGCGAGATAGCCGCCAAGAAAAGTTCCGGATACGCCGGCCGTGCATGCGATGGCCGCGAACCAGCTTCCGACTTCGCCCGCGCTCATCTCATGCGACCGAATGAAGAACGTGGCGAGGAAGGCGCCGGCCCCGTAGCCGTAGAAGGCGTGAAGCGAGGCACCGAGCGCCATGTGCCTGAAGGATTTCAAGGCATTCATGTATTGCAGGACTTGCGAGACAGAACGGTCGGGTGCGTCATGAGCTGCCGGGGCGTCGTGCTGGCCTCGCTTGGGTTCTTTGAGTGTCAGACGCACGATTGCTGCCAGAAGGACTCCGGGTAGGCCAACCACGATGAAGGCCATTCGCCAGTCGAAGAATTCCTTGAGCCAACCTCCGGCGAGGTAGCCGATCCCGGCTCCGATCGGGATGCCGAGCGAATAGATCGCCAGGGCTGTGGCGCGCCGAGACGGCGGGAAAAAGTCGGAGATCAGTGAATGGGCGGGCGGGCTGCAACCGGCTTCGCCGACCCCGACACCAATTCGCGCGAGCACGAGCTGCGTGAAGGTCTGGGCGAGGCCGGTGGCCGCGGTCATGCCGCTCCATACGAGCACGGCGAGAGCGATGATCGAACTGCGTCGGCCGCGATCGGACCAACGCGCGATGGGAATACCGATGATCGTGTAGAAGGCGGCGAAGGCTATGCCCGACAAAAATCCGAGGTAGGTATCGGAGACCTGGAACTCAACTTTGATCGACTCGAGGAGGATCGAGAGAATGGATCGGTCGATGAAGTTGAAGACGTAGACAACGACCAGGAGTCCGAGTGCATAGCGGCGATAGGCTGTCGAGAAAGGGCCTTCGGATTCCGAGGGTGTCGTCATGTTGAAAGGGTACCGGTTTTCGAGTCCTTTTCGGGTGACTAATTCGGGTGGCTAGGCAGCGTTGTTCTTCAGGTATTCGATCATTTGCGGAGCGATCACATCGCGCAACGCGGAGAGCGCGTTCATCGGTCGGATCATGACATCGAGATTCTGGATCTCTCCGCGTTCGTTCAAACTGATGAGGTCAATCCCTTGCAGATTGTGCTCACCCAAATGCCCATGAAACTCCAACGCGATCTCTCCGCTTGCTCTGGCGTCGTCGTGCCACTCGCGGTGGTAGGTGAAGTCTTCGATCGTGTTGATGATCAATCCGAGGAGATGATGAACGATCGGGCGGCCGGTCAATTTGTCCCAATAGGGCGGGGCGCCCATTGTGACATCCGGCGCGAGAATCATCTCGAGCGCGCCGAGGTCGCGTTCCGCCACGAGTGGATGCCATTTCTTCAAGAACTCGCCAGTCAAATCGGCTCCTGCTTCGACCTGTGTCATCGCTCTCCGCCCTCCTGAGCCCGCCCGTCGTCTCTGGGTGGACGGTTGCGTCGACTCGCCTCGACTTGCTCGAGCCCGTCCAATCGGCGGATTTTCCCATCGATCGAGCCGCGTTTGTGGGATTTTCTCTTCACCCATTCTGCCGAATTTCCTCGTCTGGTCAATGACTGCCGCTGTCGTCTAAAGCTGCGAGAAATGCGCGCCGATTAATTCCAGACCGCTGACATCCGCTGTGAGAACGGCCGATGTCAGTACGGGGGGAGAGCTGGTCATGGGTCAGGGAGTACTTCGCGTCGTTGAAGTCCGGCGCGCCGCATGGATTCGCGTGCTCATGTTCCCGATCGCCCTGCTCATTATTTCACCCGTTGTGGCCTTCGCCTCCGCCGATCTCACCGAGATCAGCCTCGAAGAGTTGATGAGTGTCGAGGTCACTTCGGTTTCGAAGAAGGCCGAGAGCAAGACATCGGCGGCGGCGGCCATCTACGTCATCACCGCGGAAGACATTAGGCGCGGTGGGTTTTCAGTGATTCCGGAAGCGCTGCGTATGGTGCCTGGGGTTTCAGTGGGCCGGGTCGACGCGAATCGTTGGGCCGTTTCGATTCGTGGCAATGCCGGTCTCTTCTCGAACAAGCTCTTGGTCCTGATCGATGGTCGAACCGTCTACACGCCGGCCTTCGGCGGAACCTATTGGGATACCCAGGACTATCCGATCGAAGACGTCGAACGAATCGAAGTGATTCGCGGGCCGGGCGGCACGATCTGGGGCGCGAATGCAGTGAACGGTGTGATCAACATCATCACCAAACACTCAAAGGATACCCAGGGCACGCTCATCAGCGGCTACGGAGGCAACCGAGAATACGGTTTGACCGGTCGTTATGGCGGCAAGATTGGCGAAGATACGACCTATCGGGGATACGCTCGAGGGATCGGGTTTACAGACTACGACATCAATACCGACAGAGATGGTGGGGATGATTGGCGGCAGGTTCGGTTGGGTTTCCGAACGGACTCCGAGTTTGGCGAGACGGACACGCTTCGTGTTTCGGGAGACTTCTACCACCAAGAGAATCAACAGGGAACCCTGGATCCCGCTGGCTTTGTCGCATTGCCCTTCCATCGCGCCGTCAACTACAAGCAGACGGGCGGAAACATCCTGGTCCAATGGAATCGCAAGCTGAAAGAGGGTTCCAATTTTCGGGCCAAGGTCTACTACAGCCGGGACGATCGGCAGTTTCTGATCAAGGAGACCCGCGACAACGCGGATATCGAAATTCAGCACGACTTCGAACTCTCGGACATGACTTCGGTCACATGGGGCGCCAACTACCGCGTCTCGTCGAATCACTTCAGGGGTAAGCCGGTCGGCGTTCCCATCTCCTTCAGCCCGAACGACGAGACCGTGCATATCGCCTCCGGGTTTGGCCAGGTGCAGGTCGATCTTCTGGACGACAAGCTCTCGCTGATCCTGGGGACGAAACTCGGGTACTACAGTTGGTCCGGCTTCGAGTTTCAGCCGTCGGGTCGGCTGGTCTTGAAGCCGAAGGACGGTCACGCGATCTGGGGTGCCGTCTCACGTGCCGTTCGAACGCCGACCCAAGCCGAACGAGACATCTCTCTCACGATTCCGAATGCGGCAACCTTCACGTTTCTAGGCGATCGGAGTGTGCGCTCCGAGGAACTACTCGCCTTCGAACTCGGCTATCGATTCTTCGCCTTCGAACGCATCAACGCCGAGATTACGCTCTTCTGGAACGAGTACGAGAGTCGATCAGACTTTACGATCCGCTCGTCTCCGACGCCCGGAGTGCCCGGAACGGCGGGCTTCACGAACCGCGGTGAGAGCACGAATCGGGGTGTCGAACTCGAAGTCAACGTGATGCCGACCTCGTGGTGGCGGATCAAGACAGCCTATAGCTATCTGCACATCGACGAGGATCCGAATTCTTCACCCCTGGCCCTCGGTCTGGGGAAGATCAAAGACGATAATCCCAGTCATCAGTTCAACGTCGAGTCCTTCTTCGATCTGCCCATGGGCTTTGAATTGGACATTGCCGTCTACTACGTCGACGGGCTACCCGGCGTGACACCTGTCCTGCAAACAAAGAATGTCGAACAATACGTCCGCCTCGATCTGCGCCTCGGCTATCAGCCCTTTGATTGGTTGGAGCTCTCGCTCGTCGGGCAGAACCTGACCGATCGACGCCACTACGAAGGCACCGACTTCACGGGTGGGCGATCTACGCAGGTACCGCGTTCGGGCTTTGCGAAGGCAACCCTGAATTTCTAGGGCGAGTTACTCCGACATTCCGCGAACGGTCAGCTTCTCGAGCGGTTCGCCGCGCCGGATGCGCGCGTGAAGCGCCGGCCAATCCGACCATTCCGTTCCCAAGAGTCGATCCATGAAGCTACTGCCGAAGCTGTAGTGATTGATGTATCGGGCGTGGTGGAGCGCGTGATAAGTCGTTGGGTGGAACAGCCAGGAATTGGCTCTCTTGGCAGCGCTCGCCGGAAAGAAGTCCACGTTGGCGTGGCCGATCACGTTGCCAGAAATCTGGTAGCTCGCATGATAGGCGACGAGACCGATCAGGCTGATCGGCGTGATCGCGCTGAGCAGAAGTGGGATGCCGACCAGGCCGATGAGCCAGCCGATCGATTCGACCGTGCTCATCGAATAACCGGTCAAGGGAGATGTCACTCGCGATTCATGGTGGTAGCGATGAAAGCGGTAGAGGGGCGACCAATGCATCGCCCGATGCATGCCCCAATAGTAGATTTCGAATCCGATCCAACAGACGACGAAGGTGGTGAGGATCGAGGTGGCTCCTTCTTTCGCGAAGGGCGCGACCCAGAGTAGGCCGGCGAAGGAGAACGCGGCCATGACGATGAATCGCAGATTGCCGATCAATTCCCAGCGAAGCTGCCCGTCGGCGCGAGGTAGATCCCAGATCCGCCGTTTCGCTCCGAGCGCGACTTCGAGACCAAAGCCAATCGCAACGTTGATCGCGATCAAGCCAGCGACGAAACTTCCGCAGACCAGGACGAGGTCGATGAAGTCGAGTTTTTCGACAAATTCGACTGAATCGACAATGACCTGAATGGTGACCATGACAAAGGTACCTCGCAGCATTTTTCGACGGCGGTAGCCAGACTAACACGAGGAGGTTGCCCGACAGCGCAACTGATCGTTGCGTAACTCGGCCCGCGCTCACTCCACGCCGAGGCGTTTGATCTTTTTGTAGAGGCCTTCTCGGGTGAGTCCGAGCTTTCTTGCCGTGCGTGCTTTGCGGCCGCCGTTGTTGGTGAGGGCGCGGCGGATCATCCAGGCTTCGACTCGGTCGAGAGCCTCGCGCAGGGTTTCGTCCGGCCGTGCGCCCTGGGCGATGGGCTCGAGGATCTCGATGATCTTGGGGGAGAGCATCTTGGGCGTGATCAAGCCACCGTTGGGAGTCAGCATCAAGCTTCGCAGGATCTCGTTTTCGAGTTCGCGCACATTGCCCGGCCAGCCGTAGCCTTCGAGGAGTTGTCGGCTGGCGAGCGAAAGATGACAACCGACCTTGCCCTCGCTCGGACCATGTAGGGCGAGGAAATAGTGGGCCAGGGGGATGATGTCGATGCGTCGCTTTCGCAGTGGTGGAATGTGGATTGGGAATACGTTCAGGCGATAGAAGAGATCCTGTCGAAAATGGCCTGAGGAGACTTCTTCGGCCAGCACCCGATTGGTCGCGGCGACGATACGGCAGCCGATGACGACGGGTTCGATCGCACCGACCGGGCGGATCTCGCGCTCTTGGAGCACGCGCAAGAGTTTGGCTTGAAGCGGAAGCCCCATCTCGGCGATCTCGTCGAGGAAGAGCGTTCCCGACCCCGCTGCTAGGAAGAGGCCGTCCTTGGCGCGTTCGGCGCCGGTGAATGCGCCCTTGGTGTGGCCGAAGAGTTCGCTTTCGAGCAAGGATTCAGGAAAGGCTGCACAGTTGATGGCCACGAAGGGTTCGTCTTCTCGGCAACTTCGATCGTGTAGCTGTCGCGCGATGACTTCCTTGCCGACGCCGGTTTCGCCGGTGAGAAGAACCGTCGATGGGCTCGACGCCGCGAGATCCACCATCTCGGAAACCTCCTGCATGGCGCAGCTCTGGGCGATCACCTGGGGCGTCGTGATTCCCTCGAAGGCGTTGGCCTCTTGTTCGGCCAGGGGCCCGGCGCATTCGTTCGGAATCACCGCGGCGCGGTTCTGCGAAGACGCTCGCGAGTTGCCCTCCCGGCGAAGCGTGTCGAGGGCATCGTTGATTTGGCTGATGATGCCCGGTTCTGATCGTTCAGGGTCTGCGAAGACGAGTGCGGCAGCACCAGTGTCGAGCAGCACCTCTGTTCGGGGCTGTTCCGATTCGGGTAGGCAAAGCAGCACGGGCGTGTCCGGGGCATAACGAGCCAGATCCTCGAGGCCCCCGCGCGAGCGTTCCGCCGACGGCACTTCGAAGAGAATGCCATCGAAGTGAACGCGTGGTAGCAAGCAGGCGTCATCTACGTGGGGAACCCAGGTCACATCGAGTTCCGGCGCTTCCGTGACGCCGCTCTCGCTGAGTCCGCGTCCGCTTCCGATCCAGAGCAGTGAACGAATGGTTCGCATGAAGTCTCTCCTGGTCCGTTTTGGGCTCGAGGCCGTGTGAGTCCGGAGAGTGCCGATTTGGGCCGTTGCATTCGTTCGAATCCCGCTTCAATTTCCCTTCAATAATTCTCAAGAGCATGCTCTCGGATTTTCACTAGACTTGTTCGATCGAATAAAGCGGATCGATCGCAGGAGCCGAATCGAGGCAAAGAGGCATCAACCAAGGAGAAATCATTTGGATCGCTGGACGCTCGCGTATTGGATCACAACCGTTCTTTTCTGCCTGGTCGTCGGATTTTCGGGCGCTTCCCATTTCATGCATGCTTCGAATATGGTCGAAGCCATGACCGGCCTCGGCTATCCGCTCTATTTCATGACGATCATCGGTCTAGCGAAGATGGCCGGTGTGATCGCCGTGCTGATTCCCGGCCATCCTCTTCTCAAGGAGTGGGCTTACGCGGGAATCACCTTCAATCTGATAGGCGCGTCCGCGTCCCATGCGTTCTCGGGGGATGGCTTCAATCACGCCGTGCGCCCGGCCGTGGTACTGGCGATTGGCCTGCTTTCCTATCTCTTGCGGCCTGCCTCGCGGCGCCTGCCGTCGTCCGCGACGTTCCCGGGGAATGACGCCGGTCGGTCCGAGGCGGGCCACCCGGTTGGGACTTCGAGTTGATGAACCGAATTGTGGGTTGTGTTGTGGCTTCGACGCTATTGATGACGAGCCTGGCTTGTGGCGGGCCGATGTTGGTCTTTCCAGGAGGCTCGTTGACCGGGGAAGTGGTTGCGAAGCCGGTCGCAGATTGGTCCTTCGTGACGGCTCGCTTCGTGGATCTCGAACTGCGACCCGAGGATCCCTACTCGGTGCAACTCAACTACATCGTTCGAGAGGGCCAGCTCTTGATCGATCCCAAGGAAGGACGTCGTTGGTTCGAATATCTGAAGGCGGATGCGCGCGTGCGAGTTCGATTCGACGGCAAGATCTATCCGCTGACGGCCGTGTTGGTCGGTCGGCCCGGTGAACTCGAGGGATTCGATGCCGACCGATTCATCTACCGGCTCGATCCGCGGACGCCAGGACCGTAGTCGCTGTTCAGCGTAGGTCGGACTCGCCTAACGAATCGGTTTCCCAGGCGTCGGGGATCTGGTCCAGGCCGTGGATGGCCTCGGCGGCGAGGTGGTCGACATCCGATTGGCTCCGCAATTCCGCGAGCATGCTCTGAGCAGCGCGTTCCGAGCCACAGGGAACGACCGAGTGATGCCCCAGCACGTACCAGTCTCCGCGCAGCAGGGCGACGCGCCAATCTCCTTCGAGGGGAACGCAGGTTCCGTTCAGCATGACGAGAAAAGGGCGTTTGGCCAAAGCGGGAGATCTCCTTCGCCTCATTCTACCCAACTGAGGGGAAAAAGAGGCGCGGCGGAGCGGCTAAGCGCGCTCTAGGGCGCCTGGATGGCGTGGGCGATCATTTTTGTGCCTTCGAAGACGGCCTTGTCGAGGACATTCACCTCGTCGACGAAGACGAAATCGAACTCCTGGTTCTCGTTGACGTCGCGATGGAGCATGACGATGAACATGTCGCCGGTCGCGGGTTCCGATTCGACCGTGATTTCGACGTTCCGGTTGTCGCCGCTCTCGACGTAGGTCGCACCGACGTAGATTTCGCCGACTGGCTTGCCGTCTTTGAACGGATGCAGGACGAGCCAGCCATTGCCATCGATGTGGACCTCGCGAAAGGTAAACGTCGCGCGCTCGCGCTTCGCGCCGTCGACCACGATCCAATTGGCCTCACCATTTCCAAGGGTCACTTTTTGTACGGCGGGTTCCGTCGGCGCTTCGGGTGCATCGAGGGTGTTAGTCGGCTGCTCCATGCTCTGGGTTGTCGCTTCGCTTCCGCTTTTCGGGCCCGAGCTCGAACAGGCGACAAGCGCGATCAGGGCGATCGCTCCGAGTCCAGTTCGCGTGAGGTGTGCAAGGCGCATAAGGTGATCTCCGATTCTGTTTTGGCGGGGACGAACGTCGGGTCGAGGCCGGGTTCTGCTTTTCCGGTCAAGGAAAATTCGGTCAGAGAAGATCTCGTCGGCGAACGTCGACGTCGTTGCCGTCGCCGATGATGACGGCGTTGGCCATGTTCAGGAAGAAGCCCGTGCCGAGTACGCCTGGGATCGCTGTGATGGCGACTTCGAGTGCCCGTGCGTCGAGGGGTGTTTGCAGCTTGGCGTCGAGGATCCAGTTGCCGTTGTCGGTGACGATCGGATTCGAATGTTCGTCGACGCGCCGGTCGGCGCCGAGCCCGAGTGCTTCGAGTTGTTCGCGGACGAGGGCTTCGCCGAAGGGCAGGATTTCGACGGGCAATCGGCCGCGCTGTCCGAGGTCGGTAACGAGTTTTTCTGGTCCGATCAAGATGATGAGTTGATCCGAGCTGGCCGCCACGATCTTCTCACGCACCATCGCTGCCCCGTATCCTTTGATCACATCGAGCCGGGCATCGACCTCGTCCGCCCCATCGAAGGTGATGTCGAGCCGACCGACGTCTTCGAGTCGCGCCAGGGGGATGCCGAGGCGGGTGGCCAGTTCGCCCGTCGCTTCGCTCGTCGGGACACCCGTGACCGGCAATCCGTCGGCGACCCGCGCGCCGAGAGCACGTACGAAAGCAGAGGCGGCTCGGCCGGTTCCCAGGCCGAGCTTCATGCCCTCGCGGACCCATTCAAGCGCGGCGTTGGCCGCCGCTTCGCCGTCCCCAGACTTGGGTTCGTTCGTCGCGCCGTTCGTGCCGGTCCCGCCATTCGTGTCCGAGGCGCCGTCTCGCATCGTTGCATCGTCCGAAGAGTCGGCCATCTCAGGCGAGCGCTCCCTCGATCCAGGTCGTTAGTTTTGTGATCAAGGCCGCCGGGTCTGCGCCGACGTCGATGCCGATCATGCGCCGTTTGCGTTCGCACAGGACGCTGAAGTCACCCTCCGCCTGGGCTTCGGCGAGTGTGTCGAAGTCGCCGCCGTCTGGGATTGCGAGGGGAGCGGTCGCTCGGGCCGAGGCACTTTGCCAGAGCTGTAGGCCTGCAATGCGATTCGGGCCGCCCTTTTGAAGTTGTCCGGTCGAATGGAGGTAGCGAGGTCCGAAGTCAAGGGTCGTCGCGACGCTTCGGGCCGCACCGACGGCTTCACGGAGTGATTGCAGGGCGTCGCGCGTCTCGGGCTTGTCTTCGAGGAAGACGTTGATCGCAAAGATATCGGAGGCTTCGAGGCTGTCGATGAGTGCCTTCATGGCCGCTTCGGGATCCTGGCCCGTGTCGCCTAATGCCGGTCCGACGAAGAGCCGTGCGTCGTCGATTTCGAGATCGGCCTTGCGTAGAGCCAGGCCATTCCCCTGGCTGGCTTTCTCCATCAACTCGTGGCTGGCAATCTTGGCGGCTTCGACGTCGGGTTGGTCGAAGGGATTCAGGCCGAGTACTGCGCCAGCGACCGCGGTGGCGATCTCCCAGCGAAAGACTTCCTGGACGAGGTCCGAGCTTTCGGCGAGCTTGATCCGGATGACCGGGTGGCCGGCCTCTTCGAGGGCGAGCAATTTCTTGTCTCGTCCGGCCTGCGTCTCGTCGCCGGCGACGGTGAGGTCGACGAAGATGCGATCGTTCGTGTAGCGATTCGCGTCGCCTAGCGTCTCGCCGGCAATCGGGGCGATCCCCTGGCCGCCTTTGCCCGTGGACTCGGCGACGAGTTGCTCGATCCAGTCGGTGAAGGCGGCGATCTCGGGAGAGGCGCTCAGGGTGAGCTTGTCGCGTCCCTGTTTGGCGAGAGCGGCCAGCGTCGTCCCGAGTCGCACGCCGGGATTCAATTCCATCCCGACGAAGGGCGCGCAGGCCGCCGACATGGTTCGCGCTCGAGCCAGAAGCGACTCCGGATCGAGTCCCATCGCTTCGGCGGGAAGCATCCCAAAGGGCGAGAGCGCCGAGAATCGGCCGCCGATATCGGTGTGGCCGAAGGCTATGCCGAGAAAGTCCTTCTCCTTGGCGAGGGCTTCGAGGGCGCTGCCCGGATCGGTGATCGCGACGAAATGTCGGCCGGCGGATTCGGCGCCGAGCTTGTCGGCGAGGCGTGTGTAGACGAGATCGAAGATCGCATTGGGCTCGATCGTGGACCCTGACTTCGAAGAGACGAAGAAGAGGCATCGGGCGAGGTCGAGCTTCGCGAGCGCCGATTCGACCGCGTCCGGAATCGTTGAATCGAGGACGACGAGTGCGCGCGACCTTCGATCGTCCTCGGCTGCGTCCGAGAGGGTGTGACCTAACACGTCGGGCCAAAGGCTCGATCCGCCCATGCCGATCACGACCACGGTCTCTGCCTCGTGCCGACGAATGGCTTCGCGCAGGGCGGCCGGGCCGATCGAAACTTCGGGCGTTGCCTCGGGAAGCTCGAGCCATCCCATCCAGCTCGCTTCGTCGGTGTTTGAAAAGATCGAGGCGTCGCGTCGCCAGAGCTTCCGGCTGAGACCTTCTTGTTGCCAGGACGCCTGCGCGGCCTCGACGTCGCCGGTGGATTCGCCGAGTGAATA
>VAPL011060882.1_pt1 | contig 10638 bp, 13 predicted proteins | sample 3395061 | NCBI WGS metagenome assembly VAPL01 (sample SAMN08290444, study PRJNA428436) | hydrothermal vent metagenome | isolation source: Deep-sea hydrothermal vent chimney 2 | place: Pacific Ocean: Juan De Fuca Ridge | depth 2182 m m
AATAAATCTATTTTTTGATCCCTTCTCCTTACCGGCAAGGTGAAGATTATTTCCCGCTGCAAGCAGTGGGAAATTAAACCCAACGAGATTAATAATATTAACTTTTCACTAAAGACCGGATTTAAAACGCCGATACAGGCGCCATACGTTTAATCCATTCTTTTAGTGAGGCTATAAAATGAAAAATCTGGTTCTGTTTTCTCTTTTTCTCATCTTTGCAGTCACCGGCACCGCTAACGCCGGGAGCAAACTCTCCCCCACCAGCGTAGATGGTGCAACCACCATTGATACTGCAAAAGCCAAAGCTCTGTTCGATCGGGGCGTTATTTTCGTTGATGTGCGCAAGGACAAAGACTGGAGTGCCGGTCGTATACCCGATGCCGTGCATATTGAGCTGAAAAAAGTGTTAAGTGAAAAAAGCCTGTCCAAAGAAGTAAAAAAAGATCAGGAAGTCGTGATGTACTGCAATGGTGAGAAATGCATGCGCAGCTCCAAAGCGAGCGCTAAAGCCGTGGCCTGGGGCTTTGGCAAAGTATATTACTATCGTGATGGCTTCCCGGCCTGGAAAGCGGCGGGTAATCCGGTCGAATAATTTTATTATAAAAAACTGAACTGGGTTTATGAGGGTAAATTTATGAGCTTGAGAGTGCGGATTATTTTGTTTGCCGCCACTATTATTTTATTGGTCGCGGCAGGCTTGATTACGACAAACCGTCTGCTTCAACAGCAGCTTGAACAACGCTATGAAGAATCCACGCTCGACAGCAAGATCTTTCTCTGGCAGATGATCGTTAACGCCCAACTGAAAGATATGGTCAGCAATACCCGCGCGCTGATGCGTGATCATGCAACTCGTAATGCGCTCAAAAACCGGGACACTGCAGCACTGGCTGAGAATGCGGTAACCAGTTATAACATGTTGAGCAGTTCCGGCGTCATTACCCACCTGCAACTGGCTGATACGCAAGGCAACATCCTTTATTCCTCAGCGGCGGCATTGGCCGGCAACAGCAATAATGTGCTGATAAAGCGGGTGGTGCATGAAGGTAAAACCATTTCCGGACTGGAACAGGATAAGGACGGCCAACTTTATGCTGCAGTAGGCTTTCCTATGTTAAGCAGGGGCAAACTGGTGGGCGTGGGGGTGTTTCTCCGTGACCTGAAGAGTGCAGTTGAAGAAGTGGGCGAAAGTGACAAATCTGAAGTATTTATAACCGACCCCAAAGGCAGACTGGAATATGCGCGAACCAATGATTTAAACGATCTGTACGCACATCTGGATCTGGAGTTTTCCGAAGTCGGCAAAAGAAATCTGCATATTGCCGAGTTTAATGGCGCTTTTTATACCGTCACAGAACAGCCCGTTTATGATGCCAACAAGCAGCAGGTTGGCTACCTGATTACGGCGAAAGATTCTACCGAAAAATATTTACAGCAGAGCCATTATGAACGAAATTCATTGCTGGTTATGGCGCTACTGATTGGCGCTGCAATATTTTTACTGTACTGGTATATGAATCGTTCCCTGCGCCCCCTGCAAGGTCTGGTTAAAGGATTGCAAAGCATTGCCACGGGTGACCTGACCGTTCAGATAGACGCCACCACCAATGACGAAATCGGGCAATTACAGCAAGCCATGAAAACGATGCTCATCAAACTTCGTGAAATGATTGGACAGATTAACGCTGCAAGCCTGGACATCACCGGCTCGGTAACACGCATGAGCGGGATTACCGAAGAAACCAAGCGCGGAATTGATCGGCAACAGAATGAGATCGCTCAGGTTAGTTCTGCAGTAACCGAAATGATGGCAACGGTTCAGGAAGTTTCGCATAACACCCGGGAAGCTGCCGGGCAAACCATACAGGCGCATAATCAGGCGACCTCCGGGCAGGCGGTTGTACAACAAACAGCGGACACGATTTCAGACCTGGCGGCGGAAATAGAAAAAGCATCCACAGTAGTCAATGAGCTGGACAGCGACAGCAGCAATATCGGTTTAGTACTGGATGTGATTAAAAATATTGCCGAACAAACTAATCTTCTTGCTTTGAATGCCGCCATTGAAGCCGCGCGTGCCGGTGAACAGGGCAGGGGGTTTGCGGTTGTTGCTGATGAAGTACGAAACCTGGCCGGACGCACCCAGCAATCGACCGTTGAAATACAGGAAATGATCGAAAAGCTGCAGGCTCAAGCCAAGCAGGCGGTGCTGGTCATGGAAAAAAGTCAACGTCAGGCACAAAGCAGCGTTGAACAGGCCGCACAGGCCGGCGATTCCCTGGCGACCATCATGCAGGCGGTAACCTCGGCCAACGATATGAATACCCTTATTGCAACGGCGGCAGAACAGCAACACACGGTGGTTGAGGAAATTAACGCCAACATTATCAACATTAATGTCGTGGCAGAAAAAAATGCGGACGGAGTGCAACAAAGCATGTCCGCCAGCAGCAGGCTAAATGAACTGGCAGGGCGTTTACGCGAAATGGTTGGGCACTTTAAAACCTGAAACTTTCATCTTGAACATCGTCGGTGTAAATAAGCGTTTCCGAATCAGCTCTCCTCTCCGCTCAACAGCCGGCTGATATTGCTGCGGTGACGCCAGTAGAGCAGGGCGGTCATGAGGATGGTAACGATCATAAATTCCTGTGAAGGAATAATTAGCCAAACGTAAAGCGGCGCCAGCAAACTGGCGACCAGCGCGGAAAGAGATGAAATCCGCAGAATTTTGGCGACGAACAGCCAGGTTCCGGCAGTGGCGGCACCCACTCCCCAGTGCAGGCCGAACAGCACGCCGAACAGGGTGGCCACGCCCTTGCCGCCCCTGAAGCCGAAGAACAGCGGATACAGGTGGCCGAGAAAGGCCGCCAGCCCGATCAACGCCAGGGCCATGTCCGGCGCCCCCAGCCAGCGACCGAGCAAAACCGGAATCAAGCCCTTGAGCGAATCCCCGGCAAGCGTGATAGCCGCCGCTTTTTTACCGCCGACCCGCAGTACGTTAGTCGCCCCGGGATTGCCGGAACCCTGTGAACGGGGATCGGGCAGCCCCATCAATTTGCAAACAATGATGGCGGTAGATATTGAACCGAACAAATAGGCGCAGGCAATCAGGCTGTAATCGAGTGTATCCATATGCATAAGGTACTAGGGACGAGGGACGAGGGACAAGTAAAATTTTTGCCCCCCTGGCCATATTTCATCTGCTGCCGTAAGCCTTTCTGCACCGAAGCACAGGCATGAGAATTAATCTTGACTCCAACCCCTGAGCGCTAAAATAAATTTTTTCTGAATCTTTGCACTTTTCCCCTTGAACCTCGTCCCTCGTCCCTAGTACCTTAGTACAGATGGATATTATTTACCTGAACGATTTACGTATTGAAACTATTATTGGTATTTATGACTGGGAACGCCGGATCAAACAGGTGGTAAGCCTGGATCTGGAAATGGCCACCGACATTGCCAAAGCGGCGGCCAGTGACGACATCGAAGATACTCTGAATTACAAGGCCGTCGCCAAACGCCTGATCAGCTTTGTCGGCGAGAGTGAATTTCAGCTGGTGGAAACCCTGGCGGAACGAATCACCGGTATTGTTTTGCATGAATTCAATGTCCCCTGGCTGCGCCTGCGCCTGAACAAGCAGGGTGCCGTACGCGGCGCCGGCGGTGTTGGCGTGATCATTGAGCGCGGCATCACGCCTGATCGGTAACGCTTATGTCCCGGGTCTATATCAGCATCGGCAGTAATATTGAGGCTGAAAAACACATGCGCCTCGCCGTCACCGAATTACGCCGACATTATGGCCGGGTACTGCTGTCATCGGTGTATGAAAGTGAGGCGGTAGGCTTCGTCGGCGACAACTTTCTCAATATGGTCGCGGGGATCGACACCGATGAAAGCGTGCAAACCGTATCGAGCGTACTGCATGATATCGAGGATCGGCACGGGCGCTTACGCGACGGTCCCCGCTTCTCCGCACGCACGCTGGACCTGGACCTGCTGCTTTACGATGATCTGATCATAAATCAGGGCAAGCTGCAAATTCCGCGCGACGAAATCACAAAAAACGCCTTCGTACTCTGGCCGCTGGCCGAACTCGACCCAGGTTGCCGTCATCCGCTCAACGGTCAGACTATGGCCGGACTCTGGGAAAACTATGACAAATCTTCCCAGGCACTGTGGCCGATCGAACTTTTATTTCCCAACTAGATCACTGACTTTACGAATAGATATTTTTGAACCCCTCAAACTGAATCGCTCACGGCCCACACCCGGCAGCGTGAATTCAATATAGTGACGTTCTTCCAGCAGGGTTTTGCTGCGCGCGGTATCAGTGAAAAAATAGAGATAACGATAATCACCTTCATGCGCGATCTTGTGACAGAGCAGCTCAACCTCGGTTTTACCGGCATCCGTCCGGGCCGGAATCACGGTCTTGGTGTTTTCCTTGCAACTGGTGTTTGTGCGCAAATAGAAAAAACAGTTGTTTTCTTCCGTGCTGCACCAGAAACCAATGGATTTGCCGCTCGCGTTTTCAGTATAGGCTTCATTGAAAGCCGCAGCAGAATCGACGATCCAGTCGCCGGTCTTGATCCTTTCGGCAAAGGATGCAGTGGAAACAAAAAATAAAACAAAAGCGGACAAAACAGCAGAAAGATAGTTCATGGCTCTTCTCCTTAGGTTAAAGAAATACGCCAGTTACATTAGGGGAAAATAAATCAGGAATTCAAACTACGGCCTCCGTCGATAGTCAGCACTTGCCCACTCATATACTGGGCATCACGAATCAGGTACAGAATCGCGCGGGCGATATCATCCGGCTCACCTTTGCGTTTGAGGAAGGTGCGGGAAACAATACGTTGGCGGGTAATATCGTCGATATTTTCAGGCCATAGAATGGCGCCGGGCGCCACCCCGTTGACCCGGACTTCCGGACCAAGCTCGCAGGCCAGGGCGCGCGTCATCATTACCAGACCGGCCTTGGCCATGCTGTAAATGGGATAGGCCTTGAGCGGACGTTCGGCATGAATATCCACCATATTGATAATACAACCGTGATTTTTTTTCAATTGCGGCGCAGCCGCCTGCGAAAGAAAAAAGGGTGCTTTGAGATTGGTACCCATCAGATCATCCCAGTCTTTTTCACTGGCCTTGTTGATGGGGGTTTGATAAAAGGTGGAAGCATTGTTGATCAGCACATCCAGACGCCCCCAGGCATCGATGGCTTCCTTGACCAGGGCAGGCAAATTATCGATTTTGTGCAGATCAGTCTGCACCAGAACGACCGAATCAGGGCGCTTTTCGAGCATTTTTTCCTGCAGTTTCTGCGCGGCCTCACGCGAACTGCGATAATGCAGCACCAGATTCATGCCCTCTGCATGCAGCAGTTGGGCGGTGCTTGCGCCGATGCGGTGGGCAGCGCCAGTGATCAATGCAACCTTATTGCCAAGCATGCCTATGGTATCCTCCTGCTAATGTTTTACTGTAACCCAGATCAAGCGGACAAAACACTGTAAATGATCAAACAAAGAAATGATTTTCCCACCCGCCTGCGTGAGACGCAAAAATCATTGTCATCATTGCCGCCGCCGTCTGCCGATGCACAGGCCCTGAGCACAAAATTATCTGCACGCATCAGCGCCGCGATGGCGGCAGCGGGTGGCTCGCTGCCCTTCTGGAAATATATGAACATGGCCCTGTATGAACCGGGACTGGGTTATTACAGCGCCGGCAGCCACAAACTGGGCGCGGCGGGCGACTTTATAACCGCACCGGAGATCTCCCCGCTTTTTTCCCGCACCCTGGCGCGAGTCAGCCAGTCCGTCCTTAATGCTGTCGAGAAGGGCGAAATTCTAGAAGTGGGCGCGGGCAGCGGTGTGATGGCGGCCACCATCCTCTCACAATTGGCAGCCAATCACGCCCTGCCAGAGCAATACCATATTCTGGAACTTAGCGCCGAACTACGCCAGCGCCAGCAGCAAACCATTCACGAACGCATACCCGAACTGGCCGCGCGGGTTCACTGGTGCGATCGCCTGCCGCAGAACTTTCATGGCCTGATTCTGGGCAACGAGCTGCTGGACGCCCTGCCCGCACAGCGTTTTATGATTGAGGCCGGTGAACCCCGGGAGCTGTATGTCACGCAGCGGGATAATCATTTCGTCTGGCAAACTCAGGCCGCCGGCGAGCGACTGCGGCAGCGTGTGCGCGAAATTGAAAACGATAACGGACCCTTTGCTGAAGCGTATATTTCTGAAATCCTGTTTGCTGCCGAAGACTGGATCAGCGCCGCTGCAAAAAGTTTAACCTCGGGCATGATATTATTACTGGACTATGGTCAGGCAAGATCCGTGTACTATCATCCTCAGCGTGATCGCGGCACCCTGAGCTGCCACTATCGTCACCGCATGCATGATGATCCATTTTTTTATCCCGGTTTGCAGGACATCACCGCGCATGTAGAGTTCACCGCCATTGCCGATGCGGCACTGGCAGCGGGGCTGGAAGTGGCAGGCTACACCACCCAGGCGCACTTTCTACTGGGCAGCGGCATTACCGACTGGCTGGCCGATGAAACAGATCACCTGGTCCAGCTTGATTACAGCAACCAGATTAAAAAACTCACCCTGCCCCAGGAAATGGGCGAAACCTTCAAGGTCATGGGGCTGACAAAAAACTGCACGGCCTCCTTGCCGGGCTTTATTTTGCAGGACATGCGCGACCGTTTATGACTCGGCTGCATGTTTAGTCCTGCTGCACTACGATTTATTTAGATTAAGAGAGAAAATGGGACACGATCACCACCATCACGACATAGAAATCATGGACGATCGCCGCCTGATCTGGGCCATTGTCATCAATATGCTGTTGACCCTGGCGCAGATAATCGGCGGCATCGCCTCCGGCAGTCTGGCGCTGATCGCCGATGCCCTGCACAATTTCAGTGACGCTGCCTCGCTGCTGATTGCCTGGGTGGCGCGCAGGATTGGTAGACAACCGCCCGATTACTTCAAGACCTTTGGTTTCAAACGGGCCGAAGTCATAGCCGCCCTGATCAACCTCGTTATTCTGGTGATTGTGGGCCTCTACCTCATCTATGAGGCGCTGTGGCGTATTTATGAGCCGCAGGCCATCGAGGGCTGGATGGTGATTATTGTCGCCAGTGTTGCGCTGGTAATCGATGTGGCCACGGCGGTACTGACCTATAGCATGTCAAAGAACAGCCTGAATATCCGCGCCGCTTTTCTGCACAACGTTTCCGACGCCCTGGCCTCGGTCGGCGTAATTATTGCCGGCAGCCTTATTTTACTCTACGGCTGGTACTGGACGGATACGGTACTAACCCTGCTCATCGCAGGTTATGTACTCTATCAGGCCTCGACCTTATTACCCAGCACCATCCACATCCTCATGGAAGGCACGCCGGAAGACGTCGCCATTGAAGACGTGATTAAGACTATGGAAGATGTCGAGGACGTTTTAAACATTCATCATGTTCATCTCTGGCAACTCGATGAACACAAAAACGCGCTTGAAGCACATGTGGTCATTGACAATTTTGCGCAGTTAGAAAATACCAAAAAAGCACTGAAAAGCGCACTCCAGCAGGAATTTTCCATTGTTCATTCGACGCTGGAATTCGAAATGGATCACTGCGGCAAAGCTGATTGTTGATTGCTGACATCTTGAGGTCAAAAATACAACGCAAAATCAGCATAATAAGGAATGACTCTAATTCAAATGATGGTCTCGGCGTTTTTTTAAAATGAATCCGCAACTGAAATACAGCAAACTCTGGCTCGCTTTGGGCGCCCTGTTGATTGCCCTGATCTGGTATCTGTCACTAACGCCTGAACCGCCCAATACCGGCATTGAGAACGGTGACAAGATTGGACATTTTCTCGCTTATGCTCTGCTCATGGGCTGGTTTGCCCAGATCTACATTCAACCAAAGCCTCGCCTGTGGCTACTACTGGGATTTATCCTGATGGGCGTTTTACTGGAGATCTTGCAGGGCATGACGGAATTTCGCACCTATTCCTATGCCGATATGGCGGCAAACAGCAGCGGTGTTTTTATCGGCCTGCTGCTGTCGCAGGGGCCGCTGGCGCGCCTGTTGCAACAGTTCGAACAGCGTTTCGTAAAAGCTTGATGGCTTCACACAAGAAACTAAGGAACATGTTTATTCCAGGATTTAAAATCTTGAACCACAGAGGACACAGGGATTTACAGAGGAAAGCCTGTTAAATTCACGCTAGCATTAATGCGCATGAAATTATTCTCAACAAATAACCTCTGTGCTCCTCCGTGTCCTCTGTGGTTTAAGATTTTTGAATTTAGATTTGATCTGCGGTTTTACCCTGCTATTCAGTCATGCTCAGCGCGGATCGCTCGCTCCATCAGCGCCTGTACCGCATCTTTCGGCGCCAGGCCGTGGTGCAATACCTTGTAAATCTGTTCGGTAATCGGCATTTCCACACCCAGCCTCTGCGCCAGAGTATGCACTTCGCGGGAAGTATTCACACCTTCGACCACCTGGCCGATGTCGATCATCGCCTGCTGAATGTCGTGACCCTGTCCCACTGCCAGGCCCAGGCGCCGGTTGCGCGACTGATTATCGGTGCAGGTCAGGACCAGATCCCCCAGACCGGTGAGGCCGGTAAAAGTTTCTGTTTGTGCGCCGAGAGCCACCCCCAGACGGGTAACCTCCGCCAGTCCGCGGGCAATCAGCGCAGCCCGAGCATTGGCACCAAAACCCATACCATCCGCGGCACCGGCCGCGATGGCCAGCACGTTTTTTACCGCTCCGCCCACTTCCACGCCCACCATATCGCTACCCGTGTAAGCACGAAAATAATCAGTGTGCAGGGCTTCGGCCAGTTGCCGAGCGAAAGCGGGGTCGTTTGAAGCAACCGTCACTGCGCCGGGCAGTTTCTGCGCCACTTCACGCGCAAAAGTCGGCCCGGATACCACCGCCGAGGGAATGCTTTCACCCAGCTCCTCTTGCACCTGCTGACTCAGCAATTTATGGCTGCCATGCTCAAGTCCCTTGGTAGCCCAGGCAAGTTTATGCCGACTTTGTAAAAAAGGTTTAATGGCGCTGAGAGTCTGGCGAAAGACATGGCTAGGGACAACCACAAGCAGGATCTCGGCCTGCTCCAGCACCTCGACCAGATCCGCGCTGATCTGCAGGGACGGCGGGAAAGGCAGGCCTGGCAGGTAATTGCTGTTTTCACCTGCCAGGGCCATTTCTTTTGCGCGCGAGGCGCGGTGTGTCCAGAGCGTAACGGCATGGCCGTTAGCCGCCAGCAACATTGCCAGCGCGCTACCCCAGGAGCCGGCACCCAGCACGCCTATGCGATAAAGGGGCCGGGTCATACCGATTAGTGGGTCGCCTGTTGGGCCTGTTGCTGTTCCAGATGCTGAGTATACATGGCGTTAAAATCAACCGGTGCCAGCAGCAACTGCGGGAAGCCACCGCGGGTTACAACATCAGAGATAGCTTCGCGGGCATAGGGGAAAATAATGGAAGGGCAGAACACCGCCAACATACCGGCCATTTGTTCTTCCGGCATTCCTTCAATGTTGAAAATACCGGACTGCTGAACTTCCACCAGATAGGCGGTGTTGTCACCCTGTTTGACGGTAACGGTGATAGAAAGCACCACTTCATAAACATTTTCACCAATACTTTGACCGTTGGTGTTCAGCTCCACATTGACCTGGGGCTGGAAGTCCGCGGTAAATACCGCCGGAGCATTGGGAGATTCGAAGGAAAGATCCTTGACGTAGATTTTCTGGATTGCAAATTGCTGGGTGGGTTCCTGTCCGTTGCCCTTATCTTCTTCAGTGTCAGCCATGTTTTTGTCTTCTTTTATGAAAGTTGAAAGTAAATCGCGTAAGTATCGTTTATTATCGTGGCAGCAATATTACCAGATTAGCCCCCCGGGGGCATGGCGTGACTCAAATATGCTGCTCTACCCAGTTGATCAGCCTGGGCAGATCCAGCGCACCGGCCATGCGAGCAATTTCCCGACCCTGACGAAAAATAGCCAGGGTCGGAATGCTGCGTATATTGTACTGTGCAGCCAGAGCCTGTTCCGTTTCCGTGTCCACTTTGGCCAGACGGATCCGAGGTTCCAGCTGTCGCGCTGCCTGCTCAAAGACCGGCGCCATCATTTTACAGGGGCCACACCAGGGCGCCCAGAAATCAACCAGAACCGGAATATCGTTTTTACTGATCGTGCGGGTGAAATTCCCGCTATTCAGGTTGACAGGAACACCGGCAAATAACGGCTGGTGGCATTTTCCACATTTACCGCCGGCCATCAGCTTTGCCTCGGGAACTCGATTAATACCCCCGCAGTGGGGACAAACGATATGCAGAGCCTCTGTTGTCATGGTACTTATCCTGCCAGCCGGGTGTCCAATTCACCGGCAGCTTCCAGAGCATGCAAATCATCGCAGCCGCCGATATGCTGCTCACCAATAAAGATCTGGGGGACACTGGTCTGGCCGCTGCGCTGCTCCATAACCGTGCGCTGTTCACGGTCCTTATCAACATCAATTTCCGCATAGCTGACGTTCTTGCTGTCGAGCAGTGCTTTGGCACGCACACAGTAAGGGCAAAAACGAGTCGT
>VAPL010625634.1_pt1 | contig 10635 bp, 18 predicted proteins | sample 3395061 | NCBI WGS metagenome assembly VAPL01 (sample SAMN08290444, study PRJNA428436) | hydrothermal vent metagenome | isolation source: Deep-sea hydrothermal vent chimney 2 | place: Pacific Ocean: Juan De Fuca Ridge | depth 2182 m m
GGGGGAGGGTGAGCCGCACTTTTATTTTACCCCCCGCTGCCTCCCCATCCAAAAGTTGGCACAGAGAATGCATGTAATTCCTGTCGTCTATATTCGCCGCCAGACCGCAGCACGCCTCGTATGCGGCCGTAGTGCACCACCAAGGCTCTATACCCTGGCCAGAAACGCCCGAAGGGGGGAGGGGGGTTATGTGCGGTTTAATTTGTAAGCCCAGGACTACACCCGTGTAAGCCCAGGACTACACCCGTGTAAGCCCAGGACTACCCCCTTGTAAGCCCAGGACTACGCATTGACATCCCTGGCTTACGCGGGTATGAATATTGCATCGCGGCCTTGCCGCACCGACTATCCCATTGAGGGTATTGACATGGCACGAGTTAACGCGCAGGAGTGGTTGGCGAAGTGGGGCCAGAACCTCAATGCCAGCGGGTCGTACATCAAGGCGGGCGTGGCCAAGGTCTCCGTCGCCCCGGGTGTCGCTGCCGCAGCCGCCCAGGACCGCATGCTCGCGGGCATCCAGGAAGCCGTGACGTCCGGTATGTGGGCCCGCCGTGTCGCCGCCGTCTCGCTGAGTGACTGGCAGAGTGCCATGATCAACAAGGGCATCGCTCATATCAGCCAAGGCGTCGCCCAGGCACAGAAAACCAAGGTCAGCGAGATTCAGGCTCTGCTCTCCGCCATTGACTCGGTCCAGGCGACCGTGAATTCCATGCCCCGAGGCGGCCTCGAAAACAACGTCGCCCGCGCCATTGCCTGGATGCGCGAAATGAGTGCGGCCGCGCCGAAGAAACGCGGCGGCTAACACCCGGCCAGTGACCCCACATAGATAGGACACCCACCCCCATGGCCATGCATCTTGTAGCTTTTGCGCAGTCTGTGACCGCCGCGCCCGCGGCGATCCAGGCGCTCGATCCCGTGCCGGACGCGACCGTCACCGTCGCCGGGAAGTTGATGTACGTCCCGGCGAAATACAACCAAGTCATCCGCGCCGCGATCCTGGGCAAGGCGGGCACTCTCACGCAGGCGCAGTTGCAGGCCCCGAGCCTGCGCGAACTCTTCTTCCCCGACTTGACCCCGTTGCGTGTCGGCACGGAATTCACCGGCGACAACGACATGTACGACTTGGGTTCTGCGCCGCTCCAACTCGTGACCTCAGAAGGTCTCGAGGTTCTCACCGACGGGAACAACACCACGACCGCCGTCGATGAGTACGGGCTCGTGTTCCTGTCCGACGGGCCGGTCCAGGCCGCCAAGGGCAAGATCTACACCATGCGTGCTACTGCGGGTGTCGCGCTCGCGGCCCGCACCTGGGTAAATGGTCCGCTGACCATGAACCAGACGCTCCCCGTCGGGAAGTATCAGATCCTCGGCATGCGTGCCATGGGTAGCGGTCTCGTAGCGGCCCGGCTAGTTTTCATCGGCCTGTCGGCCGTTACCCGGCCCGGCGTGCTGGGTTACGCTGGGGAGCAGACCAGCGGCATGGAATACTTCCGCTTCGGCCGTAGCGGCACGTTCGGCGAGTTTGACTCCGTGACCCCGCCCAGCGTCGATTGCTTGGGGGACACAGGCACGGCGCAGGTGTTCGAGCTAGACCTTGTCAAGACTTCCTAACAGGGCTTTAAAATGGGAGCCCTATCGGATCTGATCGAACAAGAGTTCGGCGGTGCATACGACACCGCCGAAACTCAAGTGCCTACGAATGGCACGGGCTACCGTGCGATCCCGCACAATCCCGAGTGCGTAGGCACGACGATCATCAATCTCGGGGCGAACGACGTCTATCTCTCCCCGAGTTCTGGGGTCTCGAGCGCGTCCGGTATTTTCCTGTCCGCGTCGGGCGGCTCAATGTCTCTGACCGTCCGGGACGACCTGGTATTGGCCGGGCACGAGTGGTATGCCATATCCCCAGCCGGAGCCTCAGCCCTGTTCGTGATCCGCATTTTGCGGTATCGAGCCGGAAAATAGGGGTAAAACAAAATGGAAATAAACAACCCACTATTTCTGCCGGACGGCTCGGTCACGACGGCCAAGCTTGCGGACTTGTCCGTGACGGCGGCCAAGGTAGCTAATGCCACCTTGACCTCGGCACAGATGGTAGTCAACGGCGTCGACGGCGGAGTGATCACTGGCCAGACGCTGGGCTCCAATAAGATCATACTCCTCGGCCGCATGATGCACTTTACTGCGTCGGGCACGTTCACTCCGACCTATACCGGGAATTATATTTTTACGGTGCTTGGCGGCGGGGGCGGCGGGGGCGGTTCGGCGGGGAACGCCGCATCGGGGAAGAGTGGAGGCGGACAAGGCGGAGGGGGAGGGTTCTTGGGCTCTGGGATTTTCGGGCTCACGGGAGGCGATGGGTATACCATCTCGGTAGGCGGCGGGGGTTTAGGCGGGACGGCGGGTGCCAGCACCCCCGGCGTAGGAGGCGCTGGTACTGCGGGAGGCGCTACGACTATTCTCGACCCGTCTTCGACGCTAATGCTATCAGCGTCGGGAGGTACGGGCGGTGTAGGAGGCGTAGACACTGCGGCTGGGGACTCTGGGACCATGTTTGGCGGCGGCGGTCACGGAAATGGCGGAGGCTCTGGACAGGGGATAGCTGCTGCGGGCGCCGTAGGTAGTGCTGGGGATGCGGCGGCGGGCCCTGGCGGCGGGGGAGGCGGGGCCAGTGGTAATAACGAGCCAGCCGCGGCGACGGCTGGAAGTGCCGGGGGCGCGGGCTATGCTGGGTCTGTCGTGATCACGTGGTGATCCCATGTCCTGGATTGACGGATCTACCCTATTCCTTTTGATTGCTCAGTTCGGCGGAGTGGTCAAATTACTATTCATGGCGGGCCGTCAGTCCGCCGAAATCCGCGAGTTGCAGAGACGACTCAGCAAGCTGGAGAAGAATTATGATCGGAGATATTTTGGCGATTGCACTGCGGCTGGCCGTCAAGCTCCCGAGGCTGATTGGCTTGGCCGAGGCCGCATACAGCAAGATCAATGCGGACCAGAGTCTCGGGGTCAAGTTGCTGGACGGGCTGCGGGCGCTTGAGAGTGCGCTTGACGACTTGCTCCCGAGTGCGTAATCGATGAGCGCCGACTTATTAACTCCGCTGGGCCCGGAAGATCTGACGAAGATTGAGTCGGCGCTTGCCCAGATCGGCAAGGCCGAGTTGGCCGGCGAAATGGCACAGCGGGCCGGTATTGACGTGACCGATCAAGTGAAGCGACTTGACGAAGTGAAGAGCAAATTGCTCCGGATCAAACAAGTGTATTTCCCCGGGCAGTGAGTGCCCGGCGTTATGACTCTCGAGGCTGATCTTGGCGCGGCATACGACTATGGGAGCGGGCTGGTCGATCAATACGGATCGGCGATCAAGTCCGGTCTCGAATTCCTGGGCAAAGAGGGTATCGATTATTTAGCCTCGACAGGCTCCAGTATCGTCAATAATTACATGACGGTTTTAAACGCCGTCGAGGAATATACGAAATCCGTCATCGGTCCGGTCAAGTCGGTACTCGACTCAGTGACCGGACTGGCGCGCCAGATCAACGACAATCTGATAGAGCCGATTGTCAACCCGATCAAGCAGGCGCTCGCCGAATATCACACGTTAAAAGACGAATTTCATACCGACCTAAAGAGTGGATTGAGTGGCCTGGTCAAGATGCCGGGTCAAGTCGCTGATGCACTCACGTCGGTCGACGCAGTGCTGGCGCGGAGCAACGAGCAACTGGCCGAGGGTCAAGTCGCGATTGCGACCGGCGTTCTCGCGCCCGGCATGCAATGGTCGGGTGCTGTACCGGATGCGGTGCGTCTGTATCACGAGACGCTATCCCGCGCGCGTGCGAGTGTGCCGGATCGTGATTTCCCGCATGTCGACATTGAGGGCCCTCAGAGTGTTGCGGGGCTGCGTGACATGCTGCAATCCGCAGTCGATTTCGTGCTGCATCCCGGGAAAATGAAGCGGGAGGAAGTTGACCAAGCCAACTCCGTGATCAAAATCTACCGGGACGAAGTAGATCCGAAAGGTCAAGCCTTTGTCGGCATCATGGGGGCCGAATTGGAAAAGGCGATCGCCGACTTGACCCCGGCGCTGTCCTGGATCACGCGGTCGGTGTTTGAGGTTTTTCTCGCCGCACGCGGTATCGACATCATGTACGAGCAGCAGGAAGCCCTATACCGCCAGGACCTGACTGCGGCGACGCCGACCGAACTACTCCCCATCGGCGATCTGATCCAGGCGGAGCGCCGGGGCATTATCACGCAGGGGGAGCGGATCGCGCAGGGGCTGAAAACCGGCCTGGACCCCTCGCGACAGAAGGTGGAGTGGGAGTTATCCACCTGGCTGATCCCTCCCGCGGTCGCGATCGACTGGCAAGCGCGGGGGTACATCGACGGTGCAACCCTGGCGTCAATCTTGTCCTGGTCCGGCATCAGCGAGGAAGACCAAGGCCGTGTGATCAGCGGCAGTTACCGGCTCCCGGGCCCGGCCGAGACTGTGGCCATGCTGGCTCGGGAGGAGGTAGCGCAGGGGGAATTCTTGCCCGATTCTCTCGGCACGGAGCCGCCGGCGAGCGTACAAGCGATTTACGCCAAAAACCGGATCGAGCAAGGGCAAGCGGCCCTGGACTGGATTGCGCATTGGAAAATCCCGCCTGTGGGCTGGTGGATTACGTCCTATTTTCGCGGCATGCACACCTACAGCGATGTGCAAGCGGCCGCGCGGGCGGAGAATATCCCGCCCGACATCATCGATGACCTTGTCGGTGTCGAGCAAGAGACGATTCAGCAGTGGATGTTGCCCGACATCATCGCGACGGGGCTGGTCAGCGAGTCGGATTTCCTCGCGTACGCGGACTTCATCGGTCTCGAGCCGCGGAGCGCGAAATTGTTGCTCGAGTGGGGGAAGAGCAAGATCAAAGCCCCGCTCGCGAAGGAGTATGCCGAGTACGCCAAGGTCAATCAGACCACGGCCACTACCTTATATGATGCGGGCACGATTGATCGCGCAACGTTGCTCGCGATCTTCCGCGCGCACGGGTACTCGGCAGACGCCGCCGAATTGGCCGCAGAGGCGTCCGACCTCAAGCGCCAGGCGAAGGAACGGATTGATGACATCGAGCGCCTCGCGGCCGAGGTCGACATCGGCAAGCGCACCGCGCTATCGGCCGTGGATGCGGCGCATGCCGCAGGGTACACGGCGAGGGAAATTGAGACGCTCGAGAAGCTAATCCAGCATAAAAAGCTGGCGAAAAGTAAACTCCCGAGTGAGTCGCAGCTTGGCAAGATGCAAAAGGGCGGCCTACTCACGACCGCGCAATACGTCGGCGGGTTGGAATTGATCGGCTATTCGCCCGAGTGGGCGCGACTGGTTGCGGCCGCCGAACTCGGGATCACGCTGGCGGAATTGGAGGCGCAGTTATGAGCAAATTGACCCCGGAAGAACTGGGGCAGAAACTGCGTGCCCAGGCAGAATTGGGCGCTGCAGTACGCGAACAAACACGCGTGGTCACGCCGATCGTTCCGCCCCCAGGCGGGCCCCCGGCCGAGAAACGTCGGCCGCCCGGGGAGTGATCACGCGGAGTCGAGCGTCATCGTGATCGGCTCGACTTTCCCGCCCGGAAGCACAATTCCCTTATTGTAGCGTCTATATAGCGTTTTCTTCATTTTGCGGGTCGTCGGCCCGTCCAACTTTTCATCGAATAGGGCGCGGCCCAGTCCACTCCACTGTTCTTGCTCTACCGTGTTCTCGCTGATCCATCGGGCTTTTGCGCGCACGCCTTTGTGGCGCGCTTTGAACCCGAGGTCGTAGTCCTTCGCGCCCCAGAGAGTGACGCAATCCGTCGATCCTTCGTTGGCGAGCGCGCCCAGGCGGGACTCGTGAATTGCAGAATCGAGCCTCCCCAGGCCGGTATCGTCAACCAGCAGGGAATCGGTATCGCAGTAGTACACGTGGTCGCGGCCCGCACGCTCAATTAGCGACCATAGATAGGTGCGCGCGTAGCTGGTCACGTGCGCAGCAATCGCGGGGAAGGAGTCGCGGCTCTCTTGTTCTTGCCCTTGTCGTTGGACCATACCGCCGAATTTGCGGTAGCGGGTAAGCACGCCGGTCTCATGATCCACTTCCGGCCACTGCTTCGCCTCGAGGTCGTCCGCGTCCTTGAGGCGGTCCCATACGATGCCGCGTTGGCCGAATTTTCCATATAGGCTGTTGAGCAGAATCTTGAATTGGTGGGCGGCTACCGCATCGCCCCTCGCGATTGCCTCGCGCCGTCGTTGGTACATTTCATCGACGAATTCGGCGAAGATCTTGTGACACTCGTATACCGCTACGGCATGCACGGCCATGCACTCGCCCCGCTCGATCGCATGGACCAGTTCGGCCGTGGTGAGACGCGCGCGGAATTCCCCGATTGGGAAGTATAGCCTGGCCCCATCCCGCACCGGGTACGCCGGAGACTGCGTGCGGATTGTGACCTCAGCGACGCAACAGTAGCGGGACAGCGCCGCGTGCAACTCGCCGACAGAGCACCGCTTGCCCGCGCGGACCAAGCGCGTCGGGTATACGTGCTCCCGCATTACGTGCGGGTACATGCCGTGCACGTCCAGTAGGTGTAGGCGGCGGCGCAGCGTCCCGATGTGGAAGCACTCGACCCGCCCGCCATGATAGGCGGATCGTGAAAGTTCGTTTGCCCGGTCGGTATCGTCGACGAACAAATCGTGACGCATGAATCGATGCCGGTAGCACCGCATCGCTTGGGACGCCAGCGTCGGGGCCGCGCCGCCGAAGTCCTCGGCCTGGACCCAGTCCCACCAATCGCAGACCGCGTGCGAGATAATCTCTACATCGCGGCGGCAGTATTCGTCCGCGAGAACGGGGTCCTCCCATCCGTCGGGCATGTCCAGCTTGGGCAGCCCGATACGATCGCCGATGGATGCGAGCGATGTGCGCCACCAATTGAGCGAGTCGAGGCACTCTATCGTCGCCTTGGCACGCCGCCAGCGGATGATTGTCGGCGGCGCATCGATGCAGGCCGTTGTTAATTTCCAACCCCTGGACCATAAGTGCCCAAAAGGATCAAGAACAGCAAGGTCAAAAGCAGTGTTGTGACAAATGAGAACCAACTTATCTTTGGCTTGAGAATGAGCCACAACAGCATCCCAAAAATCATCACGGTCATTGAAGCGCCCCCATTTTCCTTTCGTCCACCGACCGTCCGGACGACGGCGGCGATAACACCACCAACCGAAATTGAGCCGGTGCACTACCTTGTTGAGACCACACGGAATTTGATCGGTCTCCGTATCGAAAAACAACGCATGTCGAATAGTCGGCGACGTGTGATTGCGCTGTATGACGTGCGGGCGTCGACTCACAGCGGCCCAGGCTCTTCCGGCCGCTGAATGATTTCCTGATGGGTGTAGGTGTACTCGACCAGTCCGCCCGACTTGTCAGCGCCCTCAAAATATGCGGCGGCGTCGGCGGCATAGTCGCCCCAGGGCCGGAGTTCGTTGGCCGTGATCGTTACCCATCGTTCAACGACCGAGCCGTCCAACATCCGGCCGCGCGCGCGGAAGGTGTATGCGTATTTGCGCCCCATGCCCAGCTTGCCGTAGGGGATGCGGGTCGGATCCGGCATGCCCCGGGACGTCAGAGATAGCGTGTAGGGGCGCTTAAATTCCTGCTCTTTGAGGAAGCGGACAAGGCCAAGGCCTTTCTGGCGTCGGAGCTTCCCGAAATGCTTCTGGTAGACGGACAACAACTCGGGTTGCTGACGTCGCACGCGCTCCAATACGTTTACGCGTGCGGCGGAATATCGGCGTAGGACCTCATTCGCCCCCAGCCCCTGGCGGACCAGGGACTCGAGGAACGGCATCGCCATGCGTTCCCCGAGTCCCAGCTCCGATAAAATGGAAAAGGCCACTACGGCCGCACCACGGCGTAAAAGCAGTCACGGTGCGCGAGTGCTATACGGTCGTCGTACATGATCACCATCGGCTCTTGCCTCGCCATTACAGGCTGAGCGCACAAGGGACACCCAGGCCATTTAAGATCGGCACCTGACTCGCCTGTGTTGTATATGCGGCTGGAAAATCTCATGCCTGCTGCCCTCCCCAACTAACACACGCCTTGTGCGCGAGCGCCAGCCGCTCCCCCCGCTCGATGATAATAGGCTCTTCTTGCAGCCAAATCGTGGTGCCACAGATCGGGCACACCACGCACTCAATAGCAGGGCACGGTGTGCGCGTGTGCATAATTGGTATCAGCGGCGTCATCACATCACTCCTTTGGGATTTCGCGCAGTTCGGAGACCTTGATATTCCGCGGGCGCAAGGTGTACATATGGTGGAGCCGCGCGGCGTAGTGGCGGCGCATTTTCAACACCCAGTTTGCGCCGAAATCGTCGGTCAAAACCGGAAAGCCGTCCATGGCCTTCCAGATCCCTTCGTACTCCCGCCACCAATAGTATGAGGTTTTCGGGACGCACGCTTGCTTCGGCTGGCCGTACCTCACGCAGGCGCGTCCAGTTCGTACACTTCCACGCTGTAATAGTCCTTTCCTTCGACCTTCCCGCCGCGAACAATCTCGAAAACGTGCCCGACGTAATCCGTCGCGGACCGTTCGATCGCCGATTGCACGACCGTGTAGGCAAGCAGCAACCCTTCCTCCCCCGTCTCCGTGTCGATGCACGGGAGAATAGTGACCATGCCGTCCTCGTTGCGGGACAACTTGGGCATAGCCACTTCCCGGAAGCGCCCCGTCACCGCAATCTTCATCGCGGGCTTGTGCGCCAGCGAGAACAACGGGAGCGTGAGGCGGCGGCGCTTGGGGGCGGGCTTCGGGGCCGGGGCCGGGGAGGCGTCCAGGGGCGCGAACGCGATGTCGGCGGCTGTGTCGAGTGCGGTCTTGTCAGGCTTGTTCATTTTTGGTGCTCCTATATGGATTGAATTGGCGGCACTACTCGGTAACCAGCCCGCGGGCGGCTACCTCGACCGCTTCCATAACGTGGATGTAGGCCTTTACGATCGCGAGGAAGACGTCGCTGTCCAGCCCCTGGGGGCAGTGGAAGGTGACCGTGATACCCGCACTATCCTGGACACGTATGTCGTTGCCGGGGACGTAGGGGCAGCAGGGCTTGGTGTGGTCTGTCATTGTGAGGTTCTCCTATTGGGGTTTTGATGCACGAATTGCCGGCAAAATCAATTCCTGAGCGTACGGCTGGGTGCCATTCTCAAAGGTGATAATGGCCGGGACAATCTCCCCCAGGCTGGCGGTGATGTCGATGCGTAGGTCGGTTGTGATCCGCAACCAGTTGGCGACATACCCGGCATAGGTCTCTCGGCCAGCTACATTTGCTCCGTCCCATCGGGCAATCATGCCACCGATCGTGACGATGCCGTCCCGGTCGGCGTACTCCCGGAGCACCCGGGACATGGCACGGATGCCAAAATGGGCGGTGACGAAGGTGCAAAACCCTCTGTCATCCGATCTACACTCCCCATCCCAATGCACACTGGCACGTGCCCGGATATTCCCCGGGTTGCGGTTGCGAATACCGCGCGGCTCCGGCTTCATGCCTGCGCCCCCGCCTCGCCGCCCAGATCGACCAGCACACCCAGGGGCGTAGCGTCGGCCGAGTCGCAGAGAGAGACCACGACCTTCTGAACGTCCTCAGGGCACGTGTCCAGGGGGCGGAATTCAGTGAGCGAGTCGTCAAGCGAGAGATAGGAGACGGCATCCGACGAGCCAGACGGCATCATTACGAGTACACCTTTCAGTTGCATGGGTATTACTCCTTGCGTGGTGGGTTAAATGGCCGACTACCCCCCGCCCATCCAGGTGGGTAGCTGCGAGAGAGGCGGGCTCGCCTCGTTGATCGGCATGAGCAAGTAGACAGAGTCGGCATCGATAGTGATCAGTGTCGGGTGCATCTTGCCCGTGGTGGGTATGAGCCGGGTCTGCCCCGTGCCGTGGGTTATGAGGCTGTGCGACCGCATGGCGTCGGCGAGGAGGCCCGGAGCGTAGGTTACCGGCCCCTCAGCCTCCTGGGCGTCTATGCCCGGGAGTATGGACCGCCAGTTGGGGAAGGACTCGTCCATGGACATCCCCCGGAGGTACATCGCGCCGTTGGTCACACATATGGACTGCCCGGAGCCCTCCCGGGGCTCTGTGACTGCGATGACCACCTTGGCCCTGGCCTTCACGGGGTCCAGGACGCCGCGAGGGATGATCACGGTCTTGGGCCAGCCCTTGGGGACGCTGCGAGGCATCGCGTGCCGTGTAACCAGCATGCGGGCCCCGTCGGTCGATACGAGGTGCACGAAGCCGGGCGTGCCGTAGTCGACACACACCCCGGCGAGATAGGAGCGTGCACACGCCACCGGAGTGTGGACCAAGTGCGCCCGGATCACCTCCCCGGGTACGGGGAATTCTAGGGTACTCGGCGTCATATAGATTCTCCTTATGGGGGAAGTGGTGGTTGACGCTGGCCAGAATACGCCTCGCTGGGTGGGTGTCAAGGTTATTTTGTTAGGTGGGATAGGGGCTTATGGCATGCGTGATGCAGGTATGCATATGGCGTGCCAGGTTGGGGGGTTCTGCGGGCTGCGGGGTAAAATAAAAGTGCGGCTCACCCTCCCCC
>VAPL010782445.1_pt1 | contig 10628 bp, 7 predicted proteins | sample 3395061 | NCBI WGS metagenome assembly VAPL01 (sample SAMN08290444, study PRJNA428436) | hydrothermal vent metagenome | isolation source: Deep-sea hydrothermal vent chimney 2 | place: Pacific Ocean: Juan De Fuca Ridge | depth 2182 m m
ACCCCTGCTAAGGGTGTATGGGTTAACGCCCATCGAGGGTTCGAATCCCTCGCTCTCCGCCAGATAATAAAGGGCATCGTATGATGCCCTTTTTTATTTTGTAGCGTGGGATTTATCTCTGGCTTGCATCAGGAATAGAATTAATGCACGATGAGAGCATGAAAAAAAGCCTGGTTCATATTCTGGCGCTGAGTCTGTTTCTGGTAAATATTGCCTGGGCGGCGGACAGTTGTGCCGAGTCTGTATTTGGACAGGTTGTCGAGCAGACCTCTGTACAGTCGACAGGGGACAGTTCGCCATCGAAAAGCACGCTTGACTACGATTTCTGTGGCCACTGTGCACATGCCAGCGCCCACCTTGTCGGCCTGACACCGGGCAGCATGCTTACCGAGTTTAATTCAGTCGCTGACAATCTTTGCGCCCAGCTTAAATTCTTTTATTCCCGTATTCAGCAACCCCCGACCCAACCTCCAAAAGCCTGATCACACATTTCGGCGCGGAATTCTGTCTGCAATATGCCGTCAGGCTGCATCATTGTCGGTTATCCATACAGATAAAACATCATAGTCGCGTCGTTGTCCGGTTTACTCCGCAAACTATTTTTGTCAGCTATCGCTGACAGGAAAAAGCGGATTTTCCACTACCATTGTTAGATTTGGCCAGTGCTTTAAACAAACATACTGTCCGATCACTTTAGTTAACGAGAAGCTGATTATGCGATATTTCATTCTATTTATTTTGTCATTCAGCCTGCTTTTTGTGGCGCCGGGATATGCCGAGCAGGAGCACGAAGAAGGCGCACTGAAAATGGATGCGCCAACACGTCTGGCGCAGGGGATAAAAACGGCGCGGGTAAAACTGCAGGCCCTGTCCGAACTTGTCAGAGCACCCGGTGAGGTGTCCATCAACATTTATCGTTCTGCCCAGGTGACGCCACGGATCAGCGCCCAGGTTATTAAACGCCATGCCCTGCTCGGTGATGAAGTTGAAAAGGGGCAGCGGCTGGTTACCCTCTCCAGTGTCGATATGGCAGATGCACAGGGGGCCCTGCTGGTCGCTGATCGTGAATGGCTGCGGGTGAAAGGGCTGGGTCGCAAGGTTGTCTCTGAGCGGCGCTATGTCGCCGCGCAGGTAGCGCGGCAGCAGGCCTATGCGCGGGTGCTGGCCTATGGCATGAGCAAAATGCAAATTAGCGCGCTGCTGAAACAGAAGGATGCATCGAGGGCAACCGGTGCTTTTGATCTGTTCAGTCCACAGGCCGGGACCATCATTGATGATGATTTTATCGTCGGTGAACTGGCCGAATCCGGTCGCCTGTTGTTTGAGATCAGCGATGAATCCTTGTTATGGGTAGAGGCGCAACTGTCGCCGGAAGATGCGGTGCGTATCAAGCGCGGCGCTAGCGCCAGCGTTAGCATCAATGGCGTTAGCTGGATTAAAGGGCGAGTTATCCAGCGTCATCACCGACTCAATGAAACCACGCGCACCCAGTCTATTCGTATTCAAGTCGCCAATAGTGCTGACACGCTGCATCCGGGCCAGTTTGTACAGACGCTGGTGCAAACGGGCAACGCGGCGCCGGTGATGGCGATTGAGCAGGGAGCGGTAATCCTGATGCAGGGTTCACCCACGGTATTCATAGTCAGGGGTGATGAGCTGCTGCCCCAGCCGGTCGAGACGGGACGCACCCGCAGCGGTTTTACCGAGATCCGGGCCGGCCTGGCGGTGGGCGATGAGGTTGTGATTAAGGGCGCCTTCCTGCTGAAATCGTTGGTGCTTAAGTCACAGATTGGCGAAGGCCACTAAGGAATATAGATCATGCTGAACAATCTGGTTGAAGCGTCGCTACGCTATAAATTTCTGGTAATAATTATTTTTCTTGTGGTTGGATTTATGGGGGCGCGGGCGGTTAATACTATTCCTATCGACGCCTTCCCGGATGTAACCCCGGTACAGGTTAATATCTATACCGAGTCAGCCGGTCTGGCGGCTGAAGATGTGGAACAGTTACTGACCTTTCCGGTGGAATCAGGCATGGCGGGTTTGCCGGGGGTAACGGAAATCCGCTCCGTGAGCCTGTTCGGTCTGTCCTATGTGTCGGTTTATTTTGAAGACAGTATGGATATCTATTTTGCTCGCCGACTGGTCATGGAGCGGCTGCAGGAAGTCAGTAATCGGATGCCACAGGAGTATGGTCGACCAGAGATGGGGCCGAACACTTCGGGCCTGGGTCAGGTCTTCTGGTATACGGTGGAACGGGCTGATGAGAAGCTGAAGTCCGGCCTGAGCGACATGGATCTGCGCACCCTTCAGGACTGGACGGTAAGGCTGATTCTGCGCACAGCACCGGGGGTTGATGATGTGATGTCATGGGGCGGTCAGGAACGCCAGTACCAGGTGGTTATCGATCCTATGCGCCTGATTAAATATAAGCTCAGTTACCGAGACATCATGAGCGTGATTGAGAGCAACAATCGTCAGGTCGGTGGCCAGTATATCAACCTGGGTCCCGAGCAATATCTGGTGCGCGGGCTGGGGCTGGTATCGAATGAGCGCGATATCGGTAATATCATGGTTAAGGTCGTCGACGGTACGCCCGTGTATTTACACGATGTTGCTACCATTGAGCAGGCGCCCGCTTTACGTTTTGGCGCGGTGACCCGTGACGGTAAGGAAGTGGTGCTGGGGATGGCCTTATCGCGGATTGGCACCAATGCTGCCGATGTCGTGGATGCGGTTAAGAAAAAAGTCGCCATCGCACAGTCAGCCCTGCCTGAGGGTGCAGTGATCGAAGCTGTTTATGAGCGCACGGATCTGGTGGAGAAGGCGGTGGAAACCGCCGAGCGGGCCTTGATTGAAGGTTCTATCCTGGTGGCGATCGTGCTGTTCCTGTTCCTCGGTGAGTTGCGCTCAGCTATTGTCGTGATTACCGCCCTGCCGCTGTCAATGTTAATCGCGTTCATTTTTATGAAAGAGGTGGGCCTGTCGGCTAATCTAATGTCCCTGGCGGGACTCGCCATCGGTATTGGTATGATGGTGGATGGCGCTGTGGTAATGACTGAAAATGCTTTTCGCATCATGGCTGAATGGCGTAAGCGGGGTGAAAAAGTCAATCGCACTGCCGCAGTATTGACGGCGGCGCGTGAAGTGGCCAACCCGATTACTTTCGCTATCATCATCATTATCGTCGTCTTTATGCCGCTGTTCAGTCTGCAGGGGCTGGAAGGCAAGTTGTTCAAGCCCATGGCCTTTAATATCAGTTTTGCCATGGCCGGCTCACTATTGCTGACCTTAACAATTATCCCGGTGCTGGCTGCCCTGATTCTCAGACCGAAAGAAGAGCGGGACACCTTGCTGGTGCGCTGGATCAAACGCGGTTACCTGCCATTACTGGCCTGGTCGTTGTTAAACAAAAAGACTGTTGTGATTGCGGCCATTGTATTACTGGTCGGGAGTCTGGCGTTGTTTCCCTTGCTGGGTAAAGAATTTATGCCCACGCTGCAGGAAGGTTCGATCATGTGGCGAGTGACCTCCATTCCTTCAACCTCGCTTGATGAGTCGATTAAAATCTCAAAGAAGATTGAGAGGGCGCTGTCGAAATTTCCGGAGGTGGAGACTACCATCGCCATGATCGGGCGGGCGGAAAAAGGTGAGACAGCCGATGTCAATTATATGGAGATCTACACCGGTCTTAAACCCAAAGATGAATGGACCCGCTCGATTGAAGAGTTGGCCGATGCGATGCGGGAGGAGCTGGAAAAAACCGTGCCCACGGCTGTGATTGCCTTTACCCAACCTATTCAGATGCGGGTTGAGGAGCTAATCTCAGGCGTACGTGCGACCCTGGCCGCGAAACTTTATGGTCAGGACCTGGCGGAACTCGATCGCCTGAGTAATGAGATCAAAAATGCAGTTGCCGGCGTACCCGGGGTGGCGGATCTATCCCTGGAAGCGAACATCGGCAAACCTCAGATCCGGATCAAGGTTGATCGCGAGGCGCTCGCACGTTATGGACTGAATGCGGATAATGTACTCACGGTGGTAAGAACCGGGATCGGTAACCGGCCGGTTTCCACCCTGATTGAAGGCGTTAAACGCTTCGATATTACTGCGCGCCTGAATGACGCTTCCAGGGCTTCTGTGGAAGCCATCCGCAATATCCCGTTACGCACGGCAGGCGGGGCTATTGTGCCGCTGGCGCGGGTCGCCGACGTGAGCACGGCCGAAGGCTACTCCTTCGTGCGGCGTGAACAGTTGCAGCGCTACGCTGTGGTGCAGATGGATGTGCGTGGCCGTGATGTAGACGGCTTTGTCAAAGATGCCAATGCCGCCATCGCAAAGCAGGTGAAATTGCCGCCTGGCTACTGGATCGAATGGGGCGGCGCTTTTGAGAATCAGCAGCGAGCGCTGAAGCGGCTCTCCATTATTGTGCCGTTGACGATTTTCTTCATTTTTGTATTGCTCTATACCGCCTTTAATTCGGTCAGGTACGCAACCCTGATTATCGCCAATGTTCCCTTCGCTGCTATCGGTGGGCTGTTCTCGTTATGGATCTCCGGGCAGTACCTGTCGGTGCCCTCGGCCATCGGCTTCATTGCTGTATTCGGAGTGGCCATGCTCAATGGTATTGTACTGGTGAGCTTTATCAACGGACTGCGTGAAAAGGGGCTGACGGTTAGTCAGGCGGTGCGCAAAGGTGCGGAACTCAGGTTACGTCCGGTCATGATGACCGCCAGTGTCGCCATACTAGGCCTGATTCCTATGCTGCTGTCCAGTGGTGTGGGCGCTGAAACTCAACGACCACTCGCGTCAGTGGTGGTTGGTGGCCTGATTACTTCAACCTTGTTAACCCTGGTTCTTTTACCTGTTATCTATGAGTGGATGGAAACACGCAAGGAGAAAAAATCATGAAAGAGATAAAAGCCTTTGTTCATCGCAACCGCATAGCGGATGTTCTACATGCACTTAAACATGCGGGCTTATGCAGGGATAATTGCAATATTTCAGTGGTGGATGTGAAAGGTATGCTGGCGGCGCTGGATAACAGTGAGCAAGATTACTCTCTGGAACTGGGCGGGACAATTATTACTGAAGTCAAACTGGAACTTGTGGTAGAGGATGACAAAACTGATGCGATTGTAAAGATCATCTGCGAGCAGGCGCGCACCGGCCAGGCGTCCGCAGGCTGGGTGTTCGTAAATGAAATTGCTGAAGCTTATAAGATAGAGTGAACGTGTCATCGAGTTGCAGTTGCAGTGAAGACTTTAGTGGAGACTGGTGGCGGTTTCCGCCATTGCGCAATGCCCTGCTGGCCGGCTTGTTGGCTGGTTCGGGTTTTGCACTTGCTCGGGCAGGGGTGATCGAGACAGCCGGCGAAAACCTGTTCTACTGGTTTGCCATTCCGCTGGGTGGTTACCTCTGGGCGCGGGAAGGGCTGGAGGAGTTGTGGTGGGAGCATGAGGTCGGCATTTCTTTTTTGATGATGGGCGCCACATTGGGTTCGGGCATGCTTGGTATGTGGGAGGAAGCCGCAGCGCTGGTGGTGCTGTATGGGATTGCCGAGGGTATCGAGGAATTTACTTTTGCTCGCACCCGTACCGCGATTCGTGCGTTGCTGGATCTGACACCAAAAGAGGCCAGAGTTCTGCGTCACGGGCGGGAGCAGATGATCCCGGCGCAACAGTTGCAGACAGGCGATCATTTTGTCGTGCGCCCCGGCGAGACACTGGTAACCGATGGCGTAATCATTGACGGTGCTTCGAGTCTGGATGAATCGGCGATTACTGGTGAGTCCATGCCGGTGGACAGGTCTGTCGGAATGAAAGTGTTTGCCGCCAGCCTCAATGGACAGGGTGCACTGACGATTGAGGCGACAGCGAAATTCACTGACAACAGTCTGTCGCGGATTATTCATCTGGTTGAAGATGCGCAGGAACATAAAGGGCGCGCGCAGCAGTGGATAGAACGCTTTGGTCGTCGCTATAGTCCGATGGTGCTGTTGAGTGCGACAGCGATGCTGGTTTTTGCCTGGCTGTTATCGGCCGACATGCTGGTCTGGAGCGAACGTGCAGTGATCCTGCTGGTAGCGGCGGCACCCTGTGCGTTAGTGATCTCGTTGCCGATAGCGATGGCGGCGGGGATTGCCGGGGCAGGCCGGCGTGGCATACTGATCAAGGGCGGTGCACATCTGGAAAACCTCGGACGCATCAGGATCATTGCCTTCGACAAGACCGGCACCCTGACTTATGGCAAGCCGGTGGTGACTGACATTATTGCCCTACGGGGAACCGAAGAGGAACTGCTGGCGCGTGCAGTGGCGCTGGAACAGTTTTCCCAGCACCCATTAGCGCGTGCCATCGTTGCGCATGGCAGGGAAAAACAGATCGAAGAAAAGAGCAGTACAAACTTCCTGTCTCTGATGGGTGAAGGTGTAAAGGCCGAGATCGAAGGAGAAGAGTGGTATCTCGGAAAATCACAGATTTTTTCTGATATGGGTGTGCCGTTGCAAGCCTCAGCGAAGCGGTTTGCCGATCTCCAGGCCAGCGGTAAGACAGTCGTTTTGCTTGGCAATCGGCAGGCTGTCCATGGGATCATTGCCCTGCAGGATAGCTTACGTGATGGCGCAAAAGCCGTACTCGACAGTTTACATAAAGCCGGTCTTCGAACCGTAATGCTGAGCGGGGACAACAGGGATACCGCGTTGCAGATTGCCACCAGGCTTGGGATCAATGATGTGCGGGCGGAACTGAAACCGGAAGACAAGGTTCACGCTATACGGGAGCTGGAACAGCAGGCCCCGGTGCTGATGATTGGCGATGGCGTCAATGACGCACCGGCGCTGGCGGCGGCAACCTGTGGTGTTGCTATGGGTGCGGCAGGCAGTGATGCCGCTATCGAAGCGGCGGACATTGCCCTGATGGCCGATGATCTCGGCAAGCTGGAAGAAGCCATGCAACTGGGCAAAAAAGCCTGGCGGGTGAGTTATCAGAATATTGTGTTCGCAATCATTGTTCTGGCAATTTTGATCCCGGTCGGCGTGGCGGGTTTTATCAGTATTGCTATGGTGGTGCTAGTCCATGAGGCCAGTGAATTGCTGGCTGTCGCCAACGGCTTGCGTGCTGGCCGTAAGTAAAAAATATTTCAATCACGTTGGCTGCATTTCCCTGCCGCTTGCAGCCCAACCTACAACTTAATACCCCGTCCGCTTGCCGCAGGGCAGCTCATTTGCTGCGCAGCTGTAATCATCCTGTCATGTTATCTGTTACAAACATAATTTTATAACATAAATGAAGCAGATTTTGTCGGCGGTCATGATGAATATACCAATGATAATGCCACATAATTATTGCGGATTATGTCGTTGAAAGTTAAAGTTATTTTTGAATCTCCCGATAGTTTTTCTGAAATATGTTTAACGTTTTGACGCATAGAATTTATGTGTGTATTTGTCATCGGCAGAGACAGTGCACACAGGGAAAAATAGATGGGTAAATCAAAAATAATAAGTAAATGGATAATGACGTCAAGTCTGTTGCTAACCTGCCTTTCCTGCTGTGCCGATGTTGTTGTTATTGGGAACAAGGCTATAGCGACAGATTCACTTAGCGCCAGACAAATTTCAGATCTATGGCTGGGAAAGTCAAAATTTATTCCCGGTGGTGGTAAACCCATTGTTGTTGATCAGGCTTCAGGGACGCCTGTACATAATGATTTTTACAAAAATATTGTAAAAAAAAATGGCAGTCAATTGAAGGCATATTGGGCGAAAGTTGTTTTTTCCGGAAAAAGATTGCCACCCATGGTGCTGGTAAATGACGCAGCTGTAATTGAATGGGTGGCATCCACTCCAGGTGGGCTGGGTTATGTGGACAGTGCATCGGTGAATGGAACAGTCAAGGTTTTATTCAGGAATCCTTGATGGTTGATGAATTTATTACCATTTCAGGGAAAAGATAATACTCAATATGAAAAATATAAAGTTTTCATTAGTCAGCGTTATGCTGGTTACCAGCATTATGTCAGCACAGGCTGTAGAGTTCAGCGTGTTTGGAGACGTGAGCTACAACGATACCAGCCAGACAGGCGGTACTAATGCCTTTGCACTGGGTGCCCTTGATTTCTACGCCATACAGTCCATTGATGAGAAGACACGTGCTTTTGTCGAGCTGGTATTTGAGAATGAGGGAAGTCAGTATGCTGCCGATCTTGAGCGCTTATGGATACGACGAAGTTTGAATGACAATCTGAATGTCAGTGCCGGGCGTTTTCATACCCCGCTGGGCTACTGGAACAGAAATTATCATCATGGTGCCCTGTTATACGATACGGCGACACGTCCTGCCTTTCTGGAATTTGAGGATAGCGCCAGCGCTATTTTGCCCTTGCATTTTGTCGGTATGTTGTTTGATGGTGAAGTACAGGCCGGTAATGGAACTTTGGGTTACGAGATCCAGCTAGGGAACGGCCCTTCTTACAATACATCTTCCGGTTATGGCAGTAGTGAGATCGAAGTCAATATTTTTTCGGATCAAAATAGAAGCAAGTCGCCGGGTGCGCGAATAACGTATAGCTTTGACGCTATGCCGCTGGCGCTGGGAATCGCACTGATGTCAAACCGAATTGCGGAGTCTGGTTTGTCCGGCAATGCATCAGGCGTGACAACCGGGGAGATGCTTGTGCAACAGGTGATTACCGCTGTCGATATGAAATACAGTGGCGATGAGCTTGATCTAATGGCGGAGTACTACAGCCTGAGAAATGATAACAGGTTTGGTTCTACAGGCAGTCATACTGCCAGCGCCTATTATATTCAGCTTGGATATCAGCTGACAGAGTCACTTAAACCCGTTTATCGTTATGAGGCTGTCAATTTTGATAATAATGACGCCTATTTTCTGATCCTGAACACAAAGCAGGAAAATCGCCATGTTGCCGCACTGCGCTACGATCTTTCTGAAACTAATGTGCTTAAATTTCAGGCTATGAATGTTAGCCCGAAAACAGGTGCTTCCTATAATGAATACGTTATTCAATGGGCCTTCCTGATTCCCTGAACTTTTTCTGATTATTCCATTGCAAACAATGGGACAGAGTTTGATGAACAGAAAGGTTGCAACAGGATGCTGACAGGTGCGTTCAAGGTGAACTAGTGAGACATGCCAGGTAGTAGATACCTGCTATCAGATACCAGGAAAAAGACTATGAAGAAAAATTTACCCGTAACCAATACCGAACGCAGCTTTGATGGTGAGATTCGAATTGTCTCGACCACAGACAAAAAAGGCACTACGACTTATGCCAATGATCATTTTATAGCGCTTAGTGGTTTTTCTGAAGATGAGCTTTACGGGAAAAATCACAATGTCGTACGCCACCCGGATATGCCCCCCATTGCCTTTGCGGATCTCTGGGATACGATTAAGGCCGGCAAGCCCTGGATGGGGATTGTCAAAAACCGTTGCAAGAATGGTGACTATTACTGGGTGGATGCTTATGTGACTCCTATTTTTGAAGGCAGTGAAATTGTGGGTTACCAGTCAGTGAGAACCACGCCAAAACGTGAGCATGTGAAGACGGCTGATGGTCTGTACAGGAAAATAAGGGAAAACCGATTTTCGCTGCTGGACAAATTTTCCTGGTTGAATTTGGGAATGAGAGGAAAATTGATTGCAACCCAGATCAGTACACTGCTGGTGGTTATTTTTATGATAATAGGGACGCAAACTACTCTTCCGTTAACCCTGATGGCGGGTATGTTGCTTGTGTTTTCCGGGGCTGTATTTGTTACTTATCAGATTATGAGACCCTGGAACAAGGCCGCAGCACACGCCCGTTCCATTTTTAGCAACGATATAGCGCGTGCTGTTTATACTCGCCGAAGCGATGAGTTGGGTGATATGCAGCTTGCGATCCTCGCATTACAGGCCAGGATAAAAACAATTCTTGTTCGCGTTAATGATGCTGTCAATGTCTTGAATAAGGCAGCCAGAACCTCGCGTACGATCTCGGAGAGCAATTCCGAAAATGCACAAAAGCAACTGGATGAAGTATCGCAGGTTGCTGCGGCAATGAACGAGATGTCAGCGGCTGTGCATGAAATCGCCAACCGGGCTGATATGACCTCACAGAATACAGACAGTGCAAAAGAAAATTCCCAGAAAGGGGCCTTGACCGCGACTGAAGCATTGGGCGCTATGGAAGCGCTGGTTAAGCGTGTCGAGATTGCGGCAGATGTTATTCAGGAGCTCAGTATGGAAAGTAAAGCCATTGGCGGTATGGTAGACGTGATTCGGGACATTGCGGAACAGACCAATCTTCTTGCATTAAATGCAGCCATTGAAGCGGCGCGTGCGGGTGAACAGGGGCGGGGATTTGCGGTAGTCGCCGATGAAGTGCGAACGTTGGCCAGCCGCACGCAGCAGTCCACCGGTGAGATTCAGAAAATCGTGGAACAGCTCCAGCAAAGAGCCAGTGCGGCCGTGGATGAAATGAGCAAGGCCTGTGAACAGGGTAATTCAGCAACCGAGCTGGTGGAATCGGCAGCAGAAGCCCTGGCGGAAGTTTCAGGCTCTGTAGCAGGTATTAATGACATGAATACCGAGGTGGCGGAAGCGACTGAAGAACAGGGG
>VAPL010032777.1_pt1 | contig 10626 bp, 8 predicted proteins | sample 3395061 | NCBI WGS metagenome assembly VAPL01 (sample SAMN08290444, study PRJNA428436) | hydrothermal vent metagenome | isolation source: Deep-sea hydrothermal vent chimney 2 | place: Pacific Ocean: Juan De Fuca Ridge | depth 2182 m m
GTGGAATGTATCGGGGTAATCCTGATGACGTTCAGACCTTTGGTGTTGGTGCAACATTTGTAACTTCAGCAACTGTTTCTGATGAAGTTGTTTATGCGGTTGTTAGCGCGGTATTTGATAATATCGATGCGTTCCGCGGTCTGCACCCAGCTTTTGCAAATCTTGATCCGGCTCAGATGGCCAAGGACGGTCTTTCCGCTCCAATCCATCCCGGTGCTGCAAAATACTATATGGAAAATGGCTTAATGGGCATGTAAGCCTTTAGCTTTACTTTTGGCGATGGCGCGCTTGAAATGCGCCATCGCTTTTTTGATACTAAAATAAATTTGAAAATTAAAATATCCGGAGGCAATCCGGGAGTGCTTTAAGGGCGGGACTATATATTTTAGGTTTAAATTATTGCTTTGGGAGGGGCGCAAAAAATGGCTGAGGATAGCGGTACTAAGAATGTAAAACTAAGTGATGCGGAGCTGGAGGATCTGGTTGCCTCATCAGATTCCGGGGCCAGAAATCCGGTTGGACCGGTTGGTAAACTCATTGCAGGCGTAGCGCTGTTCTGGGCAACCTTTCAGTTATGGATTGCTTCTCCGTTGCCATTTACCCCTTGGGTATCTCAGATTATTCCGGTTTTAAACGACACTCAAACCCGCTCTTTCCATTTGGCGATTGCGGTGTTTTTAGCCTTTATGGTCTATCCGGCCTTCAAAAGTTCTTCGCGAATGCGCATTCCCATCTATGATTGGATATTGGGTCTGGTTGGCGCGGTTTGTGCCGGATATGCATTTTATGCCTATGGCACTCTGGCGGTTACTGGAGCTGAAGGGAGACCTGAAACCTACCAACTGGTTCTTGCCGGTATTGGAATGGTAATCCTATTAGAAGCCACAAGGCGGGCGCTTGGTCCGGCGCTGGCAATTGTAGCGCTGGTATTCATGGTCTATGTGTTTTTCGGCTCGCAGGAATTTATCCCTGATGTTATACGCTGGAAAGGGGCCAGCTTTGCCAAAACCATGGGCCATATGTGGCTCACCACCGAGGGTGTGTTTGGCATAGCGCTTGGGGTTTCGGCCAGTTTTGTGTTTTTATTCGTTTTGTTTGGCTCGCTGCTTGATAAGGCCGGGGCGGGGAACTATTTTATTAAAATAGCGTTTTCCTTGCTTGGCCATTTACGTGGCGGACCGGCCAAAGCTGCGGTTGTCGGTTCTGCAATGACCGGGCTGATTTCAGGCTCTTCAATTGCCAATGTGGTTACCACAGGTACTTTTACAATTCCTTTGATGAAAAGGGTCGGGTTTACCCCCGAGCAGGCCGGTTCGGTTGAAGTTGCCTCATCGGTTAATGGTCAGTTGATGCCGCCGGTAATGGGTGCCGCTGCATTTTTGATGGTTGAATATGTGGGCATTCCTTATGTGGAAGTTATCAAGGCGGCGTTTTTGCCGGCTACAATTTCCTATATTGCATTGCTTTACATTGTGCATCTGGAAGCTTTGAAACAGGGAATGACCGCGCTGCCAAAACCGGTAACCGCTGCTAAAACTCTGGTGCAAAAATTAATTTCCACCTTCCTTGGCTTTGCGATTTTTGGTGCTTTAAGTTATAGCATTTATTTTATTCTTGGCTGGATACCCGGCACTTTTGGCGCTTCATCGCCCATCGTGATTACGGCTCTGGTTTTGCTGGTATATGTGGGATTGATAAAGGTTTCGGCTGGCAAGCCAGACCTTGAAATGGATGATCCAAATTCCGAAATTGTCGAGCTTCCGGTCTATGATGATGTGAAATTTACCGGCCTGCAATATATTTTGCCGATTGTTGTTCTGGTCTGGTTTTTGATGATTGAGCGCAAATCTCCGGGTCTGTCAGCTTTTTGGGCGGCTTTGCTTTTGGTGTTTATTTTGCTGACGCAAAAGCCTTTAAAAGCCATGTTCCGTGGCTCGGGAAATTTTGCTGCAGAAGTGAAATCAGGTTTCTTTGATCTGGTGGACGGGATGATTGCCGGTTCGCGCAATATGATTGGTATTGGCATTGCAACAGCGACCGCCGGTATTATCGTTGGTACTGTTACCCTGACCGGCGTTGGTCAGGTGATGGCTGAGCTTGTGGAATTTATTTCCGGCGGCAATCTGATTTTGATGCTGATTTTTGTTGGAATTTTGAGCCTTATTCTTGGCATGGGATTACCGACAACTGCTAACTATATCGTGGTTTCATCATTGATGGCCGCTGTGGTTGTGGAGCTTGGAGCAGCCAATGGTTTGATTGTGCCGCTAATCGCTGTGCATATGTTTGTATTTTACTTCGGGATAATGGCGGACGTTACGCCCCCGGTGGGGCTGGCCTCGTTTGCCGCTGCTGCGGTATCGGGGGGTGATCCGATAAAAACCGGGTTTGTGGCATTCTTCTACTCTCTTCGTACCGTGGCGCTGCCGTTCCTGTTTATCTTTAATACCGATCTGTTGTTGATTGATGTCAGTCTCTGGGAGGGGGTAATCGTGTTCATTGTCGCGACCTTTGCCATGCTGTTATTTGCAGCCGGTACTCAGGGGTATTTTTTGACTAAATCGCGGTTGTGGGAGTCTGCTCTTTTAGTATTGGTCGCGTTCATGTTCTTCCGCCCCGGATTTTTTCTGGACTATGTACAACCACCGTTCAATGAAACAAATCCGGTGCAGGTTGAACAAAGTGTTGGTGCTGCGCCCGAGGGGTCAGAAATCCGCATGGTTATCACCGGGCCAGACTTTGATACCGGACTGCCCAGCTCAACCACAATTGTTTTGCCGATCTCTGGCGAAGGGGATGGCGCTGCCCGCTTGGGTGCTGCCGGACTTAGCGTTGTGATTGATGGAGATGTGGTGGCTTTGGATGAGCCGTTCCCCGGAACGGATTTCTTTGTTCGCTTGGGTGGCTTTGATTATTATGGAAGTGATCCGGTAGTTGTTGAAGCTGTTATGTCACCTACCCAAAGAATGCCAAAACAATTGTTTTATATACCGGCATTATTGTTACTATTCGTTGTAGTCCTGTTCCAACGGCGTCGTCAGACGGTGCCGGCATTTTGGGGGAAAGCCATTGACGCTTAATTATATGCTTGCTTTGGATCTGGGCGAAAGCTCAGGTTCAAATAAACACGCAATTGAAACTGCTGAAAATCTAGCCAAGAATGATGGGGCGGTGTTGCACGCGGTTACTGTAATACCCACCTTTTCCATGCCGATTGTGGGCTCGTATTTTCCTGAAGGTTTTGAGGAAAAAAATTATGAGTTGGCGCGCAAAGAATTGAAGGGGCAGATTGCCGATGATGCAAAAGACCCGGATTCTATAAAGCGCCATGTGGTTATGGGATCGATTTATGATGAGATCCTTAAAACTGCCGATCGGCTGGATTGCTCGCTTATCATCATGGAAGCCCATAGGCCGGATTTGAAAGATTATCTTTTGGGTCCTAATGCCGCACGGGTTGTGCGCCATGCCAAACAATCGGTTTATGTAATTCGCTCATAGGTTTTTGTTCCAAGGGCCTAGGTTGAAAAATCTTGACTTATGGGGCTGGAGCCGATGTTGTTGACCTGAGGGGTTTTTATCCCTCAGGTTGTTGAGCCGAAGAATATTTAGAAGGAAGCCGCAAATGTCGGGCCATGTTTTTGGTCGACACACCAAGGGGTCTTTGCCAATTATTGCTGGCGGAGATGGCGTCTGGCTGATTGATCGAGATGGAAATCGCTATCTTGATGGCTGTGGCGGTGCTGCGATTTCTGCTCTGGGACATTCCAACAGGGTTGTGATTGAGGCTGCAAAAGCGCAACTGGATAATATTGCATTTGCCCACACAGGGTTTTTTACGTCTGAGCCGGCCGAGCAATTGGCAACACGGCTGGTGGAAAAAGCCCCTGATGGAATTAAAAAAGTTTATCTGGTATCCGGCGGGTCCGAGGCAGTGGAGGCAGCTATAAAGCTGTCCCGGCAATATTTCGTTGAAATTGGACAGACAAAACGCTCGCAGATTATTTCGCGCTGGCAATCCTATCATGGCAATACTTTGGGTGCTTTGGCGGCTGGGGGGAACAAATGGCGAAGGGCGCAGTTTGAACCTTTGCTGGCCAATGCCATGCACCAGATTGACCCCTGTCACTATTGGCGCTGGGCAAAGTCGGGTGAGAGCAAATTTGATTATGGTCAGCGCATGGCCAATCAGCTGGAAGCAAAAATCCTTGAGCTGGGCGCTCAAACAGTAGCCGCTTTTATTGCGGAGCCGGTGGTTGGCGCAACCATGGGAGCGGTTGGTGCTGTTAAGGGGTATTTTGCCCGCATCCGCCAAATCTGCGATCAATATGGTGTGCTGTTGATTCTGGATGAGGTGATGTGCGGGGCCGGACGCACCGGTAGTTTTTTTGCCAGCGAATTTGATGGGGTAAAACCAGATATTATCTGCATGGCCAAGGGGCTGGGGGCCGGAATTCAGCCCATTGGCGCCATGTTATGTTCTGGCGAAATATATGATGGCATTGCTTCTGGTTCGGGATTTTTTCAGCATGGTCATACCTATATGGGGCATCCGGTAGCGGCGGCGACCGCGCTGGCGGTGTTACAAGAAATTGATGACAATGATCTGCTTAATAATGTGCGCCAGATGGGAAATGTGCTGGAAAAAACCCTGAAAGCCCGGTTTGAAAACAACCCTTATGTGGGCAATATCAGGGGACGTGGTTTGTTTTATGGGTTGGAGCTGGTGGAAGATAAAAAGAGCAAATCCGCCTTTGATCCATCCCTTGGCTTAAATAAAAAAATCAAGAAAAACGCCATGGATCTGGGTCTGATGTGCTATCCGTTTGGCGGCACCATTGATGGCAAGGTTGGCGATCATGTGCTGTTGGCACCGCCCTATATTATTGCCCCAAACGAGGTTGAAATGCTGGTGGAGAGGCTGGGGGAAGCCGTTGATGTTTCTTTGGCGCAAATCGGATTTTCATAAAAAGTGGCGTTAAAAAAAACAATGTCGGGTAAAGATTTTAATGTCACAAAGCCACAGATATTTGTTGCTCCCAATGGAGCCAGAAAATCGAAGAATGATCATCGTGCATTGCCCCTGACTATCGGGGAAATCATCACCAGCGCCCGGAATTGTTATGCGGCCGGAGCTATTGGGCTTCATGCGCATGTGCGCGATAATAAAGGCAAACACATTTTAGATGCGGGTCTTTATAAAGAACTTATTGGCGAGATGGAGCTGAAAGTTCCCGCTATGCAGGTGCAGATAACCACCGAAGCTGTTGGTGTTTATAGTCCTGTTGAACAGAGGGAGCTGGTGCGATCCGTCAGGCCAAAGATGGTATCGGTGTCCATGGCCGAAATGTTTGCAGATGATGATCTGGCGGCTGTTTCTCGGTTTTATTATTGGGCCAAGGAAGAAAATATTGAAGTTCAGCACATTATCTATTCGGCGGAAGAATTTTTGCTTTTAAGCAGAAAAATGCTGCTGGGAACCATTCCGGCACGGCAAAAATCCGTGTTGTTTGTGCTTGGTCGTTATGAGGAAAATCAACAAAGCAATCCGGCAATGCTTGAGTCATATCTCAAAGTTCTAAAATCCCTTCGGCAGGGTGATGAGTGGCGCTTTATGGTCTGCGCATTTGGAATTGGTGAAACCGATTGCCTTTTGGGGGCAGCAAAAGCCGGTGGAGATTGCCGGGTGGGATTTGAGAATAATTTTTTGCACCGGGACGGAACAGTGGCCAAGGATAACGCCGAAAGGGTGTCAGCGTTAAGAACGGCATTGGCAGAGTAAACCCACGGAAAAATTATAGGCGAAGATGCCCCTAGAATTGCGGAGGGGTTAGGCCATTTTTAATGCAGGCGGCGCGCAATGTATTGGCCATCAGCATGGCAATGGTCATGGGACCAACGCCGCCGGGAACAGGGGTGATGGCTCCGGCAATCGGGGTGACTTCATTATAGTCCACATCACCAACCAGACGGGTTTTTCCTTCGCCTTTTTCAGGGGCTGCTATGCGGTTTATGCCCACGTCGATAATTGTTGCGCCCTTCATTACCCAGTCGGCCTTGACCATGTTTGGTCTGCCAACAGCGGCAACAATAATATCAGCGCCGGAGCAAATCTCAGGCAGATTGGCGGTGCGCGAGTGGGCGATGGTGACGGTGGCGTTGGCTAAAAGCAGCAGGTTGGCAACCGGTTTTCCAACCAGAATGGAGCGCCCGATAACAACAGCATTAAGCCCTGAAAGATCTTTGCCGCGAATGCTTTTGATCATTAACATACACCCCGCCGGAGTGCAGGGAACAAACGCATCATCTAAGTGGGCCGAGCCGAGTTTGCCAACATTAATCAGGGTCAAACCATCCACATCTTTTGCCGGATCAATGGCCTGAATGATTTTATATTCATTCAGATGGGAGGGAAGGGGCAATTGCACCAGAATGCCATCGACACTATCATCTTCATTGAGTTTATTGATCAGGGCCAGCAGATCATGTTCTGAGGCGTTTTGGGGTAAAATGTGTTCAAAAGAATTCAGGCCACACTGCAGAGCCATGCGCCCTTTGGAGGCCACATAGACTTTTGATGCCGGGTCTTCTCCCACCAAAACCACTGCAAGGCCGGGTTTTTGCATGCCTTTTTGTGCAAGATTTGCCGTTTCAGATTTAACCTGCTCCAGAACTTTTGCAGCCAGAAGTTTTCCGTCAATTTTTTTGTCTGATGAGGTCAATTGCAATACTCGCTAAAATGGGGGGCCAAGATTTTTCAAAGCATTTGATAATTAGCAGCGCCCTGATTAAAAGCAACCAATCAGAATAATTTTATGAGTTTTAAATTTGCCCCAAAGGGCGGCAAATATCTTATCGAGAAAATATAAAGGGTAAAATGGCTTTTATAGATCATATGAATATCAGTGAAGAAGTTGCGGATGCTATTGAGGGCAACAGGCCTGTAGTGGCGCTGGAGAGCACGATAATTACCCACGGTATGCCGTTTCCGCAAAATCTGGATATTGCTCTGGCAGTTGAGGCGGAAGTGCGGGGGTCTGGAGCGGTGCCGGCGACCATTGCTATAATGGATGGGTTGTTGCAGGTGGGAGTAAGCGGGGATCGGCTGGAAGAATTAAGCGAGCGCAACGAAGAGGCGGCCAAAGCCTCACGGCGAGATGTGGCTTCTATTTTGGTAAAAGGCGGGCTGGCGGGAACAACCGTTGCTACAACCATGCAGATAGCAGAAGCAGCGAATATAAAAATATTTGCCACCGGGGGCATTGGTGGTGTGCATCGAGGGGCGGAAACCAGCTTTGATATTTCGGCTGATCTGGCGGAACTGGCACGAACGCCGGTTGCTGTTGTTTGTGCGGGAGCCAAAAGCATTCTTGATATTGGTAAAACCCTTGAAGTGCTCGAGAGCAATGGAGTGCCGGTTTTAGGCTATGGCAGTGATAGTTTTCCGGCGTTTTTCTCTAGAGACAGCGGACATAGTGTTGATCATCGTTTTGATGATGTCAGAGATATTGCCCTAATGATAAAGACACAAAACCAGTTAGGAATGGGGGGAGTTCTTGTGGCTGTTCCAATCCCCAAGGCCGATGCTATGGACGGGGAAAAAATCGAAAAAATTATCCAGATGGCACTTAAAGAAGCCAATGAAAAGGGTGTTTCTCGTAAGGATATCACCCCTTATTTGCTGCAAAAAATCTTTGAATTGAGCAATGGGGAAAGCCTAAAAGCCAATGGTGCGTTGATCAGGAACAATGCGGCAGTTGCAGGTAAAATTGCAGTTGCGCTTTGTGATTTGAAGTGAATGGATAAAAAATCTCGAAAATCGGTGCTGTTTGTCGGAGATGTGATGCGTGACATCATTGTTAAACCGGAAGGGGATTTGCGCATCGGCTCAGACCGGGTTGCAGAAATTGCCATGAAGCATGGCGGATCAGCAACAAATCAGGCGGTGTGGCTGGCGGCAACCGGCCAGCCGGTTAAACTGGTGGCGCGCATTGGCAAAACGGGTGCATCAGAACTATTGCAGCGGTTCAAAGAAAAAAATATCGAAACGGTTTTCACTATCGATGAAGGTCGTGAAACCGGAATGCTGGTGGCCATTATAAGCAAAAACGGGGAGCGCAGTTTTTATACGGACCGGGGGGCAAACCTTGCTTTGAATATTGGCGATGTCCCGAGAGATATTCTGGATAATGTGGGGCTGGTGATGCTGTCCGGATACAGTTTTTTTGCCAATGGACCAAGGGAGGTCGTTGCCCAGATCATGACATGGGCAAAAGATAAAAAAATTCCAGTGGCCATAGATCCTGCCTCGGCTGGTTTCATCAAAGATGTGGGGGTGAGCCAATTTTTGGGCTGGATAAAAGGGGCGGAGATTTTGCTGCTCAATCTGGAAGAGGCAGAGCTGTTGAGTGGAGAAAAAACTTTGGCCGGGCAGTTGGCGATATTATCAGAGCAATTTGATTTTGTGATTATAAAACAAGGAGCCAAAGGAGCAAGCGCTTTGGATGAAAACGGGGCAATGATTGAAGTTGATGCTCCCGAGGTAAAAATTGTCGATAGCACCGGGGCGGGAGATGCCTTTGCCGCCGGATTTATCAGAGCCTATATGGGCGAAAGATCGTTGATAAAATGTCTTGAAGCAGGCGTTGCAAACGGGGCATTGGCCGTGACACAGATTGGTAGCCAGCCGGAATGAATAAGATTGATATGAATGTGAAATCTGCTGATTTTGTGCCACGTGAATTTCTTGAACAATTGTTTCATATTGCCGTAAAAGCTTCGGTTCCGGCGGCGGTAATGGGGGAGCATATGCCAGTGCCTCCAAAGGGGAAAACTATAATTGTCGGTGCTGGCAAGGCCTCGGCTCAAATGGCAAAAGCCTTTGAAACCCAGTGCGCCACAGATCCTAATTGGCAAAGCCCGCTCAGCGGTTTGGTGGTCACGCAATATGGCAGTGCTGAGCCGTGCGAACACATAGAAATCGTTGAGGCTTCTCATCCGGTGCCGGACAAAAACGGATTGTCTGCTGCAAAAAAAATATTGCAACTGGTTGAGGGCGCGCAAAAAGACGATCTGGTGGTGGCGCTGATTTCCGGGGGCGGATCTTCCCTGCTACCCTTTCCCGCTCAGGGGATCTCTTTGAGAGATAAGCAGTTTCTTAGCGAGCAACTTTTGGCCAGCGGTGCGCCCATATCAAAAATGAATGCGGTCAGAAAAATGTTCTCGATGATAAAAGGGGGCAGGTTGGGAGTAGCCGTATATCCGGCACGTTTATTGTCTTTGGTTATTTCAGACGTACCGGGGGATGATCCGGCAGAAGTTGCTTCAGGCCCAACTATTGCCAGTGTTGGTGGTGCCCAAGAAGCGAAAAAGATTATTGCTGATTACGGGATCGAACTGGGTGAAGCTGCAAAACAGAGTTTGAAAAACAGAGATAATCTGCCCCCAAAACCTGACGATAGCAGGTTTGCATCTGCTACCTATCGGGTTATCGCCTCGGCAAAACTTTCTCTTGATGCTGCTGCAATCAGGGCGCAGGCGGCGGGTTGTGAGGTGATTATTCTTGGTGATGCCATTGAGGGTGAGGCAAGCGAAGTTGGCCGGGCACATGGCAAAATGATCGTCGAAAAAGCTATGGTTAAAGATCACAAAAAACCATTGCTGATTTTGTCGGGGGGAGAAACCAGCGTAACCATAACCAGGGGTGAAGTGCCGGGAAAAGGTGGTCGCAACTCCGAATATCTTTTGGCGCTGGCTTTAGCAATATCGGGGTTAAAAAATGTTATGTGCCTGAGCGCTGATACGGATGGCAGGGATGGGTCCGAGAACAATGCCGGAGCCTTTTGCGATGGTTCAACCCATCAAAGAATGGCAGATAAAAATATTGAGATTGAGAAATATTTGCACGTCCACAATGCGTGGGTTGCTTTTGATGTGGTGGATGATTTGTTTGTGACCGGACCGACGGGCACCAATGTTAATGATTTTCGGGCCGCTCTAATTTTTTAATTTTGGGGTTAAGAGAAGCGCATTTGATGCAAAAGACCTGTGATAACAGGGTATGCAAAAAATAAATTTATTGCGTTTTGGCGCTGAATAGGACTTAATCCATGCTGAATAAAAATGAGGGAGAAAATAAATGAAAACTAAAACTTTTTTAACCGCCTTTGCCGCTGCTTTGCTACTTAGCGCAAGTGGTGCTTTTGCACAGGCAGATTGCGAGCGCGGAACGCTGGATGAGCGCTATTGCGATGTTGATGGGGATCTTTTGGCTGATACTCCAACCGACCCGGCCGATCTGGTTAATCCAGATACTTTGATTTTTGCTTATACTCCGGTTGAAGATCCGGCAGTTTATAAGGAAGCCTGGTCTGATTTCCTTGATTATATGGAAGAAGTTACAGGTAAAGACGTGGTGTTTTTCCCCGTACAATCAAATGCTGCTCAGATCGAAGCCATGCGCTCAGGTCGTTTGCACATTGCCGGATTTAACACTGGCTCAAACCCACTGGCTGTGAACTGTGCTGGGTTTAATCCTTTTACCATTATGGCCTCACTTGATGGCAATTTTGGTTACGAAATGGAAATCCTGACCTTTCCGGGTTCTGGAATTGAAACGGTTGAAGA
>VAPL010707361.1_pt1 | contig 10619 bp, 9 predicted proteins | sample 3395061 | NCBI WGS metagenome assembly VAPL01 (sample SAMN08290444, study PRJNA428436) | hydrothermal vent metagenome | isolation source: Deep-sea hydrothermal vent chimney 2 | place: Pacific Ocean: Juan De Fuca Ridge | depth 2182 m m
ACAAACGGTAAATAACTAAAGAAACGAGTAAAACGGCGAGCAATTTTCAACTTTCGATAAAAATAGTTATAGCGTTGACGACGAATAATAATAATCTCCTCACGTCCAGTTAAAAAATAAAAACCATTTTTTTCTTGAATTATTCTTTGAGCTGATAATTCTTCAGTGGAATTAAAATTTTCCGTTTCTTGCTTTAAAATCTGTTGAATAGTTTTAAATTTGTACTGCTGATTAAAGTGCTGCCAAATTTCATAACTTGTTAACGGCGAATTAAACAAATCAAAAAAAATAATCATCTTCAAAATTTCTGTTCGTAATGAGCGATTTGTTTTTAAATCTTCTTGAAACATTAAATTTATTGATTGTTTTGAGGGCGATCAATTTTTAAAGTCTTAATCTTACTCTTCGAATCAGTAATTTTAGTAACATCCTTGTCAATCTTTTTAAATTCCGCATAAGCATTATTATAGTGATTAACCGTCGTCGACATTGAATTCCCTAATTTTTTCATAAACTCGTCATAACTCCCAATATGTCTTTGCAATTTTTCAATATTCTTCCGAATCTCTTGCGCTTTTTCTTCAATCTGCATCGCTTTTAAGCCTTGTAGAACAGTTTGGAGATAAGCTAAAAATGAAGTAGGAGAAACGATAATTACTTTCTTATCACGAAAAGCATATTCAATTAAATCTCGAGTATTAACTTTGACATTGCCGACTGAATTGACCAATAAATCATAATAAATAGCTTCCGAAGGAATAAACATAAAAGCAAACTCCAGTGTATTTTCCGCAGGCTTAACATATTTAGCAGTTTCATCAATACGATTTTTCAAGTCTTGCTTAAACTGAACTTCTAGTTTTTTGCGGAGCTCAGGATCAACTACATTAATTAGTTTTTCATAATTTTCTAAAGAAAATTTAGCATCAACTGGAATAATCTTATCTTTCACAAAGACCACAGCGTCAACAATTGTTCCGTCTTTAAAAGGATATTGCATTTGATAAGATTTTGGCGGTAAAACATTTTTTAAAGTTTCTTCTAAAAAATATTCTCCTAACACTCCACGCTGTTTAGGATTTTTTAAGATATCTTGTAAACTTTGAAGTTGAGCCGAAAAATTCACTACCTGTTTATTAGTTTCATCTAATTTAGTTAATTTCTCAGTAACCTCAGAAATTAACCTTGCTGATTGAGAAGTAATATTTTGAACAATTTTAGTTGTTTGTCCAAATTGCTCTTGGTTAAGGCGATGGGTTTCTGTTAGTTTCTTGTCTAATTCCTGTCGTAATTGATTATTCTGTTGAGACAATTGATTTAACTTTTCAGATTGCTGAATGAGACGTTCGGAAACTAAATCAATCTTTTTATCACTACCATCATCTTGTTTTCTTAATAATAAAAACAACACGACCCCAAGAGCGATAACAATCAAAATTAATAAAAATGAAATTACAATTATATTCATACTATATCATTATAGTATAATTTTTATTTTTTTTATAGAGGATAACTACGGTGATAAGTAAGTGTGATTTTTAACTTTTTTTTATTCGCTATGATAAAAAATTTATTTAAATAATAATTTTTATTAAACATCCAGGCCAGCTGGGTTCAAGTAAATTGAAAAAGATTGTTTTGAATAGGCTAATTTTACAGAAAATGAATAAAATAAAAGCCCCGAACTAAATTTAATCTGGGGGCTAATATGTAGCTTTTTTATTATTTTTTTATTTTGGGCTGAGCAGAAAACATTTGCCAACCCGGAAATATCAACAATAATGCAGAGACTACTCCCGCAATTAAAGCTAATACCATTCTTAAAATTCCTTCTAAGATATTCCAAGGCACAACTGGAGAGGGTTTGATACCCTCAACAATCTGAACAATTCCGCCAATGAAGAATATCCAAACACCGATGTAGAAACCCAAAAAAATCTCTACAATAATTAAATATTCTTGAATTAGCATTAAAATGTTTCTCAGCTTTTTAGTACTAAAAAATCCCATACTTTAATAGGATTTTGATAGATATGTTAAAAATGGTTTTATACTAAACCCAGGTTACTCCCGCCACTTTATCTTGAGGATCTTTAAAACGCATAATCTTCACTCCTTGAGTGTCACGTCCCAGCACGCTAACTGATTTGAAGGGGGTTCTGATAACTTGGCCATTTTCCGAGATAACAATCAAATCATGGTCTTTCATTAAATCCGTATTGACTAAAAAAGCTTTAGTAATATCCCCAGTTTTAGCAGTTACTTTAGCAGTTTTAAGCCCACTACCACCTCGCCCCTGAATCTTATAAGCACTGAGAGTTGTTCGTTTACCAAAACCATGGGCCATAATTGTCAAAATCTGATAATTCCTTTTTTGTTTTTTATCGATTTTAGCTACTCCCATACCAATCACTAAATCTTCTTTATGTAATCTAATCCCACGCACTCCAGATGCTCCGCGCCCCATACTACGAACATCGGTTTCTTTAAAGCGAATGGCTTGCCCTTGAGCACTTATCAATTGGATCTGATCAGTACCAGAAGTTGGTTTCACCCGAATTAATTTATCATCGTTTTTAATTTTAATTGCTATTAAGCCACTGCGACGAACTTTTGCAAAAGCACTTAGTTCTACTTTTTTAACTAAACCTTTTTCCGTGGCAAAAAACAGATATTTACTAAAAATTGTTTTATCTAGTGGCAAAATTGAAGAAATTTGTTCACCACCAATTAGTTGTAAAAAATTGACCACTGGCGTCCCCTTGGCAATTCGTGAAGCAACTGGAATTTCATAAATTTTTAATTGAAAGACGCGTCCCTTGGTGGTAAAGAATAAAACGTCATTATGGGTTTGAGAACTAAACATAAATTCTACCATATCTTCCTCTTTGGTGGTTAAACCCATAACTCCTTTTCCGCCTCGAGCTTGAACTTTGAAAGTATCTGGTTCCAGTCTTTTAATATAACCATCTCGGGTCATCATTACTACGGTTTCTTCATTAGGTACTAAATCTTCAATTTTAAATTCTTTAATACCATGTGGAACTACTTCCGTACGTCGTTCATCGCCATATTTATCCGTTAAAGCTTGTAATTCGTCTTTAACAATCTTCCTAATTTTAACGATTGACTTTAAAATGGCTTTTAATTTAATAATTAACTTCCGTTTTTCCTGAAGTTCTTCTTCAATCTTTAATTGTTCCAAACTCGCTAAGCTTTGTAAACGCATTTCAAGAATAGCCACGGCTTGTTTTTCCGATAATTTAAATTTCTTAATTAAATTAACCCGAGCCACCTCTTTATCTTTAGAAGCTTTAATAGTTTTAATAACTTGATCAATGTGCTTTAAAGCAATACTTAAACCCTCTAAAATATGAGCACGATCTTGAGCTTTAGTTAATTCAAATTGAATACGTCGACGCACAACTAATTCCCGATGCTTAATATACTCAGCTAAAATCATCTTTAGAGTTAGAACCTTGGGTTGAATCTGATCAACTAAGGCTAACATATTGAAATGAAAAGTAATTTGTAAAGAAGTGTGCTTATATAAACTATTTAAAATCTTTTTGGGATAAGAATCTTTTTTTAATTCCATCACAATGCGAATACCATCTTTATCAGACTCATCACGAAGAGCTTTAATCCCCTGAATTTTCTTATCTTTAACTAAAGTAGCAATTTTTTCTACTAAATCAGCTTTATTAACCTGATAGGGAATTTCCGAAATAATAATTTTAAAACCACCCGATTTTTCTTCTTCTACTATTGCTCGTCCGCGAACAACTACACCACCACGTCCCGTGGCATAAGCAGTTAGAATTTCTTTTTGATCATAAATAATTCCTCCAGTTGGAAAATCTGGTCCCTTTACAAATTTCATTAAATCTTCAACACTCGCTTCAGGATTACTAATCAAATAATCAATGGCGCCAGCTAATTCTCGCAAATTATGAGGGGGAATATTAGTAGACATCCCAACCGCAATCCCCATTGTACCATTTAATAATAGATTAGGAAGTTTTGCTGGTAACAAGCTTGGCTCTTGATGACTACCATCATAATTAGGAATAAAATCAACCGTTTCTTTATCAATATCAAATAACATCTCTTCAGCAATACTTGATAGTTTCGCTTCCGTATAACGCATCGCCGCAGCCCGATCACCATCCATTGAACCAAAATTTCCTTGACCATGAACTAAAGGATAACGCATTGAAAAATCTTGAGCGAGACGAACCATAGAATCATAAACAGCAGTATCTCCATGAGGATGATACTTACCCAGAACTTCTCCAACCACCGTAGCGGATTTACGAAATTTTGCACTAGCTTTTAAACCAATACTCCACATGGCATATAAAATACGGCGATGGACAGGCTTTAAGCCGTCCCGCACATCTGGTAAAGCGCGAGAGATAATAACACTCATGGCATACTCTAAATAAGATTTACTCATTTCTTCCACTACTGGTTGTTTTTCTACTAAACCATAGGCAGTTTTTTCACGAGAATTATGTGTTTTATTAAAACCAGAAGAAAAATCATCAGTTGCTGGTGTTTGTTCTTCGGAATTATCTTGATTATCTTTTTCTTGATTATCTGCTTTAGATTTAGAAATGGATTTAGACATATAAAATTTAATAAACAAGTTGAGTTATATTTTCACAACCAGTGGGGATTTGGCAAGAGCGAGCCGCTTGACCATAGGTCGGCATACAATTTATATATTGGGGGCAACGAATATTACCTCGAGAAGTTGATGTTGATGAGGAAATTATGGGGGGAGAATGCTTAGTAACAAGTTGAGCAGGAATATTTTTTAAAGTAGAACTGCTAACTATCTGTGAAACTGTTGACGAAGAAATCGTGGCATTAGAATTCTTACTCGGTACTATTGGTGTTAATAAAGTTGACGTGCTCGTCGTTGATAAATTATTTTGGATTTGTTTGTTCTTATTAAGTTGCCCTTGAATATTCTGAACGGCTTTATTGAAATTACTAGTAAAACTTTTTAAAGAGTTTTGTTGATTAGCCGTAGATTGTTGTTCACTGCGCCAATTATTTTTAAGATTAAAAATCCAAAAAAACAAGATAGCTACAGTTAAAACACTGACGCCAATTTTCATAATTAAAATCCTTTTTCGGCGGTCTTCTTCGGACATAAATTATTCTTTAATACCATCTAAATTAACATCATAAAGAATTTGTTCATTAATTAAACGATATTTTATAATTTCTTCACTAGTAAACCAAAGTGGTATTTCTCGCTTCGCATCGATAACTGGATCAGAACAATGAACTAAATTACGCACTGCACGACTATCAATGCTAGCCAAGGCATAAGAATCTAAAGTGTAATCACCACGAATGGTTCCGCCATCAGAAGATAATGGTTCTGTAGAGCCAACTAATTTTTTAACTATTCCGACTGCTTGATTACCTTCCCAAATCATAGGAACTACTGGCCCAGCAGTCATAAATTTAATTAAAGCCCGAATAATATCTTTACCATATTCCAAAGCTGATTTTTCTGTTGATAAGCCAGCAGATTTTCTTTCTTGAATAATTCGTTGCCCTTTTTTTAAAAACCAGTCATTGTCTTTGCTATAATGTTCCCAAAGTTGTTTCTCAGTTGCTAAAATAATTTTTAAGGCAACTAATTTTAGTCCTGTATTTTCAAAACGCTTGATTGTTTCTCCAATTAAACCTCGTTGAACAGCATCAGGTTTAAGAATAACTAAAGTTCTTTCTTTTGAAGGATGAATCATATACTTTTTATAAATCTAATTACTTAATATTACTAATTCTCGTTCTTCTTGCGGAAGATTCTTTTTGGAAATCTTTAATTTTTCTTCATAACTTGGAACAAGCCCTAATTCTTTAATAAATTTATCTACCCCCGCTAAATCCATTTTTAAATCTTTAGTTTGATAATGCATCGGAATAACAATCCGCGGTTCAATTTGAGCAATAAGTTCTACCGCTCGTTTAGCATCAAGAGTATGTTTCCCACCAACGGGAATTAGAAGAATATCAGTTCCCGCTAATTTTTCTAATTGGCTATCATCCAAAGTCTGTCCTAAATCACCAAGATGAACTAAAGAAATATCGTCAATTTCAAAGCGAAAAATAATATTATTTCCGCGCTCTGCTCCTTGCTGATCATCATGATAAGAATCAATCCCCTCAATAAGAATATCCCGAAAATCATATTCACCAGCACAATCAATAACAAAAGGCTGACCTCTCAAAGCTTTAACATTGTTATGATCCCCATGTTGATGAGAAACCGTGATGATATCTGCTTCAAAATTTGGTACCTTTAAACCAATCTCTTTGTGAAATGGATCGGTGGCAATCGTCACTCCCTCGGGTCCACTCTTGTCTTGAATTTTGAAACAAGAATGTCCCTGCCAAGTAATAATCATATATTTTGTCTGCCTTAAAACAATAAAAATAGGTCAAAAACCTTATCATTATCATAGCAAACTAAGAGTCACTGGTCAACTTAGAAGTAAATTAAAAAATTTAAAAATTTCTACTTTAATTATTCAAGCAGTACTAATTTGTTAATATTTTATGAGAATTATTAAGGAGAATTGGGAACAACAATTTGAATGCTTCCTGATTGATCGGTCCTCTTAAATTTAATATGGAGTCGGGAAAGACGTTCTAAAATAGCTGGGCTCGGATGTCCAAAGTGATTTTTAACTCCCACAGAGATAGAAACAAAACGGGGCTGAACAACTTGAAGAAATTCTTCACTGTTCGCTGTCCGTGAACCATGATGGGCAGCTTTCAAAACGTCCGCTGTTAAGTCCCAGCCAGAATTAACTAAAGCTTTTTCAACTGTAGCGCTATTATCACCGGTGAAGAGGAATTTGCGATGTTGGCAATTAAGTTTGACCACTAAAGAATTATTTTGCGCTTTTTTTACTTCAAGACTATCCACATTAAGAAAGCTTAATGAACAATTAGGAGAAAAATTGAGCTGAGCAGTAGAATTTATTAGCACTGTAGGAATTTTTTGTTTTTTAACTGTGGCTAATAAAACCTGGAGAGTCAAAGAACTAAATTTGCTAGGAGCATAAATTATCTTTTCCACCTGATATCTTTTTAAAACTTCAATTAAACCAATAATATGATCTCGATGATAATGACTAAAAATCATTAGATCAATTTTCCGTCGATAAAAAGGCAAGATAGTTCCCAAACGATATAAAACTGAATTGTCGGGTCCACCATCAATTAAAATTACTTGATGATTAGGCATTGTAATCAGCGTTGAATCACCTTGACCAATATCTAAAAAATTAACAATGAGCGGCGCTGTTTGCCAAGTAAACTGATAAACGCTCAGCACAATTAATAAAATAACAACGGCACTCCACCCGAAGGTTTTTTTCTTTAAAAATTGTTTCAGAAATTTTTTAAACATTTTAATTTTATTCTTCCAAAAATTAAATTGGCGGGACAAACCCCGTTATTTCACCAATCAAGACAATAAATATTATTATATAAAATAAGAGCTGAAGAAAAGTTAAAGTTTTAAATATAAAAAAACCGCCCCGCCCTTTAAACTAAAGTTTAAAACTAACGTGACGATTTTTCAGCTAATTTTCAAATTAAAAACTTGCTTATTTTTTTCTTTTCTTAGCAATTCTTTTTTTAGCCACCCGCTTCACTGGTTTTTTAGCAAGCTTTTTCTTAACCACCTTTTTTTTAGCCACTTTCCTAATTACCTTTTTGGAAACTTTTTTAACAGGTTTTTTCTTAATGACTTTTTTAACGGGTTTTTTAGCAAGCCTTTTTTTAGCTACTTTTTTAACGGGTTTTTTTGTAATTTTTTTCTTCATAATTTCACCCCCTCTCTGTAATAAATTCTTAATTTAAATTTTGATAATTATTTTTTATTTTAAAAAATATTTTCTACTCTTAGTATATAACTAAGTAAAATAAGTAGCAATAGTTTTTACCAATTTTTTATAAAAAAATTCCCACCTGATTCCGAAGGTGAGAAATTTTTTATTTTTTCTAATTAATGAGATTGTCGAAAATTATTTCAAATTCTTTTTTGAAAAAAAATCTAACAATTTAACAATCTCGATTATCTCTTGTTTCATTGTATCACGATGACGAACAGTAACGCAAGCTTTTTCTAAAGAATCAAAGTCAATCGTCACGCAATAAGGAGTGCCAATCTCATCTTGGCGACGATAGCGTTTCCCAATATTTCCATTATCATCAAATTCACAACGCCAATTTAATTTTAAAAGATCATATACTTCGCGCGCCTTTTTCACTAGTTCTGGTTTATTTCTTAATAGTGGAAAAACGGCGATTTTAATTGGCGCTAATTGAGGATTTAATTTTAAAACCAATCTGGAGCCTTTCTCTAGTTCTTCTTCTTGATAGGCTTCATTTAGAACAGCTAAAAATATGCGTCCCGCTCCCGCCGAGGTTTCAACAACATGAGGAATAAATTTTTGATTAGTTAAGGGATCCAGATAACTTAAATCTTGCCCAGAAAACTTACTATGCTGAGTTAAATCATAATCACCGCGAGCATGCAAGCCTTCCACCTCTTTAAAACCAAAAGGAAAACGGTATTCAATGTCGTATGCTTCTTGAGCATAAAAAGCGAGATTTTGATGCTTGAACCATCTTAAATTATCTGGACTAATTCCTAAATCTAAATAGAATTGCCAACGAATTTTTTTCCATTCTTCATAATATTGATGATCATCTCCAGGTTTTACAAAATACTGCATTTCCATCTGCTCAAATTCTCGAGTGCGAAAAATAAATTGTCGAGCAGTAATTTCATTCCGAAAAGCTTTACCAATCTGGGCAATACCAAAAGGAATTTTCATTCGTGTCGAATCTAAAACATTTTTAAAATTAACATAAATTCCTTGGCAAGTTTCACCACGCAAATAAGTTGGGTCTTTAGTCCAGTCACTAGTAAAATTTCCCAAATTAGAATGCACCAATAAATTAAACTTTTTTCCGGGTGTTAGATCTTGAGCGCCACAAACCGGACATTTTATTTTTTCTTTATTATCCGTAAAAATTTGATTAATTTCTTCTTCGCTCATTTTTTCATCCGCAGTAATACCGGCTTCCTCTAATAAAGAATCTAAACGGAGACGAGTATGACACTTTTTACATTCAGTTAGGGGATCTGAAAAATTCTTGACATGGCCAGAAGCCTCCCAAACCTTTGGACTCATAAAAATAGCCGAATCCAAACCAATAATATCATCACGCAATTGGGTCATACTTTTCCACCAATAGGCCTTAATATTATTAAGTAATTCCACTCCATAAGGACCGAAGTCATAAACTGCCGTCAAGCCAGAATAAATTTCTGATGAAGGAAAAACAAATCCCCGCCGTTTGCAAAGGGAAACAAGTTGTTCTAAAGAATGCTGATGAGTTGTTTTTTTCATAAATATTATTTACATTTTTTCTAAAACTTTTATTCCTAAAATATCTAGACCATTAACTAAAACTTGAGTGATGGTCCGGACTAAAATTAAACGCACTTTTTTAATCACCGGAGAAGACTTAAGAATATTAACTTCATGATAATAATCATTACTTAGTTGGGCTAATTCAAATAAATATTTAGTGAGTGCACTAGGATTATATTTTTGTGCCGCCTCACTAATAATTTCTGGATATTTCGCCATCTTCAGCAACAAAAGTTTTTCCTGTTTCGCTGTTAACTTTTGATAATCAGTTTTAATTAACAAATCAGTCCAAACACTTTTACGGAGAACACTTCGCCAGCGAGCATAAGTATATTGAATATAACAAGCGGTGTAACCGTCAAATTTAGTTGATTCTGTAATATCAAAAGTAATAATCTTATGAGCATTAACTTTCAACATCTCAAATTTAATGGTAGCTAAAGTTAGATTATTAACAACCTTTGTAATCTTCGCCGGGTTCCAGCCAGCATGACGCTGTTTCGTTTCTAAAAGTAGTTGAGCGGAAATTTTATCTTTTAACTCTTGATAAGTAATAATATTACCAGACCGGGAAGACATCATGCCGCTCGGTAAAGTAACAAAATCGTAAGTAAGATGTAAAAGTTTTTTATGATAGCCCATTAATTCTAAAATCTTAAACAATTGTTTAAAATAAAGGCTCTGACGAACGTCAACAATATAAATTGATTGCTTAAGATTATATTTTTGGAATTTTTCCGAAGCCAAAGCTAAATCTGCCACAACATATAAAGCTGTTCCATCGGTTCTAATTACTGGCAAAACGCCTAAATCATATTGCTCTAAATCAGCAATGATTGCTCCCTGACTTTTTTTTAATATTCCTTGAGCAAGTAAATTTTTAACAATTTTTAAGCCTTCGTTCACTACCTCACTTTCATAAAAAATATGCGCAAATTTGATATTTAATTCTTGATAAATGGCATTAAAATAATCAATGCTCCATTGACGCGAAGCCTGCCAGAACTGATAATTTTTTCCTTGACGACTTTCAATTTCCTTCATGAGCGCGGTAACCTCTAACTTGCCTGATGGATTATCTTTTAAAAGCTGGCTAGCTTGAGCATAACAACGTCCCAATAAATAACCTTTCGGTTCTGG
>VAPL010423900.1_pt1 | contig 10617 bp, 7 predicted proteins | sample 3395061 | NCBI WGS metagenome assembly VAPL01 (sample SAMN08290444, study PRJNA428436) | hydrothermal vent metagenome | isolation source: Deep-sea hydrothermal vent chimney 2 | place: Pacific Ocean: Juan De Fuca Ridge | depth 2182 m m
CCAGTGAGTTTTGTGATGTATATTCAGACGGCAACATCACACAACGCACGTTCTCTGGCCCCAGTGCATCGGTGGCAATCGCTGCTACAATCGCCGAATCAATCCCCCCGGAAAGCCCCAGTAACACTTTGGTAAACCTGTGTTTTCCCATATAGTCGCGCAAAGACTCGACCATGCAACGATAGTCCTGCTCCCACTCATCCGGCAGCGTGGTCAGAACCCCCGGCAGCGCGCGCCAGCCTTTTTCGGTGCGTTCAAAATCCACATGGCTGATAACTTCGTCAAACACCGGCAACTGCACTACCAGCTCACCACCCGGGTTCAGTACAAAGGAGCCACCATCAAATACCTGATCATCCTGACCACCCACCATATTCAGGTAAATCAGCGGTAACCCTGTCTCAACGGTGCGCGACACCATATGGTTGATCCGAACGTCCATTTTGTTGCGATAATAAGGCGAACCATTGGGCACCAACAGTATCTCGGCACCACTTTCCCCCAGGGTTTCGGCAACATCCTCAAACCAGGCATCCTCACAGATCGGGCTGCCAATCCGTATACCTGACACACTGTATGGCCCTGCCAGAGGCCCCACATCATAGATCCGAACCTCATCAAACACGGTTTCATTTGGCAGGTGGTGCTTCAACACACGGCAGCTAATCTCACCGCCTTGCAAAACATAGTAAGCATTGAAAAGTTTTCCCTTTTCCCGCAGCGGCCCGCCAATAGCCAGCGCCGGGCCATCCGCGCAATCCTGCGCCAACTGCTCCAATTGCGCCATAGCCGCATCCGTAAAAGCTGGCTTGGCCACCAAATCCTGGGTGTTGTAACCCGTGATGAACATCTCGCTCAGCGCCACCAGATCGGCACCCGCATACTTGCCCTGTTGCCAGGCATCCCGCGCGCGCGTCGCGTTGCCCGCCAGGTCACCCACCGTCGGGTTCAACTGCGCCAGAGTCAGGCGAAATTTATCGGTCATCAAAGCATCCATCACTAGTTCCAGCGAAGTCTTAGCAGACCTGAGCGCAAGCGAAAGTCCTCACAAATTTCCGCGTGCCACCAAAAAGCGTTGTCAGCCGGGGGCGGCTCCTCTAACCTCAGGCAGGCATCTGATCCATTAAACGGAATCAGGCTATTGGGGGCTATCGTGCTGGATATTAAGGGTCGCGCTAAAGCGCAATTTGTAGGAATTCTTGGGGCATTGGTTTTGGCCATGCCCGTTGCGGCGCAAACAAATGACGATGTAGTCACCAAACAATATGATGATGGCGGCGTTTATGAAGGCACCTTCAAAGGCGGCAAACAGCACGGTACCGGCACTTATCAATTGCCCAATGGTTACGAATATACTGGCGAGTGGGTTGATGGCGAAATTCTGGGTCAGGGGCTGGCCCGTTTCCCCAACGGTTCAATCTATGAAGGCGCTTTTGCCAAGGGCAAACCCGAAGGTTTTGGTAAAATCACCTTTGCCGACGGCGGCACTTTCGAAGGCGACTGGGTTGACGGTAAGATCAACGGCTCTGGCGTAGCGATCTATTCCAATGGCGTTAGATACGAAGGCGGTTTCAAAGAAGCCCTGCATCACGGTCAGGGCCGAATGGAGAGCCCGAACGGCTATGTCTATGAAGGCTCCTGGATTGATGGCATCAAAGATGGTGAAGGTAAAATTACCTATCCAGATGGCGCTGTTTATGAAGGCACATTATCCCAAGATGTGCGTCAGGGTACTGGGACATTGGTCATGCCGGATGGTTTGAAATTTGTCGGCCAATGGAAAGACGGCCAGATTGATGGAGAAGGCTCACTGACTCAGCCAAATGGCGATTTGTACGAAGGCAATCTGTCAGCAGGCCAGCGCAACGGCAACGGTCAGGTGACCTATGCCAACGGTGACATTTATATCGGCACATTTCAGGGCGACAAACGCCATGGGTCCGGCACGTTTACCGGCACAGACGGGTATATATATGTAGGCGACTGGGTTGATGGCCGGATCGAAGGTGAGGGTAAAGTCACCTATCCGGATGGATCGATCTATCAGGGCCAGTTTCGTGATGATCTGGCTGACGGGGCCGGGACCATCAACTACCCCGATGGAAATTCATACGAAGGCGAATGGAAAGCCGGCGTCATCGACGGCAAAGGCACTGCACGTTATGGCAATGGTCTGGTTTATGAGGGTGAGTTTCGTAATGCCAAGAACCACGGTCAGGGCACCATGACATTCCCGGATGGCTACACCTACGTCGGAGAATGGCTGGAGGGCCAGCGCCACGGAGTTGGCCGCGCAAACTATGCTGACGGCTCTACCTATTCCGGGGCCTTTGCCAATGGTCAACGCAATGGCAAAGGCACGATCACAATGGCCGATGGTTTTACCTATACCGGCGACTGGAAAGCTGGTGAAATCGAAGGCCAAGGCGTTGCAACTTATGCCAATGGCGACGTTTATGAAGGCACGTTTAAGGCAGGAAAACGCGAGGGTGCAGGCACGATCCGCTACGCCACCGGACAGGAAACCAGCGGAGAATGGACTAATGGCGCACTGACGGATGGGGCGACCGCGTCCGAATAATCCAGCCCGGCCAATTGTTCTTTCCAAACAGAAATTGTCGATCTATAGTTGCCGCCATGACGTATGCGGTAACATTTATTTCCACTGGCGAACTTCGGTTCGCAGCTCCGCTTTGCGCACTCCTTCTACTTAGCTAACCCCTGAGCGTGTCTTTGGCGCGACCGCTCACGGGTTGAACAGCGCCAAAATCCAAAGCTAAGTTTAGAACGAAAGACACCCCGATGACCGACCAGATTGAACAGGACCATGTCCTGATATTTGACACAACTTTGCGCGACGGCGAACAAAGCCCCGGCGCTACAATGACCCATAACGAAAAGGTAGAGATCGCCGGTCTGCTTGATGAAATGGGCGTCGATATTATCGAAGCAGGCTTCCCCATTGCCAGCGAAGGTGATTTTGAAGCCGTAAGCGAAATTGCCAAACTGTCTGAAAATTCAGTAATTTGCGGCCTCGCCCGCGCCGTGCCACGCGACATTGATCGCTGTTGGGAAGCGGTAAAACATGCGCGGCGCCCACGCATACACACCTTCATTGGCACTTCGCCCCTGCACCGAGACATTCCGGGTCTCAGCATGGACGAAATGGCCGAACGCATCCACGAAACCGTAACACTGGCGCGAAATCTGTGTGACAACGTGCAATGGTCGCCTATGGATGCGACACGTACCGAAATCGACTATCTGAAACGGGTTGTGGAAATCGCCATCAAAGCCGGGGCAACCACGATCAACATCCCGGACACCGTTGGCTATACTGCGCCCCGAGAAAGCGCTGATCTGATCCGGATGCTGATCGCCGAAGTGCCGGGCGCAGATGAGGTGATATTCGCCACCCATTGTCACAACGATCTGGGCATGGCAACTGCCAATTCGCTGGCCGCCGTGGAAGGTGGTGCCCGCCAGATTGAATGTACAATCAACGGCTTAGGCGAACGCGCTGGCAACACCGCATTGGAAGAAGTGGTGATGGCCCTGAAAGTCAGGAATGACATAATGCCGTTTCACACCGGTATTGATACCACCAAGATTATGAACATCAGCCGCCGCGTGGCCACTGTATCCGGCTTTGCGGTTCAGTATAACAAGGCCATCGTCGGCAAAAACGCTTTTGCCCACGAAAGCGGTATCCATCAGGATGGCATGCTGAAAAATGCTGAGACGTTCGAAATAATGCGCCCTGAGCATGTTGGATTGTCCGAGACCAATCTGGTTATGGGCAAACATTCAGGGCGCGCCGCGCTCAGAGCCAAGCTGAAAGATTTGGGGCATGATCTGGGTGATAACCAGTTAAAAGACGTGTTCGTGCGCTTCAAAGCACTGGCCGACCGCAAGAAAGAAATCTTTGACGATGATTTGGTCGCCCTGATGCGTGACAGCTCAACCGACGCTGAACATGACCACATTCAGGTAAAGCACCTGAAGGTAGTATGTGGCACAGAAGGACCGCAAACAGCCGACCTTACATTGTCAATTGGCGGTGAAGACAGCCAGTTCAAAGCCACCGGCGACGGACCCGTAGATGCAGCTTTTAACGCAATAAAACAGCTGTTTCCGCACGATGCACACTTGCAGCTTTATCAGGTACACGCTGTCACCGAAGGCACTGACGCACAGGCCACGGTTTCAGTGCGTTTAGAAGAGGACGGGCGCATCGTGACCGGGCAATCTGCGGATACCGATACGGTCGTCGCCTCCACCAAGGCCTATGTCACAGCATTGAACAAATTGCTGGTCCGGCGTCTGAAATCAGCCCCGGATGCAGACGTGAAATCGGTAGATTTCAGGGATATGTCCTGACGGCGGGCGGGCAAGTTCGCGCTGATTAGCGCGCGCAAGGGTCTTTCGCCCGCATCAATGCATGCCTATAGTAACTGAGGGCCCGTGGCTGACAGAGTCGCGGGCCTTTTGAAATTTGTGAACGGGAAGTTCGTGTTATGGCAGGAATTATGGGTATGTTTTCGTCGGATATGGCGATCGACCTTGGGACAGCGAACACGCTGGTTTATGTTAAGGGCAAGGGAATTGTCCTTAATGAACCGTCGGTTGTGGCTTATCATGTCAAAGATGGCGCTCGAAATGTACTGGCCGTTGGCGAAGATGCCAAGCTGATGCTCGGGCGTACTCCGGGATCTATTGAGGCTATCCGCCCGATGCGCGAAGGGGTGATTGCAGATTTTGACACAGCCGAAGAAATGATCAAGTTCTTCATCCGCAAGGTCCACCCGCGCACCACGTTTTCCAAACCCAAGATCATTGTTTGCGTCCCCCATGGGGCCACACCCGTAGAAAAACGTGCCATCCGTCAGTCGGTTCTATCCGCAGGCGCGCGACGCGCTGGGCTGATTGCGGAACCGATTGCAGCGGCAATTGGTGCCGGTATGCCGATCACCGACCCAACCGGTAACATGGTTGTGGACATCGGCGGTGGTACAACCGAGGTGGCGGTACTGTCCCTGGGTGACATCGTTTATGCGCGTTCTGTGCGAGTGGGTGGAGACCGGATGGACGAAGCAATCATCAGCTATCTGCGCCGCCAACAAAACCTGCTGATTGGCGAAAGCACATCAGAGCGCGTAAAAACATCTATTGGTACAGCACGAATGCCCGATGATGGGCGCGGCGCTAGTATGCAGATTCGGGGGCGTGATCTGTTGAATGGCGTGCCCAAAGAAATCGAAATCAATCAGGCGCAAATTGCCGAGGCATTAGCGGAACCGGTTCAGCAAATATGCGAAGCGGTAATGACCGCGCTGGAAGCCACGCCACCTGATCTGGCCGCAGACATCGTTGACCGCGGCGTGATGCTGACCGGGGGTGGTGCATTGCTTGGGGATCTCGATCTGGCATTACGCGAACAAACCGGGCTGGCAATATCGGTGGCGGACGATTCACTTAGCTGCGTAGCGCTTGGCACCGGCAAGGCGCTGGAATATGAAAAACAGCTGCGTCACGTAATTGATTACGACAGCTAGTCACTGGGGATGCCGTGGCAAAGGATAGAAACCAAAACGACGTCTATGTGCGCCCGATCAGACGTATTCTGGTCGGCGGCCTGGTGTTGTTTTTGTTCGCGCTTTTCCTGCTCTGGCGTATTGACAGCCCAAGGGTAGAGCGGTTTCGCACAGCGCTAATCGACAAGGTTGTTCCCTCTTTTTCATGGGCGTTGGTTCCAGTTACCAAAGTGGTCGGGATGTCGCGGGACTTTCAGGCATACAATAGAATTTATGAGCAAAACCAAGAGCTTCGCCGTGAGTTGCAGCAAATGAAAGCCTGGAAAGAAGCCGCACTACAGCTGGAACAGAAAAACGCCAAGCTGCTTGATCTGAACAACGTGCGGCTCGATCCGAAATTGACGTTTATCACTGGTGTCGTATTGGCTGACAGTGGCTCACCTTTTCGCCAATCAGTGCTATTGAATATCGGTGAGCGGGACGGGATCGTTGATGGCTGGGCCACCACCGATGGCTTGGGTCTGGTGGGGCGGATTTCTGGAGTTGGGCAAAATTCATCACGGGTGATATTATTAACCGATTCAAACAGTCGGATACCGGTTACGATCCAACCCTCTGGTCAAAAGGCAATACTGGCAGGGGATAATACCGCCGTGCCGCCAATCGAATTTTTGGAAACACCCGAGGCCGTACGCCCCGGCGACCGGGTCGTTTCCTCTGGCGACGGCGGCGTTTTTCCCCCCGGTTTATTGGTCGGCCAAGTGGCCCTTGGATCGGACAGACGATTGCGGGTAAAGCTGACCGCGGATTATGAGCGTTTAGAATTCCTGCGGGTGTTACGCAACAGCGGCACCAGCAAGGTCTCTGACACCGGGGGGCTATTGTACCAACCTGCCCTGCCCGAACCTGTTGAACCTGTTGAACCTGACACAATAGCAACTACAGAGCCTTCCGATGGTTGATCCGGCAACAACAAGACGAATGTTATACTGGGCATTGTTTTGCCTTTTGTCGGCATTCATAATCTTTGTTCGCTTACTGCCACTTGACCTAACCGCCGGGCGACTACCCGGCGCTGACTGGACAGTCGCGATTGCATTTGCATGGGTTCTGCGCCGCCCAAACTTTGTTCCGGTTTTGCTTTTTGCAGTTGTACTATTCCTGAGCGATATTTTGTTTATGCGTCCCCCGGGGCTTTGGACTGGTTTGGGCGTAATCGGCTTGGAATTTTTGCGCGGTCGCGCGCAGTTTTCCCGGGAACTGCCTTTTTTGTTTGAGTGGGCACTGGTGTCCGCCGTCATACTTGCGATGGTTCTTACAAACCGGCTGATCCTTGGCATATTCGTGATTGGACAACCCAGCTTCGCATTGGATAGCCTGTTGTTCGTAATGACCGTTGCCGCATACCCGGTGGTAGTTTTCGTTTCGTCAAGGCTCTTGGGGGTTCGCCAAGTTGTCCCCGGAGCGGTCGATCAGTATGGGCATCGCATATGATACGCACCCCAAAGGATAATGAGGCCAGCACGCGGATCATATCGCGCCGCGCCCTAATTCTGGGCGGGACGCAGCTTGCGTTCATTGGCGTATTGGGCCTGAGAATGCGGTTTATGCAGGTTGATCAGGCAGATCAGTTCCGTCTGTTGGCAGAAGAAAACCGTATAAATATTCGCCTAATTCCACCCACACGCGGGCTGATCTACGATCGTTTCGGAGAGATTCTTGCCGAAAATGAACAAAACTACCGGATTGTCATCGTGCGCGAAGACGCGGGGGACATTGATGCCACCATCGCCCATCTGGCGCGATTGGTCGAACTGGACCCCGACGATCTGGAACGTGCAACAAAGGAGCTAAAACGCCTGAGCCCGTTTGTGCCGGTAACGGTCGCGGACCGGCTGGAATGGCATGATCTGGCGAGGGTTGCGGTGAATTCCCCCGCCCTGCCCGGTGTTACGCCCGAATTTGGATTGTCCCGGCTTTATCCACAGGGGGCCGATTTTGCCCATGTGGTGGGTTATGTCGGACCAGTTAGCGATTATGATCTGGGCAAACTTGAAGACCCCGATCCATTGCTGCAAATCCCAGAATTTCAAATTGGTAAGGTGGGCATCGAAAGTAAATTGGAATTGGATTTACGCGGACGCGCCGGGACACGACGTATCGAAGTCAATGCCGTGGGTCGGGTGATGCGTGAGCTGGACCGAATTGAAGGCATCCCCGGTGACAATATCCAGCTGACCGTTGACGCGATGCTGCAAAATTTTGTACAGGCCCGACTTGGGGCGGAAAGCGCCGCGGTTGTTGTTATCAACACCCGCAGTGGTGAATTACTGGCGATTGGATCAGCACCAAGTTATGACCCCAACAAATTCGTTCGCGGAATTACGGTGGCAGATTACGCCGATTTGACGGAAAATGAATACCGCCCATTGGCAAATAAAACAGTACAGGGCACCTATCCACCCGGTTCAACTTTCAAGATGATCGTCGCTTTGGCTGCGCTGGAAGAGGGCGTGATTGACCTAGAGGAACAGATCAAATGCATCGGCTTCAAACAACTGGGGAACCGCCGTTTCCATTGCTGGAAACGTGGTGGTCACGGTAAGGTCAACCTGCACAAAAGCCTGCAACAATCCTGCGATGTGTTCTACTATGAAATCGCCGAACGTGTCGGGATCGAAAAGATCAGCGCCATGGCACGCAGGCTGGGGCTTGGTTCAAAGTTCGAGTTACCAATGTCTGCTATTGCTGGCGGGCTTACCCCTACCAAGGCATGGAAAGCCGAATGGGCGTCAAAAAGTGACGATCGCAATTCCGACTGGCTGATTGGCGACACGCTAAATTCTGGGATTGGACAAGGGTTTGTTCTGGCCTCACCTTTGCAGCTAGCCGTGATGACAGCACGACTTGCCTCGGGGAATGCAGTTGTTCCAACGCTGATAAAAACTGTAAATGGCGTCGAGGTGGAAACAACCGAGGCCACGTCATTGGGATTAAACAAAGATCATTTGCGCGCAGTACGTGAGGGCATGTTTGCGGTTTCAAACAGCGAGCGTGGAACAGCCTATCGCAGTCGTATTGAAGAAAACGAACTACGGATGGCCGGAAAAACCGGCACCAGCCAGGTTCGAAATATCACAGTGGCGGAGCGCGCCGCCGGTGTCATACGAAACGCTGACTTACCCTGGAAACGGCGCGACCACGCCCTGTACGTGGCCTATGCACCGTTCGAGGCACCCGAGATTGCTGTTTCGGTCGTGGTGGAACATGGCGGTGGTGGTTCAGTTGCCGCGGCCCCAATTGCGCGCGACATAATGTTGCAAGCCCTACATGGTGGCCTGCCACCGCTTGCGTCCTACCCTTCCAGCCAGCGCGGCACGATCCAGACCATGCGCGAAGGACTGACCCTGCGCGACCCAGCTACAGTTTCTGACGGGCGGATCAAAACATGAGCTATCTGGAATATCGCGTCCAGACAGTCCCATCTGGGTTTCGCAAAATCCTGTATCTGAACTGGCCTCTGATCCTGCTGATAACAGCTGTCGCCTGCTTCGGGTTTTTGATGCTCTATTCAGTGGCAGGTGGGTCGATGACCCCTTGGGCAGAACCGCAGATGAAACGATTTGCCTTTGGCATGTTTCTGATGATCGCCGTGGCGATGGTGCCCATATGGTTCTGGCGAAACGTGGCGGCTCTGGCTTATGGGGGTTCGATTTTTTTATTGCTAATGGTCAAGTTCTTTGGCGTTTCAGGCATGGGGGCACAGCGGTGGATCGACATTGGCTTCATGCGGTTGCAACCTTCGGAACTGACTAAAATCACATTGGTCATGATCCTTGCCGCTTATTACGACTGGCTAAGCGTTGAAAAAACCTCTCGCCCACAATGGCTGCTGATACCACTTGTACTGATCCTTGTTCCTACATTTCTGGTGGTAACCCAACCTGATCTGGGAACCGCGATACTACTAACAGCGGGGGGCGGGATTATGATGTTTCTGGCAGGAGTACACTGGCTGTATTTTGCAGTTCTCATCCTGTTGGGGTTATCGGCGCTTTTTATTGTATTTGCGTCGCGTGGCACCGAATGGCAGTTGCTGAAAGATTACCAATTTCGTCGCATCGATACATTCATCGACCCGGCTAACGACCCGTTAGGGGCTGGCTATCACATCACTCAATCCAAAATTGCGCTTGGATCTGGTGGCTGGTCGGGGCGTGGATTTATGCAGGGAACCCAAAGCCGGCTGAATTTCCTGCCCGAAAAACATACCGACTTTATCTTCACGACACTGGCAGAAGAATTCGGTTTTGTGGGGGCATTTTCTTTGCTTTCACTCTACGGTTTAATATTATTTTTCTGCATCGTGTCGGCGCTTAAGAACAAGGATCGTTTTGGGTCATTGATAACTTTGGGTGTTGCGGCGACATTTTTCCTGTTCTTTGCCATCAACATGTCCATGGTCATGGGATTGGCCCCAGTGGTCGGCGTACCCTTACCAATGGTTAGCTGGGGGGGCTCGGCCATGCTGGTTTTGTTGGTGGGATTTGGTTTGGTTCAAAGCGCGCATGTGCATCGGCCACGGGGAAAACGATGAGCGTAAATGTTTTGTTTGCGGCCAGCGAAGAGCGTTGGCTTGAATATCAAAAATCCCTTGAAAACGCGTCTTTCAAGTCAGGCATCTCGGCAAATTTCTCTACTAACTTCGATAATACCGAGGTTGACTATATTGCCTACGCACCAAACGGCCCGGTCTCGGATTTTTCTTCATACACTCGGCTAAAGGCAGTTTTAGGCCTCTGGGCTGGCGTTGAAACCGTTGTCGACAATCCAACGCTCAATGTCCCGATGACGCGGATGGTGGATAGTGGTCTGCGTGAGGGCATGGTGGAATGGGTTACCGGCCATGTACTGCGGTACCATTTGGGAATGGATGCCCATATCATGGGTCAAAATGGGATTTGGAAGCCTGAGTGCCCGCCGTTAGCACGGCACCGTAAAGTGGGTGTTCTTGGCCTTGGGGCGCTTGGAAGCGCTTGCGTTAAGGCTTTGGCCGCACTTGGCTTTCAGGTGTGTGGTTGGA
>VAPL010806605.1_pt1 | contig 10615 bp, 7 predicted proteins | sample 3395061 | NCBI WGS metagenome assembly VAPL01 (sample SAMN08290444, study PRJNA428436) | hydrothermal vent metagenome | isolation source: Deep-sea hydrothermal vent chimney 2 | place: Pacific Ocean: Juan De Fuca Ridge | depth 2182 m m
AGAGGGAGAAATAAAAAAGCTCTTTTTCCTTAACTTAATGACATTGATCATTACCCCATAAATCTAGCATCTGTAGAAAAGGATACTCTCTATCCCCCCCCTGTTTTTCAGCACTTTACAAAAGCAACAATTAAAAACTGGAACATAGAGTATAAATACATCGCTACCGCTAATAAATCCAATAAACTTGGGAAAGGTAAAACAAGTCATTTACCTTAAAAATTAAAACATTACAAAACACACTTGATTATTTACTAATCTATAGCTACCTTTATGAGAACTACCCCAAAGTAAAGCAACCAGAAAAGTGGTATCGATTATGTCAAAAATACTGGCTATTATTTTATATATAACAACATTAATGCCCTTATTTGCTAACGCTGATGTTATTTTTCCTATTAAGCAATACGATATAAAGGGGCAGTCTACAGATCAACCACTCTCTAGTCTGGAATCACTTGAACAATATGGTAATAATGATCGTTGGGATAGCTACATAGAATTTCATCCAGATCAAAAAAGGTATAAAGGTATCTTTGTTTTTCAAGTTCCATTAACGGATGTAACAACAATTACCAGCATTAGCTTGCTGGCAAATTACCGGGGAGCTGAGTCTTATTATCAGAAATGGAGAATAAAGCTTAGAGATTTTCAAGCAAAAAAATGGGTTACGCTTACCAATAATAACCCAGCACTACCTTGGCAGTGGTATCAAATGAGCTCATTAATAACCCAAAATCCTCAACGCTTTATTAATAACAAAAGACAAATCAAACTACTTTACGGGTCAAACAATTCAAATGATGCCAGTCAACTCGACTATCTAGCCTTGGATATTAAGTCTCTCTTCTCCACAAATGAAACAACTTGGTGGCAGCCTAAACCAGGTTTAAGCTGGCAAATCCAGTATATAGGAGTTGCCGATTATTCAACTAATACTGATATCTACAATATAGACTTATTCGATAGTTCAGCGGCCGAAATAGCGGCTTTAAAATCACAAGGCAAACACGTTATTTGCTATTTTAGTGCGGGCAGTATTGAAGACTGGAGGCCCGATATTAATTTATTCCCGTCTTCCGTAATTGGTAATGATTATCAAGGCTGGGCAGGAGAGTCTTGGTTAGACATTCGCCGTCAGGATATTTTGCTCCCTATTATGCAAGCAAGAATAGAGTTAGCCGCAGATAAGGGCTGTGATGCCATCGACCCAGACAATATTAATGCCTATACCAATAATACTGGATTCGACTTAAGTTATGCCGATCAAATTAACTATAACAAAGCCTTAGCCGAATTAGCACACCAATCAAACCTAGCAATAGGGTTAAAAAATGATATTGCACAAATAAATGATTTACTGGCTTATTTTGATTTTTCCATTAATGAAAGTTGTTTTCAATATGCTGAATGTGACCTACTCAGCCCTTTTATCCAAATGAACAAAGCTGTTTTTGCCATTGACTACAACTCAGTGTCTGATGGTTTTTGTGCGGCTGCAAACCAGCTCAATTTTGATGGTATCAAAAAGAACTGGGACCTTGATGCCTGGTTATATTCTTGCCGATAACCCAATACTTTTAAAAACAGACTTACATGAACTTACAAAAACTATTATTAACATTGACCGCTGTTGTTATATTTTCAGGCTGCGCCGTTTATAAAATACAAGAAACCGAACCCTTGGATATTTCTGCCCGCTGGGTAATATTACCGCTGCTAAACCATTCAGATACTCCAGAAGCAGGTGCCAGAGCCAGTGATATTGTTGCAACCCTATTACGTTCACAAGGTATTCAACAATTAACTAGCTATGTTGCTATAGCAAACAATAACAACAGCCTACCTGAGCTCAACCAACAAAAATCATTAACTCAAGCTATTAGCAACACCCGTACTCAAGGCTATCGTTTTGGCGTAGGTGGCAGTGTTCAGGAGTGGCGCTATAAAAGTGGTTTAGATGGCGAACCAGCCGCAGGTATCACTTTAACTGTAACCGATCTGGAGAGTGGAAAGATTATCTGGTCCGCTTCAGGTTCGCGTACTGGCTGGGGACGTGAAAGTGTTAGCGGAGTTGCTCATAAATTAATGGCTAAACTGATTGATGGCTTGAGCTTAACGGAGTAACTCATGTTTCAAAGAGTTCCATTTCGCTTAAGTAAAACAGCCACAAAAACAAGTACCGCAGTCACAGAAACCATTGTATTAACTATACTAGGCATCATTTTAGGTTTATGGTTTACTCCAGAGGCAGATTTTTTTGCCGTCCCTGGGTTTAGCTGGTTGCTTATTGGACCTTTTTTAAGTGGCTTACGCTATGGCTTTGTTTATTCCTTAAATAGTGCTTTATTTCTGATTGCTTTTATGTGGGGTATCTCAGAGTATCTTTCACTATGGAGTACGGTTTCATTTTCCAGCACAGCGCTGAGCATACTCTTTATTGCCACCGTTGCAGGTGAGTTCCATAACTATTGGCAACGACAAATTAACAAACTACAAGTTGCATCCGATTATTTAGACCACCGCCTTGGTGAAGTCAGTAATGCTTTTAACTTAATAAAAATATCCCACGACAGACTAGTACAGAGAACCGCTTCTCGAAGCACACTAAGAGATAGTATTCTTGCCGTGCGTACTCATATTATGAAAGCCAAATTAACGGACTCAGACATTGTCAGTTTAAGTGGCTTAATTTTAAGGATTTTTGCAGATTATGGCTCAATTCAACAGGCAGGACTATACTCACTAAATGAAGATGGAGAGTTCAACAGCTCTGCCATTGCTTTTTTTGGAGGTCATTTTGAACTCAATGTTGATGATGTCCTGTTAAAAAAAGCACTATCAGAGTTAAAAACCACCAGTTTAAAACCAGAACTAGTAACAAAAGAAGAATATAGTCATTTATTGCTATTAGCCATTCCTCTAGTTGATGTGTATGGAGAATTAAGAGCTTTAATTCTGGTCAATAAAATGCCATTCCGTGCTTTTAGACAAGATAACATTCGCTTAGCAGCAATTCTGGGTGGCCATATTGCTGACTTAATCAGTATGAAAAGTAGCTCAGACTATACGGGAAGTATAGATCTACAGTACTTTATGTTACAACTTAAACGCTGTATGAATGATGTTAAAGCCTTTAACCTTCCAGGCTCTATTGTTTGCTTACAAATAGATAATAAAAAACATAGCTCAGGCATTAATGCGCTAGTGCTTGGTAGACAAAGAGGGCTGGATAGTGTCTGGGCCATAAAAAATAAGCAAGGTATACACTGTGTGTTCCTGTTACTTCCACTCACTGATTCTCCTGGAATTGAGGGCTATAAGGTTCGCTTACAACTGATGATCAAAGAAAATTATGGTTACAATAGTTTAGAGGATGCAGGGGTTACGCTTATCCCTCGTGAGCTAGCAGATGGCGAATCATCTAAAGACTTAATGCTTGAGCTGTTTCATGATGTCGAAATAGATGAAAAATCATGGCATGAGAACAATAACCAACCCTAATGAAAATACCCCCTTTATCTTTATCTGGCAATTCAACAGATAACATTCAGAAACATAGCTTACTCCTGTTATTAATAGCGTTTATTATCCAGGGTGGTGGTATTTACTTTTTGTTTAACGACTCGCTAAACAATGCATTATTACTGCATATATTAAGTGCCAGTCTATTCCCCTTTGCACTTCGGCAAATTTTACCTGGCAAATTCCGTAAGGATCTTGCTGTTTTTAGCTTTCTATTTTTAATGTGCTGGTTAATTCCTTTTGTCTCAGGCATTGGTTTGTTACTTAGCTTGAGTATAGGTATCTATTCTGCAAAACCCGTCGTTAAGCAACTCACTAACACGGTTCATTCAGAGGCCTTACCAGAAAACCTGTTAGAGTCCGTTCACCTTTCTCAATACAATGAAAGTAGTGTTATCGGCATATTAGAATCATCGACTATTGAAGAACAACGTATTAAAGCGGTATTAAAAACCAGGCAAATGACAGATCAAGAAGCTATTCCGATTCTAAGGGTTGCCTTACTTGACCCCGTTGATGAAGTCAGACTTTTAGCCTATTCAATGCTTGATAAAAAAGAAAAAAACATTGACCATTTAATTTACCAGGAAGCAAAAAAATTAGCCGCAATGCCCTCACAAAAACTTATTCTAGTGCATTTAAGCATGGCTGAATCTTATTGGGAATTATCTTATTTAGGTCTAGTCACCGGACAGGCCAAACAACATATTTTACAAGATGCCTATGAACATATTCAACGGGTGTTAAAAAGTGATCAGACTTCGGCTGAACCTTATTTTTTACAGGCACGCATTGCCTTAGCACTCAATCTCTATGATGTTGCTGAGAAATCACTCTCTATGGCATTAAAGTTAGGTATAAATGCCGTAAGAGTTGCTCCTTATCAAGCAGAGCTCGCCTTTGTTACCCGTAAATTTGATGAAATAGAGCAATACATTAACATTGTGGATGATACCGCAAAAAATAACGACTTAGTTTCAGGGATGGTAAAACAATGGGGTTAAAAAACAGCGATTTTCAACAAGCCGATATAGGTCTCATTCTGGAAGGCACATACCCCTATGTTAGAGGCGGCGTTTCTAGCTGGGTTCACCAAATAATTACAGGCTTACCAGAACTTACTTTTTCGATCATTTTTATTGGAGATAAAGCAGAAAGTTACTCAAAAATACAATATGAACTGCCTGATAATGTGCTTGAATTAAAATGTATTTATATTATTTCTGACAAAGAAATAGAAAAACCCAAAGCTCGCAAAGGCAATAAAAAAGCCTTCGCTAAAGTCAAACAAATGCATGAATACTTTCGTCGACATAACCCTGATCATACCAGTGACACAATAAGGGAAGTCTTACACCATATTCGCCAGTTAAAAGACCTCGATTATGGAGATTTTCTGTATAGCGAACAAGCTTGGTCTTTTATTACCAAATGCTACGAAAATGCCTCTCCCAAATCTTCCTTCTTAGATTATTTTTGGACTATTAGAGCTATGCACGGCCCTATCTTTGCGCTTATTGACGGCTTAGATAATGCCGTTGATGCCAAAGTTTACCATACGGTTTCTACAGGGTATGCGGGATTATTTGGCGTTATGCTACATTACCTGCATGATAAAAAACTGATTCTTACTGAACACGGCATCTATACCAAAGAAAGAAAAATTGATCTTTCTCAAGTTGACTGGATAGAAGATGCAGAAGAAGTCTTCGGTAATAATAGTAACAGTGAATTTAGCTATCTCAGACGTCTTTGGATCCATTTTTTTGAATCAATAGGTCGTACAGTTTACGACGTAGCAGACCCTATTATTGCCATCTCTGAAGGCAATAAACAACGACAAATTGCAGATGGTGCAACGACTGAAAAATCCAGAGTTATTGCTAATGCTATTAACTTAACGCTGCTTCAACAGCAGCGAAGTAAAAGACCCGATACCCCCCCTTTAGTTATTGGCTTTATTGGTCGAGTTGTACCCATTAAAGATATCAAAACTTTTATCAGGGCCATGCGTAATGTCTGCACTGAGCTGCCAAAAGTTGAAGCATGGATTATTGGAGGCGAAGAAGAGGATCCAGACTATGCTCAAAGCTGTAGAGATATGATTAATAGCCTGCATTTAACCGATCAAATAATCTACAAAGGCTTTTGCAATGTAGCAGAGATATTACCTCAACTGGGTTGCGTCGTCTTATCGTCTATTAGTGAAGGCGTTCCTTTAGTTATTTTAGAAGCCTTTGCCTGTGGTATACCTGTTATTTCCACCGATGTTGGAGCCTGCCGAGAACTGATTGAAGGCGGCACAGAGGAAGATCAGGCGTTGGGGCATGCAGGAGCCGTGGTTTCCATTGCAGACTCAGAACAATTAGGCGTAGAAATCATTAAATTACTCAATGATCAAGCCCTATGGAACGCACAATCTTTTACCGCCGAACAACGGACAGACAAGTATTTTGACGAACAAACACTGTTTGCCAGCTATAAAGATATTTATCACAACGCACTGAGAAACTAATGGCTGGGATAGGATTCGAACTACGCAAATTATTACGCAAAGATAGTTTTCTTGGCTTAATTCAGGCCTATGGCTATGCGGGGATTATTAGCTCTGGGCCTTGGGTATTATCCATTTTAGGCGTGATGGCTGTAGGTATTTTAAGTGCAGGGTTAAACACCCAAGCCAATATCGTCATTTCGTTTTTAATCTCCATCACTTATTTAATGGCTTGCTCAATTATTACGGGTGCTTGGCTACAGCTTATGCTGACACGCTATATTTCCGACTTAATTTTTGCTAAAAAAACAGCTGAAATATTACCTAATTTATTAGGTGCCTTAGTGGTAACCACCTTAACCAGCCTTTTTGTTGGGTTATTATTTTGGCCACTCTTTCTGGAGGAATCACTCTCTTATCGATTGCTAATGCTAAGCAGCCTGATCGTATTAAGTAACATCTGGATTCTGGTTGTTATGCTTTCGGGTCTGCGCTCCTATCATAAAGTACTCAGTACCTTTTTTATTGGTTACGGCCTCACCATCTTGTTTGCCTTATTACTAAGACCCTACGGTTTAGTTGGCTTATTAGGTGGTTTTTTACTGGGCCAATCCATTATGATGTATATCATGCTTGGTTTAATGGTACATGAATACGAAGCCAAACAACTTATCTTGTTTGACTTTTTACATAGAGAAAAAGTTTTTTATAGTTTAGCCGCTATCTCCATTATTTATAACCTTGGAATATGGGCTGATAAATTTGTTTTCTGGTTTAACCCTATTACTTCTGAAGCCGTTATTGGTCCACTGCGTAGTTCAATTATTTATGACCCTCCCATTTTCCTGGCTTATTTATCCATTGTGCCGGGCATGGCCGTGTTCTTATTACGAATGGAAGCTGATTTTGTAGATAAATACAATGCGTTTTATGATGCTGTTCGTGATGGAGGGTCATTATCCTCTATTCGCCAATTAAAAAAATCCATGATCAAAACCATTCGCATGAGTTTTTTGGAAATTTTCAAAATTCAGGCCATTACAGTGCTGGTATTAATTTATACTGCCAATGATGTGCTGGCAGCTTTTAATATCTCAACTAATTACAGTATATTATTTAGTATCAATGTTGCTGCAGTAGGTGTGCAGGTGGTATTGCTTGGTGTTTTTAATGTGCTATTTTATCTTGATAAACGTTATACCATTTTAACTTTATGTATTTTCTTTGCCCTAACTAACCTATCTTTATCTCTCTTTTCCCAACATCTAGGCCCAGGTTATTATGGCTATGGTTTTGCCAGTGCCGTATTTCTGACCACATTAATAGGATTTATTGCATTAAACCGTAAGCTCATGCGCCTTGAATACGAAACTTTTATGCTCCAAAGGTAAACAATTATGTCTCGCTTACTATCCATAAGCTGTTTTTTAATCGTGATAATTTTTTCACCTTTGGCAAATAGTATAGAATCGCCGTCGACTGCTTTTTATTATGCACAAAACCCACCCTTGGATTTATTAGCAGCTTATGATCGGGTGGTACTAGAGCCAGAAAATGTAAACCCTAAACAGATTAAATACTTACAACAACAAGGTGTTACAGTCTACGCCTACTTGAGTATTGGTGAAGTCGCTGAATACCGAAGCTGGTTTTCAGACATTAAACCACAATGGAAACGAAGTAATAATGCAGATTGGAACAGCGCCGTTATGGACATGACCGCCACAGGCTGGCATGATTATTTGCTTAACAATCGTATGCAACAATTATGGCAACAAGGCTATCGCGGTTTTTTTTTGGACACCATGGATAGTTACCAGCTATTTGTAACAACAGCTGACGATAGAACCAAACAACAGCAAGGTATGATCACCTTACTTAAAGCAATGAAGAAAAACTATCCAGGGAGTAGTTTATTATTCAACCGAGGCTTTGAGATTCTTGAACAAACAGCCAACCTGGCCGATGGGCTTATTGCTGAATCTTTATTTTCTGGCTGGAACCCAGCAAAATCAGAATATAAAGAGGTATCACCTAATGATAGAGAATGGTTATTAGGTAAACTAAAACAGGCTCATGATACTTATAAACTCCCTGTTACTGTTATTGACTACTTGCCTCCCACTCAACGAAATCAAGCCAAAGAAATTGCCAAAAAAATCAGTTCAGCTGGTTTTACACCGTGGGTAAGCACCCCCCAATTAGATTATATGGGAGTTAGCCATAAAGATTTAATCCCTAGAAAAGTACTTTTTTTATATGACTCGAGAGAAATAATATTATCTGATCACCCTATTCACCGCTTATTGGCCATGCCTTTAGAATACCAAGGTTATGTGCCCATCTATTGGGATATAGCTCAGGGACTTCTTCCTCAATATATATTAAAAGGACGCATTGCTGGTATTGTCCTCTGGCTAACAAGTAACAATACCACTAGAGATTCAGCTTTATCAAACTGGATTTATAATAAAACGCAGCAGCAACTACCTATCGCTTTTATGGGGAGCTATGTTCTGGATACAAACCAACAATTAAACAAGCAACTAGGTATTAGCTTTCACCCTGCAAAATTAGAATATCCATTAAAACTCAAAGTTGCCTCAAAACATCTTGGTTTTGAAATTTCTCCAGTACTGCGTACCGTATACCTACCCACGATTAAAAATGATACTGCGCCACAATGGTTATCAATTATTGGTCAAAAAGGTAAACAAATAAACCCAGTCTTTATACGTTCATGGGGGGGGGTTGCACTTAGCCCTTATATTCTTCAAGAAGTGCCTGCTATGGGGAGTGATATTGCTTATAACCGCTGGATTATAAATCCCTTTGAATTTTTAACGGCAGCATTAAAGTTAAAACCCATCCCCGTACCTGATGCAACTACCGAAAATGGTAATAGAATCTTGACCATTCATATAGATGGTGATGGTTTTTATAATAAAACCCAACTTGGGCAGAATCGTTATTCATCTGAATTAATACGTGATAAATTTATCAAACCGTTATCACTTCCTCATACCGTTTCAATTATTGAAGGTGAAATCGGTCCCACGGGCTTGAAACCTGAATTAAGTAAGCAAATGGAAAAGATAGCCAGAGACATCTTTAAGTTACCCAATGTTGAAATTGCCAGCCACTCTTATAGCCACCCTTTTGACTGGTTTAAAGCAGCTGAGAATAAGCCTTACAATACCGTAGACCTTAACCCGAACATCACCCTCTTTAAAGCGACAAAAGGTCGCTATTATCTGCCTATTCCGGGGTATAGTTATAATGCTGAACGTGAAATTAAAGGTTCCATCAATTATATTGATCAATTTTTAGCCCCTATTGGTAAAAAAACCAAAGTGTTTTTATGGACAGGCGACTGTTTACCTAATCAAGAAGCTTTAGCCTGGGCAGAACAAGCTCAGGTAGCTAATTTAAATGGTGGCGACACTATTATTCGTAAAGGTTTAAATTCAATCAGTAATATTTCACCCAGCGGTATTGTTAGAGGCCCTTATTTTCAACCTTATGCCCCGATACAAAATGAGAATGTTTACACTAATGATTGGACGGGGCCTTTTTATGGTTATCAACGCGTGATAGAAACATTCCAGTTAACCAATTCCCCTAAACGCTTTAAGCCTATAAGTATTTACTATCATTTTTATTCTGGTGACAGACAAGCATCTGTTCGTGCTTTACATAGAGTTTATGATTGGGCTTCAAAGCAAGAAACATTACCCTTATGGATAAGTGAATATACCCCAAGACTAAAAGCTTTTCGCCATGCTGTTTATGAGCAACTAGATGATGGCTGGCGTATATATGGAGCCAAAAATATACGTACATTACGCCTACCTGCAATAGGAAAACACATAAATATAAGTGATTCACAAGGTATCGCAGGCTACAGACAATTGGCACAAGGCCAATATATTTCTCTTAATGGTGTCAATACCATTAGCTTACGCTTAAACAACAAAACAAAACCCTCACCCTATCTAGTAAAGTCAAATGCTCAAATACAATATTGGCATAAAGATAACCATAAAATAAACTTTAGATTAGTGGGTCATCAGGCCATTTCATTAACCTTAGCTAATTTATCTCCTCGCTGTGTGTTAAAAAATAAACAGGGTAAAAAAATATCAGCTATTAAGCATCAAGGAAATACTACTGCATTTATATTTAAACAGCATGATACAGGCGCATTGCAGGTGAATTGTGGACGATAACGAAGAATCGCTATTTTCTGGCTGGTCTATCCTGTTATTTGTATTAATCATTTCAGCTATCTTGATTGCTCTGTTTCCAGGAAAAAAACTATTGGAAAGTTTTAATAAAAAGCCAATAGATCAGACATCCATTGAATATTTAAAAGTTTCAATCGATCAATCACCAGAAGATAAGCAATTAAGATTACGCCTAGCCAATGCCCAAGTCAGCATAGGCCAATTAGATGATGCCATAAAAACACTGGAAACATTATTGGATAGTGAGCATCTCGCTACTCAAGCTCAGTTTTTAATCATTAAAATACAATTTCGGCAATATTTTGAAGCCACGCAAGCAAGTGCTAAGAAAAATATAAAGACTGAATTA
>VAPL010298182.1_pt1 | contig 10614 bp, 11 predicted proteins | sample 3395061 | NCBI WGS metagenome assembly VAPL01 (sample SAMN08290444, study PRJNA428436) | hydrothermal vent metagenome | isolation source: Deep-sea hydrothermal vent chimney 2 | place: Pacific Ocean: Juan De Fuca Ridge | depth 2182 m m
GAGCCAGCGCGCCTTGACCTCTTGCCGCAGACCCGTGCCCTTTCACCCGCCGAGGGCCCGGCAGGCCGCAAGCGCCTGTGCAATCTTCCAAGACGCACGGGGGCCGATGATCTGTGCCCACCCCGGTTGTCAGCCAGATCAGGGTCGCAGTGACCGACGGCCAACGATCAATGGAGGAGGAAGAATGCGGGACGATGCGCGACTCGAGGATCTGGGCGATGGACTCTTCGCCTATCTCCAGCCGGACGGATCCTGGGGGCTGAGCAATGCCGGCCTGGTCAGTGATGGCGAGGAGTCCCTGCTGGTCGACACGCTCTACGACCTTCCCCTGACCCAGCGCATGCTCGACCAGATGGTCGCCGCGACCCCGGCCGCCAAACACATCGACACGCTCGTCAACACCCACGCCAATGGTGACCATTGTTATGGCAATGAGTTGGTCGGGGGGGCCCGCATCATCGCTTCGACAGCCAGTGCCGAAGAGATGAACGAAGTCACGCCAACCATCATGGCCGCCATGCTCAAGGGCGCCGATGAGATGGGCGAAGCCGGCGTGTTCTTGCGCCATGCATTCGGCGAATTCGAATTCGAGGGCATCACCTTGACCCCGCCGACGGAGACCTTTGATGGTCGCCTTGATCTCCGAGTAGGCGATCACTCCGTTGAGTTGATCGAGGTCGGCCCCGCGCATACTCGCGGCGACGTCATCATCCATGTCCCGAAGGCTCACGCGATCTTTACCGGCGACATTCTCTTCATCGACGGCACACCCATCATGTGGGAAGGGCCCGTTGCCAACTGGATCGACGCCTGCGAAAAGATCGTCGCGCTCGAACCCGAGATCATCGTCCCTGGACACGGCCCGCTCACCGACACTCGGGGCGTACTCAAGGTCCGCGACTATCTCATCTATGTGCGCGACGAGGCGCGCAAGCGATATGATGCAGGACTCTCCGCCCGGGAAGCCGCGCTCGACATTCAACTCGCTGACTATTCCGCGTGGCTCGATAGCGAACGGATCGCGGTCAACGTTTTGACGCTCTACCGCGAATTCGGAGACACCGCACCGCCGCCCGGCCCGCTCGAAATCTTTGAGCTGATGGCCGAACTGGCACGCTGAATCCTCGAACGAATATGGCCGATTTCCAGGAACGCCCAGACTGCCTTCACTGCAAACACTATTTCGTGACGTGGGAGAGCGATAAGCCGCGCGGCTGCCACGCGTACGAATTCAAATCCCCGGAATGGCCCTCCCAGGTCGTACTCGAATCCTCTGGCGCAGACTGCCAGCTCTTCGACCACAAGCGCGAAACGCGCGGACGAACCCGACTCCTGCGTTAGGCGAAGCGAGTCACCGACAGCACCCTTTGAGACTCTTCAGGGAAGGCGTTCGTCGAACCGCTTTGCCGAGAAGATCAGTCGGCTGACGTCGGCTGCGTTTCCGCGAGCGCTCGGTCGGCGATCAGGGTGGCGTCCCCCGAGCCCGTCTCCTCTTGAATCTCACGACAGCGTGCCAAGAGTTGACCCAGAGCCGGTCCGGGCGCGATACCGCGCTTCATCAAGAGCTCGGCCGAAACGACATCGACGGGCATGCCCTCGCGAACATTCGCCGCACTCGCATTTTCCAGAAAGGTTTTCCCGGCCGGGTATCGACTTGCGATCCCATCCTCAGTCGTGCGGCCGAGGTGATCCGCGCGGGCCACCCGTTCGAGCTCGACGACCGTCATACCACCCTGCGCGAGCTTCCGCGCCAGCCGCCGATAGGCGCGCGCGGACGCACCCTGCGCGACAAACTGGCTCGGCGCCAGGTGGTTTGCGACGAGTACTTCGATGGCTCGGACGCGATCCTGGCCCAGACAGAACGCGCCCAGCCAGGTACGCGTAAGAACCGCACCGACAGCCTCGTGTCCCAGGGATCGAGTTCGACCATCGTCTTCAACGCGGGTGGTTTCGGGTTTGCCCAGGTCATGGCAAAGCGCGGCAAAGAGAAGAATCTCCCGCGCAGCACGCGTTAGTCCCTCGTCGCGAGCGATCCGCGCAGCACGGTCGAGGACCATGCACGTATGAACGAAGACGTCGCCTTCGGGATGCCAACGTGGATCCTGCTCGGTCCCACGAAGCGCTGCGACCGGGCCGAAGATCTCGAGCTGACTCACCTCAGCCAGGAACTCGAAGGCGATCGAAGGCCGCAGGGGCTCAGACAGGATTCGAGTCAATTCCCCGGCGATCCGTTCCGCTGCGAGTCCGCTGAGGTCGAGCGTCCGACAGATTTCCGTGAGTCCGGGCTCGACGCACGCGTCGAAGCGAGCCCTAAGCCGCGCAACGCGCAGCACCCGAAGCGGATCCGCGCCGAAGGTCTCCTCCGATACGGCTCGAAGAAGGCGCGCCTCGAGATCATCGCGTCCGTTCCAGGGATCGATCAATCGATCCGCGATCGGATCCCAGCCGATCGCGTTGATCGTGAGGTCGCGATGTCGGCTCGCCTCGCGAAAGGCCGCGTCGAGACTCGGGGTCGAGGCAATGTCCGACATGCGATCTCCACCAGCGCGTGGGTAGGCCAGGTCGATGCCTTCTCGCGTTTGTCGCCAGACCGGAAATTGACGACCGACCGGCTTCGAGAATCCGAAGCCGGCGACCAACTCCGAGATCCGATCGCGAGAGAGGCCCAGAATTTCTAGATCGAAATCCTTCGAACGCTTCCCGATCAGGCGATCGCGAACCCATCCGCCGACGACGAGTAGACGTCCGCCGGCCTCGGCTGTGCTTTGAGCGAGCGCCGAAACGATGGACGATTTCGGCAGGCGGAACGAATCCCCGCCCTTGGTCAAACGATTTCGTCCTCGTCGACTTGTTTCAAACAAACCGGATGCGGTGCCCATTCCGGTCCACCCATCCAGCCGGGGATTTCCGCGGCCGCCGCGAGCCAGGACTCGGCGATCGATTCATCCACCGCGACGTCGTTGTTGTCAAAAGCCTCCGTGATCGATTCCCACAACTCACGGCCCCCACTCTCCCACCATTCCTTGCCCGGGTTCTCGAAGTCGATTGCGAGTTTGATCATGCTTTGCTCCCCCTTTGTTCCGGCGCCGCATTCCTTGTCGGCTTCCGCGCTTTCTTGCGTGACTTTTTCGAGGCTTCTTTCGACGCCCTCGTGGGCGTTTTATTCACTGTTTTCTTCGCGGCCCTTTTCGACGCCTTTTTCGGCGCCTTCTTGGTCGCTTTCTTGGCCGCTTGCTTGCCGGCTATCTGGGCCCGTCTCTTCGGTGTCTTCTTCCGGACGGGCTTGCTCGCCGCCTTGCCAGACACCGGCCGATCGGTCTTTCGGCGGCCAGGCACCCAGCCATAGCAATCGAGATCGATTCGCCCGCGAGCGTTGAACTCGACGCCCTCGGATTCGAGTACTGCACGCTGCAGGTCGACGAACTCCGGACCGCCGCGAGGACTGATCTCACCCCTGGCATTGATCACACGATGCCAGGGTACGTCATCCTCCTCACGCAAAGCAGACAGCGCCCAACCGACCTGGCGCGCCGCCCGAGGCATCCCCGATAGAGCGGCCACCTGTCCGTAGGTGGCGACCTGCCCCGGCGGTATGCGACAAACCACGCGATAGACGGGGAGCCAGCCCTTCGCAGAATCCGCGACCGAGGCCACGACTAACTCGCCTCCGAAACCAATCCGCAATGACGCAAAAGCGCGGCCGGGGATGGTTCGCGACCTCGAAAAGCCTTGAAGACATCCATCGGCGGCGTCCCCCCACCGAGCGAAAGCACGGTGTCCCGAAATCGTCGCCCGGCTTCCGCGACGGCCGAAGAATTTTCGAGCCCGGCCTCTTCGAAAGCCGAAAAGGCATCGGCCGACAAGACCTCCGCCCATTTGTAGCTGTAGTAGCCGGCCGCATACCCTCCGGCGAAGATATGCCCGAAGCTACAAAGAAAGCGATCCGCAGGCAGGGGCGGCATCACGGTCATCGTTTCAGCGAGCCTTCGCTGGACCGAAAAAATATCTTCACCCGCCTCCTTCAAATCGCTCGCGTGAAGCGCCAGATCCAGCGACGAAAAATAGAGCTGTCGCAACATCTGACTGGCGGCTCGATAGGTACGAGCGGCCGTGATCTTGTCGAAGAGTTCGACCGGTAGGCGCTCACCCGTCTCGAAGTGTTTCGAGAGACCCAGAAGCGTTTCCTTGTGGTAGCACCAATTTTCCATGAATTGGCTTGGCAACTCGACCGCATCCCATTCGATATTGCGAATGCCAGAGGCCAAGGAATAATCGACGCGAGTCAGCATGTGCTGGAGGCCATGGCCGAATTCATGAAAAAGCGTCAGCACCTCATCGAAGGACATGAGCGATGGCTTGTCCCCGACAGGCGGCGTCTGATTGCAGACGAGATAGGCGACCGGCAAACCACTCGTGCGACCATTTCGACCCAGACACTCATCCATCCAGGCCCCACCCCGCTTCTCACTCGACCGCGTATAGGGGTCGAGATAGAACGCGGCAACCGGATCTCCGCGCTCGCCTAGCACCCGAAAGAAACGCACATCTGGATGCCAAACCGAGGTTTCTCCGTCGGCAGAGACGATCGAAATCCCAAAGAGTCGCTGCGCCAACGCAAAGAGACCGTCAAGCACGTTCGGCAATGGAAAATACGGTCGCAACGCTTCTTCGGAGTAGTCGAAGCGCGCCTCTCGAAGCCGTTCCGCGTAGAAAGCCACGTCCCAGAGCTTCAGTTCGTCGACCTGAGACGCCGCCCCACTCTCTGCCGCCTTGCCACTCGCAAACGAACGCAACGTCTCGAGGTCGTCCTGCGCAGCCGAGATGGAAGCGGATCTAAGGCTCTCCAAGAGCCCATCGACTTCGGAAATACTCGCGGCCATCTTCGAATCGATCGACAGCTCGGCATAGTTTGCAAAACCGAGTAGTCCGGCCAACTCGTGACGCAATGCGAGGATCGACTCGATGACAATCGTGTTGTCGAACTCCCCGTGACTCGCGCGCGTCACGTAGGCACGGTAGAGCTCCTCCCGCCGACCGCGATGTATTCCATGTTCGAGGAAGGGGATCAGGACCGGTGCATCGAGCGTGATTCGCCAAGGCCCGTTCTCGGCCGTAGCCTCTTCCTCTCCGTGACTACGCGCATACTGCGCCGCCACGGCCATGAGGCTCTCGGGAAGCCCCCCGACCTCGTCGGGACTCGTCAGCATCAAAGAGAAGGCGTTCGTTGCGTCGAGCACATGATTGCTGAACGTCGTTCCCAGCAGAGCCAATTCCGCGGCGATCTCGTTGAATCGCGCCCGTTCTTGCTCGGCCAAACCGACACCGGAATGCCTGGCTTCACGCAACAGGTTCTCGACAATGCGACGCTGCGGCAATTCGAGCGATGAAAACGTCGGACCTGCTTGCAGGGCTTCGAGCCCTTCGAAGATCGGACGGCTCTGCGCCTGCTTCAATCCGAATACCACCAGTTCACCTTGCACCGCTGCATGGGCGTCGCGCAACGCATCGCTGTTCTTCACACCCGTCAGGTGGCCCACCAGTCCCCAGGCATAACCCAGGCGCTCGCCCATCGACTCGAGTGGTTCGATCAGCCCTGCCCAGGTCGGTTCGAGATTGGCCTCGAGTTCCTCGAGTTCACCCGAGAGGGACTCGATCAAGGCGCGGATCCCGCCCTCGACGTGTTCGGGCGCAATGAGATCGAAACGCGGAAGCGTCCCGAAGCGATGCAGCGGATTCGTTTCAACCGACGCCAAGATTCGCGATCCTTTCGCTGGACGGACTCGCGGGACGGATCGCGAAATGGCGATCACGTGCGAGTCCACTCATGGGCATCTGAAACTAGCGAAGGGCGGGCGGGAGGGGGGACCGGATCTGGCAATTCGGAGCGTCGCCGTCCTGGTCGCAAACTGGGTCACAAATCGGATCAGTGATCCCCGAGATCTTCGACCACGATTGGTTGACCGCGATCATCCCAGGCCGCGAAGCGCTGTGCATTGCGATGTCGATAAGCCGAGGCGATATCGTCATGGACCCGAACCTGGACCTGGCTTGCGTTCCAAAGCCGGATCAATTCGAAACTCGTCCAGGCCACACAGGCCCATCCCAACAAAGCAAGCATCTTCGACTCCACGCTTCCGGCGACCCATTCGGGGCCTCCACGTATTTGTGGGAGCGAACCTCCACCTCTCGCAAGATCCTTGAAGTGAATTAGCCTGAATACCCGTAATTGCTGGGAAAATTCACACTCTAGAACCGCCGATGCCTCCAGACTGCAATCCGGCTGCCGATCGGTCCGATGACGGAGTCAAGAGGAGTGTTCCCGCGACGGCCACCAGCGTATTCAACGCACACCCCACGACCCCCACGTGTACGCCGCCGAGTCGAGTCACGTCCGCCAGCGACAAGCCTGCGGAGAAGCACGTCCCGACGATGATCCCCGCGAAAACTGGCCCTGCCCGCAGACGCGACCAATGAAGCGCGATCAAGAAAGCGGGCACACATTGAATCAGCAATTCCATCTTCAATTCGATCAATCGCCAAAGCGTCAGCTCGCGCCAAAGCGCGAAGGGAATCGCGGCCAGGAGCATTCCTGCCGCCAGGCGCTTACCCAGTCGCGTGTCCGCCTCGGCCGCACCCTCTTTGCCCAGCAGGTCGCGGGACAAGAGAGAGCCCAATGAAAGCAGGCAGGAATCCGCCGTCGACATGATCGCCGACAGTGCGCCGAGAAAGACGAGCATCGCAGCCGCTGCCGAATAACCCCCGGCCGAGCCCCAATCCGCCAGCAGCAGCGGCACGACTTCGTCCGTGGCCACCGCGTCTTTGATCTCGAACCTCGCGATGGCCGCAACGCCTATCAGCGTAACGACCAGGGTCGTTGCCAAGGGCATGAAGGTCATTCCCGAGAAGGAACGCTTGAGCGAGCGGCCACTCCGGGCAGCGAAGATTCGTTGAATGGCCTGCGGATAGAGAACGCTCGCCAGCCCCATCAAAACAATCGTGCTGAACCAATTGATGCTCAGTGTCATGGTCGGTACGCGAACGGCCTCTGGCCGACGCTCCGCGACCGCCAACGTGATTTCGGTCAGCCCACCGGCTTCCGAGAGCAGCCACCCGAAGAGCGCCGCCAACCCGAGCAACATCACGATCCCCTGTGCCGCATCCGTCCAGGCGACGGCGCGCATCCCGCCGCGTGTCTCATAGAAAAGAATGACACCCGCTAGTCCCACCACCCCGACCGCATAGGGAATGCGGCCATCCGTCACGACGCTCGCCACGTCGCCCATCGCCTTCAATTGCGCCAGCAGGAAGTTGGCCAGGGCAAGGCTCATCAGCACGCCGACGGCCAGACGAAGGGGTTTGGCCCAGGGCCCTTCGAAACGAAGGCGAATATAGTCCCCGGGCGTCACGAAATCGTGGCGGACCGCGAGCGGCCGCAAGCGTGGAACAACGATGTGGAAGGCGACGATGATCGACATCATGAAGCCGGTGGCCATGATGAAGGAATAGCCGTCGCGATAGGCGCGACCCGGATAGCCCAACAAGGAATTACCGCTATAGGCGGTCGCGTAGAGGGTCAGGAAGAGCACGAATGTGCCGAGGCTCCGCCCGGCCAGGAAATGATCCGAAGGGGAAGTATCTTGCTTTGCGCGCCGCGCGATCTCGGCGACGACGACCAGAGCCGCGAGATAGACCAGCAGCGAAATAACACCCCAGGCGCCAAAATTCATCGCCTGGCCTCGCCATCATCCGGGTCTTCCGGGTGATCAGGCACTTCGACCACGGACCAGGCGATGCCATTGAGAATCGCCACGCCCACATAGCAAAGCAAAGCCACAGCGACCCAATCGGGCAAACCCAACCAGATCGTGAGTGGCTCGTCCACATCCCGGTACCAGGGCACGGAGAAGACGTAGAGCAAGGCGATCGCGATCATGCAAAGGACATAGACGACTCGACGTCGTGCAGCAGGCTTCATTCGCTGCCCTTTCGGCCGGCGCCGAATAGTTCGCCCTGCGCCGAGAAGTAGCCCGCTTCGTCCTTCGTCACGCCTGCCGGTTCCAGCTTCGGACTTGTCGCTAACAAGGAGGGGGCAACGGGCGCCCAGCAACTTGGATCATCGAGGCGCGGATTATTGACCCCACGGCCGACCGCCTGCCGCCGGAGTGTTCCCTCCGGTGCAGACTGCATCATCAACTCGAGTGGGATGGAATTCGATTCGGTGTCGAGCCATCGCTCGAAGCGCTCCGGCGAAAGGATCACGGGCATGCGATGATGGACTCCTTCGAGGTCGGCACTCGCCTTGGTCGTCAAGACCGTACACGATTCGATGACCTCGCCGCCCTCCCCGTGCCATGCCTCATAGAGGCCGGCGAAGGCGAGCAGAGTGCCCTTTTGAGAACGAAAGTGATAGGGCTGATGGTCGCGGTTGCGCGGCGTCCACTCGTAGAAGCCGTCTGCAACAACGAGACAACGTCGATGCTTCCAGGCGTTGCGGAACGACGGCTTCTCACTCGCCGTCTCAGACCGCGCATTGAATAGCCGGCCGCCCATACTCGCCGATGGACTCCACGAAGGGATCAGGCCCCATTGTCGCCAACTCATTTCGCGTCGACCGTCGGCCGATTGGATGATCGTTGGAACGGACTGCGAAGGCGCCACATTGTGGCGCGGCCGCAAAGGGGTTCCGTCCATTTCCCTCACACGATCCACGGCCATTTCGAGCGCAAAATACTCCGCGATTTCGCTACCCGAGCGAGTCAGCGTCATCCTTCCGCACATGATTCCCTCCCACCTGGCCGATAGACGTCAACATTCTGATTGGGGAAAACCCGCGCCGACCCGAGGCTCCCCTGTTTGACATCAACCGACGTCAACCGATCCCAACCGGCATCACCAACGATGGCCGACAAAGACCAACAAAGCGCGGCAAAGACCGACGATGGACTACGACGATCGCCGACAATCTGGCCGAGTGGGTGTATCCGTCAAACGAAGGCCCTGGAGTCAGCGCATTCAATGATTGGCCGATGCTAGAGTAGCCAAGCAAGGGGGGAGTGACTTGAGCGACGAGAGATCGACCGATTCGAGCGACGAGGAAACTTCGATCGCTGGCTTCGTTCCCCGCGGACTGCTCGGGGGAACCCTGATGGGGCTCGCGAATCTGGTGCCCGGGATCAGCGGCGGAACGATGCTGCTTGCCGTCGGTGTCTATCCGAGCTTCATCAACGCGATCGCGGACATCACCGTCCTGCGTTTCAAGCCGCGTTCGCTGATCATCCTGGCCACGATCGCCGGCGCCGCAATCCTGGCGATCGGACTCCTGGCAGGCCCGACCCGCACCCTGGTGATCGAAGAGCGACCCCTCATGTACAGCTTTTTCATCGGCCTGACCCTCGGCGGCCTGCCGCTGGTCTGGCGCCTTGCACAACCCGTTACGCGCAGTGTCTGGCTGGGAGCTGCCGGAGCCTTCGCGATCATGGTCATCATGGCCCTGGGCACCCGCGTTGGAGGAAGCGATACAGAGAGCTTTCCCCTGCTCCTGCTTTCCGGACTCGCAGGTGCGTCGGCCATGATTTTGCCGGGAATTTCCGGTGGCTACCTACTGCTTCTTCTCGGCCAATATGAACCGATCCTGGGCGCCATCGATGAACTCAAATTGGGATTGATCGGGCCGGCGGGCTTTGATCTCGATCGGATCGTGGCCTCTATGGATGTCGTGATGCCGGTCGGAATCGGCGTCGTGATTGGCATCGTCGGAGTCAGCAACGGCCTGCGATGGCTGCTCGCCCGCTACGAGAAAGCGACGCTCGGCATCTTGCTAGGCCTGTTGCTCGGAGCCGTCGTCGGCCTCTATCCATTCCAGCAAGCCGTCGCTCCCGAAGTCGGCTTCATGGAACACGGGCACATCGTTCCAGAATCGGAACTCGCACAGGTACCGATCAAAGATTGGCCCGTCGAACGCTTCGAACCCTCGCCAGCTGAACTCACGACTTCCGCCTTGGCGATCGTCACCGGCTTGCTCCTGACCTTTGGAATCTCTCGCTTCGGATCCCGCGAAGAGCAGTAGAGGAGCATTCGAAGCGCAACAGCGGGCGAGCAAAGGCGACCAACTGCCCACGTTGGGCATTCCTCTTCCTCGCCGATGGCCCGCCGAGCCCTCGACCACGACAACACCACAGCTTGTCAATCGGCAGGGCCCAGCCCCAAGCGACCGTTTTTTCAGTGCATTGCCCTTGACGCCGACGGGCCTGCCTCACCCAACGATCGCAACCCGGCCTAGCACGCTTCTTGCTCTTGATGACTTCGAAGGCTTCGCGCGTCGTGCACCGATCCCGGTCACACTCGCGCGGCCGGTCGGAGTCAGGTTTCTCGATGCCACAAGACGCGATCCAGGGGCTCTACTTCATGCTCGGCCTGCTGCTGGCGTTCTACTTCCTGGCACCCTTCCTCGAGCTCGCTGTTCGCTGAGCGATTCGGGGCTTCGCCCTCGGCCGCGGCTTGGGAGACTTCCCGCTCTCGAGTAGACGCGCAACATGGGCCAGCAGCGCGCGGCGCTCCTCCGCGCGAAGCGGCCGCGCCTGTCCGATCGGAAGTCGACCCAACCGAAGCGGCCCC
>VAPL010151530.1_pt1 | contig 10608 bp, 9 predicted proteins | sample 3395061 | NCBI WGS metagenome assembly VAPL01 (sample SAMN08290444, study PRJNA428436) | hydrothermal vent metagenome | isolation source: Deep-sea hydrothermal vent chimney 2 | place: Pacific Ocean: Juan De Fuca Ridge | depth 2182 m m
CCCCATGAAATTTGTTATGGGTCGCCCTGAACAACATTTGATGAGCTTAAGGATAGTTTTATGAACAACGCGATGTGGCTGATTTTAATCAGTGGCGCACTATCGATAGTCTATGGGGCGTGGGCCACCAAATCGATAATGGCAGCAAGTCCCGGCAATGAACGTATGCAGGAGATTGCCAGTGCCATTCAGGAAGGTGCAAGTGCCTACCTAAATCGCCAATATACCACCATCGGTATTGTCGGCGTCGTAATTTTTGGCGTTGTGGCGTATCTCTTGTCCATGAATGTTGCCATCGGCTTTGCCATCGGGGCGGTTTTTTCCGGTGTTGCCGGTTATATTGGCATGCTGGTCTCCGTGCGGGCGAATGTTCGCACGACGCAAGCTGCCAGTGAAAGTCTGGGCGCCGGTCTTGAAATAGCTTTCCGCTCCGGTGCCGTTACCGGCATGTTGGTCGCGGGCCTGGCTTTGTTGGCCACTGGTGGATATTTCATCTACATGCTCGTTTTTGCCGGTCATATAGCGGGGGACCGCGAAGTTATTGATGCGCTGGTTGCTCTGGGGTTTGGTGCTTCACTGATTTCAATTTTCGCCAGACTGGGCGGTGGTATCTTTACCAAAGGTGCTGATGTTGGTGGTGATCTGGTGGGTAAAGTCGAAGCCGGTATTCCCGAAGATGATCCACGCAACCCTGCAACAATTGCAGATAATGTTGGTGATAATGTTGGCGATTGCGCCGGTATGGCAGCTGACTTGTTTGAAACTTATGTGGTGACTGTTGTCGCCACCATGGTGCTGGGATCGATTTTCTTCGCTGGCAGTGCAGACGTTTTGCAGATCATGCTCTATCCTCTGGTCATTGGCGCTGCTTGTGTGGTGACGTCGATCATCGGAACGTTTTTCGTTAAACTCGGTGCCAGCAACTCAATCATGGGAGCGCTTTATAAAGGCTTCATCATGACGACACTGTTGTCCATCGTGGTTCTGTGGCCGGTAACCGATTACATGATCGGCATGGCAACGGAATTGAAAGTGGGCGATCTCACCTTTACCGGTATGGATCTGTTCTTCTCCGGTGTTACTGGACTGGGTGTTACCGGTCTGATCATCTGGATTACCGAGTATTACACCGGTATTGATTATCGCCCGGTGCGCTCGATTGCATCTGCCTCAACCACCGGACACGGCACCAACGTGATCCAGGGGCTGGCGGTTTCCATGGAAGCAACGGCTTTGCCCGCACTGGTGATTATTGCCGGTATTATCATAGCCTTTGGTTTTGCCGGCCTGTTCGGTATTGCCATCGCCGGCACCACAATGCTGGCGGTCGCCGGTATGGTGGTCGCCCTTGATGCTTTTGGTCCGGTGACTGATAATGCCGGTGGTATTGCTGAAATGGCCGACCTTCCCGAGGAAGTTCGCAAAACCACAGACGCGCTCGACGCTGTGGGTAACACCACCAAAGCGGTCACCAAAGGCTATGCCATTGGTTCAGCCGGTCTTGGTGCGCTGGTATTGTTTGCCGCCTACACCGCTGATCTGGAGTATTTCATCTCCAATTCTGACAAGTACCCGTTCTTCGCAGGTGTGGAACTCGACTTTTCGCTTTCCAATCCTTATGTGGTTGCCGGCCTGTTCTTTGGTGGCATGTTGCCTTATCTGTTTGCCTCCATGGGTATGATGGCAGTGGGCCGGGCAGCTGGTGCAGTGGTTGAAGAAGTTCGGCGTCAGTTCCGGGAAATTCCTGGTATCATGGAATATAAAGCCAAACCTGATTATGGCCGTGCGGTTGATATCCTGACCAAGGCTGCTATCAAGGAAATGATTGTTCCCTCGATGTTGCCGGTTCTGTCCCCAATTGTCTGTTTTGGTATCGTGCTTTTGATTGCGGATAAATCAGCTGCATTCTCGGCTTTGGGTGCCATGTTGTTTGGTATTATTCTTACCGGACTGTTCCTGGCAATCTCGATGACATCGGGTGGCGGTGCCTGGGACAACGCCAAAAAATATGTTGAAGACGGTCATCACGGCGGCAAGGGTTCGGAAGCTCATAAGGCAGCTGTGACCGGTGATACGGTTGGTGATCCCTACAAGGATACCGCGGGACCTGCGATCAACCCGATGATCAAGATCTCCAACATTGTTGCCTTGCTGCTGTTAGCCGTACTGGCCCAGTAACAAGGTTACACAGGATTAAGAAACTAAGAAGGGCTGCAGATTTTTGATCTGCAGCCCTTTGATGTTTCTACTGGTTTTGCGTTAAAACCTTTTAGTCATTACCCGGATCTGAGGATTCCTGGTTTCCACCAAACTGCCCCAGTCGCCCAAACAACTCGCGCAGAATGCTGGTGTTTGATCCGCGTGTGGGGGTGGTGCGCGAAATAAAGTCAATAATCTTTCCATCCTCGATGCCATAATGGGCAAGGTTGCGGACATTTTGGTCGACATCAAATTCAATGGCAAAAATTTCCCGGTCAACAACCTCAGGTGCAAAAATTGCACCTGTTTTAACCACGCTGGAAATATAGTAGAATGTATCACCAGCACCCTCGACAGTATTGGTGGTGGAAGGCGAGCCCATGATGGCGATAACTTCGGTCTTCGACAGGCCGGGCTGAATTTTCTGAACATCGGTGCCGCGTGGCAAATAACCACGGTAATCGATCTGATCAGCGCATCCAGCGATAAACAGGCTTGAGGCAATCAGCAGCGCTGTGCTGAGGCGTCTGGATTTCGGGCTACCTGTAACACGGGGGATTTTGAAGGAAATATTTTTTTCCGGGACTAAATACATTTTTCAATTTCTGTCAAAAGCATATAATGATACCGCATGATTGTGCATCGCTATTTCTAGTATGTTTAAAGTCGACTAACATAAATCAGAGTTGCTCACCAAGAATAAAATCTTTTTAATCGCCGTTTGATTAATAGACCCGAAGTCCGCTTTGCTCTGAAAAAATATCAGACAATTCTATTCAGGAACCAGTTGATGAAACTAAAAGCACTCCTTGGACTTGAAAAACCATATGAGGGTACGGCATTTACCCTCTACGGTTTAATAGTGGCGCAGGCAAGGCAGCCATATTTTTACAGCGATCTGAAGGTAAAGGATACGCTTGAGGGTCGATATGAAATGATCATCATACACGCGTTTTTGCTTTTCCATCGCCTCAAGGCAGAGAACGCGGAGGCAGCGGATCTGGGTCAGGTGGTGTTTGACACCATGTTCAGGGATTTCGACCAGAATTTGCGCGAAATGGGCGTGGGAGATATGGGAGTGGGGCCGCGAATTAAAAAAATGGCGGCTTCATTTTATGGTCGGGCAGGTGCTTATGACAAAGCGCTGGAAGCTGGCGATAATGAGGAGCTGGCGCAGGTGATAGCCCGAAATGTATTCAATAAAACCGAACCCGAAAAACGCGTTCTCGAACATTTGGCTACCTATATGAGGCGTAATGTTGAACAGCTTGAACGGGTGAGTGTGGAGACAATTCTGGATGGAAAACTGTTTTACGTCGACCCGGAGGCATTAAGCTGAACCATGAGCCCAAATTCTGAAATGACCTGTTTGATACATTGGACCGATGTCCCCGGTAAAGGTGTGCGAAAAAAGATAATCGCCACGGACAAGGAATGCGAGGACCTGGCGAAAATGCTCGGTGTTGTCGCCCTTCGCCAAGTCGAAGCCAACTTTGAAATTACCCGTTGGCGCGGGTCCGGTTTGAAAGTCATTGCGGATATCGTTGCGGATGTGGACCAAAACTGTGTGGTAAGTCTTGAAATGATTTCTTCTTGTGAGCAGGAGCAGGCTGAATGGTTTTTCAAATCTGATGCGCGATCAAAAAAAGATACTGATAATGATGCGGTTCTGCAGATTGACCCGATGGGAGAGGATCCGGCCGACCTCCTGGTTGAGGGCAGGGTTGATCTTTGGCAGCTGTTGATCGAACACCTGTGTTTGATGATTGATCCATTCAAGCGCGCGGCAAGCGTTGATTTTGAAGCCGTGTACAATGAAGTAACAGATCCATCGGCATCTGAAAATTCCAAAGCTTCGCCATTTGCGATACTGAAGACGATGGGTAAGAAATCCTGAAGCCAGTAATCCAGATCTAAACCGGTTTGTGCCTAAATTCACAGGATTGGTGCATTTTCTATTGTTTCGACGCGGTGAACCTTTATTGTCTGTCATTTGATAATCACCGTTACGGTATTGCCGCCAGTCAGGCGAAGGGAACCCCGATAAGCTCCGGGGATAAAATAGTAAGATAGATGGTAGAAAATTTAACCATAGCACTCGATGCAATGGGGGGTGACCGCGGTGCCGACATGGTTATACCTGGCGCCGATATTGCCCTGTTGCGCCATCCTGACATTCGTTTCTTGCTGTTCGGCGATGAAAACATCATCAAGCCGTTACTCAAACAATATCCCCGCCTTGAGGCCGCTAGTGAGGTGGTGCACACCGATGTTGCCATTGACATGGATGCAAAACCTTCGCAGGCGTTGCGTAAGGGGCGACGGGTGAGTTCCATGTGGCAGGCAGTGGATGCGGTGCGCCACGGCAAAGCTTCTCTGGTTGTTTCTGCCGGTAATACCGGGGCGTTGATGGTGATGGCCAAAGTTATTCTCAAGACAATGACGAATATAGAGCGCCCGGCTCTGGCCGCCATCTGGCCAACGCTGAGGGGCGAGAGTATCGTTTTGGATGTGGGGGCGACAATTGGTGCTGATTCGCGGCAACTGGTAGATTTTGCCGTGATGGGTGAAGCGATGGCGCGGGCTGTTTTCAGTTTGGAGCAACCCCTGGTTGGGTTGTTGAATGTGGGCGCTGAGGAAGTCAAGGGACTGGACGAAGTCAAAGAAGCCGGTCGTCGCCTGCGTGAGGCCAACCTGCCAATGAAATATTACGGATTTGTCGAAGGTGATGATCTGGGCAAAGGCACGGTTGATGTTGTTGTAACCGAAGGTTTTACTGGAAATATTGCATTAAAAACGGCCGAAGGCACGGCGCGCCAGATTGCGGAATATCTACGCGAAGCCATGTCACGCACCTTGTTTTCCAGAATTGGTTATCTTTTGGCTCAAGGTGCGTTTAGAACCCTGAAACAGAAAATGGACCCGCGCTCGGTAAATGGGGGTGTATTTCTGGGATTGAATGGTATTGTGGTAAAGAGTCATGGCGGTACAGATGCAAAAGGCTTTGCCAGCGCTGTTGATTTGGGAGTAGATATGGCTCGTGATGATTTAATCACGAAAATCGCTGAGGATCTGGAAGCCTACCACGGTGGGGAGATTGAAGATCTGGCGGGGGAAGATAAGCAGTTGAAAATAGAGAAAGTTCAAAGTTCGTGAGTGTTACCAGAGTTATCATCCGCGGATGCGGATCGTATTTGCCGGAAAATATTGTTACCAACCACGATCTTGCTGCCAAGATTGACACCACACACGAGTGGATCGTCGGGCGCACCGGAATTGAGGCGCGCCATATAGCAGCAGATGGAGAACTTACCTCCGATCTGGCATTTAATGCTGCGCAAAATGCCCTCAAAGACGCTGGAATGGCGGCCGAAGAGATCGATTTGATTGTTCTGGCAACGTCAACGCCCGATCATACGTTTCCGGCAACCGCCACCAAGGTTCAGGCCCGGCTGGGTATTCATCACGGTGCTGCCTTTGATGTGCAGGCGGTATGCTCTGGATTTGTATATGCGCTGTCGGTAGCCGAAAACCTGCTTAAATCCGGCCAGCACAGCAAGGCGCTGGTCATTGGCGCCGAAGTGTTTTCACGCATTCTGGACTGGGAAGATCGCACAACATGCGTTTTGTTCGGTGATGGTGCCGGCGCTGTTGTTCTGGAAACCAGCGAAGGCGAGGGGACAAATGACGATCGCGGCATTCTGGCGGCGCAATTGCGCTCGGACGGGCGTTATTATGACAAGCTTTATGTGGATGGCGGGCCTTCGACAAACCAGATAACCGGATTTTTGCGTATGGAAGGCCGCGAGGTGTTCCGCCATGCCGTTGGCAATATTTCCAGTATCATTCTGTCGACGGTTGAGCAAGCCGGTCTGGAGCCCTCGCAAATCGACTGGTTTGTCCCCCATCAGGCCAACAAGCGCATTTTGGAGGGGACTGCGCGCAAGGTTGGTATGAGCATGGACAAGATTGTCATTACCCTGGACAAGCATGGCAATACATCGGCAGCTTCAATCCCGTTGGCGCTGGATGTGGCCTACAAAGATGGGCGCATAAAAAAGGGAGATCTGGTGTTGCTGGAGGCCATGGGGGGAGGTTTCACCTGGGGTGCTGTGCTCATTCGCTGGTAAAATTTAGAAGTTCATCCGACAAAAATCGTTAATTACATCAGTTTGATGCCAAAAATACATCAAAGATGCACGTAAGCCATGGCTTTAAGCTATTGGATATTGACGGTTTTCTCTTAAATCAATACGGTATTGACTGATAAACAGGGAGGTGGAGAATATGGGAGGAAAGACTCTGACGAGATCAGATTTGAGTGATGCGGTTCATCGCGAAGTTGGCCTGTCTCGCACCGAATCAGCAGATCTTGTAAAATTGGTTTTTGATGAAATTTCCGATGCTTTTATCCGGGGGGAGAGCGTCAAACTTTCATCATTTGGAACCTTTGGTGTGCGCGACAAAGAGGCACGCGTCGGGCGAAACCCGAAAACGGGTGAAGAAGTGCCCATAACACCGCGACGCGTTTTGGTTTTTCGGCCCAGTCATGTGTTGAAAGACCGCGTAAATGATGGCCATAAATAACCATTGCAGAGGTGTTGGGTGGAAAAATCTCCCGAAGCGTTTCGAACCATAAGTGAAGTGGCGGCGGATTTGTCGGTTCCGCAACATGTTTTGCGGTTCTGGGAAAGCAAATTCTCACAAGTCAAACCGATGAAACGAGGCGGCGGTCGGCGCTATTACCGCCCGCAAGACCTTAATTTGCTGCGCGGTATCCGCCATCTGCTCTATGGCGATGGGTTTACCATTCGCGGTGTGCAGAAAGTTCTGCGTGAGCAGGGCGTTCGTTTCGTGATCGATTGTGGCCGGGGAATAACACCGGCAATGGCCACACCGGCTGCGGAAGGTGAGGCAACACCTGTTCTTGATGATATTCAATATGAAGACGAGGTCACACTTTCTCCCCAACATATGACGCGGCTTAAATCAGTGCTGGATGAGCTCAATGAGCTGCGGGGGATTTTGAGATCGGCCAGTGCGCTGAAGGGGAATGATGCCTGACACAGGCCGTTGATTAATTACTCTGGCAACCACCCAACCAATTCCGAACCAATGTTATACCTTTTGCTTGCAGGCGACTGATTGTTATCATAGGGTCTGTAAACTTTGCGGTTTGGAGATACTTATATGCAGGGCAGCGATATAATCCCCACCTACGCCACGGGCGCTCCGGTACCCAGTCGCATTTTGCGACCGGGTAATCGTGCGTTGGCGCCTGGTGTTGAAAGATATGTCGTTGCCGGTGGCGGTTCCCTGTCCATTCAGGTCTTTGCCGGTGACCGGTTGACGTTGATTAACACTGAGGGTGGCCAGTGCTGTGACCTGATTGGGGCAGATGCTGCTGGAACGATTGTCACCGCGGCAATGTTTGGTGAAGTGTCTGACGCACATTGTGACGGACTACAAACAATCCTCAGCGCGCAGACCATCGGGGCAAAACGCACCCGAGCGTTGCTTGAACGCCTTAAAATTGATTTGGGTAGAGGTCAGGCTTTAAATGTTTTTGGCCCGTCTTCACCGGCGCGCAGCGAGGCCGAATTGTTGGCACAGGTGGACGGTGTGGCGGTCATTGCAGCGCCTGGCGGTATTATGGATTTCATCACCCAGGATACAACGACGCCAATAGAAGTTCTGGTCACGCGGTCCTCTCCCGCAAAGGCCAAAGCTGCCCATGAGATCATGCCGCTTGCAGACCCTTTGGCCAGTATTCACATTGATGCCCGCACGGCGCAAAGTTATACGGTCAAGGCGGGGGAATATATTCAGATCATCGATGTGTCCGGGCGTCAGTGCACGGATTTTCAGGCTTTTTCCATGGCCTCGATTGATGGTAAAAATCCCATGGCGCTGGATGCCACCATTACGCGCTCATTGCTGGGGCTGACGACGCCGGTGCCGGGATTGCCCTCAAAGGTGTTTGATATGGAAATGACACCGCTGGTGGAGGTCATTCAGGATACCTGTGGTCGCCATGATATTTTTCTGACGGCATGTAATTCGCGTTATTATGATGACATGGGCTATCCCGGTCATGTCAACTGCACGGATAATTTCAATCTTGTTCTTGATCAATATGGCATCGGACCACGCAAGGGCTGGGAAGCGATAAACTACTTTTACAACACTATGATTGACGATCAAAACCAGCTCTATTTTGATGAGCCGTGGACGCGACCGGGCGATTATGTGTTGTTGCGGGCTCTCACCGATCTGGTCTGTGTATCGTCGGCTTGCCCGTGTGATATTGATGCCGCCAATGGCTGGGATCCAACTGACATTCATGTGCTGACGTATGGGGAAAAAGAGTTATTTTCCAAAGGCGTTGCATTTCGAAAAACCCCTGATGCAGATGTTGAAATGACCAAAGAAACCGCTTTTCACCAGCCGTTGTCACACCTGACACGTAATTTCACCGAGTATAATGGCTATTGGCTCGCCAACCGTTTTAACAATGACGGGCCGATTGAGGAATACTGGGCGTGTCGTGAACGTGCCGCTGTCATGGACTTATCGCCCTTGCGCAAGTTTGAGGTGACCGGACCTGATGCCGAAGCACTGCTGCAATATTGCATGACCCGCAATATCGCCAAATTGTCGAGCGGGCAGGTGGTCTACACCGCCATGTGTTATGAACATGGTGGCATGATTGACGATGGTACGGTCTATCGTTTGGCTGACAATAATTTCCGCTGGATTGGCGGCTCGGACGTTTCAGGAATATGGTTGCGCGAACAGGCGGAAAAGCTCGGCCTCGAAGCCTGGGTGCGTTCTTCCACTGACCAGATGCACAATATCGCCGTTCAGGGACCCTGTTCACGCGATATTTTAAAAGACATAATCTGGACACCTCCAGCGCAACCGGAATTAACCGAACTCGACTGGTTCCGATTTACTGTTGGACGGATTAAGGAGTTTTCCGGCCCACCGGTGGTGGTGTCGCGCACCGGATTTACCGGTGAGTTGGGATACGAGATATTCTGCCACCCCAAAGATGCCGAAACTGTCTTTGCAGCGGTGTGGGAGGCGGGTCAAAAATATGACATGGCTCCGTTGGGTCTGGAAGCGCTGGACTTGTTGCGAATTGAATCCGGGCTGGTGTTTGCAGGGTATGAGTTCTGCGATCAAACCGATCCGTTTGAAGCCGGTATTGGCTTTACTGTGGCACTGAAAACCAACCCCGATGACTTCATTGGCCGCGAAGCCCTGATAGAGCGCAAAGCTCACCCGCAACGCCAACTTGTCGGTCTTGAAATAGCCAGTAAGGAAGATGTTGGAAACGGAGATACCATCCACATTGGTCGCGCCCAGATTGGTGAAGTCACCAGCGCCATGCGCTCGCCCATCCTCAAGGCCAACATCGCGCTGGCGCGGGTAAATGTCACTCATTCGGCCATCGATACAGAAGTTGAAATCGGCAAGCTTGATGGCCAGCAAAAACGCATCCCCGCCAAAATTGTTCGCTTTCCCCACTATGACCCGGAGAAAAAACGGCCACGGGGATAGGGTTTTCCTGGTAATTTCATTTCTGATTTCTTTTCAACATTTCGACGATAGCGGGATCGATTTGAGAGGGAGCAGAAGTGGACATTTAGCCACTGCGCGTATAGGCTGATTTTTATTAGTAATTTATTGCTGGAGGTATTTGGTGGTGCGTTTCCTCGTCCTTTTGACACTTACGGCCCTGATTTCAATGACCGGGCAGATTTTCGATTTTCGTTCCTCTAAAGCGCGGGCAGGCGTGGTGGAGGATTGCACGAAGGGAAAGGCTGACGTCAAGCTTCGCGGGTGTTCGGCAATTATCAAATCCGGACGCCTGTTTGGAAAACCGATCAGCAAAAAAAACCTCGCCGTCGTCTACAGAAACCGCGGTAAGGCCTACTACCGAAAGCGCCGTTATAAATCCGCAATTACCGATTTTGGCAAGGCCATCGGGCTCAACCTTAAATACGCCAACACCTATATCGACCGGGGCAACGCGTATGACGACAATGGTCAATTCAAGCGCGCCATCGCCGATTATAACAAGGCCATCAGGCTCGATCCGATATCTGTCAGTGCCTACTTTAACCGCGGTGTCGCTTACAATAAAGCGCGCGATTACGGCAGTGCCATCGCTGATTTTAACCAGGCCCTCAAACTCAATCCCAAATTCGTCAATGCATATATCCTGCGGGGGAAGGCTTACAACAAACAAGGCCGTTTCAAACTTTCCATTGCCGATTATGGCAGGGCTATCAAGCTCAATCCCAAGTCAGTAAATGCTTATTATAATCGCGGTGCCGCTTACTATAAGAAGCGCAATTACGACCGCGCTATCGCCGATTTTAGCCAGACCCTCAAGCTCAA
>VAPL010651366.1_pt1 | contig 10604 bp, 12 predicted proteins | sample 3395061 | NCBI WGS metagenome assembly VAPL01 (sample SAMN08290444, study PRJNA428436) | hydrothermal vent metagenome | isolation source: Deep-sea hydrothermal vent chimney 2 | place: Pacific Ocean: Juan De Fuca Ridge | depth 2182 m m
GATGAAGCGCTTTTAGGTGATATTGCTCGACAGCTTGATGTGGTTTTTGAATCTACTGATACTGGTTTAAAAATTTTGCTGCGTGGAAAAGACGCTACAGAGGCGATTCGTAAAGAAGACATGGGTATGGCTGCTTCCAGAATAGCTTCAATAACAACAGTCCGTGATGCTTTACTTGAGCGCCAACGAGCCTTTGCAAAAGCCCCCGGGCTGGTTGCTGATGGCCGTGATATGGGAACAACTGTATTCCCGGAGGCAAAATTAAAGATATTTATGACTGCCAGCTGTGAGGAAAGAGCCAAAAGGCGTTATAACCAGTTGAAAGAAAAGGGAATTAGTGCTAATCTCGCCGCCCTTGTGACCGATTTGAAGGTCCGGGATGAACAGGATGCTAATCGTGCTGTTTCGCCACTAAAGCCAGCTGATGATGCCATCATGCTCGATACCACTGAAATGAGTATTGATCAGGTGACAACAAAAGTTCTGCAATTGGCCAAACAGATCTTTAGTTAATCTGTTTATAGGTGTTCAGGTTTATGCCTGAGCGAAGATTAACACTCAACCCTGTCAGGCTTTTTCTACAGCCCTTCTTATGTTTTTTATGTAGAAAACAACAAGTCTGGACAGATAAGTTATTGGAAATATTGTCACATGTCTGAATCTTTTGCAGAGCTTTTTGAAGAAAGCTTACAAGCTACCCAAATGAATGTTGGTTCCATTATGAATGGAACAGTTGTCGATATCCGCGATGGTTTTGTTACTGTTGCCGCGGGTCTTAAATCTGAAGGTGTTATTCCTGATTCGCAGTTTATGAATGAAGCGGGTGAAATTGAGGTTAATGTCGGCGACGAAATTGAAATCGTATTAGAAGCGATTGAAGATGGCTGGGGTGAAACTCGACTGTCTCGCGATAAAGCCAAGCGCGCCAAAGCATGGATCGTGCTTGAAGCAGCACATGATGCTGAAGAAATTATCACTGGTATTATTACTGGTAAAGTTAAAGGTGGTTTCACTGTTGAATTAGGTGATATCCGCGCATTCCTGCCGGGTTCTCTGGTCGATGTACGTCCTGTTCGTGATACTGCGTACCTGGAAGGTAAAGAGCTTGAGTTTAAAGTTATCAAGCTTGATCAAAAACGTAATAACGTTGTTGTATCTCGTCGTGCTGTTGTTGAATCTGAATACAGCGCAGAGCGGGAAGAATTACTGGGCAGTCTGGAAGAAGGCAAATCAGTTAAAGGTATCGTTAAAAATCTTACTGATTACGGCGCATTCCTTGATCTGGGCGGTATCGATGGCCTGTTACATATTACTGATATGGCATGGAAACGTGTTAAACATCCTTCTGAAATCGTTGAAGTGGGTTCTGAAATCGAAGTTGTTGTTCTTAAATTTGATAAAGAACGTAATCGTGTATCACTTGGTCTTAAGCAAATGGGTGAAGATCCATGGGCAGCTATTGCACGCCGTTACCCTGAAGGTTCACGCCTGAGTGGTAAAGTTAGCAACATTACAGACTACGGTTGTTTTGTTGAGATCGAAGACGGTGTTGAAGGGCTGGGTCACGTATCTGAAATGGACTGGACTAATAAGAATGTTAACCCAGCTAAAGTTGTTGCTTTAGGTGATGAAGTTGAAGTAGCAATCCTGGATATCGATGAAGAACGTCGTCGTATTTCTCTGGGCATGAAGCAGTGTTCAGCTAATCCATGGGATAGTTTTGCAGCAACGCATAACAAGAATGACAAGGTTAGCGGTAAGATTAAATCTATTACTGACTTTGGTGTATTCGTTGGTCTTGACGGTGGCATCGACGGCCTTATTCACTTATCTGATATCTCATGGGATTCAACGGGTGAAGATGTGGTTCATAACTACAAGAAAGGCGATGAAGTTGAAGCTGTTGTACTGTCTATTGATCCAGAACGCGAACGTATCTCTCTAGGTATCAAGCAAATGGAACAGGACCCATTCTCCAATTTTGTTGCAGCACACAGCAAAGGCAGCATGGTGAAGGGTACGGTTAAAGAAGTTGATGCAAAAGCAGCTATAATTGATCTGGGTGATGGTATTGAAGGTACGCTTCGTGCTTCTGAGCTGTCTCGTGATCGTATTGAAGATGCACGTACTATTCTGAAAGAAGGTGAAGAGATTGAAGCCAAGTTCCTTGGTGTTGATCGTAAGAGCCGTACTATTAACTTATCAATCAAAGCGAAAGATGTTGATGATGAGAAAGCCGCTATTCAGGAATACGCGTCTTCATCCGATGCACCATCAACTACGCTTGGTGATTTGCTTAAAGAGCAAATGGATGCTAATAAAGAGTAGTTAGTAACTAAAAACAGTTGGTCAGGGACGACCATCTATAACTATAAAAAGGGGATAGGTGAGATGGCAGATGATTCAATAGCTAAATCGATGATGAAATCAGAGTTAATTGAGCTTATGGCTCGAAAACAGAGTCACCTCGCGTATAAAGATGTTGAGCTAGCTGTTAAAAGTCTACTTGAGCAAATGAGTGAATCACTGGCTTCAGGTGAACGTATCGAGATTCGAGGCTTTGGTAGTTTTAGTTTGCATTTTCGCCCACCCAGGGCAGGTCGCAATCCAAAAACAGGTGATTCAGTTTCATTGCCTGGCAAATATGTGCCTCACTTCAAACCTGGCAAGGAATTGCGGGAACGTGTTAACGAATCACTCAAGCGATAGGTTAGATTTTTACACGCTGATTTGCACTCTCTGGATTTATGTCAGCACTTGCAGAGGTTTTTCTAATGATTCGATTCATTTCACTGCTGGTGACCATCCCGGTTATTGTTGTTATTGCTGCATTTGCATATCGTAATGCGCAACTTGTCAAAATTGATTTTTTTACATCTGAATATCAAATTCCATTAGCGGTTATTATTCTGCTGTCAATATTGATTGGCGGTATTTTAGGGTTTGTTCTTAATCTGTTTATTATTATTAAACAGAAGAACAAAATTAGACAAATGGCAAAACAAAGACAGGCGTTAACGGGTTTGTCTAATATTCTAAAAACAGATAAATGATATCAATTCAATGGCAGTGGGCTTTATTGTTGCTTCCAGTTGCTTTTCTGGCAGGCTGGATATTATCGCGTCGTAGAAATAAAAAAACACGTCGCCAGTTACGCTTTTCTAATGAATATTTTCAGGGTCTTAATTATCTGCTCAATGATGAACAGGATAAAGCACTGGATGTATTTTTAAAGCTGGTTGAAATTGATTGGGAAACCATTGATACCAGTTTGGCTCTGGCCAGTATTTTTCGCCGTAAAGGTGAGATTGATAAATCCATTAAACTTCATCAAAACTTATTAGCTCGCCCATCTTTACCAGTAGAATATAAATTTCGTGTATTGTTGGAATTAGGTTGTGATTATCAACTAGCAGGTTGGTTAGACAGAGCCGAGGGTTTATTTAATGAAGTATTAAAAGATGATATTTATGCAGAGGATGCATTGAAGCACCTAATGAATATTTATCAACAGGAACAGGAATGGGAAGCGGCTATCAGAGTTGCAAAACAATATCAGAAAACAGCAAAAGAAAATCTTAATTCTGTTATTGCACAGTTTTATTGTGAGTTAAGTGAAATAACTAATGTGCAGGGTGATATTAAAGAAGCTGAAGCCTTAGCAACACAGGCATTATCAGCAGATGAAAACTGTGTACGTGCATCTATAATTCTTGGTTCCATTGCAATAGGCCGAGGTCGTTATAAAAAAGCGATACGTTTTTTAGAACAGGTTGAATTTCAAAATATTGCATTTTTCCCGCTGATTATTGAAAAATTAACTGAATGTTATCGTGCGCAATCAAATATTAAATCTTTAATTACCTATCTAAAACATATTGAACGAGATCATAGTGAAATTTCACTGGTAACAGCCATTGCTGATTTAATTAATAAAGATTATGACAAAGAAACAGCATTAGAATATTTATCAAAAAGCATGCTTTTAAAACCATCTTTAGACGGCATGCAAAAAGTACTGGAATTTAAATCACCGAATATAGACTGCCCGGAAAGTTATTTTCCAGAAGTTGTTAAACAGCTGGTTAAACAGAAATCAGATTATCAGTGCAGCAAATGTGGCTATTCGGCAAATACACTGTACTGGTTATGTCCAACCTGTCATACATGGGGCGGCATGAAACCAAAATAAATATAATGAAAAAACTGAGATCAATAAATGACTGACCCCAAAGTCCTGGTAGCACTGGACTACCCAACAGAAAAAAAAGCACTGGAATTAATTGAAAAATTAGACCCAAATTTATGTCGCCTAAAAGTAGGCAAAGAAATGTTTACGCATTTAGGCCCTGCATTTATAGAAAAAATACAGAATAAAAATTTTCAGGTATTTCTGGATTTAAAATATCATGATATTCCAAATACAGTAGCAAGAGCCTGTGAAACAGCAGCTGATCTGGGTGTGTGGATGTTAAATGTCCATGCGCTTGGTGGTAAGCGAATGATGGAAGCTGCCGCGAATGCAATAGTCAATAAACAAAACCGACCTTATCTGATTGCGGTTACTATATTAACCAGCATGTCAGAAACAGATTTAAATGAAATTGGTATACAGCAGTCACCCGCAGAATGTGCTGTGCATCTGGCAAATATGGCAAAACAATCGGGGCTGGATGGTGTGGTTTGCTCGGCGCAGGAAGCGCAGGTTATGAGACGTAAATTAGGTGATAAATTTTTATTAATTACACCGGGCATAAGGCCAGCAGGTAGTGCAACAGATGATCAACATCGTATAATGACACCAGTTGATGCAATAAAAGCGGGTTCAAGCTATTTAGTTATTGGTCGCCCAATTACACAGGCAGAAGATCCTGTGGGAATTTTGCTTACAATAAATTCAGAAATTTCCCAATTGTAATAATACTTTCATCTAATTAACCTTTCTTCTTCATTTAAACAAGGAAAAGGAAATAAGTTTATGAAAATGATAAAAGCAATTATTACAGGATTAATGCTAACAGTATCATCTGCATTGTGGGCGGGGCATGTAAATATTAATACCGCCGATGTTGAAACTCTTGCTGTTGAATTAAAAGGAGTCGGTGCTAAAAAGGCACAGGCAATTATTGATTACCGGAATGAGCACGGCGCATTTTCCAATGTAGAAGAGCTGGCAAATGTAAAAGGTATTAGCTCTAAAACAATAGAGAGAAATAAAGAAAACATTATTTTGGGTAAGAATTAATAATTCAGACTTAAATAAGACAATTGAAGAATACCCCGCTAGTCGGGGTATTTTTTTGTATAGAAAATAATATTAAAGTAAGTATCTGTATTACAGTAGATGAAATATTAGTCTATTTTGTATTAATGGCTTCCTGATAATAAGGGGGATTTGCAGTGAATATAAAAAAAATTCCATTAAATGGAACCATTCTGGCCTTTTAAACGTGTAAGGATTATGAACGTGATAAATATATGGCCACGCAGGCGCTCGGAACATGATCAGTTTGAAGAACTGATTCAGCCACACCTCGATCAACTTTATAAACTTGCCTATCGATTTACCAGACAGCGTGATGATGCTGAAGATCTGGTGCAGGATGTTGTTGTTAAATTATTTCCCCAATTGAATGAAATGCAGTCGATTGAAAAGCTGGGTCCCTGGCTGGCCAGAGTGCTTTACAGACATTTTATTGACAGATTGCGCAGTAAGTAGCGAGCGCCATTACATCTGGTGGGTGAGGATGAAGATAATATATTAGAAGGTTTTAGGGATGAAAACCCTGATCCTGCTGGGGCTAATGATGCGGCTATATTACAGGATCGGCTACAGCGGTCACTGAATCAGTTGAATGAAGACCAACGAATTCTGGTGATACTGCATGATGTAGAGGGGTATACCCTGCAGGAAATACACACTATGTACGATGTATCTATTGGTACGCTGAAATCTCGTCTTAACCGTGCTCGCAGTCGATTAAGAGAATTATTAAAAAATATGGAACCTTTTAGTGCTGGCAGGCGTGTTAACGAATAACAGGACAAAAACTATGAATTGCACAGACACACAAATACAGCTAGACGATTATCTTGATAAGCATTTGCTATTGAATGAGCAAAAAGCTATCGAGCTGCATCTTAATAACTGTACAGTCTGTCGTCAAAGTCTTGAAGAAGCCAGGGTTGTGCGTGATGCGCTTAAGTCACTTCCATTTGCCGAAGCATCAACAGACTTTGAAGCAAGAGTATTTGCAAAAGTACGTAAACAGAGTGCTCATAATAATGGGAACAGATTTTTAGGTGGTTTTGCTACAGCAATGGTTGCAAGTGTATGTTTGTGGGTTGCTAGCACAATGATTTTTGTGCCACAGCAGCCTGTAGATGCACCCAATGTGATCACTGTTGCAATGAATGAAGAACGTCCTGTCAGATTGTTATTCGAAGCACCCAGTGATATCCAGCAGGTAACACTGACTATCGAATTACCAGCAAATGTTGAGCTAAGTGGCTATCCTGGTCGCAGTCAGCTGAGCTGGAATACCAGTCTGAAAAAGGGGCAGAATGTTCTAGCTCTGCCCATTAATGCCATAGAAGCAGGTAAGGGAGAATTAGTTGCCCAACTGAGTTATGGCGATAAACAGAAAACATATCGATTGATATTAAAAACCACAGATAATGGCGTGATGACCTACCAGATTCAGCCTTTAACATCTGCTTAATAAAATTTTGGAGCAAAAAATCATGAAAACACTAAGCAAAGCAATAATTCTGGGACTGGGAATGGCATTACCACTAGGTGCAATAGCCTCAGTTGATGATGATATAACCATTCGTGTTATGGAAATGGATGAAACATCTTCAAGTCATGTAATGGAAAGTATTGAACTGCCTGATGCTGCTAATGAACATGCACGTACCAATGCTCAGCACGGTCTGGATCATGCTAATGATGATCGCAAAGCTAAAACAGATGATGCTAATGATGATGAAGATCATGCAATGGAAAAAGCACGTGAGCATGAAGGTGAAATGGATCATGAAAGTGAAAGGGATAATGAAAGCGAAATGGATCGCGAAACTGAAAGGGATAATGAAAGCGAAATGGATCGCGAAACTGAAAGGGATAATGAGAGTGATATGGATCGCGAAACTGAAAGAGATAATGAGAACGAAATGGATCGTGAAACTGAAAGAGATAATGAGAACGAAATGGATCGCGAAACTGAAAGAGATAATGAAAGCGAAATGGATCGTGAAAGGGAAAGAGAAATGGATGATAATGATCGCGATATAAATGATGCGAATGATCATCGTGATGACCTTGAAGAACATAGTGCTGGAAATCCCTTATAAAGTGCATCACTCTAAGGAACGTTAAAAAACACATGAGCCTCTTCCTGTTTTACAGGGAGAGGTTTACTGTTATATGGCGTAAATTTCTAATGGGTTATATGTATGTCTGAATGGGAAAAAATATGAAAAGTTGGTTTGTGTTAGTGCTAATGATGGTTTCAACTCATGTATATGCCTCGGCTAAAGATGATTTTAAACAAGGAGTTACTTACTTTAAATCTGAGAACTATGTCAGTGCAGTAGAAAAGTTTGAGAGTGCGCGTAAACAGGGGATGCGAACAACGGCGCTTTATTACAATTTGGGAAGCGCCTATTACAAACTTCAAAACTATAAAAAAGCTGAGTCTTATTTCACGGAGCTTAGAAAAACAGCGAAAATGAAATCACTGGCGGAATATAATCTGGGACTTATTGCTGACAGGCAGAAAAGTACCCGTAAAGCTAAAAAATATTTTAATTTAGTTGTTCGTAATAGCAAAGATAAAAAACTGACCTATCTGGCCAAACAGCAGCTTGATAAATTTAAATCAGTGAAGAAGCCCTGGTCAGTATATCTTAATGGAACAGCTGGCTATGATAGCAATATTAACTTTGCACCTGTGGGAACAGGCACTGAAAAATCAGATAGTTTTCTTGATGTGCTAGCATCGGCAGATTATCTATTCAGTGGAAAGAATTCGAATGGTTGGCGTGGAGAAGCAACGCTTTATAGCATTCGCTATTCTGGTGCAGGTATTTATGATCAGGATCAATATGGTATAAGCCTTAAAAAGGCACAAAAACTGGCTGACTGGAATACTTATCTTAAGGCAGGCTTTGATAAGCTAACTTATGGCTCTTTGGACTACCAGTCTATTTTTAATCTGGAAGTGAAAGGTAGGTACAAATTATCCCGTACAGATAGAATTTACCTTCGTTATCGTTATGAAGATATTAGTAGTGATGATGTAACTTTCGATTATCTTGAGGGCTGGCGGCAAAAAATTAGGGCCGAATTTCGCCGTTACAATAAGAAAAATGCAACTCAGTTTTATTACGAGCTGGAGTTAAATAATAGAAATGATGTCGTTCCTGCAACAGGAAGCCAATACAGCTATTCGCCAACTCGTCATACCTTTCGTGGTAAATATACGATAGATCTAAATAGATTATGGCGTTTAACAGGGGATCTTGCTTATCGTATAAGTGATTACCCAACAATGACTACGCAGGATCGTAAAGATGATCGCTGGAAAGCAACTGTATATGCCAACTATCGTTTTGATAAAACCATGAAGTTAAAGCTAAAACTGCAATATATAGATAACTCATCAACAGAGAGTGGTTACAGTTATGATCGGCAGGTGGTTACTGTCGGTTTAAGCAAGCTATTTTAAGAGTAATGTTGTGATTAGCAGAGAGTCTTATATTGATAGCTGGCTCTTCAGAAAATTATCTATTTAAAGCAATAACAATAAGATACATTAAGTGCCAAAAGTAAATAGCATAAATAAAAAGGCTGGAATAATCATATTCCAGCCTTGAACGAAAATTATGGGAGGGGATTTAGCTAAATGCCTGACCAGGTTTGATTCCTATTTTCTTCAGTATAGTTGCCAGTGGGCAGAAACCTGTAAATGCAGATTGAAGGATGTTTACACCAACAAAACCTGTCAGAAACAACCAGTTAACTGATTGAAGTTGAGACAGTGCTACACTGGCCAGAATAACCGTACCGGCAAAAGCCATTACTACTCTATCGATAGTCATATTTATTTTCTCACATATAAAAGTTGTTAGCCTGAATTCTATATTAGAATAAGCTGATATACAATGCTGTTTTTGTAATGTAACTAATACTTAATCTGAGTGAATTTCAAGGGATGAGTGTCTGCTTGAGATAAGAGCAGTAAGATATTTTAATTAACCTGAATGAGGGTTGTTTTTGTATATATAAATTGTTATTTTGACGGCTATAAGCATAGCTAATTAATATATTAATTAGTTCCCCTTAATATTAGAGAACCCTTAAATTAATTGATGTGCATCAAGATAACCATGTGTTGAAGGTGGTTAAATCAAAGTCAAAGGAGAGGTAGTTTAATCGAAAGATTTGACGCCAGGGAGGTAAAAAAAACTGGCAGAAAGAGAAAATAGGTGACGGAAGCTGTTCTTTAACAATGACCTTCACCCCCTTGAGAAAGTAATGTTTTTATAGCCGATAAACAAGATGTTAAAGAATGTCTTAAGATGTAAAGGTACAGAAAAATGAACAAGTTAACCTATTTAAGTAAAACAATTGGCGCATCAACTGTAGCATTAGTGGCTGCGGGGTTGCTTGCGAGTACAGCAAATGCTGGAACAATAGTGAATACAGCACATGATCTGTCTGCTAGTGGTTGGAGTGGTGGTGAAATCTGCGTTGTCTGTCATACACCTCATAATGCAGATACATCCGTTACTGAAGCACCGCTGTGGAATCATGCAGTGACTGCAAGCACTTTTACTATGTACTCTACAGGTACACTAGATGCTACTCAGGATGGTCAGCCTACAGGAACATCTAAACTATGTCTGTCATGTCATGATGGTGTAACGGCTATTGACAGCTTTGGTGGCAATGTTGGTAACACAGTGATGAGCGGTGCAGCAGCAATTGGCAGTGATGGCCTGTCCAATGACCATCCAATTTCTATCACATATGATACAGCACTGTCTGTAACTGATCCTGGCCTGCATGATCCTGTCACACAGCCTGTGACCATAGGATTGAATGGTGATAAAACTCGTACTGGCACTATTGCTTCGCTGATGTTATCAGGCGGCAAGGTACAGTGTACTTCATGTCATGACGTACACAATAACTTTGTAGGCAATGGTACTAACGACCAGCCTTTCCTTAAGGTAAGCAAGGCCGGCAGTGCAATTTGCCTGACATGCCATAATAAGTAAAATGATGTAACGGGTCTTCTTTCCTGAAGGCCCGTTCTTCAAAATGATGATACTGAACCCCCTAATTTGTCAGTACCAGAGAGGCGTGTTGTGCATTCGAGAACTAAAACCAATCAATTTATATTACTATTACCCTTCCTGATTCTGACCATTATCCTGTCAGGTTGTGCAGGACTATCAGAGAAAGATGAAGAACAAAGTGCTTTTTACCCACCTTTACCTAACCCGCCTAGAATTCAGTACCTAACGACTTTTTCCGGTCCTAACGACCTTGTTGGTAATGATAGTGACTTTAGTCGCTTTGTACTTGGTGATGA
>VAPL011073968.1_pt1 | contig 10602 bp, 19 predicted proteins | sample 3395061 | NCBI WGS metagenome assembly VAPL01 (sample SAMN08290444, study PRJNA428436) | hydrothermal vent metagenome | isolation source: Deep-sea hydrothermal vent chimney 2 | place: Pacific Ocean: Juan De Fuca Ridge | depth 2182 m m
GATTGCCTAGAATGGCGCTGTCTGGCCGCCTGCGGTGCGGCGGCTATCACCCAGATACGGGGCATGTTGCTGTGCGGCTATTGCGCGGGAGACCACCCGCCCGCCGACGACGATACGACTTAGCGACGTGCTTCTATCACCGAAATACGCTCGGCATGCCGGGTCAATTCGCGTTCTACTCGATCCATTGATCGCAGTAGGACGCGAAGTTCCGCGTGTACCGCTCCCCAGGCTGCGCAGGCGGTCACGAGCGCCGTGATCCCGATATGCGCCCACTCGGCCGCGCTCACTGGCCCGCGCCCCGTATCCAGCGATCCACCGCCGCCGTAGACCCGCCCACCGGTATTTCCACCGCATTCTGTATCGTCGCCCACACACTTCCGCGCGCGAGCGGGTCCGCGTCCGCTACGCCTTGGGCGGCCGACACTACGGGCTGGACGACTGCGGCCGCCGCGCGCGACAGTTCGCGCTCGAGATACCAGAGCGTGAGACCGGCCACTACGGTCAGTAGCAGCGTGCTGCGCCACGTCAGCGTCATTATTATCGGCTCCCCAGGTAGAAACCCGTGACCGCGGAAACCAATTGCGTGTGCACCGGCGTGATCGCCAGCCCGTGGACTGTATGCCAAGTCAATCCTTTCCCGCCCCCGAACCCGAACCACGACGCGTGGACCGTGACCCAGGAGAACGTCACCGGGATATGCGGCCAAAAAACGGGCACCATAAGCGGCCAGATGATCACGCCCAGCATAGCGCCCAGCGCCAGCATGGCCCGGATCGCGGCGGCAATCGGCGGGTTGTACGCTCGGGCGCGGCTGATATCCGCCTGCTGCTGTTTATCGCGCGCGATTAGCGCGAGGTCGCGTTCGTGTCGCGCCGCCAATTGCAGCCCGATTACCTTCGAGGCGATCCCCAGTACCGCGGCTCCGCCCCCGGCGATCATGGCACCGATCATGAGCCCGTCCCCCCGAGTTGGTGATACACGCGGCGTACCCAGTCAACATATCGCTGGTTCCTGTACGGGCCCGCCGGCGGATCGAGCCGGGCGGAGTAGTCGTTGTACGCCGCGACCCCGCGCCAGAATCCGAAATGCCCGATGTCATAGGCGAGAATTTGCACTCCGATTTTTACGTTGTATCCCACGTTAAACAAATCCCGAGCATGCCGGGGCGGCCAGTCGGGCAGATCAAACCGGTTCGCACAGCCGCCCTTCCCGTCCGGCCTACAGAGTACTTGCATCAATCCGTACGAATCTTCGAGACTCACCGCGGATGCATCCCATCCGCTTTCTACTTCGACGATTGCCTCAGCCAGCAACGGCGGGACTCCGTGCTGTATGGCCACGCTGCGGACCAATTCGCGCAACGTCATATCGCGGACCGGCGGTGCGGCGGCCGATAGTGTCAGCCCCCCCGCGATCAGCAGCAGGCCCAGCACGACCAGCGCCGTGTTCACCACGCGATCACGACCGAGCCCGCATACCCAGCACCGCCCGCGCTCCCGGCAGTCGCCGCCGCGACGCTCCAATTCCCGCTTGCTCCGCCGCCGCCGCCCCCAGGACCAACCCCCCCAGCCCCGATAACGCCTACGCTCCCACTGGCACTAGGAGGCTGTCCGGGCGCGCCGCCATACCCGTGACCCGCGCCGCCAAACATTGTCCCATTATCGCTGGCTACCGAGTCTATCCCCCCAAACCCGCCCGCGCCCCCTTCCACGGCCGCCATTAATGCAGCCGACGCGTCAACAATGGACGTAACTCCCCCCGCAGTACCATTGCCCCCCGTCCCCGGCGCGTTGGACCCGCCGGCGCCGCCCACGCCGCCAGCCCCCACGTTAATCGCATATACTTCTCCCGCCGTCAGCGAGAGAACCATTTGCCTCAGTTCTCCGCCCACGCCACCGCGGCCGCCGCCACTCCTATCTCCGGCACCGTTTCCCGCAGCCCCCCCGCCACCGCCCCCGCCGCCGATACCAGACCATAGGTAATCTCCGGAGTAGGTAGGCGTGAATGTTCCCGTTGCCCCCCACACCTTCCGTCGGCCGAGTAGCTGGTTCAGCGGTACCGCATGCGTACTGGCCGTTGCGGCTGCGACCGCGAACTCGAGCGTGCTATTCCCGTGCAGATTAGCCGACTGTTGCCACGTCGACCATCCTGTTGATGCGATATCCACACGCCATGCACTTTGGCCGCCCCCCGCACTCGTGGTGCTTGGGTGTGCGACTTGTAGGACCATATTTGTCGGACTCGGTATCGGACTTCCGTCATCCGATATGGTGCGCACGAAGCCGGGATACGCACCATCCGGCGCCGCGTGCGCCCCCGCCACATAGTTCGCCCACCCTCGAGGCGCAACATTCAGATCCGTGATTACGGGCATATCGCCCGGGAGCAAATCGCCGAACTCAAACAGCGGGGCGAAACTCGCCGGTCCGCTTCTCACGACAGCACCTGGACCGACACACTGTTGGTTCCGGCCGCCGCCGTGATCGCGTACCACGCGGCGTTCGCGCCGGTTTCCTCCACCCAGATCGACCCGGGCGGGATCTTGACGCCGCTTGTGAGTGTGACCCCGGCCCCCCCGACCATTACATCCGCCGTGCCTTGGTTCCAGAATCGCAAACCGAACCGATACCCACCGGCGCCCACTGCGGCGACCAATAGCGTCGCCGCGGCGAGTACGGCCACCGGCGCACCGTCCGTCACGGTCCCGGCTTGCGCCGCTTCTACGGGCGCCGTCTGCGTCACGCGCCCGTCATCGAGACCGCCGTCCGTTACCGTAATAACTACGATCTGTGCCGTGGTAGATTCCAGCCGCAGCGTTCCGATTCCTTCCGGCACGTGTTGCTGTTCGCCCTGCGCGCGCGCCGTTGGAATTCTCCCATTGACGCTTACGTCGATTGCTCCTACCCCGGAAAGAATTCGATAATATTTGCCGCCCCCGGGTGCGATCGAAACCGCGCCGCCCGCCCCGGGTAGTACCACCGAATATTCGCTCACGCCCTCGCCCTCCCCCAGATCGCCAGCCCTACCAGAGCCACCGCTGCGATCATGGCATCCCGCGTCATCGTTGCCGACTCCGGCCGCGCCGCCTGCGCAGCCGAAGCGGCGAAGCTTAAGGCCGCCTGCGAACTGTTCGCCGCATAGCCTAGACTCCGATCCGCCGTCGCCTGTGCATGTTCGAGCGCCGCTCCCAGTACATCCGCGGTCTGCCCCTCGCTCGTCGCCAGGGTATCGACGACGTGCCCCCCCAGATCCAGTGCGTGCAGCGAAATCCCGGACGCACTATCCAGACCGGCCCGGCCCAGTGCTACGCCCCCCGCTATTGCGCCCTGATCGGTTGCAATAATCGTATTTCCCGTTCCCACGATCGACTTGGCTTGTGCCGCCAATTGCGTCGATATGTTGGTAGTGCGGTAACGGTTCGTGGTTGTAGAACTTGAGTCTCCGCCGAATAGTCCCATGTCATCGTCTCCGCCGGAATTCTACCCATGCAATCAGTGCGACGAACGCCACGAATCCGATCATTTCCAGCTCCGACCATTTCACTTTCGAGGGGCCCGCGCCCCGATCCGCGATATCTTCACTTAGCGCGAAACTTGGATACGCGGGCACATTGAGTCCGCCCAGGTTTACCGCTCCGACGCGGTTTGCGGCCTTGGACGGTCCCGCGCCGAAACTTCCGGCGATCTTGAGCGGCGGAAGCCCGATCATATTATCGCACCATCACGAACAGCAGACCGATCATGGCGACGGCGAACAGCCCGATTTCCACGTCTCGCGTCGAGAATCCGCTAACGTCCGTCGCCGCGGTATGCGCCGCGTTGACTCCACTGGTCGGAAGCGCGAAATAGGCGCCCGCACCGGCGTAACCGGTGCGGTTCGCCCGCCCGAAGGTGGGCACGGCGCCCCGCTGCGTCGCCTGCTCAATCTGTGCATCGACGAGCTTTTTATGCAGCGAGATATCATTGTATTTCTGCCAGCCGTCCAGGGCCGCGCCCAATGTATCGCCCAGAAACGAACCAGTCGACAGCGCCAGTTGATCCGCAGTTTTTTTCGTGATTGTGGCCATTGTCCCGCCTCGCCGCCTTGACCGCCTTAGATCCCGGCGAACTGGTCCAAATATTCCACGACCGCGATCAGTTGCCCGGCCGCCGTCAGTGTGGGTTCGATGCGCAGATCATTGAGCCCGGCAGTCACGAGTGCGTCCGCCAGATCGCCCGACAGACAGAAATCGATAGCGACCGACGTACCGGCACCGCCAGCGCCCGACTGTGCCGCTCGCGGGCGCTCCGCCTTCTCTTCGAAGTCCGCCAAATCGGCTACGTCCCCGTGCAACACGGTCACGCTGTTGGCTTCGACGCGCAGCTCCGTGAGGAGAGTTGCGGCGTCGTTGAAGAGGTGCGCCGCAATGATTCTTGGCCCGCGCGGCAAATTCGCCAACTGCTGCAAGCCGCCGGTCGCGAAAGTGACCGGGAACCGCTTGACTTTCGTGATGAGCCCCAGGTCCCGCGGGGCGGTCACGTCCGCCTTGCAGGCGATCGCGACGGCGCCGACGATACCCGCGGCGACGAAGCCCTCGAGCGTCATTGTTTCCAGATTCTGCGTACCGATTGCGGTCGCGTCGCGCGACTTGTCGTTCAGTTCGGGACGGCTAAAGTGCAGCGTGAAATAGCCGTTCACGCTTCCGTCTCCGCGGACGTAGTACTTGTTGACCGCGTTGACTTCGGACAACGACCCCCAATCCTGGATCGATTTTCCGTTCAGCTTCAACGTCAGGTTCGTAAGCTGGGCAGCCAGGATATTCGTCAGTTTGAGTTGCACCGAGCGATAAGTGCGCCCCGTTGGGAAGGAGATCGTGAACGTCCCCCCAGTAGCGACGTTCGAGACTTGCGGGACGTCAATGAAGGACATATCAGCTTCTCCGTTTGGGTGTTGTCCGGCGTTGAACGATCAGACGAACGATCAGACCCAGGCCGACAGGGCCGGGACGCGGCGGGCGACGGCGATCGTGATGAAGGCCACCACGGCGATAGTCGCAATCTTTTTCATTTCGGCGCTCATTTTCTACCCCTACTTAGTTGGCTTGACTTTCTGCGCAATTGCAATGTCCTTCTATCTCATCCTTTACGAGCGCGAAACACAAGCTGTTTTCCCCGCGTCCGTTACGGAAATTTCAGACGACCGCGCGTGATTTTTTGGCTCGGGCGGTCCAACTCGAGCCACTCAAGCGGCTTTAGATCCCGGATTTTTTGGGAATCTATGTTCATTTCGCCCGCCATGTAGGCGGCGTCTCTCTCTCGCCAGAGTGCCCCGCAGCGTATCGTCGTTGCGTTTCCGACGATCGTTTTGTCGGACTCCGCCGGCCGCTGCGTCACGCCGATCACCGATACACCATGTTTCCGGCCGCGCCGCAGCAGATCCCCCCATCCGTCCGGCGCTTTCCCCGGACTCGTGACCGACGCAATTTCTTCGGCCACGGCGGTACAGCGCCCCCAGGCTAGCGCCGTCCGTGCCCAGTCGCCGAATCTCCGGCCCGGTGCGACGTAGGCTATTCGCGCTATCGATTTATCGCGCAATCGCTCGATTAATTCCGCGAGCGTGGTTACTCGCCGGAACCCGGGCAACGCACAATATTCGTCTTCGCAATCCCACACTACGACTCGCCGCACTCTCGCAATGGCACGCTTTACGCCTTCCGATTTTCCGGAACCTGTGCTACCACACGCCAGCGTGATTTTTGCGGTCCGCCTTACGTCCACTTACGCAGCCCCAGACCTTGTTCTTGGGCCGTCTTCTCTGTCTTCTCTCCGGCAATTACTCCTTCCTCGCACGTTACGCCTTCTTCATAGGGTTCGGGTGTGGGTTCCCCGGCCTTTGGCGTTGCCTTTCCCGCCGCGAATATCCGCGGCGCAAATACAGCGCCCCACACGAGCGCGAAGGTGTACCAGGGACCCCACGCCGCCAGCCCCCCCGGGAATAGATGATCGATCAGATCCCCCGCCGACTGCGAAAGCAATTTTCGCTCCGCGGCTGATATCTCTGGCGGCGGTGCGATCCCCGCAATCATATCGACCACCGGGGCGATGAGTTCCGCCGTTGGCGCCGCAGGCGATTTTGCTTTTTCTTCGGACCCCCGCTTCGCCTTCTCCCCCGCCTCCACTTGTGCGGCCGTTTCGACTTCCCCCCATAGGGTTTCACTCGTGGAATGCGTCTCTTCCATATCGTGCTCCTTACCAGTCCAACCAGCCGCCCTTGGGCACCTGTTCGTCTTCCACCGGATCTTTCGCCGGGTCATCCGGGTCGGGCGGCTCGCGGCCGAATATCCGGCCGTGTTCCATGATCCAGGCTTGCCCGCCCGCCAGATTAGGCGTGATTTTCCCGCACTGACATACCCAGTACCACGTGCGGGCACCGCGCCCGCACCGGCGCAGATCCGCACTCTCTCCGCAGATCGGGCACGTGATTTTCCCGAGCGTTTCGTTCATGCGCCCGCCCCCATGAGTTGGTCCAGCAGAAGACCTTCAACTACTGTCGTTATACGGTCTAACGCACGCTCCGCCGGGGCGATCTTGCACGTGAGGGGTTGCATATGCATCCCCGCCACGTCCGCGCGCGCCGCGGCTAGGGTTTGTTGGAGCGTCCTCAATCGGCGTTCCCGCGCTAAGTCCATGATTTTTCACCTCGCGTACAGTTATTGACACAAGGCCAAGGCCACAACCGCCCGGCCTGTATACGATGGACCAATTTTTTAGCCGCGTCCACAATTCGTGCGCGGTCGTAACGACCCCGCGCACCTGATCACCTACGGGATCGCCATACCGACCCGGCTTCCCGCTCCACACCTTTAGAGGTTTGGGCTGTAACCCACTGAATTCTAGGCAATAATCTGCCCACTCGCCGGCGTCGGCCGCCTTCCAGATTTCGCCCCACGGTACGACCGGCGCGCCGTTCGCTCGCCGCAGTTCGCGCCAGATCCCCACGGGCGCTTGTCCCCACGCCTGGAATTGCCGGATCCCCCAACAGCTTGCCCAGGCGCGCGCTCGAGCGGCGCCGTCGCCGGCGGGCAATCCGGACGCTTGATCGGTCGCCAAATATGCGCCGTCTACATTTTTCGCGACGTACTTGGCGACATAGCCAACCGCGCGGACGCTATCAGCGACTGTCATCGTAATGCGGTGCGCCCGTGCGCCCGGCTCGTCCGGCGAGTCTGCGAGCGCATACCGCTCGAGCGTCTCGTAGGCCGCGGCCATGTCCTCGCCCGGCACCCAGACCGCTAGGTGCCAGTGCGGCGTGCCGTCGCGGTGCGGTTCTGCTGCGCGGAGCCCGTGCGTACGGATCCCGGCGCGTGCCCATGCCGCCCGCGTCCGTGCCCAGACGCCCGTCAGATACCGTTGCGCAGAATCCGGCGATGTACTGTCGTAACGGTTGTTGCCGGGCGTCGCGTGCATCCGGGACGGTACCGTCACCGTAATGAGCATACAGGCCCACCCGGCCCGGTCGGCGAGTTCCCCCATGCCGCGCGCGCGCGCCATGAGTTCCTTTCGCCTCAATTCCGGATTGGCCGTCGAGGCGGCAATACACGCCTCGAGCGGGACTTCATCCCCGTCATCAGACTCGGCCACCATGGACGCCACCGCCACGCGCCCCGCTTGGCGTTGTTCCCGCCAGCGGGCGAAAAACCAATTGGATACGTACGGAGCCGCCGCCCCTACGGAGCCGAACGCGCGCTCGTAAAGTTCTCCTCGCCGTCCGATCATGCGGCGCAGTCCCCGGCGCCACCACGCCGGGTCCCGATATCGGCGCAGCTCTCCGGCGTCCGATATTCGCTTGTCCCGGCGATCTGGCGGCATACACCCCTCAATATGTGCCAGATATCGACGCCGCCAAATATCTATTTCGGCCAAACTCGACCGCAGCGCCAGCGTATCGGCGTGGTCTCGTATCCCTTGGTCATCACGCGCCCACGCCGGTATGCGCAGGCACCGCCAGTCCCCGGCGCCGATAGGCGCGAGCGTCATACCGCCCATGCCCGCTGGCGCAATAGCGCACGTATGCGGCGCTGTCTCGCGGGCAGATACCACGCGAGCAAGGACGGCGGCGGCGACTGGTCCGGCACGTCCGGCATATCGCCTACCATTTTTGAGTCGCGTTCGACGCCTTCCCGCTCCGGCCGGGTCGCCTGCGCCCACCATGCGTCCGTCGACATGAGTCTAGGCCCGGGCGGCTCCGTGCCCGTCACGCCGGGACCTCGCGCCGGTAGGCGGCCGGGCAATCATCCAGGACGGATGTAGCTATTTCGGCGCGCGACAGTTCGCACAGTGCGGACAAGTGCAGATACGACCGCGCGCACGGCGGGATAGCCCCCCACTCCCAGTCGGCATAGTGCTGCGGGAGCCCGGCAGTCCGCAGCATGCGGACGCGGTAGTCCCTCGGGATCACCTCACGCCATACATCGACGGCTTCCTTCATGGTCGCGTCTCCCGCGGTATCAATCGCACGTATTGGGCTTCGGTCCGCCATGTCTTCCCGCACTTCAAACAATGCACGGTGCTTCGTCGCGCCGGGGTCCGGCGGCCGCCCGAGAAGGCGGAATAGTGACAGTGCCGCGCCCAGACCACCCAGCTACAGGCGATCCACGCCGGATCATGTCGCGCCTTTCTTGGTCCGCCACACTTGCAGTCCATTGGTACCCTACCTTTTCGGCCGCCGCCGAATCAAATACGGGCGCCCCTATATACGGGGCGCCATATGTTTCGGTTATTCGGTATCTGTCGGCGCTAGGCCGAACAAGTCCGGTGAACCCAAGGAAACTATATCCGCTAGGATCGCTTCCGACAGATCGCGTTGTTCGGATTCTGTCAGCCAGTCCCAGGCGGATATAGCCAGACTCGCTTGCATCCCGAGTCTATCCAATATTTTCATTCGATCTTGTCGGCACGCAAAATTCCACACGCTCCCGGGCGCCAGCAAATTGACGGCCGCCACGATATGCCGCGCACTCTCGATGCACTCTTCCGCGTACGTATCCAGGCCGGGCATTTTTGGAAGGTCTGTCCAGTCCTGTTCATATACTGTGTTTTCCTCGCAATCCATTACCCGAAGCCCAAATTCATCCCGCGTCATCGACCACGGGAACCGCAACGCCGCGCTAAATTTCACCATCGGTTCTTCTCCTTCCCTGATTGTCAAGGCGTTTTTCCTCGCGCCGATCTACGCTCGAGCGTCTATCAGCACCCCATAGGCGCGCCAGCGATTCAACTGAATCCGCGAGGTCCCAGATTGCCCGCATAGCGGCTCCCCCACCGGCGAGGTCCGCCAGTTTGAGCGCCTTAATCCGGGCGCAATCTACTGTTTCGAGTATGTCTTCGACGCTAGTCATGCCCCCAGTATCCGCCGTGCGCGGAGCCTGTCTATATCCCAAAGGAGATATGGCGCCGCCAGGGTTTCAGGCGCAAGGTCTACCCACACTCACCGAGGACGCAGCCATGACAGATCCCACAAAACTCCGCACTATCACCATGACAGACACCCCCCCCGTCCGTATCCGCGAGGCCACTTGGCCCGTGATAGCGCACGGGCGGCACTATTCATACCAAGGCCAATATGATTTTCAGGCGGTTTGGATACTGGAAATCGATATTCGGGTGCGTCGCCACGCGGACGGCCGCACTCTCGTATATGCGATATACGAGTACACCGACAAGCGCCAGGGCGCGACTAACACACTGCGCCGGGGCGGTCAACTTTTCCAGGGACCGGACGGCAACGACTTGGTGCGCGCTATCCGCGACGTTGGTGCAGGTATCGGCGATGATCCTTACGTGGAGGAAGCAATCGCCGACTGTATCGCCACACTTCCCGCCATTGACATTTAGCGCAAGCCGCGCCAGGGACGGCGCTTTTTTGGAGGTCACCATGGAAACTTTCGTGATGTATCGCGTCTACTTGCCGTTTTCCATCCACACCTACCAGGATATCAGCGACGCCTACCGGCTTATAGGCAACGTAGAGGCAAACCCGGCGATCTATCTGGTCCACTACTACCGCGACCCGTGCGGTCGCGTCCGCGAGGACCTCGCGCGGGGCGAGCGGAGAATCCATCAATATGGGGAGGGCGCCGCATGAAATCATCATATAAACTGGAATTTTTGCCCATCGGAAAAGAGTTTGTATCGATCATAAACTTCAAGGACAAAATCCACTGTTCCCCCGACGGGCGCGACGGATATATTGCGTTCCCCGCCACGCGGGCCGGAAGAAATTTAGCCCAGAGTTTCGCCTTTACGTTCGGCACGCGATACTCGGCCGAACAAGTGCGGCGAATCCTATGCAGGCGTATTCGGCTATGAGGGCGCGGGCGCTGTCGTGGTTGTTTGCCCGCGGGGCCGGGCGGCTCCGCGGTCTGGAACTCACCGCGTGGATACTGGACTGGCAGGCGCGGAATTGCGGCCCCGCTCCGCACGGGCTGCGGCTCGGGTGTGAGTGCGTTGTGGGGGCCGAGGATTGCCTAGAATGGCGCTGTCTGGCCGCCTGCGGTGCGGCGGCTATCACCCAGATACGGGGCATGTTGCTGTGCGGCTATTGCGCGGGAGACCACCCGCC
>VAPL010284252.1_pt1 | contig 10601 bp, 13 predicted proteins | sample 3395061 | NCBI WGS metagenome assembly VAPL01 (sample SAMN08290444, study PRJNA428436) | hydrothermal vent metagenome | isolation source: Deep-sea hydrothermal vent chimney 2 | place: Pacific Ocean: Juan De Fuca Ridge | depth 2182 m m
AAAAGTAAACGCGCGAAGCGTATGCGTCTCGCTGTGTATTGTGATGGAAGCGTTGTTGTTACAAGTCCTCTTGGTATAAGGCAATCAGTCATTGAGAAGTTTCTTGATGATAAAAGGCAGTGGGCGATGGACAAGCTATCCTTTTTTAAGAGTATTGATAACAAAGCGATTCGTACACTCTCGTATAAAGACTATTTGCGAAATAAAGACAACGCGCTCGCGCTCGTAAATGAAAGAATTTGTTTTTATAATAAAATATACGGTTTTTCTTTTAATAAAATCTTTATCAGGAACCAAAAGACACGGTGGGGAAGTTGTTCAGCCAAGAAAAATTTGAGCTTAAATTATAAGATAGTTTTCTTACCGCAGAAACAGCAAGATTATATTATCGTGCATGAGATGTGTCATTTGAAAGAGTTAAATCATTCGAGGAGATTTTGGGCATTGGTAGGGGAAGCTCTTCCTGATTATTTGGATCTCAAAAAAGAACTTCGTAACCGGGAGTTATTTTATAGATAATTCTCGCACTACATTTACGTACGCTTAATAATTTTTATCCGTAATAGAAGATTATATGCGTAAAAGCGATAAGGTACATCTAGTGTATGTGATGGCCTACACTAGATAGTGGTGCGGTGAGCTATCATGATTATTTGTTATTCGTCGCGTTTCCAGTTATAGTAAGCATGCCTGCCCAGGTGGCGGAATTGGTATACGCGTATGCTTGAGGTGCATATGCCGCAAGGCTTGGAGGTTCGAGTCCTCTCCTGGGCACCATAATATAAATAGAGAAATAGACAGTGCGTGGTCATCATAAAATCAAAAATACGACATACTGTCCGAACAGTAGAGTAGAAAAGGACATGCAGATTATGTGCAAAATATCTTTAAGCATAAAAATTTCTGCATACGGTGAATAATGGGCATATTCTTTATTTATTAAAAATATGTAATTATGAAATTTACAAATCCAAACCAATTTGAAAAAACAAGACGGCTTGAGGGTTTTAGGAGTCACGACGACATTTGGGATATTGAAACACATGATAAAATTAAAAGTAAAATAGAAAACCCTCCCTTCCGCATAAGAGAGTTATTGAAAGAGCACGAGCTCAGTTTTGAAACAAAGAGCTGCCTTTATAAAACGAGAGCATTTTGCACGGACCTGTCGGAAGATCTTCGGCAGACATTTTTAACATCATTAGAGCAACATAGAAACGGGCGCAGTAAAATATCTCCTAAAGTTATTGATTATTTGCTAGACAAAAGTTTTGATTTGCCTGACCTTACAATTGCACATGGAAAAGGGGCGGAGGGCTTATTAAAAGAATTTAATTTGAATAATAAGATTGGTGATCAATATTTGCTACTTGTATTTCAATTACCAAAACCACTTGCACAATTTTGGTGGAAGGGCAGGTTGGGGTCATGTGAAGATTCGTCAGAAGATGTACACGGAAGTGTAATTGAGTGGGGTTATTTTTACAGAGAACTTATGCCGATTGTTTGGAGAGAGCAGGGGTATTACGAAGACGAGTACGATTTAGGTTTTTCCAGAATAAACAAACTTGGCGAACATGATCCTAAAAAGTATTACTATGTTTGGAAAATGTTTGAACGATAATATCGATATTCCCAGTGGCTTAATTGAGTATCCGAAAATAGAATTTCATGTCATGGATACGGGGAAGCTCGAATTTCCTGATAATTCTTTTGATTATATCTATTCAAGTTAACTACGCATTATGTTGATAATTGGGTAACCCACTGACAGAAATACGCAAAGTATTGAAAGATAAAGGAATTTTTTGTTTTCCACTCATCATCCGGTTAAGTGGGGCGCGGAAGAATTAATAGAGGCTGGTCAAAAACTCTTTTAATGGGATATTCAAAGAATGAGAAAGATAAGGCTTGTAGAATTTATGGCGATTATCTTAACACAAGAAAGATAGATGTGTGGTTCGATGAATTTGAGGTTAGTTATTATCACAAGTCTATATCATCAATAATCACAGACATAATAAAATCAAAGTTTGAAATAATTCGACTTTATCGAACCCAAAGCAATTGATTCTATAAATAAAGGAAATTTTTGGGAGATTCGTCAAAAATTTCCTTTATTTATGCTCTTTGAGCTTAGAAAGTAAAATTTTGGGCATTTGCAATAATGCCGGAGCATTTTTCTTAATTGTGATTTTTGAAACGGTGCCGATTTGGTAGGATGTTGTAAAATAAAGGCACCAAACATGGTAAATGATTTTTCAGAATTTTTAATTAAGGAGTATGTCTATTGGAGCGTGAGCATAGCCGAAAACCAAAGTTATCTGGGGCGTTGTGTGGTGTGGTGCAAAAGAGAAGACGCGCTTGATTTGGCGGGTGCAACCGAAGAGGAGCAAAAAGAATTATTCAAAATATTGCAAGAGTTACGATTGGCGGTATCAAAAGCGTTCGCCCCCGATTGGTTTAATTATGCATTTTTAGGAAACGACACCAGACACTTGCATGCTCATTTTGTGCCTCGTTATGCAAAGCCAAATATATTTATGGGTGTTGCGTTTGAAGATAAATTGTATGGACATAATTATAAGACCGACCACGCCTTCAAAATTTCGTCTGAAATTTTGAAGGCGGTGAGGGATAAGATAAGGGATGTGTTAGTATAATGTCTCGTATGGTGATATTGTGGGCGCATTTTCAGAAGTGAGTCCAGTGCCCATAGCGGAAATCTTAAGATTTCCGCTATGGGCACTGGATGGCGTGTTTGGATTATGTTGCCACTATATACTTTATATGTGCAGAGCGGAGCTACAGTTCGTTAAGGTTCACGAAGAGGATCATGAAAAACTTTCTGCAAAGATGCTTGCGTATGCAAACCGCCCCCGCACTTCTTTTTTCATTGTTCCGATTTGTAACCCATGTGGCGGAGGGCTGGAACCAGCGCTCTAATATCGTCAATCTTTTATCAAACCCTCCGGCATGGTATAACTTACTTTGTTCACATCACTATAATAAAAATACATGGCGGCTATGGTGTAACGGTTAACACTGGAGCTTGTGGAGCTCTCGATCAGGGTTCGACTCCCTGTAGCCGCCCCAAAAACCAACACAAAAGATATTGAGGCTCATGCGTGTGGTATTATTGTGTCATGTTAGAGTCACGGCCATCATTTCCGAATCGCGGAGAAAAAAACACACATCCTGAGAAAATGCGCGGAGAGCATCTTCCGGAGTATGTTGATATTGCCGATGCGCGCGTACAACAGCGATTGATAGAACATTTCTTTCTCTCGCGATACCCGGAGATGCCACTTAGTGACCCCGATACGCGCGCGCATGCTGCAAGAGAGTGGATTGGCGACCCAAATGATAGCACAACATATGCGGCGCGATTTCGAGAGTATGTTCAGACGCACAAAAATCACTCGCAACAAGTCAACATCAGTGACTCCAAAGCGCTTGATAACATTCTAACTGCTATCGGTGCAAAAAAGGGCATAACATCATCTGCGCACAAAGAGTCATTGCAATAGAAATCAATCCGTATATACTTAAAATGTATGAATGAACAATTTCCACAAAAAAACATTATTAAAGACTCGCGCGATGAAAACCTCTCGCGTTCTATTGTAAAAATATTACAAAAACCAAATCATGGGGAAGACCCTCTTTCTCTTGAAGAATTGGAAAATACAGCGGATATTCTTATTGCGACCGCGCATAAAAAGGGAGAGGAAATAAATCTAAGTGAAATAGAGCAAAGTACAAATGAAATTATTGTCGCACGAAAAAATGTTCGAGTTTCCGAACAGTCTTATGTCACAACCAGCGATGGGGGTGTCATACCCGTCGGCTCGTCGGAGAGTGTTCGTGATGTAACACAACAATATTCTGCGGAAAGGAAAGAACAGGATTAACGAGTGGTTTCGTAATATTCTAATAAAAAACCTCTGATATCAGAGGTTGGCGCGAATGTGGTCGCGCAAATTAATGTACTCTATAAGAAAGAACTTCCGCAATGGTCAGCCCTTTCATGCTACACACCTTGCGGAGAACCCTTAATCTGGAATGGGGTTCCAGCGGTAACATTTCCTCCTGTTCCGATGTTATGCTAAAGGTTTCTACTAACACCGCAATTTCATCCACGCACTCCTTTGCCGTCAGGTTTCGTGTTGATGGCGGGTGTGACATTTCCAACCTCCTACCTTATTTAAATAAGAAAAGAACGATTTTATAATACAACATATTTATATATTACGCAACAAATCGGGCGGTGTCGTCTCTGACATATTTACGTTGGTAAGTGCTTGTTCTTCCTAGGTCACATATATTCATTTTGTGTTACGCTATACTAACAATAACATGTTTAATTTCAAAGAACTTTTTGCACTTGTCGGATTACTTATTGTTATCGGTATTGTCGGTATATTGTACCGCACCGTTATGGAGCGCCCGACCAATATTGCGGGGAATGGTCAAATACTTTGTTCGCAAGATACGCGCACGTGTGCCAGCGGTGTGGTGCAAAAGCGCACCGAGCCGGGCTGTGCATTTGTCACCTGTCCACCGGTTTTGCCGGTTGCAACTACCACTGCCTCAACCACTGCAGATGGTGTGACTACTTCAGCTGGCAATGCAGCCAGTCCCGCAACAACACGGGCACATCACTAGTGATGTGCCCGTGTTACAATAGCAGACGTGTTTCGGTGCTCGCACGCTCAACATTGTTGTCAATAAAAAATATTGCTTATGGATAATAAAAATGAATTTTTCAAAAATCGTGCAATTATCATACTTGCCGGCGTAACGCTTGTTGCCCTCTCGGTGTTTATTGTTGCGCAGACAATCGTCACGCTCCATGGAATGTTTATGCCAACAAATGCTCCTGCCAACACAATAACTGTTTCCGGGAAGGGCACGGCAACGTCTACCCCCAACGTTATCACTCTTTCCTATGGCGTGTCGGCAGTCGCTCCCACCGTGGCGCTTGCCCAAGGGAAAGTTACTAAAACAGGTAACACAGCACTCGCTTTTCTTGAGAAAGAAAATATTTCCGGTACGGATATTAAAAATAACTCATATGTCATCACACCGAATTATGAAAGAGTTATCTGTCGTGCCGGTATCGTGTGTAAACCGCAAAAACTAAACGGCTATAAGGTATCGCAAAATGTTTCAGTGAAGGTAACCGACATTAAAAAAATAGGTGTACTGTTACAGGGCTTGGGACAAACGGGCGTAACCAATCTCTATGCCGGCTCACCGCACGTCGCCAATCCGACTGTTTATAAAAACCTATCGCGCACACGTGCAATCGCGCAGGCAAAAGAAAATGCAGTAACGCTTTCTCGGGAACTGGGAGTGCATCTTGGGCGGCTGGTGAGATTCTCTCAATCTGAAAATTGGCCCAGACCACTTTATGTTGGAGCAGAAAAAGTGTCTTCATCTTCGCAGGCGCCGGCATTTCCGATAGGTGAGAGCACCTATACTTCCAACATCTCGCTGGTGTATGCGATTTATTAAAGTCCGCCGTATTGTCCACACGCTTAATATCAAGAGTATTTAAGATTAAGAATACGCTCCCGCCGTGTTATCGCGGTCTTGGCATGCGTGCTATATAATAATTCTATGCGTGAAAAGAATCCGGAAACTCATATATATAATACAGAGCATTCGTCCGAACACGTATCTTCTGTCACACAAGAGAAAGAATCTCTCCATGAGTCGTCTTCTGTAGACTCAGAAATACCCCATGAGTTTTTAACCGACACAGCAGAACATCTTAGGCGTATGTTGTTTGCTGAAGCCATGGGTGATCACGATGCTCTCCACGACATAAATAATCTTATAGAACGCCTTTCCCCTAACGCAGACATGATTTCCGGTCAAACACAAATATTAAAAGCCATCACTGTGGCGCTTTGGGAGAAGCTCTCGGAGAATTTTAAGGAACGTTTCTCCATCATCAACTCTTTGGGAACACTGCTCATTAGTGCGGAGGGGGAGATGGAGGCATGGTCTAATGGGTATGAAGAGGGGCTTGAATATATTACTCACCACGATAAAAATTTTTTCTTACGGGCTCTTTCCCGGACGTTTCTCCAAGAAGATACTGTAAACCCGCCCATTAATGAACGCAGGGCAATGATTGCATATGTGTGGAATGAAGGAGGGCATAATTCTGAAAATGGTGGGGCCTGGATTTGCACAGATGTCCGTAACTATCCAATTCCGATAACTGCGCATTCCGCTGAGGATCTCCCTGAAGAAACAGTCCGTACAATTACAGATGATTTTCTCCGCGAAGATATAAGTTTGGGCGGATACTATGGGGTACGAGAAGGGTACATCATGGAAAAATTACGCGATGATAATCTGGATGGGCGCGTAACAAACACGACCGCGCTGAACGCTGTGTTTGAGCATCCGGATAAAGATTTTTATTACAAACTACAGGATCAGCTACAAGAAACGTTCGTTTCTTCAATAAGCCCGTCGCGAGGTGCGCTTTACAGCTATCACGATGGCAAGATTCAAGACGTTTTCTATAAAAATGATTCTGGAATTGCACCAACCCCAGTATTTAAAATTGGTAGAGAGTTCAGCATGTTTCTTTCTCAGATAGATAAAATTCAGTCAGTGCAGGAGGCGGAAGGATTTAAAGAAGATGTGCGCAGATTTGAACCGTTCTTATTAAAACATCCGGACCTAAGAGATGAGATAATGGCATATCTTGATGGGGTTACTGATTCCGACGCCCTTGGTGGTGATCCTGATTTCATTAGTAAAAAAGCACGTCCTATGCTTGAGCACGCCGCTATAATAATGAAGGAGGAAATGTTGCCGTTTACAACACCAATGAATACTGTTGCGGAAATGCTTGCGTCTGAGCATGCACTTTATCTGGGGGCTGTGTATAAAGACACTCTTGCTGAAATATATACGGCATTTTCCTCGGTACGCATGAGGACGTTCTTTGAAGAATATTTTGATTTTTCATTTGCCGATGTGCCAATTTATGCACAATTGCAACTCTTAAAATATGTGTGGGATAAAAATGAGAGTGATATACGTACAGCTCGCAATTTTATTCACGAAGGAGCGACGCCACAAGAAAAAACAAACCGCTTTGTCTCTTTTTTGTCTCTTGAGCAAGGAGCGCTTCCGAAGGAAATACTTGGCATTGGAGAAAAGATGCCGAGAGATGTTGCCGATCGCGTTTTTGCGAAATATGCCGATTTAGTAGACACTGCCGAACACGTGCGTCAGCTCCTTTTCGGGTCATTGCCAAGAGAGACTGAAGTACGTGTCGATGTTATCAATGAAATTACGAATAAGCTACTCTCGCGGGGGAAAACACTTCTCACGAATTTCGCCGACCGTCGCAGTGCCGACTTGGCGGACATACCGAGAGCTATTGAAGCCATGCAAACTGATATTGAATTTTTTAAAAGCACCATAAAAACACTCCTGGAACAGGGCGAATTTGATATCAATATGATCCACGGGGTATCTTTTGAAACTGAAAGCGGTGTAAATTTGAAACAAAATGTGGCGGATACCGAGAAAATAGAAAAACTGTTGCAAGATACTTATCGTAATGAGCCGGCAATGTTTCGGGCGAAAATTATTTCTACGTTTGAGCAGTCACTCACAAACCCGGCAACAAATTTTTATGTACTGAAGCATGATAATGAGCTCATCGTCGCGCTACGTTTTGATACTGTAAAAGATGCGAATGGTGATACCACGGGAAAGTATTTTGGTTCCTTTGTGTCTAATCCGGCATACAGCAATGGAAAATTGGGTGAAGCCATCCTTGAAAAGGCTTTGGAAGTGGAGTCGCACGAAAGAGTTCCCATTTATGCATACTGTAATCCAAAATCACCCATTACAGGGAAATACATTGAGTCCGGGTTTATTGCAACGGGGAGCGAGTCTTATTCCGGCGTGCCGAGTCTTGCCATTGTTCTTGAGCCGGAATTAAATGAACGAAGCGAAACTAAGCGGTGGTCTGCAAATCGTATCGTGCGTGCCACACTTGAACAAAATACCGACACAATAAAAGCATTTGCAACCACCACAATTGATGCGATTCCTTTTGATTTGGTCAGTGATGGATATTCGCTCGTTCGCTATATAAAAGTAGACAATCTTTTTTACTCGGTTTTCGAACGAATTTCAGAGGTATCTTAATTTTCAGAGGGGGCGAGAGAGGTTGCGTGATTCCACAGTACTTCAAAAATCGCTCTGTTAGTGGCAGTTATATTTGGGTCATGAATTATAATTGATACAGGCTCAACACGATCCATCACGATGTAGCTCGTTTTCCCGTCGTACATTTGAACAATTGTCTTTGAGGGTTCTTTTGCATATTGTATAAGTCGCGAGTCGGTAACACTAACATCATATCCAGAAAGCATGTTTCGTGTGAATGGGGTATCCGCGAGAAGCCCCCTCTTTTTAATTCCAAGCTTTTTTCTTCTTTCAAGATAGTCTTTATTCAGATCGCGATATACATCATCAATCGCTTTTAGGTCCGCATATGTATAAATAACCTCTTTTGCGGTAAGCGTATCATCAAGAGCGTCTGAGATACCACTCATTCCCTCAAAAAATTCTATGCCCGGCATACCTCCGGCGATATTGTATTCAGACGTCATCTGTCCAATCACTCCCTCAAGCGCCGACAGGGCATCTTTTGTATCCCGTGCGCGTTTTTCAAGAAGCTCTTTAAGGCGGAGCGGGTGAGTGGCTGTAAATCGAATAGTCTTTCCACTGCTCTCGTTCTTCTCAACAAGACCAAGTGTGTCCAGCTCGGCAAATACTTTGTAAGCAAGAGTTCGTGAGACATTTGCGCGACGCGCTGTGTCACTTACAGTTGAGGAACCATTTTTTATGAGTGATTCATAAAGTCTGGCTTGTTCGCCGGACAACCCAGCCTGTATTAAATGTTGCTCAAAAGACCGTGTGTTTTTCATACATTTTATTTTGTAACAAACATGTGACAAAAACAACCTTTAATATGTGGATAACTTTTAAACACGGCGTATAAAGCAAACACTTCACTTTGTGTTTTGTATAACATACTTGACATGTTGTACACAACGATGTATGCTGTCATCAGATAAAAGTTCTTTACAGGGAGTTGAGCAAATACGTGTTCCCCACCTCTAGTCCTGAAAGGGAAGGTACCATGACCTCCACGAAAGTGGCTAAGCATGGAAAGAGGAGAGAGTGGGGATGAGAAACACGCATTTTTTCATCTCATTTGCAGATGTGGAGCGAAGAAGAAGCCCGGCCCGCAAATGCTCGCCTTTTTTAGTGCTTGAGCCTTTGGCTGACAAAACCATATCGACCGTTTTCTTCTTGCGAGGAGATCGGCTGTCCGAAAGGGAATAACCACCTCTTGCGGATAGAAATGTCCTCGCTATTTCGTAAGCCCCGTGAGAGATCGGGCAGAAAGAAAGATGGAGGAAGTTTTTTGACAACCACATAGCGAAATTAGTGAAGCATGAGTGACCGCGCAAAGCGACAACTCGTGGTTCCTCTTCGCCCGCAAGAGAGAGGTTCAGGAGGGTGCACAAAATCATGTTGCAACTCCGACAGTGCTCGTGCGGGTAAGAGGGATCGGAAGATTCCTAAGTTCGGGGGGCGTAATGCCCCAACCCCATTGTGCGCCAGGTTATGGGTGCACGTTGTTCAAAGGAGAAGGGAAATGGAGGAGTACGAGTACCATGGGTTTGAGTACGTGGATTCCTTAAAAGAATACCCCGGGGCCGACCAAATGGCGGTCGGAACAGCGATACTGTTCTATAGTGACCGCGCGCCAGTAGTTGAGGGCGGTGATATAGAAGGGGAGCATCTGGTCTCAGTTTACCGTAGTGCCCACGACAAGTGGGTGCTATCCGAACTCGCTCCCCGCCGGCGGGGCGGGGCGTCACATGAAGAGGTGTACTCATGGGGAGTACACACTTCAGTGAAAGAAACATCGTGGGCTCGCAAGAGTCTGCACCTCCTCCTCGAGGAGGTCGTAATTTTTGCGCCGAAAGACGCGGAGCCCGACTTCACGATTGGGGAAACCATGTTTGTTTTTCCAAAGATCACCGCGAGGAAGGCGGATTTCATCAAGGATCGCCTTGAACAGGCGGTGTCTGGCGTCGAATTGACGTCGGATGCCATCGACAGCAAGCATTCCCCGCTCAATGATTTTGCAAGCGGGTGGGGAACGCTGTTTCTCATTGCCGGACACAAGCTTGGCTTGTGGACGGCTAAAAAAATCACCACGGGGATTGTGGGGGTTCGTGCCAAATGAGGAGAAGAGGAAAATGAAAGAGATCGGTAAAATGGATTCGGGGGAAGCGGTCTATGACCGCTTCAATTCCCATGTGCACGACGGCGAGGTCGCCTCGCTCCTGCCGGAGGCGCTCGCCGAAATCGAAAGTGACGGCAGGAAATTTTTCATCCACGAGCACGACTTCGGTCGCGTCGTGGGCGAGACGATCTGTGTCCCCACCGAGCCGGCGGACGCGATCGTATACGCCAGACGCCCGAAGCGGCTCGGGCATTCGCGGTTCGTCAAGAATCGCTCGCCAGAGCCATGT
>VAPL011004609.1_pt1 | contig 10596 bp, 21 predicted proteins | sample 3395061 | NCBI WGS metagenome assembly VAPL01 (sample SAMN08290444, study PRJNA428436) | hydrothermal vent metagenome | isolation source: Deep-sea hydrothermal vent chimney 2 | place: Pacific Ocean: Juan De Fuca Ridge | depth 2182 m m
CCTTCATACTGGTGAGACATCAGGTGCGCCTGAACCTGGGCCATAAAATCCATCACCACGACCACGATAATCAGCAGTGAAGTACCCCCAAAATAAAAGGGTACATTCCAGTAAACAATCAAAAATTCGGGCAACAAACAAACTGCCGTAATATAAACCGCGCCGACCAGAGTAAGCCGACCAAGAATCGTATCAATATACTTCGCAGTCTGCTCACCCGGGCGAATGCCCGGCACAAAGGCACCGGAGCGTTTAAGATTGTCCGCTGTTTCCTTCGGATTGAACATCAATGCCGTATAGAAAAAGCAGAAAAACACAATAGCCAGCGCATATAACAGCACATACAGCGGCTGTCCCGGTGACAGCATGGTCGCCACGTCCTGCAACCAACCCATTGCGCTATCGCCGTTGCCACCAAACCAGCCCGCAAGCGTCGCCGGAAACAGGATGATGCTGGAGGCGAAAATCGGTGGAATAACACCGGCCATATTGATTTTCAGCGGCAAATGGCTGGTCTGGGCAGCATACATCTTCCGCCCCTGCTGCCGCTTGGCGTAATTGACCGTAATCCGTCGCTGGCCGCGTTCCATGAAAATTACAAAGGCCGTTACCGCCAGTGCCAGTAAAAACAGCACCAGGATAAAGCCATAACTCAATTCACCCGTACGCCCCAGTTCCAGGGTTCCGGCAATGGCACGCGGCAAACCGGCGACGATACCACCAAAAATTATCATTGAAATACCGTTGCCAATACCACGCTCAGTAATCTGCTCACCCAGCCACATGAGGAACATGGTTCCGGTAACCAGGGTTACCACGGTGGTCAGGTAGAAGGTATTGTGATCAATAATCACCAATCCCTCCTGACGAGAGAGAGCAACCGCGACGCCCAGAGCCTGGAAAGTCGCCAATCCCAGGGTCGCAAAACGCGTATATTGGGTAATCTTGCGTTTACCCGCAGCGCCTTCCTTGCTCAACTGTTCCAGCTTCGGGTGTACCTTGGTCAGCAACTGGATAATAATCGATGCTGAAATATAAGGCATGATACCCAGCGCAAATAGCGACAGGCGAGACAACGCACCACCGGAAAACATGTTAAACATGGCCATAATGGTGCCGCTCTGCTGTTCAAACAGCCGGGCGAGCGTATCCGGGTCAATTCCCGGAACGGTAATATAGGATCCGATCCGAAAAACAAGCAATGCCCCCAGAACGAACAGGATACGCTGTTTTAGCTCGGTGAATTTCCCGCCCGCTGCCGCATCTGCTCGTTTGCCGGCCATGATCTTACTCTTCTACCTTGCCGCCGGCCGCTTCAATCGCTTCACGCGCGCCTTTGCTGACACGAATGCCTTTCAGGGTTACCGCTTTTTCGATTTTACCGGAGACCATGACTTTCACATGCAGCACACTTTTGCTGATCAGGTTAGCTTTTTTCAACACCGCCAGATCAATAAGCTCCGCATCCAGATTATTGAGTTCATGCAGGCGTATTTCATCGCTCACACGACTAACCCGTGAACTAAAGCCTACTTTCGGAACCCGGCGCTGCAAAGGCATCTGTCCGCCTTCGAAACCCACTTTATGATAACCGCCGGAACGAGACTTCTGACCCTTGTGACCACGGCCACAGGTCTTGCCAAAACCCGAACCAATACCGCGACCAACGCGTTTGCGATTTTGCCTGGCGCCATCAGCAGCTTTTAATGTATTCAGATACATGCTCAATTCTCCTCAACAAGCTTAACCATGTAATTGACCTTGTTGATCATGCCGCGTGTGCAGGGGCTGTCTTCAACTTCAACTACATGATTGATGCGGCGCAAACCCAGCCCGGTGACACAAGCTTTATGTGAAGCCAGTCTTCCGTTCGTGCTGCGCACCAGCGTTACCTTAATCTTGCCTTTTTCTGCCATGACGTTATTCCAGGATATCTCCAACCGATTTACCGCGCTTCGCGGCAACGCTATCAGGTGAGGCCATATTACTCAGGCCCTCGATAGTTGCACGCACCACGTTGATAGGATTATTTGTGCCAATACATTTAGCCAGCACGTTGCGCACCCCAACCACGTCGAACACAGCACGCATAGGACCGCCGGCAATAACACCTGTACCATCAGATGCAGGCTGCATGTAAACCTTGGCCGCACCCACTTCCGAGGTGATCGGATATTGCAGGGTACCTTCTTTCAAGGCGACTTTGCGCATATTTTTACGCGCGTTTTCCATCGCTTTCTGTATCGCAATAGGCACTTCACGCGCTTTACCGCGGCCATAGCCCACACTGCCATTGCCGTCACCAACCACCGTTAGCGCGGAGAAACCGAAAACCCGACCACCTTTTACACCCTTTGCGACGCGGCGAATACCTACCAGACGCTCCTGCAAGCCGTCGCTGTTCTGTTCTTTATCAAATCCAGCCATTGTGTTTAACCTTATTCCAGTTTTATTCCGGGTTTAAATTTTCAAACCGGCTTCGCGCGCAGCATCCGCCAGAGCCTTTACCCGACCGTGGTATCTGAAGCCTGAACGATCAAATGCTACAGATTCGATGCCTGCAGACTTTGCCTTTTCAGCTATCGCCTTGCCAACAACGGCTGCCGCCTCTGCATTACCTGTATATTTAACAGACGACTTGATATCAGTCTGCACTGTCGAGGCGCTGGTAATAACATCACTACCATTGGCAGCAATGATCTGTGCATAAATATGTTTTGAGGTGCGAAAAACGCTCAGACGCGGTACTGCCAGTTCACGGATCTTGGCGCGAACCCGGCGTGCTCGACGTAAACGACTGCTTTTTTTATCCATTCTCTTATACCTGCCTTACTTCTTCTTCGCTTCTTTGCGAACAATGTGTTCGTCCGCATATTTGACACCCTTGCCCTTATAAGGCTCCGGTGGACGGAATGCACGTATTTCTGCCGCGGCCTGACCTACGCGCTGTTTGTCTATTCCCTTAAGCACAACTTCGGTCTGGCTGGGGGTTTCGACACTGACACCGTCGGGCAGTTCATAATCAATCGGGTGCGAGAAGCCCAAGGTCAAATTCAGTTTGCTGCCCTGTGCCTGGGCACGATACCCCACCCCGACCAGTTGCAGTTTCTTCTCAAAACCTTGGCTAACACCGATAACCATATTATTAATCAGTGACCGTGCGGTGCCGCTCTGCGCAATGCCTCCGGCATGACCTTCACGCGCAGCCAGTGTCAGCACATTATCTGCAGTTGAAACTTCAACGGCAGAATGTACGGTGTGCGCCAGTGTTCCCTTACCGCCTTTTACGGTAACGGTCTGAGCCTGGATGGAGATTTCAACACCCTTGGGCACTGTAATCGGATTTAATCTTGCCATTATCTGCTTACCCTTACTGTACGTAACACAGTACTTCACCGCCGAAACCGGTCTTGCGTGCGGCACGATCAGTCATCAGACCATTTGAAGTAGAAATGATCGCGATACCCAGACCGGCCATCACTCTGGGCAGTTCATCCTTGCCCTTGTAAATGCGCAAACCTGGGCGACTAACTCGCTTGATTTTGTCAATAACGGCTTTACCATTATAGTACTTCAACTCAATCGTCAGTACCGGCTTACCATCGTTTTCCGACTTTGAACTGGCAGAGATATAACCCTCGGCCTGCAGCAAGTCGGCAATCGCCTGTTTCTGTTTGGAAAAAGGCATCGATACGCTTTCCTTACCGGCACCGAGTGCATTTCGGATTCGGGTCAGCATATCTGCAATAGGATCTGTCATACTCATAATTTATTCTCTCCTGCCGCTTACCAGCTGGCCTTACGTACGCCCGGCACATCACCGCGCATCGTAGCTTCACGCAATTTATTGCGGCAAAGACCAAATTTGCGATACACCGCATGTGGACGACCGGTTATACGGCAACGACGCTGCATGCGTACGGGACTTGCATTGCGCGGCAGCTTCTGCAACTGCTGTTGCGCCTCAAAACGTTCTTCGTAAGCGACCTCTGTGTCTTTAATAATTGCTTTCAGCTGTTTACGTTTTGCTTCATATTTTTTTACGGTGTTAAAGCGCTTTAGTTCGCGTGCTTTCATACTCGACTTGGCCATCTTACTCTCCTGCGCCTTTTGCTGTCTTCAGAGGGAAGTTGAAGGCAGTCAATAATGCGCGCCCTTCCTCATCGGTTTTTGCAGTCGTGGTAATCGTGATATCCATGCCACGCAATGCATCTATTTTATCGTAGTCAATTTCCGGGAAAATAATCTGCTCGCGCACACCCATGCTGTAATTACCCCGACCATCGAATGATTTTGCATTCAGACCGCGAAAATCGCGAATACGCGGAATAGCGACATTGATCAGACGATCGAGAAACTCATACATGCGTTCGCGCCGCAGAGTCACCTTGCAGCCAATCGGCCAGTCCTCGCGCACCTTGAAGCCGGCAATCGATTTACGCGCCTTGGTAATGATCGGCTTCTGACCGGCAATCGTGGCCATGTCTGAGACCGCATGCTCCAGCACTTTTTTGTCCGTCAACGCTTCACCAACACCCATATTAAGGGTGATCTTGGTAATCCGTGGAACTTCCATTACACTTTTGTATGCAAACTGCTGTTTCAGTTTGTCGACCACTGTATCTTTATAAAAACCTTGCAAGCGAGCCATTATCTATAACCTGAATAATCTGTCCGAATATAATATTTCTCAAGCGTCAAGCACTTCACCGTTCGACTTAAAGAAACGCACTTTACGGCCGTCTTCAAGGAACTTGAAACCAAGCCTGTCAGCCTTTCCTGTTGCAGGATTGAAAATTGCTATGTTGGAAACATCCAGCGGCATCTCCTTCTCAATAATTCCGCCCGGCACACCAGCAGCGGGGTTCGGCTTCTGGTGTTTTTTGACAACATTGACATTTTCAACAAAAACACGGGCGCTTTCAGTTACTACACGGGTCACCGTACCACGCTTACCCTTATCTTTGCCTGCGATGACAATCACGTCATCACCTTTTTTAATCTTGTTCATGGCCTTCTTTACCTTGTATCAAACTATTCTCAGGCGACTCTTACTCAGAGCACTTCTGGCGCCAGCGAAATAATTTTCATGAAATTTTCGGTACGCAATTCACGCGTAACAGGTCCAAAAATACGCGTACCGATAGGCTGCAGCTGAGCGTTCAATAAAACGGCAGCATTACTGTCAAAACGAATAACTGAACCATTCGGACGCCGCACGCCCTTACGGGTGCGCACAACCACGGCATTAAAGACTTCGCCTTTCTTTGCCTTTCCGCGCGGGATAGCTTCCTTGACGCTGACCTTGATCACATCACCTATTCTTGCGTAACGGCGCTTTGAACCGCCCAATACTTTTATACACTGCACTCGACGTGCGCCGCTGTTATCGGCAACTTCGAGAGTTGTTTGCATCTGGATCATGAGTGACTCCGCTAAATCCTGTAATTTTCTCTAAAAATGCCTGTACGATTTAAATGACCGGCGCCCGCTCAACAATTTCTTCCAGCTTCCAGCATTTATTTTTGGACAGCGGGCGACAGGAGCTGACGGTAACCAGATCGCCTTCATTACATGCATTATCTGCATCATGTGCAAACAGCTTGCTTGAACGCTTGACGTATTTGCCGTAAACAGGATGCCTGACCTTGCGTTCAACCAGCACAGTAATCGACTTTTCCATTTTATTACTGACAACGCGACCGGTAACTGTGCGTTGAACTTTTGCTTCTTCACTCATTCTGCTTTACCTGTTTTCTCGTTCAGGACGGTTTTAACGCGCGCGATACTGCGGCGTACGCTTTTCATCTGATGCGGGCGGGCCATCTGGCCGGTCGCTTTTTGCATACGCAGATTAAACTGTTCGCGCGTCAAACTCAGTAATTCTGCATTGAGTTCTTCTGCGGTTTTCTCACGTAATTCTGTCGCATTCATTAGAGTACCGTCCTGCTAACAAAAGTGGTTTTAAGCGGCAACTTGGCAGCTGCCAGACGGAAGGCTTCGCGTGCAATTTCTTCTGTCACACCTTCCATTTCATAAAGCATACGGCCAGGCTGAATCTGGGCTACCCAGTATTCAACATTACCCTTACCTTTACCCTGGCGAACTTCCAATGGTTTCTTGGAAATCGGCTTGTCCGGAAAAACACGAATCCAGATCTTGCCGCCGCGCTTGATGTGACGCGTCATCGCTCGACGAGCGGCTTCAATCTGACGCGCAGTAATTCTTCCGCGACCGGTTGATTTCAGGCCAAACTCACCGAAGCTCACCTTGTTGGCGCGGTTGGCCAGGCCACGGTTACGGCCTTTTTGCTGTTTACGAAATTTTGTACGTTTTGGCTGCAGCATGATTTAAACTCCAGTTAACCGGCGGCAGCCTTCGCAGATTCAGTTTCGGCTTCTTCTTTAGCACCGATAACTTCACCCTTGAAGATCCAGACCTTCACACCAATGATGCCGTAAGTTGTTTTAGCTTCGGCAACACCATAATCAATATCCGCACGCAAAGTGTGCAACGGCACGCGGCCTTCGCGGTACCATTCAGTACGCGCAATTTCTGCACCATTCAGACGTCCGGCAACATTTATTCGAATCCCCTGCGCACCCAGTCGCATGCTGTTCTGCACCGCGCGCTTCATCGCCCGGCGAAACATAATCCGGCGTTCCAGCTGCTGCGCAACACTTTCTGCAACCAGGGTCGCATCAAGCTCGGGCTTACGAATTTCTTCGATGTTCATGCGCACATGCGCCAGCCCCATCATCCCGGTCACTTCTTTCCGCAGGCGTTCAATATCTTCGCCTTTTTTGCCAATCACTAGTCCAGGACGCGCAGTGTGGATGGCAATGCTGGCATTCCCAGCAGTACGTTCAATCTGGATGCGGCTCACCGATGCATGCGCAAGCTTCTTTTTAATGAAGGCGCGCACTTCAAGATCGGTATTCAACATATCCGGATAGTCTTTCGAGTTGGCGTACCACTTGGAAGTCCAGTCCTTGACAATGCCAAGGCGAATACCTGTAGGATGTACTTTCTGACCCATAATCGCTCTCTTATTTTTCCGCAACGGTCACGGTAATGTGACTCGTACGTTTAAAAATATGGTTAACTGAACCTTTAGCGCGTGCTCTCCAACGCTTCAGAGTCGGCCCTTCGTCAACGAAGACACGTTCAACTCTCAGTTCATCAATATCCGCGCCTTCGTTATGCTCAGCATTCGCTATCGCTGACTCCAGCACTTTCTTGATAATGGCGGCCGCCTTTTTCGGGCTAAACGTTAGTGTTTGCAATGCATCTTCCACTGCAAGACCGCGAATCTGGTCGGCGACAAGACGACCTTTCTGCGCGGAAATACGCGCATGCCTCAATTTTGCTGCAACTTCCATTATCTTGCTTACCTCGATCTCTTGTCAGCGATGTGACCACGATAAGTACGCGTGGGGGCAAATTCACCCAGCTTGTGGCCGATCATGTTCTCTGAAATCAGCACAGGCACATGCTGTCGACCATTATGCACAGCGATGGTAAGTCCAATCATGTCCGGAATAATCATCGAACGACGAGACCATGTTTTGATCGGTCTTTTTGAGTTGGCATCAATTGCAGCCTTCACCTTTTTAATAAGATGCAGGTCAACAAAGGGTCCTTTTCTAATTGAACGTGGCACTGTTATTTACTCGCTGTCAGTTAATTCAAATAAAATTATTTCTTGTTACGGCGGCGCACGATCATATTATCGGTGCGTTTGTTCTTGCGGGTCTTGTAACCCTTGGTCGGCACACCCCAGGGGGTAACCGGATGACGACCACCGGAAGTACGGCCTTCACCACCACCATGCGGATGGTCAACCGGGTTCATGACTACACCACGAACGGTCGGACGCACGCCGCGCCAGCGCGTCGCACCGGCCTTACCTAGCTTGCGCAAATTGTGCTCTGAGTTACTTACCGAGCCAATCGTGGCGCGACAGTCAGCCAGCACCTTACGCATTTCACCTGAGCGCAAACGCAGGGTGGCATGGGTGCCTTCGCGTGCGACAAGCTGCACCGAGGTACCCGCACTGCGGGCCATTTGCGCACCCTTGCCGGGTTTCAATTCAACTGCGTGGACGATGGTACCCACCGGAATATTGCGCAGTGGCAGACAGTTGCCGACCTTGATCGGCGCATCCGGCCCGGAAACCAGACTGTCGCCCGCCTTAACGCCCTGCGGCGCAAGAATATAACGACGCTCGCCATCGGCAAACAACAACAGCGCGATAAACGGGCTGCGGTTTGGATCATATTCCAGGCGTTCTACCGTGCAGGGAATAGAATCTTTGTTGCGCTTAAAATCGATAACGCGATAGTGCTGCTTATGACCACCGCCTTTATGGCGCGTGGTAATTCGACCCTTGTTATTACGCCCGCCGGTTCTGGATTTCTTTTCCAGCAGCGGCGCATAGGGTTCACCCTTGTGCAGGTCGGGATTTACGACCTTAACAACAAAGCGGCGCCCCGCAGAAGTCGGTTTTGATTTGACGATTGCCATCTTTACTTTTCCCGTAACCCTTATTCTGTACCAACAAAGTTAATATCCTGACCTTCTTTCAGGCGGATATAGGCTTTTTTCCAGTCTTTACGACGACCAGAGCCACGCTGTGTGCGCTTGGTCTTACCCTTTACATTGGCAACCTGCACCGACTCAACGTCAACTTCAAACATCAGCTCTACTGCCTGCCTGATCTCAACTTTGCTGGCATCCGTAACAACCTTAAATACAACCTGGTTGTGAGCATCGGCAACCACGCTGCTTTTTTCCGAGATGTGCGGCCCCAGCAACACATTCATCAAACGTTCCTGACTCATACCAATGACTCCTCAAGCTTCTTGATTGCAGATACTGTCATCAGTACCTTATCAAAGCGCACAAGGCTGACCGGGTCGATATAACCCACTTCACATATTCCAACCTTGAATAAATTACGCGCCGACAGGAATAGCGCTTCATTCAGATCATGGGTAATCAGCAGCACCTTATCCACACCCAGGGCATCCAGCTTTGCCGACAGTTCTTTTGTTTTTGGCGTTTCCATCTTGAAATCGTCAATCACAAGCAAACGCTCATTGCGCAGCAGCTCAGAAAAAATTGAACGCATCGCTGCGCGATACATCTTCTTGTTCAACTTTTTCGAAAAGTCCTGAGGCCTGGCCGCGAAGGTTACACCACCACTGCGCCAAATCGGGCTGCGAATTGTACCAGAACGCGCGCGCCCTGTCCCCTTTTGTCGCCACGGTTTTTTACCGCCGCCACGCACTTCGGCACGGGTTTTCTGCGCACGGGTGCCGGAACGGCCACCTGCAAGGTAGGAGGTTACAGCCTGATGTACCAGATCTTCATTAAAATCGGCGCCAAAAATGGCTTCGGGAAGATCGACGGTTTTCTTTGACGTCTTGCCGCTTGCTGTTGTTAATGCTAATTCCATCGTCGTATCCTCTTATGCCTTGACCGCAGGACGAACAATTACATCACCGCCTTTGCTGCCAGGAACCGCACCTTTAACCAGCAGCAGGTTCCGTTCACCGTCAACCCGCACCACTTCCAGATTCTGGCTGGTGCGTTTCACCGCACCCATGTGACCGGCCATTTTCTTGCCTTTAAATACGCGACCCGGCGTCTGACACTGACCGATGGAACCCGGCGCACGATGTGACAGCGAGTTACCGTGGGTGGCGTCCTGCATGGCGAAATGGTGACGTTTAACACCACCTGCGAAACCTTTACCAATGCTGGTTCCGGTTACATCCACTTTTTGCCCGGCTTCAAACATGTCCACCTTGATCTCGGACTTGAGTTCAAGATCTTCGCCTTCACCCTCATCCAGTCGAAATTCCCACAGACCACGTCCGGCTTCAACCCCGGCTTTGGCAAAATGCCCGGCCATAGGTTTCGTCACCCGTTTGGCCTTGCGACTGCCGGTTGTCACCTGCACCGCACAATAGCCGTCTGTCTCACCTGTTTTGACCTGAGTCACTTTGTTAGGCTCAACTTCGATGACCGTCACAGGCAGGGAAACCCCGTCCTCTGTGAAGACTCGTGTCATTCCAATTTTGCGACCCACTACACCAATCGTCATTTTCTTAACTCCAGTTCCCGGTTAAACGCCTGCAATTCAATTCCAGCCTGCTTATTGCAGCTGAATTTGAACATCAACGCCTGCTGCCAGATCCAGCTTCATCAGGGCGTCTACCGTTTTATCTGTTGGATCAACAATATCCATCAGTCGTTTATGCGTACGCAACTCATACTGATCGCGCGCATCCTTGTTGACATGCGGAGAAATCAGCACGGTAAAGCGCTCTTTTTTGGTCGGCAGGGGAATAGGCCCTTTGACCTGTGCGCCGGTGCGCTTTGCTGTTTCCACGATCTCACGCGCGGACTGATCGATCAGACGATGATCAAATGCCTTGAGACGGATGCGGATATTCTGATTCTTGCTCATTTACTTTACCTTTAAATTCAAGTGACGAGTTACGCGGCACGAGAGACAAGGAAAAACCTTGTCACTCAAACCCTGCAAACCGATCACTCGATAACTTTGGATACTACGCCGGCGCCAAC
>VAPL010040602.1_pt1 | contig 10595 bp, 5 predicted proteins | sample 3395061 | NCBI WGS metagenome assembly VAPL01 (sample SAMN08290444, study PRJNA428436) | hydrothermal vent metagenome | isolation source: Deep-sea hydrothermal vent chimney 2 | place: Pacific Ocean: Juan De Fuca Ridge | depth 2182 m m
GCGGGCAGGAGCGCGATGCATCGATACAGGCGCTCGCGATTTTCGCTCGCCGTGAGCGCGTCGGCGGCGGGGCAGTCGTCGCTCCCCAGGGGTTCCTCGGGCAACTCGCACTCGCGGCGGCGGTGCCTGCGTCGCAGCTGATCGACGGTCTTGTGATGGGCGATCGAGAGCAGCCAGGTCGCGGCGCGCGCGCGGCCCTGAAACGTCCCGGCGACGCGCCATACCTCCAACATACATTCATGAAGCACATCCTGAGCGGCGGCATCGTCACCCCCCAGGCGTGCGGCACAAAAGCGCAATACGCGGTGTGCGTGGCGGCGATAGAATTCGGCGAAGGCGGTCGGGTCGCCCCGGGCGATGGCGTCCAACAGCCGGGCATCGTGGGCGGCATCGGGCGCCGCTCCGGCGTGCTCCGCCCCGCCCGGATAGGCTGCCGGCGCGTTCCCGTCCGCGGCTCGGTCGGTCGCCGGCGCGGAGGCGGCGACGCTGCGCCGGAGGCGTGCGTCACGGGACATAGATGGGCACCGGCGGGCTGGCGCCGACGATACGGCCATGGTCGCCGATCGCGACGATCCGCCATTGATAGGCGCCGGGGCGCAGGCGTGCGCGAGCCGGCAGCGAGAGCAGGAGCCGGTGGTGCGTGCCCAGTACCAGCATTCCGCCGGCCGGTTTCCGGCCGACGGGCGTCTGCCGGTCCGGTCCGAGCGGATAGAACTCGAGCCGGTAGGCCCGCGCATCGGCCAGGGGGGCCCACGAGAAGCGGGTCTTCGGCCCCAGTCGCGCCCCGCGGGCGGGACTCAGGGTCTCGATCGGTCGTGGCGGGGGCGCGGCGCGCTTCTCGATCACGAAATAGGTGAGTTCGGGTGCCGGAAACGCGGTCGCCGGGCGGGTGATGCGCAGCCGGAGCCAGTAGCGCCCGGCGGTCGCGCTCGGCAGGGTCGGGCTGCGCAGGGTGATCTCGCCGCCGATCCCGAAGAAGCGGTTGACGACCGACAGGATGCGGAATTGAGGCACGCCGCTCGCGGTGCTGGGTCCGGCGATCTCCCAGACGGCCCGTATCTGCCCGGAGCCCGCGTATCCGATCCGCGCCGTCGCCGTAAGCGCGGCATTGCGGTCGATCATGCCGATGACCGACTCGTCGGAAAAGCGCAGCGAGACGTTGGAGATGCCGAAGGCGCCGGTCGTTCCCCCGCCGAGTGTGACCGTCACGGCGGCGGTCGACGATCCGGCGCCGTCCGTGAAGGCGCGGGAGTAGAAGAAGCTCGTGATTCCCAACTGCAGGGCGCGCTGCGTGACCGCGTCCGGGATCAGCACGTTTTCCGTGAAGGTGTCGACGGTGACCCGGGCGGCGACGCTGGCCCGGGCGCACACGCTACGGCGGCTCAGCGCGATATTCACGCGGCCCAGTACCAGCCCGGCATCGGTCCGGAATACGCCGGAAGCGGAGCGCACGATGACGTCGCAGGGGTCGCCGTCGCGCTGGATGTGCCAGGTGATGCGCGCGCTCGTGCTGCGTCCTACCGCGGCCTGAATCGTGGCGGGCTGCACCTGGAATCCGATGATATTGGCGTGTGCCGCGCGCCATCCCCATACGGAGCCCAGGACGATCAGGAGGCACAGCAGGCGGCGAAGCGGTGGGGCGATGCGGTGGAAGTTCATGATCGCTTCCAGTTCAGCGTGAGATTCAGGAACACCTGATAGGTGTCCGGTTCCACCAAATAACCAGTGGCGACGTCGTTCCGGTTCCAGCTGCCGGTCAGGGTCCACGTGAGCCCGGGCCGGGCGCCGCGCGGCGTAGACTCGGTCCAGGTGAGGCGGTTGGTCACCGAGTATGTCCGTGTGTCGGCGCCACCCGGCGCCGGGTTCAAATCATCGATATCCAGATCAACCTGCAGCGAGAATCGCCCGGTCGGGTTTGCAACGAGCGTGACGCCGCTATGTCGTTCCAGCGTGAGTCCGGTCCCGGTTCTCTCTTCGGTGCGCGTGTATTCGAAGAACGGGGTAAGGGTGACCCGCTGCGCAAACAGGGGGAGGTTGACATCCAGCTTGGTATAGTCGATACGCTGGTTCCCCGTTGCGCCCGTGTGGTCGTACTGCCACGTGATGGTGTGCCGGATGCCCCAATCGAGCAGCGGGTAGTAAAAGTGCACGTTTGCGTCAATGACCCGTTTGAAGGAATCGATCGGCGCGGTCAGTGTGGAACTCGGTTGCTCGAGGGTCAGCGTCGCTTGCCGGTACCACTCCAGACTCCAGTTCGGCAGGCCATACCAGGGGTATGCCGCGCTTCCGGTCGTTGCGTCGTAGGCCGGCTGCGGTGCGTAGCCGAGTTTGATATCGAACACCCGCGCCCGCGCCCGTGGGAGCAGCGCGAGCCCGTCGACGTTGTCCTCGCTCCAGCCGAAGGTCCCCGTGGCGCTCGTCGGTCCCCAGGCAAGGTTGGTGGTGCCGGTGAGCATACGAAGGTCCCGGGGCGCGGCCGCGTTGGCCTGACTGCGGAAGAAGGTGCTGTATTCCTGGTAGCGCAGCCCGGCGCCCCAGGTCAGGGGTTTGCCGGACACCTCGCGCCCGCGCAAGATCTGGTAATGACCGAGCAGGTCATAGGCGTGCCCGCGGCGGCTGCCCACCGGCCCGTCGGCGTCCGGGTCGTAGTTCGACTCCGTCAACTCGCCGAGCACGCGCAGGCGCTGCGCGAACCACAGGCTGTCGGCGCGAACATCCCAGATATCGCCCGAACTGACGTCGCTGCTGCCGACGCTGCCGGCACCGGTCTCACTGCGTCGCCCGCGCAGGTAGGTCGCCGAGAGGAACAGCGCGCCGGTACCGAGACGCACCGGGCGGACGCGGCCGACGACCCCCTCCAGACGGTTGTCCGGGTCGCGGATGCCGAGGCCGTTGCCGAATCCCTGGACCGCGGAGCCGCTCACGAGGAATGCGGTGACCGCGGTGCCGGCGGGACCGCGGTCACCGGAGTTGCCGTAGGTTGCGGAGATGCCGCGACGGTCGAACTGCTGCAGGGCCAGATTGTCTCCCCACATGGTTTGATCGCCCGCGCGCGCGCTCAGCGGTCCCATGCTTCCGTTGACCTGATAGCCGCGCAGGTCGACGCGCCGCCCGTCGGTCACGCCCCGGCTGTCGGAGACCAACGATCCCTTTCCCGCCAAACGCCAATCGCCCGCCGCGAGATTTCCTCCGAGCCTTGCGGAACCGTTGCCCTGGAACCGGGCCGGGGTATTGTTCAGCCCCTGATCCGCAAGGCGGTAGGCCGCGGTCAGGTCCGCACCCCCATGCCATTGCGCCTCGCGAAAGTGCTCCGTTTCACCCACCTCGAAGCGCCAGACGCCGCGTTCGATCAATTCCCCTTCGGGGGTCTCCTGCACGGCGCGCAGGGTGTGCGGGCCCACGGCCAGTGGTTGAGGCGGCGTATACACGGCGTATTCACCGCTGCGCGTGACCAGGGCGGTGACGTCGATCCCGTCGAGTTCGAGCCGCAATTGTCCGAGGACGGCCGCGGGGGCCGTGGCCGGGATGCGGATGCGGAAGGTCGAGGAGGGCGTGCGATAACGTGCGCCCGCGGCCGCGTTCACCAGTATCAGCTTCCAGTCGCCCCTCCCTGTAGGCGCAGCCTGTGTGCAGCCGATGCCGAGCGCGTATAGGCACACTACCCACAGCGCGACGGCCGCGCGGCCACCGGGTGTGCCCCTCCCAAGGGTGCGCACAATCCCCCCTCCCTTCTGCCGGATGAATTTCCCCAACCCGTCTTCGTTTGCGGGCCGTTGTTTGGAAAATCATCCGCCTGGGGGCTTTACGGATCGTATACGGATTGCGGGGCGTACCCGCCCGGCGTCGCCGGCGGGACGAGCTCCGCCCTACGGGATTTCTGCGTGTGTTTGTATTCCGATAGGGCCGGGCTCGCCCGGCCGTCACCGGTGGTCACGCACGCTTCAGCCGGTATTGCGCATGCCTGCGGCGATGGCGTTGATGGTGCGCAGCAGGGGATCGCACCACACCTCGCGCCCTTCCTCCGGTAGGTCCGGGCTGCGGTAGCGCTCGATCACGGTGAGTTGGATGTGATTGAGTGGGTCCAGATAGGGATTGCGGCGCGTGAGCGACAGGGCGAGCGGGGGGTTTTCCTCGAGCAGGTCGTGGAGCTGTGCGACCTCGAGTACCTCGAGTACCGTGAGTTGGTATTCTTCGCGGATCTTCTGGTAGATGGCGCGGGCCTGGTCGGGGTGCTTGCTCAAGCGGGTGTACTCGGCGGCGATGGTCATCTCGGCCTTGAACAGCGACATCTGGGTGTTGCTGAGCAGGGCGCGGAAGAACGGCCAGTTGCGGTACATGGCACGCAGCGTCGTCAGGCGCTGCGGGTCGCCGCCGCGCCAGTGCGCGAGCGCGGTGCCGATGCCGTACCAGGCGGGGAGCGTGTGGCGTGACTGGGCCCAGCCGAACACCCAGGGGATGGCCCGCACCGACTCCTTGGAGCGGTCCTCGCGCGAGCGGTGAGTCGGGCGCGAGCCGATGTTGAGCAGGCCGATCTCGTTGACCGGCGTGACCTCGTAGAAATAGTCCATGATCCCCGGTGTGGCGTCGATGAGATCACGATAGGCGCGCTCGCCGAGGTGCGCCAGTTCCGCCATGTGGGCGCGGTAGTCCTCGCGGTCCGCCGGCGGCGTATGGACCAGACACAGGCTGGCCTTCATCAGCCCGGTGCTGCCCATGGCGAGTTCGTAGGCCGCGGTCTCGGCGTTGCTGTACTTGTATGAAAGCACCTCGCCCTGTTCGGTGAACTTGATCTGCCCGTGGACGGTGCCCGGGGGTTGCGCGAGGATCGATTCGTGGGTCGGCCCGCCGCCGCGTCCCACGGTACCGCCGCGCCCGTGGAAGAGCCGGCAGCCGACGCTGCGCCGGTCGGTGAGTTCCAGGATCTTCTGCTGCGCCTCGTACAGGCTCCAGGCGGAGGCGAGGATGCCGCCGTCTTTGCACGAGTCCGAGTAGCCGAGCATCACCTCCTGGACGTTGCCCGAGGCGCGCAGCAGCGCGGCGTAGGCGGGATGATCGAGCAGCGTCGAGAGGACCTCGTCGATATGCGTCAGATCCTCGATGGTCTCGAACAGCGGCGTGAGGTGCAGGTGGCAGTACCAGCCGTGCGCCGGGTCGCGCCCGGCGAGCCCCGCCATCTGCGCGAGCAGCAGGACCTCCAGGACGTGGCTGGCGCGGTGGGTCATGGAGATGACATAGGCTCCGAAGGCCTCGACGCTCAATTCCCGGCGCACCCGCGCGATCACCTCGCACACCTCCAGGGCGTCGCGCGTCTCCGGGCTCAGCGCGGCGCGGTCCACGACCGGCGCTTCGGGCGCGCGCAGCAGTTCGTCCAGCAGTGCAAGCCGGCCGGCCTCGTCGAGGGCCGCGTAGTCCGTGTCTCCGGGGAGTTGCGCGCAGATCTCGGTCACCGCGCGCGTGTGGCGCGAGGACTCCTCGCGCACGTCGAGCCGCGTCAGGGAGAAACCGAAGGTCTCCGCCAGCCGCGTCAGGTCCTGGAGTTCCTGATCGGCGATGTTGCGGTCGCCGTGGCGGATGAGCGAGTCGCGGATCAGGTGCAGGTCGGCCAGGAACTCCGTCTCCGAGCGGTAGCCGGTATCCGGGCGTTCCATGGGCCGGCCGGCCAAGTGCCGGCGCACCGCCTTGAGTACGACCGCCAGACGATGGCGCATGAAATGGAGCTTGCGCCGGTAGGGTTCGTGGCCGAAGCGGGCCGGAGTCTCCTTCATGACCTCCGGGCAGGTGCGCTCGTCGCGCTCCAGGCTCTCCAGCAGCGCGGCGCTCGGTTCGCACATGCGAATCGAGTGGGTCAGTATCCGGCTCAGGCCGTTCACGCGGCAGACGTACTCGGTGAGGATCTCGCGCGCCTGAAGGTAGACGGCGAGTTCGGTGATCCCGGGGCTCACGTTGGGGTTGCCGTCGCGGTCGCCGCCGATCCACGAGCCGAAGCGGATGAATCCCGGTACGCGGATCGTGCGGGCGGTGTCTTCGCCGTAGACGCGGCGGATCGCCTTGTCGAGATGGTGGTAGGCCAGCGGGACCGCCTCGAACAGTGATTCCTTGAAGTAATAGAGGCCGTTGCGGATCTCGTCGCGCACCTGGGGCCGGTGCACGCGCACCTCATCGGTCTTCCACAGGATCTGGATCTGGCTCTCCAGGCGGCGGGTGATCTCTTCGCGGTCTTCCCTGCCGATGCCCGGGGCACGGAGCCGCTCGCTGGTGACGAAGATGCGACGCAACGCCTCGAGGATGGTGCGCCGCTTGGCCTCCGTCGGGTGTGCGGTGAACACCGGGATGTAGGCGAGCCGGTCGAGCAGTTCCTGGAGCTGCCGCGGCTCGACTCCCTGCGCGCGGAACCAGCGCAGGGTCTCGTCGAATGAACCGGTCCACAACGGGCCGCCGTGGCGCACCCGGCGGCGGCGCTCGCGGTGATGGAAGGCCTCCTCGGCGATGTTGACGAGACTGAAATAGGTGCTGAACGCGCGCACCACGTGGGTGGTGATCTCGGGTGTCAGCAGGCGGATCATGCGCATCAGGCGATCGTGACGGCGCGGATTGGCCTCCTTGCGCAGGCTGAGGAAACCCTTGCGCAGGGCTTCCACCGCGGACAGCACCTTGCCGCCGGCATGGGTGTGCAGCACGTTGCCCAGCAGGTTGCCGAGCAGCTTGACGTGGGCGCGCAGTTCTTTGTCCCGCGGTGGCAGATCCATGGGCGTCGTCTGGGGTCTTCAGGTGATCGGGGCCGGCGCAGAGAGCCGCTCGCGCGGCCCCGGGCCGGGCAGGTGGCCGCCATTATACCCGTACCGGTCGATGGTGCGAGCCGCGCGCGCCCGCACGCGCCGTTTCGTGGCGGAGCGGGGTGGCGTCAGATCCGGCGATAGAGGGCGAGATAGGCCTGCGCGCTGCGCCGCCAGCTGAAATCCTGGCGCATGGCATTGCCGATCAGATTGCGCCAAGCGGGCGGTCGGCGGTAGCGTTCCAGGGCGCGCCGTATGCCGGATACGAGCGCGTCCGGCGTGGGTTCATCGAACACGAAACCGGTGGCGGCGCCCGAGCGGATCGATTTCCCGTCGGCATCGACTACTGTATCGGCCAGCCCGCCGGTGCGTCGCACCACCGGGATGGTGCCGTAGCGCAGGCTGTAGAGCTGGCTCAAGCCGCACGGCTCGAAACGCGAAGGCATCAGAAAGGCGTCGCAGCCGGCCTCGACGAGGTGGGCGAGCGACTCGTCGTAGCCGATGTGGATCCCCAGGCGGCCCGGCCAACGTTCGGCGGCGGCGCGGAACGCCGCCTCGAAGCGATCCTCGCCGTTGCCGAGGATCGCGAGTTGGAGGTCTTCCGTCATCAGCGCGGGGAGTGCGTCGAGGATCAGGTCGACGCCCTTTTGTTCCACCATGCGCCCGATGTGCCCGAACAGCGGCACGCGCGGTTCCACGGCGAGCCCCATGCGCTTCTGGAGCGCGACCTTGTCCCGCTGTTTGCCCTCCATGGCATGCGCGGTATACCGGTACGGGATGAGCGCGTCGCGACCCGGGTCCCACACGCGGTAGTCGACACCGTTGAGGATGCCCTCGAGGCGTTCGGCTCGCCCGCGCAGTACCCCGTCCAGCCCGGCGCCGAACTCCGGCGTGCAGATCTCACGCGCGTAGGTCGGACTCACGGTGGTGAGCCGGTCGGCGAACACCAGCCCGCCCTTGATGAACGAGAACCCACCGTAGAACTCCAGCGCGTACATGGACCACAGCTCCGGCGGGAGACCGAGATACTGAAAGGTATCCCGGGTGAAGATGCCCTGGTAGGCCAGGTTGTGGATCGTGAATACCATGGGGGGGCGGCGTGGTTCGCGGATCAGCAGCGGCGGCACCAGCCCGGTCTGCCAGTCGTTGCAGTGCACCACGTCCGGCGCCCAGTCCAGCCCCGCGTGGTTCGCCGCGACCCGGACCACGGCACGGCAGAAGGTGGCGAAGCGCAGGGCGTTGTCATACCAGTCGCGCCCCTGCGGGTCGCTGTACGGGCCGCCGGCCCGGTCGAACAGCGCCGGTACGTCGACCAGATAGACCGGCACACCGTCCTTGACCAGTGTCGCCCGGCGCAGGCGAACCGGTTCCGGCGACCCGGGCACCGAGAATTCGGCGGCCACGGTCGCCTCGGGAAGCCGTTCCAGGATGTGGCGGTAGGCCGGCAGGATCACTCGCACGTCCTGATGCAGGCGCTCGAACGCCGCCGGGAGACTGCCGGCGACATCACCGAGGCCGCCGGTCTTGATCAGGGGGTGCGCCTCGCTGGCGGCGAACAGGATCTTCATCAGGGCCGGGTCTCGATCCGCAGTGGGAACCGTGGCGGTCCCCGGTGGTCGATAGAATCAACGAACGCCGTCGCTTGTTTATACTACAATTGGCTTCACACTTCACTGCGACGCGGATGCACCTGCGTCGTGTTCCGGTACCGCGCACGGATGCGCCGTCTATCGGGGTTGCACACCCCCGGCTCGGGCGGTGCACAGAGGGGCCTTTGCGATGCTCGATCCCTGTACGTTCGTGATCTTCGGCGCGACCGGAAATCTGGCACGCAACAAACTGCTGACGGCCCTCTACCACCTGGAGGCCGCGGGGCGCCTTCCGAAGGAACTGGTCGTGTTGGGCATCGGGCGCCGCCCCTGGGAGGCGGATCAGTGGCGCGCGGAGGTGCGCGAGGCGCTTGGCGCGCGCGTGCGCGGCGGGCTCGACGAGGCGGTGTTCGCCCGCCTCCGGGAACGGCTCCAGTACTATCGGCTCGACCTCAACGACGCCGCCGCCTACCAGGGCCTGTGCCGGGCGCTGGCCGACGGTGCGCGCTTCCCCGAGAACCTGGTGTTCTACATGGCGATCCGCCCGGCGGAGTTCGGTGTGGTGGCGCGCAATCTCGCGCAGGTCGGGCTCAACCGGGAGGATACGGGTTGGCGGCGTCTGGTGGTGGAGAAGCCCTTCGGCTACGATCTGGAGAGTGCGGAGCTGCTTGACGAGCGGCTGCATCGGGACTACCGGGAGAACCAGCTCTACCGCATCGACCACTATCTCGGCAAGGGCACTATTCAGAACGTATTGGTGTTCCGCTTCGCGAACCTGATGCTCGAGCCGCTCTGGAACCGCAACTACATCGACCACGTGCAGATCACTCATTGCGAGGCGCGGGGTCTGGACGGGCGCGCCGAGTACTACGACGGGGCCGGTGCGCTGCGTGACATGATCCAGAGCCACCTGCTGCAGATGCTCACGCTGGTGGCGATGGAACCCCCCGCCAGCCTGGACGCGGAGTCGCTGCGCGACGAGAAGGTCAAGGTGCTGCGTTCGATCCGCCCGATCCCGAAGAGCGCGGTCCATGCCCATGCCTTCCGCGCCCAGTACGCGCGCGGGCGCATCGGCGGCGAGCAGGTCCGCGGCTACCTGGAAGAGGACGGGGTGCCCGCCAACAGTACCACCGAGACCTTCACCGCCCTGAAGCTGTTCATCGACAACTGGCGCTGGCGCAACATCCCCTTCTACCTGCGCACCGGCAAGCGCATGGCCAAGGACAACTCGCTCATCGCGATCCGCTTCAAGCACCCCCCGCAGCAGCTCTTCCGTGAGACCCAGATCGACCGGATCCGCCCCAACTGGCTGTTGCTCAATATCCAGCCCAACGAATGCCTGCGCATAGAACTGCAGGTCAAGGAGCCGGGCCTGGAGATGCGCACCCAGACCACGCGGATGGATGCCTCCTACTGCGGCATCGATCAGTCGGGGCTGGGCGCCTACGAGGCCCTGCTGCTCGACGTCATCGGAGGCGACCACTCGCTGTTCCTGCGCTACGACGAGGTCGCCTGGGCATGGCGCGTCGTGGACCCGATCCTCAAAGTCTGGTCCGTGGAGCGCGATTTCATTCACACCTACCCGGCCGGAAGCTGGGGGCCGCGCGAGGCCGGCCGGCTGTTCGAGCGCGACGACCAGCGCTGGCGCAACACCCTGGAAGACGACGAGGGCGTGTCGTAGCGGGTGCCCCGGCCGGGCGAGCCCGGCCCTACGGGTGCCGGGAGCGGCGATGGGTGCTGCGGTTCACGGGATTCAAGGGGTCAGAGTACTTGAAATCTCCAACTACGTTGATGCCTTGAGCTGCCGCTGGAGATTTCAAGTACTCTGACCCCTTGAATCTCCGGTTCACGGTAGGGCGGGCCTTGGCCCGCCGACGACATTGAATCTGTGGGACCATGGAACAGGAAGGAAGAAACCGATGACGGCACTGACGAGCTGCAAATCCTGGAAGGCCCTCAAGGCCCATCACCGCGAGATCCGCGATCGGCACATGCGCGACCTGTTCCGAGCGGACCCGAAGCGTTTCGAGCGTTTCTCGCTGCACTTCGACGACTTCCTTCTCGACTACTCCAAAAACCGCATCACCGGGCGCACCATGCGTCTGCTCTTCGATCTCGCCCGGGAGCGTGAACTGCCGCGTTGGATCGAGCGCATGTTCTCCGGTGAGAAGATCAACGTCACGGAGGATCGCGCGGTGTTGCACGTCGCCCTGCGCAATCGCTCCAACCGCCC
>VAPL010258509.1_pt1 | contig 10593 bp, 10 predicted proteins | sample 3395061 | NCBI WGS metagenome assembly VAPL01 (sample SAMN08290444, study PRJNA428436) | hydrothermal vent metagenome | isolation source: Deep-sea hydrothermal vent chimney 2 | place: Pacific Ocean: Juan De Fuca Ridge | depth 2182 m m
CACAAAATAAAAACATAACGCAGATTTTTTCCTAACATAGCTTGTGTGTATTTATATATTAAATTAATCATAATCCTGTTCCTGAAACAAATATATTTCTATATGATATATTCAACGTTGCAACTCATTATCTTTTATTTTTTGTTATTTCAATAGCTAACTCAACATCATTTAATTTATTTCTTATTAAGCTAATTGATTCTGATAAAGTTCTGTCAAATTCAGCAAGCCATGCACATGAATCACAATAACAGGTTCCATCTTCGTCTATATTATGAATCGTTGTACGCTCAATATAATCTTTAGCAATTTTTATATCCTTAATCAAGGTAATTAAATCACTATTCATCATGCTTTCACTTGATTTATTATTTATGCATTCACATTCTTTTTTAAGTTCACAATGTTGGCATTCCCTGATTAAAGAACAATAAACACCATCATTTACGCAATTTCGTTTCCCTATATCTGTTAAAAACATCAAATGCGCATAGCCCTGCAAAACGACAAATCGTTCTTTCAATCTATCTTGATGTTGATTATTTTTCGATAGCATTTTCTTTCCTCATTTCTTTATCAATTTTTCAATTCCGATTTGTTGCAACAACTCATTTTTTTCAATGGGTTTACTCAAACAAGCAATTGCCCCAAGCGATAAAATCTTTTCAACATTTGCAGGTGATGGAAAACCTGTCATTGCTATAACGCGAATATCTTCTGTCAAAGGTGATTTTTTAATTTGTTCGCAAACACCAAAACCATCTAAACCAGGCATCATTAAATCAAGCAAAATCACATTGGGTTTAAGCTCATTAACTTTAAATCCCGCATCAAATCCGTTATTTGCCACCTCAACGTCAACAAAATCAGAATATTTTTTTAATAATTTAGAGAGATAACTTAATATTTGAACATCATCATCCACTACCAAAACCAATAGTTTCTTGTTGCCTGTTTCAGAATGCTTCAAATCCCGTTCTGCTGCAAAACGGCTCACTTCATCCGGTAAAAATCGACGATGTCCCCCTGGTGTTATTAACGCCTTAATTTCTCCCTTTTCCGCCCATATCCTTAGAGTTGCTGGTGAAACCATTAATATCTTGGCAACCTGACCTGGTGTTAAATATGTTTCGACTTTCTTTTCCATGTCTTCCTCACAGTTATAAAAATTATTATCAAGCCTTTCAGAAGTAACATTAGCTGAATATAGCGATTTTTGCGAATTAAACGGGGCTTATAATCACTAAATTCACTAGAATTAACAAAAATTAAACGAATTTTGCGATTTAATACTGTTTGAAGATATGAATGACTATCGTTTATAACTAGCGAAATCATAAATTCTGTATCAAATAATCTAAATTATGCACTTTCGATTTTTCTTACTTTCATTTCTACATGGTTCAGCTTCCATTCAGCTTCACCTGTCTATAGTTCTTACAACAGCTCAGAAAGCTGAAAAAACAAAAGGAAAACCACCATGAATATTAAAACCACTATTAGCATTATTGCTGTCGTTGTAAGCAGTATTTCTTTGGCTGAAGCAGGCCAAAATCGCCATGAACGTGATAACGATCGTCACTATGAAAAACCACGTCATGAACAGCAATACCGCGAGCATCATCGCCGCCCACACTGGAAACGTGCTCGTCATGCTCGACATCACTACCGTGAACAGCGTCATTATCGTAGTCGTCATCACTATTATGAACGCTCACATAGAAACCATTCGCAGCGGAAGCGTGACCATGGTTACCGCCCCAGCATATATCGTTCACCACGTGTTTATTCGTCTCACAGTATCGTTGTAAGTGGACGCAGTCATTCAAACAACGTCTTGCCTGTTATCGCGGGTGGTTTAATTGGTTCGTCAATTGCAAACAACGCCAGTCATGGCGATCCAGTGGCAACCTTTGGTGGCGCAATTTTTGGTGCATTAGTTGGAAATGCTTTATCCCGCCACTAAAAATGCAATAAATCTGGTTAAACATGAATGGCTTGGTTATCCTTAAAGTATGGGTCAGGAATAAATCCTGACTCAAACTTAAATCACCCATCTCAAGCTGGAAAAAGCACATGAAATATTCAATATTGCCTACAACAATTTTCATTCTAACTTCGCTGTTTAGTACGGTTGTTAGTCAGGCCTCGCCGCTTCTTTCTTCTGGCTATATTCAATACGCTCAAAATAATAACCAGAATTTAAACAGAGCAGTAAAATCTATTAGGAAAAAAACAGGCGGTCGTATTCTTTCTGCAAAAACAGTGACAAAAAATGGGAAAAAAATTTATAAAATAAAAGTTTTATTACCTTCTAATAAAATACAAACATTCAGAATCACAGCGCAGTAACAACTACTATGCGTTTATTAATCGTTGAAGACGAACCCAATTTAAGAAAACAACTGCAACAGTATTTGCAGCAACAAGGATATGCGGTTGATGTTACGGAAGATGGTGAAGCAGGTTTTTTTATGGGGCGTGAATACCCCTTTGATCTGGCGATTGTAGATTTAGGCCTGCCTAAATTATCAGGCATTGAAGTTATTCAAAAATGGCGCGAAATTAAAAAAACATTTCCAGTGCTTATTTTAACGGCAAGGGGAAAGTGGCAGGACAAGGTAGAAGGACTTGAAGCCGGCGCAGATGATTACCTGGTAAAGCCTTTTCATAATGAAGAGTTATTAGCACGAACACGCGCATTATTACGGCGCTCTGTCGGTGTTAGCCAACCCATTGTTCAATTCGAATCTATCAATATTAATACCTCACATCAATCTGTTGAAGTTAATGGAACAGAGCTTGAATTAACCGCTTATGAATATAAAGTCATTGAATATCTAATAATGAACTCAGACAAAGTTATTTCAAAAACCGAACTCACCGAACATATATATGATCAGGACTTTGATCGTGATAGTAATGTTATTGAAGTTTTCGTTGGCCGTTTAAGAAAAAAACTTGATCCGGGTGGAAAATTAAAACCGATAGAGACATTACGTGGCCGAGGTTACCGCTGGAATTTAGCCCCAACTAATTCCCAAAAGGAATCGGACACTAAATGACTGCATCCATTCATTCACGTATCATCTTTTCGGCTCTGGTAATTTTAATTTTATTTATGAGCTTAACCGGTTTAATTTTAGATAAAGCATTTAGAAACAATCTTGAGAAGGCTCAACATGAAAATTTACGGACACAAGTTTATGCCTTGTTAGCAGCCGCTGAACTTAGTGAGGATGATGAAAAAAATCCTGTGTTACAACTTCCCGCTGATTTGACCGAACCGCGCTTAAATATTTACGAGTCTGAACTATATGCCAGAATTTTAACTGTTGCTGATAAAATAGTCTGGCAATCTAAATCGTTAGCCAATACTACCCTACCCTTTCCTGCAAAAATAAAAATGGGTGAGTTTTCTTTTTCCAGAAAGACTCTGGAGAGCAAAACTTATGCTTTAATAAATTTCACCACAATATGGATAACAAGCAAAGGCGAACATGCATATGTTTTTCAGGTTGCAGAAAATATAAATGTATTAAATGCACAAATAGAAGATTTTAGGAAAAGATTATGGTTTTGGTTGGTTGGCGTTAGTTTTATTTTGATTATTGTCCAAATACTAATTTTACGCTGGGGCTTAAAACCTTTACGTTATGTTGCAGAAGATTTGCTGGAAATAGAAAATGGCAAGAAAAAAAGACTAACAGGAATATATCCAAAAGAAATAAACCCTCTTACTCAAAATCTGAATCAGTTACTTAATTCATCGCAACAACAATTATCCCGCTATCGTGATGCACTAGGAAATATGGCACATAGTCTTAAAACACCTATTGCAGTATTACAAGGCATTATTAACAATGAAAATATAAAAGAAAAAAACACAGCTCTGGAACAACTAAAGACCATTAATACAATTGTAGAATACCAGCTTCAACGTGCAGCAACAGTTGGGCGCTCACAACTTACCGAAGCTCTGGCATTAAAACCAATTGCGCAAAAAGTAATATCCACACTAGACAAAGTGTACAAAGATAAAAAGGTTGAAACTCAACTAACTATCTCCAGCACATTAAATATTAAAGTGGATGAAGGTGATCTATTTGAAATTTTAGGAAATCTGATTGAAAATGCCTTTAAATGGTGTAATAAAAAGGTGTGTGTAAGTGCGAAAGAGTTATTAAATAAAACTCAGGTTATTATTGAAGATGATGGCGCGGGAATCAATAAAGAACAGCGAGATATTATTATCTTGCGAGGTCAACGGGCAGACCAAAATACACCCGGACATGGTTTGGGTCTTGCTATGGTTAATGAAATGTTGCTGCTATACAAAGGTTCAATGGAAATAACAGAAAGCTCACTAGGTGGCGCTAAAATAATTATTATCTTCTGATAATCAAGGTTTACTTAAAGCTCTCTTTACAGCAATAAGAAAATTTGCAACATCAATTGGCTTGGTAAGATAATCATCAAAACCTGCATCCATTCCACTTTGAATGTCTTTTAACAGAGCATTTGCACTTATAGCAATAACAGGTATATTTTTTGTTGTATTGTCATTTTTTAATTCTTTTAAAACTTCAAGTCCACTCATTCCTGGCAAATTAATATCCAGTAGAATTAAATCCGGAGCTTTAGTAAAAGCCAGCTCTAAACCCAAACAACCTTCATGGGCACTTATCATATTAACATTATCCTGAGAAGATAATATTTGCTCAATTAAACGTAAATTTGCAGGATTATCTTCAACACACAGCACCGTATATTCTTTATTTATATTTTCCTCTGTAACAATGTTTTTATCTATGTGCTCATTTAAATTTAATGCTGGGGGAGTAACCACAGAAAACTCAACCCAAAAAGTTGAACCTTCGTTAACTTTACTTTCTACACCAATATTACCGCCCATTAACCCAACTAAATTTTTAGTAATAACCAGGCCAATACCTGAACCTTCAATATTACTATTTTCTTCATTTAGGCGGTTAAAAGATTTAAATAAATCTTTTAACCCTTCTTTTGGTATTCCTTTTCCGGTATCAATCACATTAATACGCACAATATCATTATCAATATTACAGGAAACTGTGATTCGTCCAGCCTCTATATTATATTTAACAGCATTACTTAGTAAATTAAGAAATATTTGTTTCAAACGAGTTCGATCAACATCTATAAAAACTTCATATGAAGATAATTCATCAAGAGAAAGAGTCTTTCCATTAAAGCAATAAGAAACATTTATCTTTCGTTTTCCCATTAGAGAACTCATTAAAGAAAGACATTCAATAATGACTTCAAAACAATCTACCTTTTCAATAGATAAATCTACTTTGCCTGATTCAATTTTAGCTAAATCAAGAATTTTATTAATCAACTCTAATAGATGTTTACTTGCATTTATTATTTCACCAACATTATCTTTTTGAACATCATCAAGATTATTACTATTATTTAATAAAAGGAGTTGTGCAAATCCACAAATAGCATTCATTGGTGTTCTTAGCTCGTGACTCATACTTGAAAGAAATATAGATTTTGCTTTGTTTGCATCATCAGCTATTTTTTTAGCATCAGCTAATTCTTTTTCTACTATTTTTCTTTCACTAGACTCAACATTAAGTGTTATCAGGTCAGCTAAACCCAAAATAAAATTTTTCTCATCTGCACACCAGTTTCTAGTGCCTCCAACATGTTCGCAACAGATAACACCAACAACCAGCCCTCTCTTTCGTATAGGAATATCTAACATAGCAGTAATACCCAGGGGGCTAAGGTAGTCCTCTGAAAATTCATAGGTTGCAGGATGAGTGTATGCATCGAAAGCAGAAATAATTGCATTATTTTCAAGTGCAGAAAAATATTCTGGATAATCATCTTTCTTCATCTCAAAACCTGAGCTCCATGCATCTTCTTTTATATCAAATAATTTTCTGCATATGATTACTTTATTATTTTCATCAAACATCCAGATACTAACTCTGGCAACATTTAATGTCTCAACAGCACGTTGCGTTACTATGCTAAAAAAGGCCTCTTCCTCAAGTAAGATATAATCAGTAATTGTTGATAATATATTTAGTGTTTCTTGCTGATCTACTAACCGTCTTTCTGATTCTTTAGCACCTACTTCAGACTGTTTGACTTTCGTTATTTCAGTACGCACAGAAACATATTTATACGGCAAACCATTTTCATCCATAAAAGGGACTATTGTTGACTCTACCCAGTACTCCCTTCCATTTTTTGCTATATTACAAATCTGTCCACTCCATATTTTACCGCTTGAAATAGTCATCCACATATCTTCATAAAAGGAGGCAGGATGTTTACCCGATTTTAATATTCTATGATTGCTCCCTATCAATTCTTCTTCACTATAGCCACTTATGTTTGCAAAATGTTCATTTGCAAAAGTCATAGTCCCTGCCGTATCCGTCATACTTATAATTGCATGTTTATCCAATGCAATTAAGCGGTATTCACTCTCACGTAAAGCATCTCTATATTTTTCATTTAAACTATTAATACGTCTTGAACGTTTAACTCGTGCGGTTACTGCCTGAATAAAATAATCAGCACCAACAGGTTTCATTAAAAAATCATCTCCACCCAGATCCAGCGCAGTAAGTTGAGTTGCAACATCCAGCTCTGAAGACAAAAATACAATAGGAACATATGCGAGCTCATCATTCTGACGAATCACTCTGGCCAAATCAAAACCGGAACATTCAGGCATATAGAGATCAAGCACGATAAGTTCAGGTTTAAAGGATTCAATCGATTGATAAGCTTCAAGTGGATTTGTAAAAGATAAAACCTCCATTCCTTCGTCTTGCAAGTTTGTACTGTAATAATCCAGAATATCCTGCTCATCATCAATCAATAACACACGATAAGGTTTATATTTTACACGAAGGGTTAATTTATCCAGAGTCGATAACAATTCATGTTTAACCAGTGGTTTAGTAATATAACGTCTTGCACCAGCCTGTGCCGCAGCTAGCCTGGCTTGAATATCAACATGTATAGAAATAAAAATAACAGGAGGAAATTTTTTATCTTGCTCAGATAAATATTGAATTGTTTCTGCGCCTGCAATATGTCCTTCACTAAAAGCCATATCCATAATAATTGCAGACGCTCTTTCATTTTCACTATATTCTTCTTCAAATTCTTTAATTTTTCGGTAATAAAAAATCTTATAGCCTGCTTGTTCAAGATATTTAATGAGTGGATTAGCAACTTCTACGTCGTCCTCAACCAAATATACATTTGATTGCCAGTTTGGTTCTATTTCATATTTTTCTGGTTTTTTTTCAGGAACAAATGGAATGGATGAAGGCTGCCATTTATCAGAAACATCACGTAACTGGGTAATTAAATAATCAATTTCTTCAATAGCAGCATTATCTAACTTTAATTCACTATTCAATAATAATTTAACCTGACTTTCCAGCTTTCTCGCTTTGTTACTTACTATCGAAGCACCAAATGTCCCCGCTGCACCAACCAGACTGTGTAATTTCAAATGTAAATCTGTAAAAACAGGTGCTTTTTTATCACACAAATCCAGCCAACATGACTCAATATCTGAAATTCTTTCTGGCAGCTTTTTTTTGAACTTCTGTTGCAGCTGCAACAGTTTTTCAAGAGGATTAATTTGAGTAGAATCTGGCATTATTAGTAGGTAATATGCTTAGCATTTCCATATTTATAGAAGGTTGTATAACCTTTTATATCGGCAACCAGTATTTAAGCTTTAGAGGATAATTTTTAAAATAACCAGGATAGTTATCTATAACGTGGATAAGCAAGGGTTTTCCCTAATGATTTCACTCATATAGGATGAAGTTTATGTATTTTTCTTCTGCTATAAAAATAGCTCTGTAAGAAGCGCAACTAATTTATATACCCACAATTTTTCAGGCAACAGGATAATTTAATAACTTTAAAACCACCCCCCAGGAAAAGGGTGGTTCAAAAGAAAAGCCGGTTCTAATTAATCGACTACTTTAATTTTACTGCCCTACCGCTGCACTTGGATCTACTTCATACATTGCGGGTAATGAATGCGCGATACCTTTATGACAATCAATACAGGTTTTGCCTTTTTCTAAACCTTTGGAATGTTGATTCATAGAGCGACGACCCTGCTCAGCATAATCCATCGACTTATAATCATGGCAATTACGACACTCTCTGGAATCTGTTTCTTTCATCGCCTTCCAAACATTTCGTGCCAGCTGTAAACGTTTTTTCTCAAATTTTTCAGGTGTATCAATCGTCCCTAAAGCTTTATGCCAGAGCTCATTGGTTGCTTTAATTTTCCTGACAACTTTATATACCCACTCTTTTGGAACATGACAATCAGGACATGTTGCACGTACACCTGTTCTGTTTGAATAATGGATAGAATCTTTATATTCTTCATATACATTGTCGCGCATTTCATGACATGAAATACAAAACTCTTCATTATTTGTCATTTCCATCGCGGTGTTAAAGCCACCCCAAAATATAATTCCGGTAATAAAACCTACAACTAACAAAGTACCCAGCGAATATTTTGCGGTTGGTTTTTTAAGGAATTCCCAGATTACCTGGAGTCCATCTTTTGCTTTTGTATACACACTCATTGTCCAATCCTTCTTTAAATACTATTTATTAATCTATTAATGACGTTTTATTGTCTGTAATGGATTGAATGTATTTTCCACTAACGGTGGTGCATTCACTTGAGGAACATGGCACTGAGTACAAAAATAACGACGCGGTGCAATATTCGCCAACACATTATTTTCTCTGTCACTAAAATGTGATTGACTAATTTTAGTTGCTCCAGCATCTTTATAATTTGCCCAACTATGACAAGTTAAACATTTATTGAATTTTATATTAATTCTGTAGCCTTTAATCTTATGAGGAACCAACGGTGGTTGTTGTATATAATCACGTGTAATAGGTTCACGATCATCTTGCCATTTCATTATATGCGGTGCCTTGGCAGGCTCATCCATAGGATTTGTTCCACGTAATGATTCAACTTGTTCTGCCCAAGCCTGGTTAGCTAATAAACCAAAACCCAACATTATTACAATACTCATTGCAGTTGACCGTTTCATGGTGCAACCTCCTCTTTTTTAGATACATTCAATAACGTGTCATTATTAAAACGATTTGAAAACTTAAAAACATCTTTGGCGCATACATCAATACAGCGACCACAGTTGGTACAATTCATGTCCATAATAACGGGACCTATTCCTTTATCCGCGCCTTTTAATGCCGGCTTAATAACTTGTTTCTCAGGACAGACCATGAAACAGTCCATACAATCATCACAGTCTTCTCTATTGGGTGCACTAACCCGAACAAAACTTATGCGTCCTAACAAACTATAAAATGCACCTACCGGACAAAGATGACCACACCACCCCTGTCGACTTAATAAAAGATCAAATATAAAGATGGCTAAAATAACTAATCCTGCATAACCAAAGCCAAAAATAATTGATCGATGCAATATTGAAACAGGGTTAATAAATTCCCATGCGATGGTGCCTGTTACCAGTGCTACTATTAATGTCATTAGCAACATCCAGTAACGTAAATCACGTGAGAACCTTGCTCCACCTTTAATATTAAACTTTCTTCGTAATCCATCAGCTGCATCGGTAACAACATTGACCGGGCATACCCATGAACAAAAAACTCGACCGCCAACGAAAAAATAAAATACCGTTACAATCACTGCGCCGATTAATGCCTGACTTATAATTTCATGTCCGGCAAAAAATGATTGTAATAAAACATATGGATCGGTTAATGGTAAAATATCAAACGTTAAACTTGACATTAAATTACCCTTTGCAATCCAGTAACCTTCTCCTAATAACGGTCCTGTTAAAAATATCGCTATGACCAAAAGCTGGCTGGTACGTCGAAGTAATAGCCACTTGTTTGCACGCCACCATCCTTTTACTAACACTGCTTCTTTACCTACCTTTTCAGGTAAGTTTGCCGCCATTAGTCTGTATCCTTCATTAAGCCTTCACCTTCATGTTCGTATTTCAAACCTTCCGGTAAATTATATTTATGTTCTTTATCTGGCGTCACTAAACTTTTGCCCGCCCTTTCCTTTTCTTCCCAACCGAGGCGGTAATGATGACCTAACTCACCTTTCGCCAGCTTCAGCGGTAATACTTTAATAGCGGCTTCTTCTAATACACAACCCCGCTCACATTTACCACAGCCGGTGCATTTATCCGAATGTACTACTGGTATAAATATTGTATGTTTGCCACTACGTTCATTATGTCTGGGCTCCAATGTAATCGCTTCATTTATTAAAGGGCAAATATGGTGACAAACATCACAACGTAACCCCAGGTAATTCAAACATGTTTCCTGATCCACTATAACGGCAAGTCCCATACGGGCATCATCGATATTAGTGAGCTCTTTGTCTAATGCCCCGGTCGGACAAGCCACAACACACGGTATATCTTCACACATTTCACAAGGAATTTTCCGTGCTTCAAAATAGGGGGTACCCAATGCAACAGGTTCAGCCAGTTCTGAAAG
>VAPL010746566.1_pt1 | contig 10593 bp, 8 predicted proteins | sample 3395061 | NCBI WGS metagenome assembly VAPL01 (sample SAMN08290444, study PRJNA428436) | hydrothermal vent metagenome | isolation source: Deep-sea hydrothermal vent chimney 2 | place: Pacific Ocean: Juan De Fuca Ridge | depth 2182 m m
GAGATCAAATGAGAAACAGCCAAATATCAAAATAATATTCCACAGAAAAGTAATAGTGAGATCAAGCACCCTGAGCAGAGACACAATAACATTGCACCATCGGCCAGATTCTTGTATTGAATTAAACAGATACCCAGCCACCAAACCGGCGACCATACTGCACTCGTATAGTTAAGCGATAAATATTCACTTTGAAAACACGGTGAATAGCAAGGAAATTTAAGGCAATGAGCGTAACGATAAAAACACCCGTAGAAATTGAAAAAATGGCGATTGCAGGTCAATTAGCCAGCGACGTCCTAGTCATGATTGAGCCTTATGTGATCGCTGGTACCTCCACCGATGAACTCAATCAAATTTGTCATGATTATATTATCAATGAACAAAAAGCTATCCCGGCGCCATTAAATTACCGAGGATTTCCTAAATCCATTTGCACCTCAGTTAACCATCAAGTTTGCCACGGCATCCCAAGCCACAAACGGCTTAAAAATGGTGATATTATCAACATTGATATTACCGTCATCAAAGATGGCTATCATGGTGATACCAGCAAAATGTTCTTTATCGGACCGTCGTCGATCCTCGGGAAACGCGTCACCCAGATTAGTTATGAAAGTTTGTGCATCGGCATCCAAATGGTGAAACCTGGGGTACAACTTGGCGATATCGGTCACGCAATTCAGCAGCACGTGGAAAAAAATCAGTGCTCAATTGTACGTGAATATTGCGGTCATGGTATTGGCAAAGCCTTTCATGAAGATCCACAAGTACTCCATTATGGTCGCCCTCATACTGGTCTGACACTGGAAAGCGGTATGACATTTACCATTGAACCGATGGTCAATACCGGGAAACGCCATGTTAAACTCCTTAAAGATAACTGGACCGTCGTGACCAAAGATCACTCACTGTCTGCCCAGTGGGAACACACCATTTTAGTCACCGATACTAGCTACCAAGTGTTAACCATTCGACCTAATGAAACCATCTAACACCATGCAAACCTTACCCATACCAGCCCACCTCGATATCGCCTTACCCTCTCCCGATGAAAGCAATACCGAGGTCCTTCGAGAATGCATCAATCATGCGACGCAAACGTTATATGCTTTATTTGACGACGGTATCGACATCATCAAACTGGTACATATGCGATCTGACTTTGTCGACCATATTTTAAAACATATCTGGCAACTGCATTTCGCAAAAACCAATACTTCCAATATTGCCCTCATTGCCGTCGGCGGATACGGCCGGGGTGAACTCCATCCCGCGTCCGATATTGATATACTCATCCTGCTTCGAGAAGATTGCCCACAACACTATAAAAATGCCATTGAAAATTTTATTACTTTTTTATGGGACACTGGTCTTGATGTGGGTCATAGTGTCAGATCCATCGAACAATGCCTCGTCGACGCCAAAAAAGACATTACTATCGCCACCAACATTATGGAATCTCGGCTCATCATCGGGCCTCAAGACTTACATCAAACTTTACGCAAAATTTCTGGCCCAGATTACATATGGCCCAGTAAAAAATTTTTTGAAGCCAAATGGAAAGAACAAAAGCAGCGCCATCTACGGTTTCATGACACCGCTTATAAATTAGAACCCAACGTTAAAGAAAGTCCCGGCGGCCTACGTGATATCCAAATGGTTGGCTGGGTGGCAAAACGGCATTTCGGCGCGGATAAGCTAGAAGACTTAGTCGCACAAGGTTTTCTGACACCCGCCGATTTGCAATCGCTTCAAAAAGGACAAGCTTTTCTCTGGCAGGTGCGATTTGCGCTCCACAAATTGAGCGGTCGTCGAGAAGATCGCTTGTTATTCGACTACCAGCGCACCTTGGCTCGTCAATTCAACTACCAAGATGAACAAACACAAAACCAATCAAACATCACTGAATCTTCGAGAAATCGCCCTTCCGATGGTCACCGTCTTGGCGTTGAGTTATTCATGAAAAAATATTATCGAACCATCATGGAACTGAGTCGACTCAACGAAATACTCTTACAGCTTTATCAAGAAGCGATTCTGTACAATCATGGCGTCATTGACCCTATCCCGATTAACCGGCGATTTCAAACACGCAAAGGATTTATCGAAGTCATTAATGAATATGTCTTCAAACGCTATCCTTTTTCACTCTTAGAAATATTTTTACTGTTAGCGGAAAACCCTCACATTAAAGGCGTCCGAGCATCGACCATCCGGCTCGTTCGCAGTCATCGCTATTTAATTAATAATGACTTCCGAAATGATTTGCGTTGCCGAAGCCTGTTCATTGAAATATTGCGCCAACCCTCAGGCATTACTCATGAATTGCGACGCATGAATCGCTATGGTATTTTAGCCGCCTACATCCCAGCCTTTGGTTCCATCGTAGGGCAAATGCAATTTGACTTATTCCACGTCTACACAGTGGATGAGCATTCTCTATTTGTCGTAAGAAATCTGCGGCGATTTACCGTCACCAAATATCATCACGAATTCCCTTTATGCAGCAAAATCATTCAACATATTCCAAAACCTGAACTCTTATATATCGCAGGACTCTTTCATGATATTGCAAAAGGACGAGGGGGCGATCATTCCATGCTTGGCGCAGAAGAAGTCACTCAATTTTGCCAATTGCACTGCTTAAGTCAAACGGACACTGAGCTCGTCGCCTGGCTAGTAAAACACCACTTATTAATGTCATCAACGGCGCAACATAAAGATACCAGTGACCCAGAAGTCATCTATTCATTCGCCTCGATTGTCGAAGACCATATTCGGCTCGATTATTTATATTTATTAACCGTCGCCGATATGCGAGCAACAAATAACACCCTCTGGAATAATTGGAAAGATGCTTTATTGATAGAATTATATAAACAAACACAACGAGCACTCAAGCAAGACCTTGAATCACCGATTGATAAACGCGCTCGAATTCATGATGAAAAATCAACCGCCCGTAAAACCCTTAACAAGGAACACGTCTCCATTGATGACATCAATCAATTATGGAGCACAATGGATGATGAATATTTTTTACGCTATAATGCAGAAGAAATTGCATGGCACACCCAGGGCATATTAAACGCGGCCAAAAGAGACACAACACAACCATTGATCATGGTGCAAAACTCTCCCGCGAAATGCGTGACAAATATTTTTATTTTCGCCCCAATATCAAGCTGGTTATTTGCCAATATCACCGCCGAAATTGACCGTTTAAATTTAAACATAGTCGAGGCCCGAATCAGTACCGCGAAAAAACTTGGTTACGCGCTAGATACGTTTAGCCTACTTGATGAAAATGGTCAACCTATTACATTTCCACATAAAATCAGCCAAGTTAAAAAAAATATTGGCAATCAAATCACAAAAAACACGCCACCAACACTCCCCAAAAATCGACACCAAGCACGCATTACTAAGGTTTTTTCAAGACCGACAGAAGTCCACTTTGCGACGGATGAAAAAAATCAACGAACCGTTATGGAAATCACTTCAACAGACAGGCCTGGCCTTTTATCCAGAGTTGCTTACGCCTTAGTGGAATGTCAGGTCATATTACAGAATGCCAAAATCACGACCTATGGCGCACAAGTCGACGATGTATTTTTTATCACCGACAAAAATGGCCAGCCTATCCTGAGCATCGAAAAAAAAAATCACATTAGAAAAACCATCTGCGCCTATTTAGACACCATAAATAGCGACACTCACCGTGAACAACAGAGCTGATATTTTATGACAACATACGCTATCGGAGATATACAAGGCTGCTTCCAATCACTCTTACAATTACTCGATCTAATTTCTTTCAATCCCCAAAATGATACGTTGTGGTTCACTGGAGATCTAGTTAACCGAGGACCACAATCATTAGAAGTTTTACGTTTCGTTAAAAATTTAGAAGATAAAGCCATTAGCGTATTAGGTAATCACGATTTACATTTGCTTGCCATTGCCGCAGGCTGTAAAAAACATCATGACAAGGATACCCTAGCTCCAGTGATGGAAGCCAACGATGCAGCGACGCTATTACATTGGTTACGTCATCGACCACTATTGCATCATGACCCTGTATTGAACTATACTCTCGTTCACGCGGGTATCGTACCGCAATGGACATTAGCCAATGCCTTGTCGTATGCTAGCGAAGTTGAACATTGTTTACGAAGCGATGATTATTTAAAATTCTTTAAAAACATGTATGGCAATCTGCCTGACATATGGAATGATGAGTTACAAGGCATGGAACGACTGAGATTCATTACCAATGTTTTTACACGAATGCGATTCTGCGATGTGGATGGTCGATTATTTTTAAAGTACAAAAGTTCACCCGGCAATCAACCCGAACAACTTTTTCCCTGGTTCGCGCTTAAAAACAGACAAACACGAACAAACAATATTGTTTTTGGCCATTGGTCAACATTAGGTTACCAACAAAGCAATCATACCATTTGCATCGACACCGGATGTCTATGGGGGAAATCTTTAACGGCCATTGCGCTGGATGACTCTCATGAATGCTACCGTATCAAGTGCCAGCAATATTCACCAATTAATGATGCTTAAATGGAAAGACTCATCATCGCAGAAAGCCAAACCCTTTTTATTACAAAAAGACAAAAAGTCACATAACAAATCATTTGTTTGGCGCTTCTCATCTGGATGGAACATTTTTGAGTTTGGATAATCGTATACTGGCTTTAAGCGCTGCTGCCCCTGAAAGGAAATCACTTCAGCCACTTCCGCATCATGATAAAGACGTACCTCCATCACACAATCAGGCAGTAAATCCTTACCCGAAATAGGAACCATTTTTAATTGAATGGTTGTTGTATATTTAAACCGCTCAATCACCGACATGCTCAATTCCATCGCTAAACTCTTATTCCTAACAATTACCGAATCTTTGGTTTTTAAATCAGGCAATATTAGGGTAAGGCGAAGATAGTTTTCTTCGTACAGTGGCATTGAACTTTTTTTGATAACACGCAACATAGTGTCTACTCTCAAAAATACATTCTTATGTTTATTACTAACCCTCTTAACATATATAAACGACTATACGACTTTATACAAGAATTTCTATTTACCATCGACAAAATTATTTGAGCAAAATAAATCTATCATGTATTAATTGCAATATGCATGTTATACTTATAGCATTACCCAATCTTTCATTCGCGCACGCAGCCGAATCATTGCCTGACTGAGCAGCTGACTGATACGCGATTCGCTGACCCCAAGGACCGAGCCTATTTCCCGCAAATTAAATTCCGAATTATAATATAATGTCACCACCATTTTTTCACGCTCTGGCAAACTTGCAATCGCCTCCGAAAGCTTTTGCTTAAACCGCTCATCCTTAATATTGTCATAGGGCTCGATGGCCTTGCCAGCCAATCCCGCTTCAAGTGCTTCTTCGTCCACCCCCAGCTCCTCAAAACCAAACATACGCGCACTGCTCGCATCTTGCAAAATTTTATAATAGCTCGCCAAGGTAATGCCCATTTCTTTGGCGACTTCATCATCACGCGCATCTCGCCCAGTTCGAGCCTCAATTATCCTGACAACCCCGGCTAACTCTCTTGTTTTACGATGCACCGACTTAGGTGCCCAATCATTCCTGCGTAGCTCATCAAGCATAGAACCTCTGATGCGTATGCCTGCATATGTCTCAAAACTTGCGCCACGTGCTTCATTATATTTACGAGACGCTTCCAAAAGACCCACCATGCCAGCTTGTATTAAATCATCGACAATGACCGACGCGGGTAATCGTGCCATCAAATGATAAGCTATACGCTTAACCAGCGGTGCATGTTTTTCAATAACACCTTGCATATTTTTGTCTGATACAGGTTTAGAATGAGGAGCAGCTGACATTTATTTGTTCTATAAATTGCATCGAAAAGAAGATAATCAATGAATATATAACCACCATATACTTTTCAAACAATCATATAATTATTTGAAAATAAGCTATAATATTAATCAAATACGCGTGTGCTAACCATGAGTTTATTCGCCTTGACTCAATTAAACTCGATAAAATTATAAGCAACTAAAAACTTATAGATAAGTATTCGACAAATAAAGCCGGCAGCTTTAACCAAAGTTTATCTATCATTAGCCACATCGACGACTAAAATAAAGCCAACTGGCCCGACCAGGCAAAAAAAAGGCCCGCTAATTAGCAGGCCTTTAGTCATATTATAGCTCAATGAAAAATAGGGATAACCTATTTTGCGTAAAATTTATAGCAATGCAACGGTACTTGCTTGAGGACCATTCACGCCTTGTTTTTCAGCAAACCGCACCGCTGAACCAATATTGAGTCGCTCAAAATCTGAATCAACGACGCTATTGCTATGAAAATAAATTTCACGCCCATCGTCTGTCTCCAAAAACCCAAACCCTTCATCCGCAAATAATTTACTAATTTTTGCCATCGGTGGCTTAACATGCACCTTCACATCCCCTCTGCGACGGCGACTATAATTTTGCAATTGTCTTCGAGCCGCATCAAACGCATCTCGAATCGCGACATAAACATCCTCGTGAGGCTCTCGCTTGACGATCAACTCGCCTCCTGGCACGGTGAGGTCAATCCGCACATTGTACAGCGTGCCATGATTTTTGTGGCGATGGGGTGTCTCTACCATAACACGACACCCCATAATTTGTTGATAAAATGTCTCCAGTTTTTCTGCCTTCATTTTAATTGTGCTTATCGCTGTTTCGGATAATGACAATTTTCGAGTTGTAATTTGCAAAGGTAATTTCACTAATAACACTCCTTCTCGCAGTAAATTTTAACCATAAATTGTGACAGGATAACTGGCTTATTTTCAAACAACTCCTCATAATATTTTTATAACGGGATAACAAGATTGCCAGTTCAAAATATACTCATCTAAAATAAACACTCTCCCCAACATGTCAATGACGAAACCAACCCAATAAATAGCTGATCACTTATGATTCGCCTCGGCCGCACACAACGCAAACCGGTCTTTACCCTGCCATAATATGGATACCTCACCACTGAACAGTGTGATCAACAGAATCCACGCCAAATCAAGCGCAGGGCATTTCATTCGATTTGGCTATTTTTAGTCCTCGCATCATTCTCAAATGCCAGATCATTTCATATTCATAAAACGGATGACGCCTGTGTAAATTGACTCAACTCACATTACCTCATATCCATTTTTAACGCATAAAGATTCATTCAGCCAATATGATTCTTTTATGATAAACCATAAAAATAAATTATCACAAAACAAAATCCGTCACACTTCATGCATCACCCTAACCGTCAATCGACTTAAAAAAATCGATAACCTGTTGATTATAAATTTCAATTTCGCCATTTCTTAGCGATGTTATGCGTCATAGTACTCATCGTTCCAGTCAGCCATTTATTAAAGGCAATAGATAACCTAACATTGAATAAGTGCGATAGATTTCTTGTTATTTACTTTAGTATTAGCCAATCTATATTTAAATAGATAACCCTCGATGCCGCGAAACAAAGTCTTATCTCATGAGTCAAATAAGCATATAACTTACAAGTCTTAATTAAACGATGAGTAAGAAGCAGGCATCTAAATACATATACGTGTCAAGACTGATGATATCATTTGTAGATTTTAACGCGGCGATGATCCGCAACCACCAAACAAATGAAACCGCTTGGCAAGACCAAACCCCTAAACTAAAAACAAGGGATGTTAGCCTATTCAATGACCTTCGCTATCTGAATATTGAATACATCGTGCGCATGAAAAATCACTTGTACGATAATGGACCATAAACGGCTAATGCCTGGCGTACATATTGCTGCAAGCAAATCTAAACGAATTCGGCTTACACAACATAAGCCCAAACAGAATCATTTTAAGTCGAGTAGCATGCTCGGCGACCCCGAAAGTTTAAGTCTTATGTAAACAGACTCCAGGAGGTGGATGCAATGAGCATATTTAGTCATTATTTGTCACGCTACGAAGAAGCAAAGGAAGAGGAATACAGCCTACAAGAGTACATGGAAATATGTAAATCCGACCCATCAGCTTATGCAACAGCCGCCGAACGCATGCTCATAGCCATCGGCGAACCTGAAATGATCGACACTCGCACAGACCCACGTCTCAGCCGCATTTTTTCCAACCGAGTTATCAAACGCTACCCGGCATTTCGAGATTTTTATGGCATGGAAGACACCATCGAAAAAATTGTGTCATACTATAAACATGGCGCTCAGGGATTGGAAGAAAAGAAACAAATATTATATCTACTCGGCCCAGTGGGTGGTGGTAAATCGTCACTCGCAGAGAAATTGAAATCACTCATCGAACATGTCCCATTTTATGCGATTAAGGGATCGCCTATTTTTGAGTCGCCACTCGGGTTATTCAATCTCACCGAAGATGGCAAAATTCTTGAGGAAGACTACGGCATTCCTGCTCGCTATTTAAGCACCACCATGTCACCCTGGGCAGTCAAGCGGCTGCATGAATTTAACGGTGATATTACCAAGTTTCGCGTCGTCAAACTCCACCCGTCCATCTTAAAACAAGTCGCCGTGGCAAAAACGGAACCTGGCGATGAAAATAACCAAGACATTTCATCCCTGGTAGGTAAAGTCGATATTCGAAAACTGGAGCAATATTCCCAAGATGATCCCGATGCGTATAGTTATTCAGGGGGATTGTGTCTCGGCAATCGTGGCCTACTGGAATTTGTCGAGATGTTTAAAGCACCCATTAAAGTGCTACATCCGTTATTGACCGCCACTCAAGAAAGCAACTACAAAGGCACCGAAGGTTTAGGCGCCATTCCCTTCGATGGCATGGTATTAGCCCACTCCAACGAATCTGAATGGATAACCTTTAAAAACAATAAGAACAACGAAGCCTTTCTGGATCGAATTTATATCGTGAAAGTCCCTTATTCACTCCGTGTATCCGATGAAATCAGGATCTACAATAAATTGTTAGTAAATAGCTCTTTATCACAAGCGGCTTGTGCCCCCGACACATTAAAAATGATGGCGGAATTTGCCGTGCTATCCCGATTAAAAGCACCGGAAAACTCCAGTATTTTTTCAAAAATGAAGGTCTATGATGGACAAAATCTGAAAGATACGGATCCTAACGCCAAATCCTTCCAAGAATACCGTGATTTTGCGGGCGTTGATGAAGGGATGACGGGGTTATCCACACGGTTTGCTTTCAAAATCCTATCAAGAGTGTTCAACTTCGACCATACTGAAATTGCCGCCAACCCAGTCCACTTATTGTACGTCCTTGAGCAACAAATTGAACAGGAACAGTATCCCAAAGAAATTGAAGAAAAGTACTTAAGTTTTATCAAAGGCTTTTTAGTCCCTGAATATGTCAGCTTCATTGGCAAAGAAATTCAAACGGCTTATCTAGAGTCATACTCTGAGTATGGTCAAAACATCTTTGATCGTTATGTCACTTACGCCGACTATTGGATTCAAGATGAAGAGTACCGGGACCCAGACACAGGCGAAAGTTTTAACCGCTCTGCATTAAACGATGAACTTGAAAAAATAGAAAAGCCCGCTGGCATTAGCAACCCAAAAGACTTTCGCAATGAGATTGTTAACTTCGTGCTCAGAGCGCGAGCCAACAAAGGTGGAACAAACCCAACCTGGACAAGCTATGAAAAGCTTCGCAATGTCATTGAAAAGAAAATGTTCTCTAATACCGAAGATTTATTACCTGTCATTTCTTTCAATACCAAATCTTCCGGTGATGAGAAAAGAAAACACGAGGATTTCGTTAATCGTATGACAACCAAAGGCTATACCAGCAAACAAGTACGCTTGTTATGCGAATGGTATCTCCGAGTCAGAAAATCTTCTTAGCATTTTAGGTGTCCCTTGTCTCGTATAATTGATAAAAGATTAAACGGTAAGAATAAAAGCGCCGTCAATCGGCAACGCTTTATCGAACGGTTTAAAAACCAGATAAAAAAAGCCGTTGCTGATGCGGTCGCCAATCGCAGTATCACCGATATCGAAAATGGAGAAAAAGTATCCATTCCAACCCGAGATATATCCGAGCCTAGCTTTCGGCATGGGAGTGGTGGACAACGGGAAATTGTCCACCCAGGTAATCACGACTTCATTCAAGGCGACCGAGTGCCACGCCCTCCTTCGGGCAAAGGGCGCGGCCAGGGTAAAAAGGCAAGCAACAATGGCGAAGGATTAGATGACTTTGTCTTTGAACTGTCTAAGGAAGAATTCATGGAATTTTTCTTTGAAGATCTAGCACTTCCTAACCTCGTCAAAACCCAACTCACCACACTCTATGAAAACAAATTTGTCCGTGCCGGCTTTACATCCGATGGTGTCCCTTCAAATATCAATGTCATTCGCTCTCTCCGTGGTGCCTACGCTCGCCGCATTGCGTTACGCAGCCCTTATACCCGGCGCCTACATGAAGCCGAAGAAGAATTAAACCGATTAGCCACTGAAGATTCAGATTTAGACGCGCATCGCATTAAAGAACTTCACGAAGAAATTGCCTACTTAAAAAGAAAAATCGC